>VFQN01000775.1_pt1 | contig 57571 bp, 55 predicted proteins | sample 3512371 | NCBI WGS metagenome assembly VFQN01 (sample SAMN10412370, study PRJNA504923) | tailings metagenome | isolation source: Replicate 2 from Balatoc abandoned mine | place: Philippines: Itogon, Benguet | collected 2017-08-28
TGTATCAACAACAATAAAAAGTATCAAATTAATTTGCAAGTGTCATAGAAATCGAATTGACATGTTCGGGATGTATCGAGACCACATGGACAGAATATGTTCGGAACAACTTAATATAACAAAAGCATCAACCTGGGCTGATGCTTTTTTGTTTGGCATTGGGTTTTGATTTAGATTGCCAGGTACTTCTTTAAATCGTCTGATGTTTTTACTTTGTCGGTAATATTTTCCATTAGAAACTCCGGATTTTTTGCCTTCAGAACTTGTTCGCTGGTTTCAGTCGTTTGAAATACAAATACGTCGCCTTCGTCTGTGAAAAGCAGGAAAACATTCTTCCCTTTTGAATTACAGGTAATGTTTTGCGGACTGAAGCTGAAAGATGCATTGACGTCTTTGTCAATCAGGCAGAGGATTCCGTTGTTCTTAATTACCTTTTTTGTTGAAGCGTCCAGGTACTTCGGAGAAATGCTAATCTTGTTTGCCACCCGGTAAATCTGGTCGCAGTTATAAACTCCAAACTTTTCGGAACGTAAACCTTCTACCAGGTTGAGATACTCATTATCGGGGCTGATGCCTTCATAATCAGGTCGTGGAGTATCGCGCGGAACTCTTGATCTTACCGAAATTACAGTGACATTTGTTGTCTGAACCGGTGAAGCTTCAGGAGCAAACAAATCGCTTTTGAGTAAAGTCCATTCGCCCGTTTGGTCATCCATTTGGTAAAAATTGACTCCGGCTTCATTTTTAGTGCAATTGAAATCAACAATAATTGTTTTTTGGAGCTCTAATGATTGTCCGTCTTTCATGCCGCGGATTTCATACATTCCTGCCGAGTTGAATGGATATTCGCCTGTTTTGTCATGAAAGATCATCGGGATTCCGGAAAAAGCCATTTCCGCAGCATTCCGGTATTCTCTGTAGCTGATTGTATATCTTCCGTTGACCAATTTTCCGTCACCATCAATCACAGCATTTGCCGGGATATGGATTTGAGTTCCGCTTGCAGCTGAAAAAACACCGCCTGTTGAATTATCGACAATAAAATCTTCGGATGTATTTCCGGAATCTTCACGCTGCAAACGCTTGAAAGCTTGCTTTTCTTCAATTTCAGTATAAATCCGGAAACCATGGAAATAATCTTTTGCTTCTTCCAAAGTTGTTGCACCGGTTTGTTCTATCCAGATGATCTCGGGTTGATCAATTTGAAGTTTGGGAAGCAATTGATAGAGCCGGAACATCCGGTCTTCGTTCAATTTGTTCTGATCAAAATGTTCATTCTCCTTGTAGCTTGTGTAGATCAACTCAATGCGTTTGATTTTTTTGGATTGCAGTCCTTTCAATAAATTAGACTCAGTGATTCTTTCGTGTGAAAACGAACCTGGAATCTCAACAAAATGTTTTTTCCCCGGAATCGCTTTTTGGACTTCTACCAGCCGATGATTTACCTGTGAATAACAAGTTCCGCCAATCACTAAAAAACAGGTAATTCCGATAATCAGCTGCAAGGATGTTCTCAGTTTCATAAGCTCGTTTTAAGGTTTCCATAGTGTAATGTCAAAAAATCAAAAAAGTAAACAGCAAAACTGATTTAAATCAGAAAAAAGTTGAGAGAAGTCTTATATTTTTGAAAATATGAAAGAGATAGAATCAAAAGCAGACGTGGAATTACTGATAGATACGTTCTATCAAAAATTGGTGAAGGACGAAGTTGTTTCACACTTTTTTGTTCACCTGGACTTAAAAGAACACTTACCGAAAGTGGTGTCGTTCTGGAGTTTTATTTTGTTGGATGAAGCCGGGTACAGCGCCAATATGATGACGAAACATGCCAGTTTAAACCTGGATGAAGCCTCTTTTGATCGCTGGCTGAAACTCTTTCACGAAACGGTCGACCAGTTTTTCACGGGTGAGAAAGCAGAACTTGCCAAGCAACGTTCCACATTGATCGGCTGGACGATGAAATCGAAATTTTTGAAATAATTGCGAATTGCGAATTGCGAATTTTTGAAATACTTATGTCATGTCGAGTTTTCGCCTGTGTTCTCGATACTGCTTCGAAATCGAACTGACAGGCGAAAGTATCGAGACTGACATAATCTCGAATAGAATTACTTCAGCAACGAAATATGTCCTGTGAGAATCTCTGCATTGGCATACGGAGCGCAGGAAACATACCGGATTACATAACTGTAAATGTCATTTTTACACGGAATCCCGTTAAACGTTCCGTCCCAGTGTTCTTTATAGTCCGTTGATTGATACACCAATTCTCCCCAACGGTTGAAAATCTTCAGATTCCAGTCTACCGGTATTAAGCCCAATTTCGGATAGAAATCATTGTTGTGTTCGTTTCCGTCGGGCGTAAATGTATTCGGAACATACACCGTAAACGGCTCAATGGCAATTGTTCTGGAACTGGTGTCGCTGCAACCGAATTGATTAAACACAATCTGAGAAGGATGATGCATTCCGTCCGTAAAATACGTGTGAGTAGGATTTGGAAGTGTACTTCCGGCACCTAATTCATCGAAGAAATAGCTGATATGTAATGCACCCTGAGACATATCCGTAAATTGAACCTGCGAATCACAGATATCCATTTCGCTTTTGTCAATCGTGAAACCAGAAAGCGGTTTCGGGTGAACTGTAATCAAATCCTGTTGTAAAACGGTGAACGTATCAATACAACCGATGGTCGAAATGACAGTCAATTCTACGGAATAAGTTCCGGCATGCGTGTAAATATACAGCGGGTTCGTCTCGGTACTTGTTCCACCGTCACCAAAAGTCCAGGAATACAACAACGGTCCTTCGTGATGGCTCAGATTGATAAATTGAGCCGGATACGGTTCGCATCTCAATTCTTCATCGATCGTAAATCCGACAACCGGAACCGAGAAAATAAATATACTCGAAGTGGCCGTTTCGGAACAACCCAAAAAGCTGCCGGTTAAAGTTACGGGAAAGGTTCCCGAATTATCAAAAACGACATTGTTGACGTTCAGCGTTGTGGCTGTCGATGGATTGGCATGTGTCCCGAAATTCCAGGAATAGGTCGTGATGGAAGGCCCTGTGACATTTCCCACGAAATTAAAACTGTTGTCGGTCACGCACAATGAATCGTTATGGGTGAAAGAAACTTGTAAGGGTTGATAAATTGTAATGTCCTGCACCAACGTGTCTGCACAGCCAGGCCCGCTGGTAGCGATTAAAGTAATCGGATAAGTTCCCTCCGCAGGAAAAGTATACGTGGGCGAAACAGCGGTACTGACGTCAGTATTGATTCCCGGCACACCGAAATCCCAGGAATAACTGGTTGAGCCCTGGGAAACGTTCGTAAATGTTTGTGTATAGCCGACACATTCGTGATTTGCCTGGAAATTCAATTGCGGAACCGGCTTGTCGTAGAAAAATACCGGTTTTGAAATCGTATCGGCACAAACACTGTATCGACCGATTAGTGTTACTACGTTATTCTGGGCAGAACTGAAAGCAACGTTGGACACATTTTGCGTTGTTGCCGTTGCAGGATTGGCATTTGGCCCGAAATCCCAACTGAACTGCGTAGTTGGCGGTCCGTTGATGATTTGGGCATGAAAATCCAGCGTATTATCAATGAAACAAGTGGAATCGATAAATGTGAAGTTGACATTGAAGGGATTTTCAAGAACAAGATCCATGTAAGCCGTATCCGTGCACGGCCATCCCGGATTTGCAACCAGCATCACGTGATACGTTCCGGGTTGCGGAAATGTATACGTTGGCTCGAAAGCTGTGCTGTTATCCGTAGTAATTCCCGGTACACCAAAATCCCAGTAATAACTGCTGGCTCCAAAACTTTGATTGTCGAATGTAAAGCTTAATCCCTGGCAGTAAGAGATAAATCCAGGAGTATCTTCCTGTTCGGTTACAACAGCTGAAAGCTGCACGTTACAGTTTACTACCCGAAACAGGAAATCCCTTGTAACAGAGCTGATAATCAAGCCGTCTCTCCATTCATTTACACGGATTCCGACAACATACAAACCTAAATTGTTTGCATCCACAAACAAATGACCCGTCACCGGGTTAATCGTTGTTGTTGATCCCGGACCTAAAGGAACTGCCTGGCTGAATGAGCCGCCCCAGGTAACATTCGGGTAAGGAGGATTCGGAATCGGATTTGGAGCCGGAGTAAATGAGTTTGCGCCTGCATTTGGAGTGACCAACTGGTAGGATAAACTGTCGCCGTCAGCATCTGTGGCGCTGTGATCGAAATTCAGATTTTCGTTGTTACAGATTACCAAAGGCGGATAATTGACAAAACGTGCAGAGTTGTTGACATAATGATTATCTCCTGCCGGAGGAACAAAAGCCTGTAAAGTTAACCCGGTATCATCCGGGCTCACGAGGTTCGTAATATTCGGCCCGCGGCAACATCTCTGGTAAGCAACAATATAACCGTTGGCAGAAGGCGGAAGATTTAAAACAATGGTATAAATAGCCCGTTCGGTACAAATTCCGGTTGGAGCTGTAATGCAGGGATTATTGAAAACGATCGGAAGTACGGTACTTCCGGGAAAAGGAACATCGTGATTGGAAATCCGGGTTCCGTTTGCGGTAAAAACACTTAAAGGCAGCGGAGAATCGTATGAAGCGCCATTGGATGCGCAGTCACGGTAAATAGCGATATAAAACCGGTAATTATTGCCACCCAGGTAGTCGTAGTAAATCTCACCTCCCACAATATGAGAAGCCTGGGAAGGAAGAGCCCAAAGCAACAATAAATAGAGCGTAAGGTTTCTTAACATAATTGGAGAAAAGTAATTTTAAAAGTCACCATTTTTTTTCAAATCAGCTAATTCTTTGACTGTTCATTGATTAAACGGTTTAATTTTTAATGTTAACGGAGAAAAACTTTAACAAGTTTCGCGCCAATTAAAATATAGTTTCGAAATTGGTGACATGAAATTCACACTTTGGTTGCTTTTTTTAGGAGTTAATTTTACGCTTTTTGCTCAAAGAGGGCTCATTCAGTACTCCAAAGAAAACGGGCTTATCTCAAATGAAATCAGAGATGTAGCCTACGACCAGAATGGATTTATCTGGCTGGCCACACCGAAAGGAATTGAGCGTTTCGACGGGCAGCGTTTTATTCATTTCAAACACGATCCGGTCGACTCCCTGGCGATTGCGTCAAATGATATCCAGGGATTGATTTTTGACGGAAATCACACTGTTTGGGCATTTACCTACAACAAGGGCCTGATCGGAATTCATACCGAAACATTTGATGTCTACAATTACAGCAAGCGAACTATTGCATCTTTTGGAAGCAACCGGATCAATGCGCTGACAGTTCAGAAGGAGATGATCTGGTATACTTCCGTGGAAGGTAAATTGTATTCATTTGACCTTCGGAGTAAAAAGACGAGAAACTTTTCATTCCCGGATTTTGAAAAGGAAACTCCGGGATTAAACGCGATTCACATCGATAAACTGGATCCGAACAAACTTTGGATCACCTCTTCGGCAGGTTTGTACCGTTTTTTGATCAAAGAAAATAAATGGAAGTATTATAAATTCAAAAAATCTACGGATATCAACCCGCAGGCGAATGCAGCTTACCGGAACGAAATGACTTGCCTGGTTCAGGATGGAAAAGGGAATTTATTCATTGGGCTGCGCCGTGGAGGAATGTTGTATTTCGATCAGTACCAGGGATTGTTTAAAGGGGTGCCGATTAGCATTGATGAATTGAAATACCAGGCAATTTCTTCCATCGAATGGCGGGATTCGAGGTATTTGTATCTCTGTTTGCTGAACAAGGAAATCCTGTTATTCGATACGAGCAAGAAAGAATATGTCCGCTACGAAGAATCAGAAAGAAGTGCGGTGATGCCTTTCCGGATTACGAAATTCGAATCACAGCTTGCAATTGCCAGTTCCAATGCCGGATTGTTTGTGCACGATGAATCCCTGATTTACTGAACGAAGATCAAAACGGATCAGCAACTTCGGAATGTGAGTTATTCATCCGACCGGAAACAAGCGTATCAATTGGTGGGAAACACCACACAGATGCTGAAGCGGATTCGTGGAAACGGTCCGGAAACCATTGTGCTGGACGGATTGAAAGACGCAAAATGCTTATATACGCTGAAGAACGGAAGCATGCTGGCTGTTGGAGCAAACGGTATTTTATTGGTCGGGCGCGATTACCGGGTTGAGAAAAAAATGCTTCATTCCAATCACCAGTCGATTGACAAACGCTTCCAGAATTCGTTGTTGGTAGACGATTCGATCCTGTTTGTAGGAACCCTGGATGCAAGTTTGATTCGCATCAATCTCCGGGATTTTTCTTCTGAAAAGATTTATGAAATATCGAATGAGACCAAATCGGATGAAACCAGGGAGTATTTCCCGCTGGCAATGGTTCGGGTAAAAAACGTGGTGTATTTTTCTGAAAATGAAGAGTTGTACCAGTATTCCATGAAATCGGGGAAAGTGGAACGGATTCATTTGTTTAATCACGAAAATACAGACCAGATTATTTGCCTGGCGGTTGAAGACCAGGAAAAATTGTGGATCGGAACGCGTGCCAGCGGAGTTTGGAGTTACGATTTAAGGAGTAAAAAACTGCTCAATGAATTTACATCGTTCAACGGATTGCAAAATGATGAGGTGAATCAGTTGATCCTGGACAATAAAAAACGGCTTTGGGTCTTGAATCCGTCTTGTGTGGCCATTGTGAATACGACTTTGAGAAAAGTGCGGAGCCTCGAAAAACGAAATGGAATCAGCGATATTTTCAGTATCAACATCACCCCGGATTCAATTTACTTTTTGCAACGGAATTCGTACATCGTCAGTGCTGTGAACGGCAAACTCCCGATCCGGAAAGTAGCGGCGCCGTATGTTTTGCAGATCAAGGAAATGAATGGAGTAGGGCGTTTTTCCACGGCAAAAACAAAATATGCCTATTTCGAGAATAATCTTGTATTTGAGTTTGGAGTCAAAGATTTCTCCAATGCAGAAAACAACCTCGTGAGCTACCGGATGGTCGGACTCAACACGCGTTGGATCAATGGAAATCAGAAAAATGAAGCGCTGTATCACAACCTTCCGAGCGGTAAATATGTCTTCCAGGTTCAGGTAATTGAAGGCGAGGAATCCCGGATTACTTCCTATGCGTTCAAGATTACCAGGCCGTTCTGGAGACGTTGGTGGTTCATCATGCTTTCGAGCTTCCTTGTTGCTTTCGGAATCTGGTATTTCATGCGTTCCCGAATTAAACGCATTCAAAGTACCGAACAGATGAAAGCGGAATTCAGCCTTCAGATCAATGAATTGGAATCGAAAGCACTCCGGGCTCAGATGAATCCGCACTTTTTGTTTAATAGCTTGAATTCGATCCGTTTGTTTATCCTGAAGAATGAGGTCGACAGTGCGGCAGATTACATTGCCAAATTCTCCAAGCTGCTGCGTATGATCCTGAATTATTCGCGCCAGGATATGATTACGGTTTATGACGAAATTCAGTCCCTGAAATTGTACCTCGAATTCGAGCGTCTGCGTTTTGACCAGGATTTTGATTTTGACTTGCAAATTGACGGACAGGAAGTGCTTGATTGCCAGATTCCGCCGATGATCATTCAACCCTTTATTGAAAACGCGATCTGGCACGGTTTGATGCCGAGAACCGAAGATGGAGGGAAAATCCGCGTTTCATTCCAGAAACAGCAAAGCGGCTTGTATGTGATGGTTCAGGATAACGGAATCGGAAGGGAAAAAGCGAAAGAAAACAACCGGAAACGTTCGCTGAAAGAAGGAAGTGTCGGTTTGCAGATTACGAAAGACCGTTTACGCTCACTGACTTTGCGGACAAAACGCCTGAATGAGTTCGAAATCGAAGATTTAATTGATGAAAATGGTGAGGCAATCGGAACTTTAGTTACCTTGTACTTTGAAACACCAAACTAGATTATGAAATTACGTGCAATTATTGTTGACGATGAAAGGCACAGTTTAGAAACTACTGCTATTCTGATCCGGAAATTTTGTCCGGATGTAGAGGTTATCGCTGAATTACAAAACCCGATTGACGCGGTTGAAACGATCAATACGGAAGAACCGGATTTATTGTTCCTCGATATTTCAATGCCTAAAATGAATGGTTTTGAGCTCCTGAATGTCCTGACGTACAAAGATGCGGATGTGATTTTCACAACAGCTTATGATGAATATGCCCTGGAAGGATTTAAGCAAGGAGCGGTTCATTACCTGGTGAAACCCATTGATGCCGAAGACCTGGTAGAAAGCGTTCAGCGCGTGAAGAAAAAACGTTCTGAAGGAAAATCGACAGGAATCAATGGAATGGGATTGAAACCGAAAATTCCGATTTCATCTTTGAACGGAGTGGAACTGATTGAAGTAGATCAGATTATTCGCTGTGAATCCGATGGAAATTACACGACGATTGTTTTGCAGCAGCGAAAAATCACGGTTTCAAAAACATTGAAAGAGATTGAAAAACAGTTGATTGACTTTCCATTTTTCTTCCGTTTGCACAATTCACATTTGGTCAATCTGAACCAGGTAGTGAAATACATTCGCGGAGAAGGCGGATCGGTTATTTTGACGAACCAGGAAGAAATCGGGGTGTCCAGAAGTAAAAAAATGGAACTGCTCGAAGTTTTGGGAATCAATTAACCACGGAGTTCACACACTGAGATCCAAAATCCACAAATTAGGGAAAATTACCGGCTTGTCTTTCAGTACATTTAAGCAGGTAAAATGAACTTATGAAAGCACTTCTACTTTTTGTTGTGATTTGTTGCACGACCCTGTTTTCTTTTGGTCAGCAGGGCTTGATTCAATCTGTTGGAAAAACAGCGAAGGAAAAAGCAAGTGCACAGGATTTCAATACGACCCGAAACAACAAGGAAAGAGGAAACCTTCGTGAGGAAAAACCACGATCTTCCGGTGAATCAGAAGCTGCTCCGGCGCCCGCTCCGGGAGCTGTTCAAACGGAATCTTCCGAAGAACCGATGGGAGATTACCAGGCTTCGTATGCTTTTTCAAGCAATGTGACTTATAAAATCGAGGATCTGAAAAAGGCAAACGAGGCGATGGTTGTTAACTATAGCTTTGGAGATCAGGTGATCCAAATGGATCCTGCAAACCAGGAAATGTCGACCATTATCGATTCAAAAAACGGCGTGATGATCATGCTCAATCACAAAGAGAAAACGGCTACCGTGATGTCGACCAAAATGATGGAAATGGCCATGAAACAGCAGACCATGAATCAAAACACGGATAAACCTGCTGCGAAAATCACCAAAACCGGAAGAACGAAAATGATCCTCGGTTATAAATGTGAAGAAATCATCATCGAATCAGACCTAAAAATAGAAGTCTGGGTGGCGTCCGAAACCGGAATTGATGTCAGCAATGTCTTTGCGAATATGGCTAAAACGACGATGTCCCAAATTCCGGGAGAAGCACTTTCCGGTGGTATTTTGATGGAGATGACTTCGTATAATTCCGAAGGAAAGGCAGAAATGCATATGCTGATGACTGCTTTGTCAAAAGAAGCCAAAACAGTGAATATCGGGGCTTACAAGATCACTAAGCTATAGGAAATTGATCCGGATCGGGATAGAGGTAGTGGTATCCCAAATCCAATGAGTGTTTATTCGAAATAATCCGTTCGGTTTGATGTTTTTCTTCAAACGGTGGCGGATCGATTTTAAGTTTATGAGCCATTTCCGAATAATACGGGCCTTTGAGAGGATGCTCTGTTGCACAGGCATTGATCGTTTCGTTCCAGATTTTATGCTCAATGACATATTCGATCAATCCGATTGCATCTTCCTGGTGAAGCAGGTTCAGACGTTCATTCGATTCGTATACTTTCCCGGATTTCACCATGGCTGTTACCGGATATCGTTTCGGACCAACTAAACCGCCCAGGCGGATAATCGTCAAACGTTCGCGCAGCATCGAACTAAGAGCCAATTCAGCATACCCGATCGCGTTGTTTTTAATAGATCCAGCCGGATAACCTTCTTCGGTGAAAATACCGTCGCGTTTCGGATAAATTCCGGAAGAACCCAACAGAATGACTTTGCAGGAAGAAGGAATCAGGTCGATCACCCGGACGCAATCTTTGGCATAGGTCTTTTCATCCGTTTTGGAAGGAGTAAAAGCCAGGATGATCACATCAAGATCATAAAAATAGCTGTTGTCACTGAAGCGTTTTTGCTGCGGATCAAACATGACATGCGAAAAACGTTCGTGTGATAAATTCACAGAACGTGATCGCGTGGTTCCAATAACCTGGTAGTCTTTACTTAGTAATGATTTAGCAAGGGGAAGTCCAAGCCAACCCAACCCAATAATTCCGAGCTTCATACCTGAAAGGTACGGCAATATTTTGGGTTTTACTCTTTAATCCAGGTGTTTTTTATCGTGTGGCGAACCAAATAATACTTGTTGTCTCTCCAGTAAAAGAAGCAGACACAGTTGTTGATTCCGTCGATAATCATTTCGTACTCGTTTCCGGCATCGCTCTTCACCGTCATGGTATATTTCACTTCTTCTTCGTTGTAATCGTACTTGGTAATGAAGTAATCCGAAGAAATATTTGCAGTGGTATGATGGAAAGTCGTGAGTTCTTTATTGAATTCAAAGAGAGTTCCTTTGTCGTCGGTTGAAGAAACATCCCACTGAGAGGTCTCATCGTTCCAGACGGCATCCTGGCGAAAATTCGTTGAAATGTTCAACTGCGCAAACGAAAGGATGGAGGTAAAAAAGAGGCTGAAAATTAGAAGTAACTTTTTCATGGCGTAACAATTTAGTATAACAAAGAACGCTTGAAAAATCAGTGTGTGCAATAGTGCATTTGTCGTATTGTACTCATTTCGAGTGGTTGGCTTGTACGAATGTCTGAGCGGGGTTTATTTGAATTGCGAATTACGAATTGCGAATGGTGGGTGAAGCGGTTAGAGTCAGGATATTGGGATGTAAACAGAGGTGGTGAACTAAGTTTTTTTACTGTGTATTTCACAATTGTGTAATGTGTTTTGATTTTAGGATTTCAAGGTTTCAAGGCTTCTTCTTTCCGGGAAAAATGCTGAAAAGAGGGTTGAAAACGGCTGAAATGCCCTAAAACCGTGTGTTAAATCTATAACATTTTCATACTGTATCTATGCTTCATCCATACTTGATCTATGCTCTATCTATACTTGACCCGTATCTGAGCTATTTAAATCCGGTTTTTGGGGATTTTGGATTCCTTTTTTGGATGGCGTTTTTTTTACTATTGTGTGAATTGGATTTTACATGTCGTTCCTGATATTATTTTGCGGTTGTGTTCCCGATGTATTCCGACATTTCGGTTTGATTCGACGGGCTCATCACAGGTGGCTTAGTGCGTTTTTAGGGTTTTTCTTCTCCCGCAGAATTCTTACATCTAAGCTTCAGCGTATGCTGCAGAAAATGAAAAATGGTATCTACTTCAATCTGTGTGGCGAAGGGAAATTCCAACAATTGCTTTAAACGACCGGACAGGGTATTAATCTTTCATTTCTGAAGAACCAGGAAGTCAGTATTATTCAAAAAATGACCTTGATCAGCTTTCTCAGCTTCTTTTATGCCTAATTTTGGACAACAAAAATCGACTATGTTTTCAAAAGCTTTTATACGGTTGAATTGGATCACTTTGGTGTTCATTTTCCTGGTAATTATTGCAGGAAGTGTCGTTCGGACATCGGGAAGCGGAATGGGCTGTCCGGATTGGCCGAAGTGCTTCGGAACCTGGGTTCCACCGACTTCGGAAGCGCAACTTCCCAAGGATTATCGGGAAGTGTACGGAGAAAAACGTGTGAAGAAGGTGGAGAAATTCGCCAAATTCCTTACCGCACTTGGAATGAAGGAAACAGCGGATAAAATTAAAAACGACCCGAGAACTTACCAGGAAGAACCGTTTAACGCTCAGAAAACCTGGACGGAGTACGGAAACCGTTTGGTCGGTTTTTTAGCCGGAAACGGAGTGTTGATCATTTTCCTTTGGGGTTTCTGGAAATACCGGAAAGACAAGCGTTTTGTCTGGCTTTCCCTCTTTAACCTCATTGCAATCGGCTTAAACGGCTGGTTCGGATCAATCGTCGTGGCAACCAACCTGGTTCCGTGGGTGATTACCGTTCACATGTTCCTGGCATTGCTGGTTGTTTGTCTGCAAATCCTGATGTTGCGCAGAATCAGTCCTGTGAGTCAGAAAACACTAAACCTGCCTGTTGCCATGAAATGGCTCATCGGAATCATTCTCCTGATTACAGCTTACCAAATGTTCCTGGGAACCCAGGTTCGTGAATACATTGACGAATTGACCATGAAGGGGTTGGGAAGAGAATCCTGGACAAGCCAGTTCGGCTGGGCCTTTTTCATTCACCGTTCCTTTTCCTGGGCAGTCTTGGTTTTGATGGTTCTATTGGTATTCCTGAACTACAAAACGGACAAAGTGAAGTCGGTTTACTGGGCTTTTGGTGTTTTGGTGTTGGAATTGGTCGGTGGAGTTTTATTGGCTTATGCGGATATGCCCGGATTCGTACAAGTGTCTCATTTATTGTGCGCTACCGTCCTTTTCGGGATCTTGTTCATGCAGTTTATCCGTTTGAGACCATTATCCAAAGGCCTTTCAAAATCAAGCATCCGCGGATAATTTTCCGTGCTGCGATTTGAAATTCGATAGAAATAGTATATTTGCACCCGAAAGCAAAGGTGATTCTGTCGTATGAATTCTTTGTGCTTTCAACGGTCCTATAGCTCAGTTGGTTAGAGCAACAGACTCATAATCTGTGGGTCCACAGTTCGAGCCTGTGTGGGACCACAAAAAGAAAAAAGCATTCAGCGGTAGTTGGATGCTTTTTTGCTTTTTGTACTTCAATACTCGCTCTCAAACTCACACTATTTCTGCTTTTTTCTTTTTCAGTGTGAGCGTGAGGACTGAGTGTGGGATCCCGGTTCGAAGCACAAATTAAGTCTCCCTCTTTGGAGAGAAGAGCGAGCACTGCTCGTGAAGAGGGAGAGGATTAGGTCAAATTTTCTGCAAGGACTGATTTCATTCAGTTTCCAAAATTTATTGCGGTTCGATTCCCTTTTGCTCAGGAGGTATTGTATTTCAGATTTTTTTGGTAGTATTGAGAAATTATATTATTCAAATTATGATTCGACCACTTTTTGCGTTTGCTGTCTTACTGTTTTTCACAGGGTGTTCATCAAGAAATGATGAATTATTTAAAAATACCGATGCCTTTGTGCAATCGCTACATTCAACTTATGAAAGTTATGGTATGTTAGGTAGCAAGGAATATTCAAAAACCACAAGTGATGGTATGTATTCTGTTACTCCAATCGGTAGATTAATCAATGTCAAAATTCAAAAAGCTTCTACCCATCAGGAATATAATGAGTTAAAAGAAGATATAAAAGAACATTACGAAAATGACAATAGGGTTAATGACGTTTATATATGTCAAGGTGGAACCATAATGATTGATTGTAGAAATTAATCATTAAAAGTCAATTATTTAAACCGCTATATGACACTTGTACTTTCATGGATTCGCAAGGTAGGTGGAGTTGAAGAATTATGTATTGCTTCAGATAGCCGTGTTACCAGTGGGCAAGCATGGGATTGCTGCCCCAAAATAAAAATGCTTAACCGAGGAGATTGTGCTTTGGCTTTCGCCGGAGATACGGCCTATGCCTATCCAATGATGGAACAGTCCTCAAATGCCGTTAATATTCATCCAAAATCATCATCTAGAGCAACAGATATAACCGATTTGAGCGGGCATTTAGTACGAGTAATTTCAAATATGAGAGAATATCTACATGATAGCATTCAGCCAGGAAAGAAATTTGCTCCAGAGTCACCTAAAACACAATATATATTTGCTGGATTTTCATGGAAGTTGAATGAATTCAAAATTTGGCAAATGGAATATAACGAAAAGAAAAATGTTTTTATAAGACATGAACCTAAGACACTAATGCTTAATGTTCTCGGTGTGTTAGCTGATGTGAGTAATAACAAATCTTTTCCAGAAGGCCCATTAACGGAAAATAAAATCAGACGACGAATTTTTCTTCTGATGGAGAAGAAAGGGAAAAAGGCTGGCGACTTTTTTGATATGGAACCATTTGAAGTTCTAACGGATATGATTCGTAATGATGATGACTGGGCTATCGGCGGTACTCCTCAATTAGTCAAAGTCTATAAACATATGAACTCAATGCCCTATGGAATTTATTGGCCTAACAAATTATCTAATCAAATTACCTTATTAGGTCGACCTTTAATGGATTATGAACAAATGAGATATCCAATATTAGATCCAGACACGCTTTTAAAAAGTTATATGAAAGTAAATAATGAAGAAGATTTTACATTCGTTCATGATGATGGAACTTTCGATAAATACAGAGAAATTAAAGATATAGGAGCTACAGAAAACTCTTCAAATCCTTCACCAAAAAGTTAGACATTTCTCTAATCAGGATTACACAAAAAGAAAAGCATCGCTAAAGTGATGCTTTTCTTTTTTCCTCAGGACTCACGCTCAAACTTATACTTCTTGGGATTTTTTCTTTTCAGTGTGAGTGTGAGGACTGAGTGCGGGATTGTGGTTCGAGGCTTCAATTCCGTCTCCTCCCTTGAGGGAGGATTAAGGAGGGTGGCGAAACCGAAATCTCCCGCAAGCACTAATTTCGCTCAGTTTCCCGAAATTCATAGTGGTTCGATTCCGGTTTGCTCAGAAAATATTGTGTTTCAGGTTTTTTGTGTAGTATTGAAGTGTTAATGAATTATTTGTAGAAACTTTTACAAAATTCATATTTAAGAGAGTCAATTATTATATGAAGTATGCTTAATATCCCGGATAAATTATATAAACTATTAATATTAGTTGGATTAGTATTGGTTGGATTTTCTTGGACAAAATCAAATGATAGTTATAAAGATTATGCGAAAAAATATGATCGATATGATAATCTATTCGATTCTTTAAAACTATTGGAAGAAGAGATTCTTTTTGAACAAGAAAATTTTAAGGAGGAATGTTCAGAGTTTGATCAAAAATATAAATCAGATTCAACTTATTATGAAAAAGGAAATAATATCTTTTTTAATAAGCCCTTATTAAATGATCCCAATATAAAGTCTGCTGTACAACTATTGGAAAGCAAATGGTCAAAGATTTTAGAATTAAAGCACAAAGAAGAATTATTAAATATAAAGCTTGAAAATTATTCGGAGGATCATACTCAAGCAAAAAAAGATTTAAGGGATATACAAGAGGAATTTAACTTTATTATAAATATTGGGGCTTTTTTAATTGGGCTGGGTATTACAATGTGGTTTATTGACGAAACGGATAAACCAAAAGAAAAAATCAAGCAATTTGACAAAATTTATCAATCTTGCCAAAGCTGCGGAAATAATTTTAATGCCTTAAGAAATTACGGAAAAAATCTGGATGGAACTTTTAATCTTGGACTGTGCAGTGAATGTTATGAAAATGGTGTTCTCAAAGAGGTGGATTTAACTCAAGAAATAGTTTTTAATAGATATTGCCAAAAGCATAATATTACAAGGCGACTTCGTAAATATTTTATTAGAAAATTCATTAACAAACTAGATAGATGGAAAAATTAGGTGAATATCTCTTATAATAGGATTTGAAAAGTAGATCATTTCTAAGACCCAAAAATTTCCGGTTCCAGTTCCGTTCGCTCTTCTCCACCAAACGAAAAGCAAAAAGCCGCAGTATCATGGATGCTGCGGCTTTTTCATTTTGTCTTGGATAAGAATTTAGATAAGATTTTTTTAGAGGTCTTTATTTTAGCAAATTGCGGTGCATTAAGTTTCATTGATTAACTTTAGAAAATTAACCGAATTGCTATTTTCATGTCTGATCCAGAAAAAGAAATTTCTAAAGCTAAAATGAATGATTTACATTGAAGTTTTCAGAAATTCAATAATTAATATAAATTAATATTTTGAAGGAAGAGAATCAACATTTCGTTCCTAGATCTTTCTTACGTAACTTTTGTGTTTCGGGGAAAGAAGAACTCTTTCGTTCGACATTCATTCCATATAGAAATGTTTGGTATAAGCCTCAATTAAAACATGTTAATCAAATTTGCTATGGTCCAGATTTATATGATCTTCACGAAAGTATGGCTAAAGCTCATGGAGTAGAAAAAGATCATATTGAACGTTTCGCTTTTTGGTATGAAAAAGAATTTATTGCCCAATTGATTGGAGAGGTAGAAAAAGGGCTATATAACGAAGAGTCTTTAAAGGGATTACCTGAATTTTATATAAGTATGATTTTGAGAAATCCTGTTTTTAGAAATGCCTTAGATGAAAAACCAATTGAAAAACTTATAATTGAAGAGATAACGAAAGTTCGAGAAAAAACAGCAAAACTTGTTGAAGCAATAGAGTTAGTAGATTTCAAAGAACTTCTTGATAATCACATATCATTAGCTGAAAAAGAGTTTCTGTCTCAAAATACGAAAGAAAATATCCAAAACTCCGCGTTATTAAAACAACATTTTGGTCTAAGTACTGCTTTTAAATCAGTTGTTTCAATGCTTGGTGGGTATAAGATACTATTTATTAGAATCAAAGAAAATGAAAGGTTTTTTATTAGCTCTAACGCCCCAGGGTTTTCTGTAGATAAGTGGAATAAAGTGTTTTCTTTCAAATTTAAAGATGATATTGCTCATTACATGCCGATTTCCTCCAAGATAACCTTCGTTCTATTGCATCCAGTTTATTTTATTACCTATCCTAAAGTTGCAATAGATTATGCATCAAATGAGTTAGTTTCTTTTATCAATCAAAATACTCTTAGATCAAGTAATAATGAAGTTTACTGTGAGGATTTCGAAACCTTAAATGCATTAATTAACAAAAAATGAAATTAGAATACATAATTGAAATATGCGTAGCTATTGATATAGCAATATTGGGTATTGCGTATCCTATTATTATTGATAAAATTTCAAACATAGGAGAAAAATATTCTTCCGAATACATTCCAGTTGTTTTCAATGATGAATTCCCTCAAAAAAATCTGATCGGTAAAATATCGTTTTTCAAATTAACATTGTTTGGAACCCTTTTCTCTTTTATTTTCTTGATATTTCAATTCAGTCCACTATTTGGTTGGGACAATTGGTTCATTAATAACTCTGCAAAACTTATAGTATTTACTCTCACTACGTTATTAATTATTTTCTTTTTTATTTGGTTAGGAAAAGTTGCGTTATATAACGGAAAATCTAAATCCCTTTTAACTCATTTGATTAATAATTATAATAAAGCAATTCCAGACACTGAAATACAGAACTATCACTTGAAAGCAATAAATGAACTTTCTTTTTACGCCATAGAAAAACAGGATCAACATCTTCAAGAAACTTTACTTGAATTTTATACTGATGTATTTTCCAATATTAGAAGAAATCACGATAAATCTAAACCTTTAGTTTACCCTATTGATTTATATTTTCTTGTAAGTAAACTGAACGAAATAGCAGTCGAAAATGAAAACAAAGCTTAGAGCAATTGAACATAGAGCAGTTAGTGGAATTTGGCTGCTTGGAGAAGATTTTGAGGGTATTACAATTTCTGAAGAAACATATAATTGGCTTTGGAACAATATTTATACTATTTGTGATAACTCACGTTTAATAAAAATGTTTTGGGCAAATTCACACCAGCATTTCGATTATAGATTACCACATATAGCTTCTGATTTTGATTTCACAAAAGGTGAAATTGTAAATAAAGATCAAATAGATAAACGCGATGGAGAAAGAAACAGGTTTCTTGAATTTCATTACGCACTTGGAGGGTTACTTCTCTACAGGCAACAATACCATACTCTTAATTATTTATTTGAGTATTCTCAATCACAACCACCAAAATATGTATTACTTCCTGAAACGATGGATCAGATATTTGAATGGTTTGAATACTTCAGAAATGGATCTAGACACTGGACTCCAATAGATTTAAAATATTTCTTTCCTGAACTTGACAACTTGGGTAACAGACAGCAAGTAAACTATTGGATTTGCAGTTATATCGTTATTTTGTTTATAAGACAATATTCACTTCAACCATACTTTATATATCATAAATTTACAGATTTACCCGATCTTCCCGATGACGTTTTGAAATTGAGTAGTTGGCTCGATAGCATTTCTTATTTTGAAAAATGTTTGAATAATTTGCTAGAGAACACAAAACTAATTGAAGACCTTAAATTTGAAAAGTTGGTTGTGGCTAACAAGGACAGCTTTTATAAATTCATCCATGAATTAAAAGAAAAAATTAAAACCAAAATTGGTACGCAAAAACTTAATGCGAAACTATCACCGGATAAAATTCAAAACTTCTTTTCTCAATCAAATCAAATAATCAAAAATGCTTTTGAAATTTACAAGCCAATTTTTAATACAAAAACTGCCGAACATTCTAAAAGTGAACTCAAATTAAGTGTTAATGGTGGAATAAGATTAATGTCAAAATCTGCGTTTACTGATAAGGATGTTACACACCTGAATTATGACACTTTCTTTGCTGATACTATTGCAACCAATAATATCAAACGTTATATTCCTAACTCATTTTACATAGCGAGAACAAAAAGGTATTTACTAAATAAGGATAATATATTACTTGGATTATCAAAAGTAATTGGAAATAGTAATGACATCATTATCGTTGGCGTTCAAGTTGGTTATCAGCTTAAGGAAATTCTAGACGAAAGTATTTTTAAAAGTTTTATTCGGTATATACCTTCAACTGAATATCAATCACAAGACACATTATTTGTTCTAAGAAAAACTGATTTACCTGCTATTGAGCATATAGAACTCATGAAAGATGAAAAGGAAGAATTACAATTGGAATGCATCAACAAAGATTTAAAACTATATGCTTCAGTTATCGACATCAATACGACCAAAAATAAAGCTATTAAGAGCAAATGGAGTCTAGAAAATGAACTTGATAATGAAGATTTAAAAGTCCAACTTTCGATCGCTTTTTTAAGTGTCATATATTGGAAGAATGAAAGAGAAATTATTCAACTTAGTTTGTCTTCTGAATTTAGAGAACACGGAATTCAAAATCAATTAAAGGATATAGAACCATTGTCAATGCATGATGAAAAATAAATCTTGGATAAGAATTTTTCCATCCCTTCATTAATCCCCATTAAAACTCGTTGCATTTCATTAAATCATATTTCAGTCCGGATCGTAATCATATCGAGGGTTCTGTGAAATTCAATGAAAACTCAAATCTAGTCTAAGTGGGATCACCAAAAAACAACACGAAAGCCGCAGTATCATGGATGCTGCGGCTTTTTGTATTTTGCTTGGATAAGAATTTTTCTGTGAGCCTTTGTCTCAGATAAAAAAATCTAATGATTTGGTTACATCGCTTTCCTATACGCAATTCCCCAATTGGCTATTTCATCGATTATAGGAGCCAAGGTCTGACCGTATTCTGTGATCTCATATTCAACAGTAATTGGCTTGGTGTCCATAACCGTTCTGCTGATTAATCGGTTCATTTCCATGTCCTGTAATTCCTTAGACAGCATTTTAGGAGCAATTCCTTCAACTTCTCTAATCAAATCCATGAATCGCATTCTTCCGCCTTCCATTAGAGTTCCGATAATGTGAAACTTCCATTTTCCGGAAAGAATTTCCATGGTATCCCTGATAGCAATAATCCTGGTTTTACAGTAATCATTATTGTTTAAAGTTTGCTGTTTCTTCATGACCTCGTCTATTAATCCAACAATTAGTGTAAAGGTATTTTAAAATGTTGCTGTATACAATAATTCAAGCGGCACTTCCAGGTTCAATGTTCTGGATATTGTTCTGTATCCCCTGAAAACATTGATTAGTTACCAGTAGGTAACTAGTTACTAAAGGGTAATTAATAGCAATTGTAAAGTTTGATGAGTCTAATTTTGCTTCATAATTTAAAAACACAGAAAAATGAAAAATTTATTCAAAAGATCAGCAATTGCGTTTGTAATGGTATTCGGTTTGTCAAATACCTATGCTCAAAACACACCTTTAGAAGTAGTCGGAAAAATGTTCGAAGCATTTGGAAAGGGTGATATGGACGGGTTGAAACTAACTGTTTCAGATAACAGTGTATGGGTTTATGAAGGTCCGAAGGAAATTCCCTATACAGGTATTTACAATGGTAAAGAAGGTGCTGTAAAATTCATTACAAACATCGTTTCCAATGTTGATATCCTTGATTTTAAGGTTAATAAAATGGTTGCGGACGGAAATACCGTTATCGTTCTTGGTTTCGAAAAACAAAAAATCAAGAAAAACGGTAAGATACTGGAACAAAAATGGGTTCAGGTTTACACTGTTGAAAACGGTTTAATTACCCGCATGGAAGAATATGCAAATACTGACGGTGCAAAAAACCTGTTCAAATAAATAGAAAATAGCATCCATGGTCGTTAACGGTAAGGCCATGGATTTAACACATGAACCGATGAGAACATACAAAATCATATTTTGGATTACAACCGGGTTGTTTTCAGCTTTTATGCTTCTGAGTGCATACAGTTACCTGACAGCTGAAGAAATGAAGGGGGCATTTGCATCTTTGGGATTTCCGGAAGATTTTTTTCGCGTTGAATTAGCTATTGCCAAACTATTGGGAGCGTTGGTACTGATTCTTCCATTTATTCCGAAGCCTTTAAAACTATTCGCATATGCAGGTTTTACGATCAATATTGTTTCTGCATTGATTGCACACATTGCAATGGGCTACAATTCTTACGGTCTACTTGTGTTTTCGATCGTTGTATTGACATTATCCTATTACACTTTCAATAAACTTCAAAAACCGACATAAGATGATCAAACCTGGTTTATTCATTCTTTTCCCTGTATTGCTTTCGTTAAGCAGTTGCCAGGGACAAACTTCAAATTCAGACAAAATGAAAAATGAAACATCAAATAATCCGCTGATATGTGATCCTGTTGAAGGTGTTTGTGGAATGCCCAGTGGTGAAAAAAGCACAAATACAGCTTCTGTAGCAACTGAGAAGCCAATTAAAATTATTTATTTCTCCGACCCGGTTTGTTCGGCTTGTTGGGGAGTAGAACCCACTTTGAGAAAATTGAAATCCGAATATGGAAACTCTGTGCAAATAGAATACCACATGGGTGGTTTACTTCCAAGTTGGGAAGCATTGGGAAGCGGTGTGAATCCGTCATCCCTTGCTGATCGTTCGGACGAAATGAGTAAACATTTCCAAATGCCTATGAATGGTGAGGTTTGGAAACAAGATCCACCACAATCGTCTTATCCACCTTCTATTGCATTCAAAGCAGCGCAACTGCAAGATGAGGAAAAGGCGGTTGAGTTTTTACGAAAAATCCGGGAAGGGTTGTATGTAAGAAGTATCAATATCTCAAAATGGGAAAACATCGAAAAGATAGCCCAGGGTGTTGGACTAGATACCAAAAAACTAAAGAAAGATTACGAAGAAAGTGCTCAAAAAGCATTTGATGCAGACTTGAAACTGGCAAAAGAAATGGGAGTTCGCGGATTTCCATGTTTTTTCGTAACAAATAGCGCAGGTCAATCGGAAATTGTTTACGGAATAAAACCCTACACTGAATTTGAAAGTGCGTTGAAAAAAATGCATTCAGAAGTAAAAAAGGAGTCATATTCCAAAGAATGGAAAACCTTATTTACTCACTTCAATTCAATGACAACAAAAGAATATGCTGATTTGAGCAGTATCTCTTTTAAAGAAGCTGAAACATTCCTAAATGGATTGGCTAACAAAAAAGAAATCATCAAACTATCTACCAGGAATGGGGATTTATGGAGTTTAGATAAGTAAAGACCAAAATAAAATTCGACTAATGTCTGTGTGATTTTTCGCACAGGCACTTACTTTTGAATGATGATTTAGTTTAAAACGAGAAAATATTAAGTTAAACAATGAAACTCAAATCTAGTTCAAGTTGGATGCTTTCCTCTTTTTCAGTGTGAGTGTGAGTGTGAGTGTGAGTGTGAGTGTGAGTGTGAGTGTGAAATCCCGCCGCGAAGCACGAAACCCAAAATCAATTCCATTTAATTTCGAAAACACACGATCATTATACCTCAATGAGTTTTAACTTTGCAGTGTGGCGAAACAGAAAAACACGGAGAACAAAAAGCTTCATTCCAAATTAATGAAGCAAAAGAAAACGAAGAAACAGGAATCGAAAGAGTTGAACAAACAACGACTTCGGGAATTGAATCGTTTGGCGAGTGAATTGCGAAATCCTACCAAAAACGAGTCTTAATTCTGAGTTTTATTTCGCCTTTTTATTCCAGTGAGATCAAGGTTCTAATCAGTATCAAAAAGTGGTGCTAAACTTTCTCCTTTGAATGAGGAGAATCCCAAATTCATAGCAATTCATTCTATTTTGCTTGAAAAGAATGGTATTGAAGTCTTAAAAGCAATGATAAACTATCTTTGTACTTATAGTATCCGTTATGATCAATTTAGTTCATTCTGAAAATCAAATTTATTCAGTTACAAATTTTCAAGATCTTGTTTCTATTCCATTTCATGGAAACGTGAATGCTATTTGCTGGAACCGGAAACTAATCGGTGATTTTTCTGAGATTGTTGAAAAGATAGAGCCAAACGGAAATATAACAGTAGTTGAACAAGAGGAACTTTTGGAACTTCAACTGGGTGAGCAGGGACAGCTTGCCCGTGAAATTCTTTTGAATGACCTGAAACTATTGGAAGCGCATGGTGCATCACCAATTCTGAATGTGATCAGGCACTACGACAGGGATGATTCTTACCCGTTTTTTCCAACGGATGTGTATTCTTTTCACGTTGATCATTCTCCGATTCCAACCGACACTTTTTTATGTACATATTTTAGTGAACCGAGTGAAATAGTGCCCAATTCACAAGCGAGACAAAAAGTGCTTGTTCCGGAGATAAGGAACGAGCTCAAAAAGTTATATCACGGAACAGATGATGGTTTTGAAGCATTCTTAAGCGAATATTTCTTTGATTTGCATTATCAGGCTGAACCTGGTGCACAGATCATAAACTTAGGTCTTGGAAACTTATGGCGTTTGGCGGTTGATCATCCCGAAAGCCAGGTTGCTCCTTGTCTTCACCGTGCGCCAAAGGAAAAACCCGGAGAGAGCAGGTTGTTGCTGATTTGTTGAGTATTTGTTTTCTCAATACACGCGCTCTCGCACTAAGTTGAATCTATTCTTTGACTTTTCTGTGTTGTTAGACAACGTCTTAATCTTTGAAAGAGTTGCTTGCTCTTCCTTTTCAGTGTGTGTGTGAGTGTGAGTGTGAGTGTGGGGACTGTCCTGATAGCTATCGGGAGTGGGATTGTGGTTCGAAACTGAGATTGAGCTTCCTTGTTCAAAGGGATGATTTCCCATTTAATGGCACATCTTACCTTATTGCTGAACGTCACTTACTTTTTCCGTTGATGAAAGAACCAGCATTGCTGGTGAAGACGAAGCATCGCTTTGGAAAAGCTAAATGCTGAGGTAGTAGCAAAAAATCCAGGCGAGGTAAAGCAATGATGATCTTACTTTTTGGCATCGCCCCAAAAAGTAAGCAAAAAGGTCTAGGCCAGTACTCGAAAACCTGTAAACTACGCGGCATTGCGCGAAAGCATTCGAAACTCGTCCTACGGACTCAAACACCGAATGCTTTTTTTCGCTTCATTTGCTTGCTTACAACGGTTTTCAGCGTAAGGGCCATTTTCGATCTGTGTTCTAAGAAGGCATTTCTACCTCAATTACGGAAAATAACCCTTGCGCTATTTAACAGGAAATCGCCCTTTGAAGAGCTTGTCCCGATTTTCGGGAAGGACGGAGGAGGATGGCAAAAAACAAATGATCTGTCTGTAGTGGCTAAACTTCATTCGTTTTTCTTTTGTTCCGCGCTTTACTCACGTTAAAACTCGCATTTTCCCTGCTTATCACAAAACCACAGTCTTCACAAATTCCATTTATCGTTTCTTCTCCAATTCTACCTTTCGTTTCCTCACAACAGTGTTTCGTTCATTTAGCATGAAGTCAAACGTGTGTTTGACGTATTTTCTTGTCACACAAAACCAAACACTATCACAAAAGGGCTGATTCCCCATGATTATGTGGTGAAGACCGGCACCAATATCATCCGGTAAGAATTCAGGGCAGCCATCAGTGTGCCTTTCGAACTAACACATTAATGAAATTTTACTATGAAACAAATGGCTTTACCAGTCGTTCTGAGCGCTATCACGTTGATAATGATTGGAACTTCCACCTTGTCTTGTGAAAAAAAGGCAATCGCAAAACAGACAGGGGAAAAAATTGAAACCAAGAACACCAAGCCCAAAAAGACAGGTGATACAGAGAAGCTGCAACCTGCATACGGAAGCGTAACCGTTTTATCTAAAGTTTGCGGACCGATCGAATGCGCTCCAAGCGGTTTTCTCGGATTTACACATTACAACCAGATCCGGATTACAAAAGATGCAGCTACACTTGCTATTTACCCGGCAAATATGCGTTATACAATCTATGTAAAGGGTACTCTTGTTACCGGGAATGTTTATAACCTCATCAAAGTGGATGAATTTAATTGCACACAAAATGCGCCTTTGTATGCGGATCCGGCACTTGCTAATTCAACACAGTATTTTGTCCTGATAACGGATGCTTCTGTTTTTCCGGCACCGCCTGTGAATAATATGGTTGATATTACCGGGTACCATCCAATGATCTCTTTCACAACAGGAAACGGAAAGGATGGCTTGCCGTGTGAACTTTAACTTTCCTGATAAACGAAAAAAAGCATTCAGCGGGAATTGGATGCTTTTTTAGAGAGCTGAAATTTACCTCAACAAATTCACATGCCCCAACAACACTTTGATTGTATTGTCCGATCCAACATATCGAATGGTCCAATTGTACATTGCTTCCGGACAGTTTTTCGACTGATAGGTTCCGTCCCAGCCTTGTTCTGCTGTATTGGTATGAAATACCTGTTCTCCCCAACGATTGTAGATTGTCATTTCAAATTCATCGAGGTTGTTGCAAACTGCTTTGAATTGATCATTCAAACCATTTCCATCCGGAATGAACGTATTGGGTACATAAATCAGGGGCTCGTAGAAAATAGTCATCCGATCGGACGCTTCGCATCCGTTGGAATCGATGAAAGTGACTTCGTAGGTCATTTCCATATCGGGATGTGCAACAGGATCCTGGCAGAGTATGCAGCTGAGGTATTCTGCCGGATACCAGGTAAAAATTCCCGGGACATTTCCTGCGTCAGCATGTAATTGGACATCATCGCCCAAAACAGCATAGGCATTCGCAGTTTGTACAAATGGTTGGGGATAAACCTGTACATTGACCCAGGCAGTATCGGTACAACCATTTGAATCCGTTCCCAATACATAATAAAGCGTGTTTTGAGATGGAAAAACCGTAACCAGGTCACCTGAAAGCGTTGTTCCGGACGGAAACCATTGGTAGGAAACTCCTCCTGAAGCGTGCAGAAATACCATTTCTTTCGGACAAACAATTGTGTCTGAACCGGCCTGGATAGCAGCAAATGCGACCTTGATCCTGATACTGTCGCGCACTGTTCCGCACACATTGGAGAAGTCGCAATAGTAAGTCATATCGCTCAACGGATTCAGAGTGACGGTCGGGCCGGTGAGTGGTGTTATTCCGACAGAAGAAGACCATGCGTACGAGTCTGCTCCGGATACGGAAACTGTTGTTGAAAAGCCTTTACAGATTGTCATGGAATCCGGTATAACAGGAACCGGAGGGCCGTGAACAACCTCTATGAGTACACTGTCCCGGATGACGCATCCCTGCTGAGTTGTTGCTTCCATGTGATACCAGGTTGTCTGCCCCGGAGTTGCAAGCGGATGGCTGCTTTGTGTATTGTCTAGTGATGCAGCCGGACTCCAGTTATACGTTTCGGCTCCTGTACCTGAAAGCGGCACAGTATTCCCTTCACAAATCACCGTATCTCCCGACGCATAAACGGTTTCATGATCGAGAACAGTAATCGTGATGTGTTCAATCGCATCCGAACAAATCGTGACTCCATCCGGGCCATAGGTTGAAACGTGAAGTGTAAATTCGGTTGTTTCGGTAACGGTTGCAACCGGATTCGCGATGTCGGGATTATCTAAGAGGTTTTCCGGTGACCAATGATACGTATTTCCTCCCCAAACATTCAGTTGAACGGATTCTCCTGCACAAAGCGTGTCTTCCTGGGAATAAACCAGCAGGTTTGGATTAATATACATGCGTACCAATGAATCACAGCCATAGATACTTTGAAATGTGAAATCATAAACACCTGCTGTTGCGGGATAAGTTTGTCCGTTGTAGGTATAAGATTCGCCCGGGCAAATACTCACCAAAAAGGAATCGCGGTAAATCGGATGATTTTCCAGTTCCAGGGTAATGACAGAATCACAGCCTTGTGTAGTGGAGTAGGTAAAGGTGTAAGTTCCGCCCTGCGTGTAAGGAGTTCCGTTGAAGACATAAGGCTCAGTTCCGCAAATAGATCCCGAAATATGGGTAAAAGATTCGCCACCGGAAATAGTTGCACTGGCATTTGATGTACATCCGTATGCGTCTGTTACCGTCAGAAAATAAGTACCTGCGGGTATATTGGTAAGTGTAGGAGAATTTCCCCAACCGGATTGCCAGTTGTAAGTATAAGCGGGAGTTCCGCCGGAAATAGTTGCAGTTAACGATCCGCCACTGGTACAGGAAGCATTCACCACATTCAGTGAGATAATTGGCTGACCCAATGTCATCTTTACAGCATCCAGGAAATTCCCCTGAACCTGGTTTCCTCCGGCAGCAGATACCGAATTAAATCGCAGCGAATAATTGGTGTTTGCATTATTGGGGAAAGTATAACTGAATGAATGATTGACCCAAGCGGTATTTCCGGCAGAAAATGTATCCACGATTGTATACGGTCCGCCGACCGGTCCGATGGAGACACTCACTTCGTCAATACCTAATTTCCCGCGATGCGCAAAAGAACCGCTTGCCGTGCTTCCCGGTGTAGCCGTGAAATTCTGATAAAGAGTAGCTATCGTATTTCCATTTACTTCGGCAAATTGATTTCCGGAATAGGAAGGAACTCCAAAATAACCTGTTGCCCAGATTTCGATGATTGAATCTGAAGCGGTTGTTTTCCAGCAAGGCACATTGTTTTGGGTAAATAAACCCATGGTATTGGGAGTTAATAACTGCATGCCTTCGAATCCCGAATTGCAAATGGCGGAACAAACCTGTGCAGAAGCGGTTGAAACAAAGCATGTGAATAAGCACCCTAATGTGAATCTCTTTATCAATAGAAATAGATGGATCGCTTCCATATAATAGAGTACATGTTAATCTTTTCTAAAGATAAAAAGGGACGTTCGATTCTTTCCGTCGTTTAGCTATACGGTTTAAACTGTTGAATCGATGAAAGTTACCGTTAAAAAAGAATGGAAGTGATTAATCGTCATTCCTTTTGAATCTTGAACACCCTTCTTTTGAAAATAGTTCCATCTTTTTCAATTTTCCGATTGATCGTTGGAAACAGCCGGATGAAATCGGTTGATCGGGCTAAAATCATTCGCTGATGATTGGAAAAATCATTCCGAAATCAACTATCTTTCGACCTTTATGAAGATTCTTTATAAGAACAGAGCTTTTATCGGGTTGCGTTATCCTTATTCTTTCCCGGGAGTTTCGATCAGGATTATGTTATTAATATTCTATTTTGCAGCGACCTATTTCCTGGCAATTGGCCGTTTGAATTGGGAAAACTGGAGTGTTGCCATTTTCTTCATTTGCGGAATAATGGTTTTGACAATTAATCGTCGAAAGGCAGTTTATAATGAGAACGGACATCAGTTAACGCTTTACAATACCTCTTTTGATCTCAGAGGAACAACACATCAGCTTCCGGGATCGAAGGAAGAATTAATATTCCATGTTGAACAACGTATCGATTATCAGAATACAAGTGGAAGGCAGCAAGTTTTGCAATTTACGGACCTTTGGCTGAAATTACCGCAAGAAAGTATCCAATTGGACACTGCATCAACCAATGATTCACTCCGTGGAGAAATCAGGAAAGATTGGGAGCAGTTTTTTGCAGCGATATATGATCCTGAATTGAAAAATGCTATTCCGGGAAGCGCTGCTTTTTACTACCTGGAACTGGGAACCTGGATCGCAATGATTCTTGCGGGAATTGCCGGTTTGTATATCAATCTAAGCAGTTGATCAAATCATTTTTTTTCACTAGTATTGAATTGCTTCATTACAGCATCATTGAGTAACACTAAAAAAAATCAAATGAAACGGGTAGTAGGAATAGGCGGAATTTTCTTTAAATGTAAGGATCCGGAAAAAATCAATGCGTGGTACAAAACACATTTGGGAATGGATACCGGCCCTTACGGAGTCACTTTTGAGTGGAAAGAAGACGATGAGTCATCGAAGAAAGGAACAACGCAATGGAGTCCGTTTTCGGAAACGACAAAATACTTTGAACCTTCGGAAAGAGAATTCATGATCAACTACAGAGTGGAAGACCTCGAGGCGTTAATCGTGGAACTAAAAAAGGAAGGTGTAACAATCCTGGATGAAATGGCAACGTATGAGTATGGAAAATTCGTTCACATCCTCGATATTGAAGGAAACAAAATTGAATTGTGGGAACCCGCTGCTCAGTAAGTTCCGAATAATACATGCAATTCTTTCTCTCGCAGAGGATCGCAGAAGCTCGCAGAGAATAAAAATCCTGCACAACTTAACTTTGTGTTCTTCAGCGGGAACTTTCAAAACTTAGAGTTAAACGAAACGTTTTTATTCGTCTGAAAAACAGACTGCCATAAGGTTGTCAGTGGTGATGCTTTCTTTTGTAATCTAAACAAAGCAAAATGACAAAATTAGACTTGACGAAAGAGTACAAAGCGTATTATACCGCTAAAAGTAAACCTGAATTGGTGACCATTGAGAAAGCACAGTTTTTATCAATGACAGGAACGGGCGATCCTTCCGGGCAAGGTTATGCGGATAACCTGGAAGCTTTGTATTCAGTTGCATATTCACTGAAATTCAGTTGCAAAGAAGCAGGTAAGGATTTCGTGGTTGCAAAGCTGGAAGGCTTGTGGAATTTCGATGAAGAGAAATACCGGGGAATCACCGTACACGAAGCACCTTTGAAAATCCCGCGCAGCGAATGGAATTACAGAATGTTGATCCGGATGCCGGATTTTGTTACAAGAGAACACCTCGAACAGGCCATTGAAAGCGTTGTTAGCAAAAAGCAAATTTCACTCGCGGCTGAAGTTGAATGGTATGAAATGGAAGAAGGAAAAGTGGTTCAGATGCTGCATGTAGGCCCGTTTTCCGATGAGCCCGAAACGCTGAAACAGATTATGGCGTTTTGTGAAGAGCACAAATTGAGCAAAAATGGTCTGCATCACGAAATTTATCTGTCCGACTTCCGTAAAACAGCCCCGGAAAAGTTGAAAACCATCCTGAGAGAACCGGTGAAGTAATCTCTCATCGGCGAAAATTTGTGGGAAATAAGTACGTTTGTTGGTATTATTGAGCAATAAACGCACAGGAAATGACAGAACTGGAAACAAGCATCAAATCGTATTTTGGAGTAATGGATTCCAAAAGCCTGGAAACCATTACTTCCTTGTTTCGTCCGGAAATCCTGAAAAAGGGAGATTATTTTCTCAAATCAGGAAAGAACTGTGAGCGCCTGAGTTTTGTGAAATCGGGATTCCTGCGCATATTCGTTGAAACGGAAAAGAAAGACGTTACCCAATGGATTTCCACACCAGGTTATTTTGTAACGGATCTGGCTGGTTATGTTTTCGGAGATCCTTCCCGGTGGACTATCCAGGCTTTGACGGATGTTGAAATCTATACCTTGCATAAAAGCGATTACCAACAACTAGAAGCGCTTGTTCCCGATTGGCCGATTCTCGAAAAAATGTTCATTGTGCGTTGTTTCGTCTTGATGGAAAACCGGATTTTCAGCCATCTTTCCATGACCGCCGAAGAACGCTACGCTTATTTCTTTGAAAACAACAAGGAATTGTTCAACCAGGTTCCTTTGCAATACATTGCTTCCATGCTCGGAATGACGCCGGAAACGTTTAGCCGGATCAGAAAAAAGCAGTTGCTGTGAATTCTTGATTTTTGTCAAGCAGAAACCGGTTCTTTCGAAAGACCTTTGTCCTATAAACGAAAGATCAAGAGTTATGACAAAAGAAATAAGAACTGAAATTACCATCCAGGCAAGTCCCGAAAAAGTATGGAACATCCTGACCGATTTTAACGCTTACCCGGCCTGGAATCCATTCATCACTTCGCTTACAGGAAAAGCAGAGAAGGGAAGTAAGTTGACAGTTAAAATCAAACCGACGGATGGAAAAGCCATGACTTTCAAACCAAGCGTATTGACAGCAAAGAAGAACCAGGAATTGAGTTGGTTGGGAAGTTTGTTCTTCAAAGGACTTTTCGACGGAGAACACAAATTCGAATTGATTGATCATGGAAACGGAACGGTGACTTTCATTCAAAGCGAGCAATTCAAAGGCATTTTTGTCGGAATTTTTAACACGGAGAAAACGGAAAGCGGTTTTCATGCCATGAACCGGAAACTGAAAGAAGAAGCTGAAAAGTAAGGAAGCATCAACAGATCAAAAGCAGAATTTTGTGTCCCGGAATTAAATGTTAACAGGGGTTTTCCCTGAAAAAGAGTCCCGGCCGGATTTTCCTTCGGAATTTCGTGCAAAAATGCGGATAAGTGAATTACATTTGGGGCCTGAACTGAAACCGAATGCTCCGAATGAAAACAAGTATTGCACTTTTCACACTGCTATTTACTCCAGCTGTATGGGGACAACAGGAATTTGTTACCGGATACACACCTTTACCCAAAGAAAAATACGAAGGACTTAAAATCGCTTTTTGTGCTTCTGCAACAGATCGAAAATTACCGGCTTCTTATGTGATCCCGGAAAATTACTTCCCAACTCCCGGAAGCCAGGGAAACATTGGTTCCTGCGTGGGCTGGTCGACTGGATACGCGTTGGCATCTTTTTATTTTGCTGCAAAAAACAAGTGGGGAAAACCGGCTTCCAATAAACTGATTATGAGTCCGGCGTATGTGTATAACCAAATCCGGGAATGTAACTGCGGGCCCAATTGCGGAAGTTACATCGGTGATGCGCTGGATTTGTTGAAAGAAAAAGGAATCGTTTCCTGGGAAAGCATGCCTTACAGCGATCAGTCGTGCAGCAAACCCACTCAGAATCATTTTTCATTGGCTGCAAAAAACAAGATTGTTGGCTGGAACCGCTTGATTGACAAGTTGAATTTCAATGAATACAAAGAACATTTGAGTAACGATGTACCGGTAATTATCGGAGCATCGCTGGGATCGAAATTCGGAGATTACGGATACAAGAAAACGGCAGATCCGTTTACCTGTACACAACTCAGCAGCGGCGGACATGCCATGTTGGTTGTTGGTTACGACGACAGCAAACGGGCTTTCAAAATCATGAATTCCTGGGGAAAAGATTGGGGCGTGAACGGATTTATCTGGGTCGATTACGATTGTTTCAAACTGATGATGGGAAGTTCCGGCGGAGAAGCATATGTGATCAACAAAGATTACGAGTTGAAAGAAGAAGTAAAACCGGACGTCGTACCGGCATCCGATGTAAGTGCAGAAAACTTCGAACCTTTCGGGCATTGGGAATTAATTGAAGAAGGGCATTACTACATCGATTACGGATTACTAATCGACGAAAATGTAGCGAGCAAGATTGATCATGTGACGTACATTTATGATCATCCGGCATTTCCGAATAAATACATTACAGTGAACGCCGGGCCGTATTTTCAGACTTCCTATGAAGGACCATATTGTCTTCCGAATATGCAGGCTGTTGTATACCTGAAAGACGGTACATCGATCAAATTGGAATTCGATGGTTGTAAAACACTGGAAGAGGTAGCGGAGGAAGAAACGGAAGAATACGATGACCAGGAAGAATACAATGAAGAAGATTGGGAAACATATGAGATTCAACCGATCGTTACAGCAGATCCGCGTGAGGATAAAGAAGGATATTACAAATTCGACATTCGTTTGAGAGGAGTGGAAAGTATCAAGGAACACATTGTAAAAGTGGTGTATGATTTCAATGATCCGACGTTCAAAAACCGTTTTGTCACAGTGACAGATAAAAGCAAAGGATTCCGCACCGGTTATGACGGATGGGGCTGTTTGCCCGGATTGGGAGCCACCATTTATTTCGATGACGATTCAACAGTTTCGTTTGAAATCGATATGTGTGACATCCTGGGCTGGTAAAAACATTTTACAGGATTAAAGCAATCAAAAGCTGTCGGATTCGGCGGCTTTTTTTGTTTTTGAATCCGCACTAAAATAATTGCTATTTTCGGTTTTATGCTCAAAGAAACATTCATACAGCTCGCGCGATCATACTCAGAAGACGATGTTTTGATCAAGGAATTATGGCTCGAAATTGAAACGCATTATTCCGGGAAGGAACGGTATTATCACACGTTAGGCCATTTGGATCATTTGCTGAAGCAGGTGACAGCTGTGAAATCCGAATTGACTGATTGGAATACCATGTTGTTCACGCTCTTTTACCACGATGTGATTTACGATGCATTGAAATCGGATAACGAAGAAAAAAGTGCTGAACTGGCGGAAAAACGTATGCAGCAATTGCAGGTTCCATCCAAAATCATTGCAAGTTGTAACGAGCAGATTCTAGCAACGAAATCGCACATAAAATCGGAGAATCCGGATACCAATTACTTCACGGATGCTGATCTTTCTGTTTTGGGACAGGATTGGGAAGTGTATTCCGCGTATTTCAACCATGTGCGGAAGGAATATGCTGTTTACCCGGATTTGATTTACAATCCCGGACGGAAGAAAGTCTTACAGCATTTCCTGGATATGGAACGGATTTTCAAGACTGACTATTTCTTTGAAAAATACGAAGAACAGGCCCGGGAAAACCTGGAAAAGGAAATGTCTGTTCTTTAGCAGCTACAAGGTCAGTGTAGGCGAATTCAGGTGATTTTTTCCGCAGTACCGATAGCTATCGGTATCGGCATGAGCTTAGTCGAACAATGCACAAATCGATGCTCGCCTACTCCCTAAATAATCGGGACAGGCTGGACTCGCTAATTGAGTTGTAGCGACTGGCAAGTGTCACATCTGTGGGGCTATGTAAGCTTTAGGACAAGTTAAAACTGAAACGAGCGTGTATTGCAACAATACGCGCTCGCTCAGTTAATTATATTTCTCTTGATGGCCGGGTTTTAGATCTTTAGATAATAACTTATTGACATAAACGAAGTCTAAGCCGAATAGGTTGGGAGTTGGTTAAAAAGAAAATCGAGTGAATTTTATAATCCACTCGATTTCCCGATTTTTTTGAAGGCGTTTTGTTTACTTTTTCGGCGTCTCAGAAGAAGCAACCTTGCTTTTCGGACTTTCATTCCAGTACTGCATAATAATAAATGATACGGCTACTGCACAGCCGATCCCCTCAGTGAATAGTGTTAATGCAGCTTGACCTAGCGTAATGTTGTTGTTCCACAATATTCCACCTTCAAATTTGCTGATAAAATCAGGTTGAATGAACATCGCGTAAACCACAAAACTCACAAAAGATAAGATTACTGTTACTACATTGGCCAAAATCAAGGAAACCCATGCGTACAAATAATCATTATCAACACTGCTTTCGTGGTTCTTCCGCGCAAGTCTATTTGTAAAATAAATGATGATAAAGAAATTTAAAAAACGTAATGAAGTCACATTTTCAAGTGAAAATAACTTCATCAGCAGAAAGAGTAGTGCAATCCCTGCGAAACTGTAAAGCCCATAGCGTATGGATTGAGATCGATTGTTCATAGTGATAACGTTTTGAATAGATTCAGAAATTACAATAAAATGTTTTTCCGTCCAAATATTTTTTTCATAATTCATTTATTATCATATGAATAAGTCTGTTTGTTTTAAAATAGAGTATAAAAAGAAAATCGAGTGAATTACTGGAATCCACTCGATTTTTCGATTTTTTATGGGGTTATTTTTTTGCCGGCTCAACCGGAACACATTTGTTATCCGGAGATCTTTCATTCCAGTACATCACGACAATAAACGATGCCGCTAATGCAGAGCCCATTCCTTCAAAGAACAGTACGACAGCTGCCTGGCCTAACGTTACATGATTATTCCAGAAGATTCCTCCGTCAAAATGATTGATAAAGTCAGGTTGAATGAACATGGCGTAAACCACAAAACTGAAAACAGATAATACAACTGTTATCACATTGGCCAGAATCAGAGAACCGAATGCCTTTAAAAAGTTGTCGTCTGCATCCAGCTGGCGGTTCTTTTTAGCCAGTCTGTTTGTAAAATAGAATACGATAAAGACGTTCAAAAAACGCAAATAGCCGATGTTTTCCAAAGAGAATAATTTCATGATTAGAAATAGTGCTGCAATACATGCAAAACTATAAAGTCCGTAACGGACATGCTGATATTTTGTATTCATGACTTTGCTATTTCGATGAGATTAGAAATTACGATAAATAGAATTGGCATCCAAGTATTTAACATTTAAAAACAGTTCCGGAAAATGAACGGATTTGGGTAAGGGTTGTATGATCTGTCAGGAAATTCTTACATTAGTAAACCAAATCTCAGACCTATGAAATTGAGTCTTTATTTTCTTGCAGCGGGAGCTTTTTTAGCTTCATGCGGAAACCCGGCAGCACCTAATGCGGAGGATTCTGTGGGTGGAACGGTGAATGAAAATCCTTCGGGGCCGATCCAGTTAAGCAAAGCGGATTTGTTTGATGGAGAAAGCGTGCGTTTGTTCTTGTTTCAGAATAAAGAAGTCAACCAGGAATCGAACCAGGAGTTCCTGAAAGCGTTGGATGAATTCAAGAATAAGAAGAATTTGAAGGCTGCGGCGGCAGGTTTCCTTACTTCACTTATTACTTATCCGACATCAAAAGCATATTTCGAGCTGGGAAATGTGTACATGGAACAGAAGGATTACAAACAGGCATTGGATGCATATTCCCTGGCTGAAAAACTGGGCTACGAGCCGTTTTCCAAAGTGTTGTTTAACGTGGCTTGTGCGCATTCTCAATTGAAAAATTATTACCTGAGCGCGGATTATCTGCAATATGCGATCCAGGCGGGTTACTCGAATATCGACAATATTGAAAAGGACACTGATTTGAAAAACCTGCGGGAAGAAGAGCCCGGTTTGTTCAAAATGAAGATGGATAAAGCGCTGAGTGGAATCTCAGATGTAGAAAACCTGCATTGGCTTCAGTTTAAGCGCAATTTTGTCCAGGCTTCTTTCCCGATCAATATGAATGCAGACCAGGGAAAAGTCATCCTGGATGAAAAGAACCGGATCTCCTATGATTTTGAACGCTATGTCTCTGAAATGCGTGACGAACGCTTTTCACGTGAGGTGAGTAAAAGCTTTTTCAATTTCGTCCAAGTGGCGGAAACCAATAATTTTGTGGCTCTGATTTACATTGTGAGAGATGAATTTATCGGAGATATGGCGCCTTTGACTTACCGCCTGGTGACTTTTACCAAAACCGGAAAGATTATCGATAAAATGGAAATTGCCGGAAGAGAGGATTATTCGGAAGTGTTGAAAATGTGTACTCTGAATAAAGATCTGACTTTCACGGTGAGCAATTACGAAACGACTTTCCAGAAAGATCCGGCAGAAGAAGGTTATTACGACAACCCGATTGTTTCCAAAAAGAAAGTTTCTGCTGAGAAATACCGCATTGATGCTTCCGGGAAAATCCAGTTTGTGACCAATATCAATATTGCCGCTTAACGGGAAGCAATTAATCGCTGAACAAGACCGCGCCGGATCAGGATTTCTGCGATTACCAGGTTCGGAATCCAGCTCATCCAGGAAAGCAAAATGTACAGATCCACCGGATTCATCCTGAAATGGAAAAGGTCAAAGGCATAGGAATACAAACGAAGCGAAACGGCTGAAAGTGTTAAGGCATAACTCCGCAGCATCCATTTTCCGTGTGTGACATAATTCTTTTGTCTTACGAAGTAATAAGCCAGGAAAGTAGTTCCCAACCACAGAATACTTAGAATGACAAAACTCGTTTGGGCAGGATATCCGCCATTTGCATAAAAAGACATGACCAATGCCGCCGGTCCTGAAATCAGCAAAGTTGTGATGAGGTAAATAAATCCGGAAACCCGGTGAACTTTGGGATATTTCGCAATGATGGTTTTGCTGAATTGAAACAAGCCGCTTGTGATAACCAGGATACTGGTAAAAACGTGAATGTAGAAGCTGAATCTCCAGTGTTTGATGTGATAAATGAGCTGTTTGGTCTTTAAAAAATCAATTCCCCTGCGCATTTCCAGGTACGGAACCGAGAGCAGCAGCAACAAATAAGAAGCATACAAAATTCCGATTACAAACAGATACCAGGCCGCTTTTTTCATGCAAATAAAGACGGTTTAATAGTATTCCAGGTCAATACTCAAACCATTTGGTCCCTGGAATCTCGGAACTTCATCTTTCGGCTGCAATAGCTTGAATTTCATATTCCGTTCCTTGAACTTCGGATTCTTCGCCCATTCGATGATCAGTGTGTTATCTTTTTCAACGCGCCAGGAAGCTTTGATTGTTTCCAATTGCTCATGTTTTTGTTCGTCCGGGTAATACGTGAATGTAGCCAAACCGTTTTCCTCGAAGCGGATATTTCCGCCGTCAAGTGTGGAATAACCAAAAGTTTCAAGGAAATTACTTTCGTTAATCGATTCACCTTCGTAAAGACTCTGTCCGTCCAAAGGTTCTTTCGTTTCCTGTTTTTTCAGCTTGAATTTTTTGGTTTTAATGGAAGGATCTTTCGCCGTCCATGTTCCTGTAACGCTGAAATCCTTCTTCGAAATATTGAGAACAAACACTCCGTCATACGGATTGTCTCCCGGCTCACTCAGCGTCAGTTCGAAAGCGTCCTTTTTCTGAACGACATCTCCGTTAATATTGCGCTGCAAACCTTTGTGAATGTTGTAACCGATGGCTTTTTTGTCATTCACGTACGTGAGAAATATATTGATAAATCCGTCTCCGAAATCACCGGAATACAACCCGCGAAGCGTATCGAAATCGTATTCGGGAAACCACTCTTCGGTTTTTACAGAATCAGCCTGCGAATTTTCGGACGCTGTTAGTTGCTTCGTATCCGTTCCGGAAGAACAGGAAGTTAGTTGGATTAAGCCGATTATACCAATAAATAGTGTGCAGATTTTTTTCATAGGAGCAATCATTTCGCAGCTAAAAATAGGTTTTTTCGAGAAATAAAAAAGAATGCATTCCGATTCCTTGAATTCGCTGATTTCTTAACCCGATATTTCGATTTAAAAACGTATTTTTGAACTTTCGAAGAAAATTTATGGAATACAACACCACGAGACCGAAGTTATTACTTCCGGAGTATGGTAGAAACGTACAAGAAATGATTTCTCATGCCATGGAAATTGCTGATCGTGAGGAGCGAAACAAAGCTTCACGTGCAATTATCGAGGTCATGGGACAATTGAATCCGCATTTACGTGATGTGGATGATTTCAAACATAAGTTATGGACGCATTTGTTCGTAATGTCTGATTTCAAACTGGATGTTGATTCTCCTTACGAAATTCCGAAACCGGAAATGCTTTCAAGCAAACCGGAACGAATGATTTATCCGAAAGGACGAATCAAGTACGGGCATTATGGAAAATATACCCAGGAAATCCTGAAGGATGCGAAAAATGTTACGGCTTCGGATGAGCGTGACTATTTGAAGATCACGATGGCGAATTTCATGAAAAAACAGTATTTGGCTTATAATAACGATGCTGTTGAGAATCATGTGATTGCCAATCAGCTGAGAGACCTTTCGCAAGGAGAATTGATTCTTGAAAACCCGGATGAATTGATGAATACCAACCTGATTTTGAAATCGTTTGGAATTCAGCCGAATAAGCGTCCGAAAAAGAATCAGAAAAATCAAAAGAATTTTAAAGGAAAAAATCAAAACCAAAATCGTAATAAGAATTAAGTATGTCATCGTTTGAAATTTACGGGGGAAAGAAGCTAAAAGGCGAATTGACTGTTCAAGGCGCAAAAAATGAGGCTTTACAAGTTTTATGTGCTCCTTTGCTGACTTCTGAAAAAGTGACTATTTCAAATATTCCGGATATCGTGGATGTGAATAAGTTGATCGACTTATTGCAAACGATGGGAGTGAAGATCGAAAAAGTGGAGCGCGGAACCTATGTTTTCCAGGCGAAAGAAATTGATCTGGCTTACCTGGAAACCGAAGATTTCAAAAAAAGAGCGGCATCGCTGAGAGGTTCTATTATGATCGTGGGGCCTTTATTGGCTCGTTTCGGAAAAGGATTTATTCCAAAACCGGGTGGAGATAAGATCGGACGAAGAAGATTGGACACGCATTTTGACGGATTTGCTTTGTTAGGGGCGAAATTCAATTACGATGCAGGTGAACACTTTTATTCGATTGAAGCAAAGAAATTAAAAGGAACATACATCCATTTGGATGAAGCTTCCGTAACCGGAACCGCCAATATTTTGATGGCTGCGGTTTTAGCAGAAGGAACAACGACGTTTTACAATGCTGCCTGTGAACCTTACATTCAGCAATTGTGTAAAATGTTGAATTCAATGGGGGCAAAAATCTCCGGGATCAGCTCGAATTTGTTGACGATTGAAGGAGTAAAAGAATTGGGTGGTTGTTATCACCGCATTCTTCCGGATATGATCGAAATCGGTAGTTTCATTGGTTTGGCGGCAATGACGCAGTCTGAAATCACGATCAAGGATGTAAGCTGGGAAAACCTGGGAGTTATTCCGAATACGTTCCGAAGATTGGGAATCAAACTGGAGCGAAGAGGCGATGATATTTACATTCCTGCACAGGAATCATACGAAATCGATACGTTTATTGACGGTTCGATCCTGACGATTTACGATGCGCCGTGGCCGGGATTCACTCCGGATTTGTTGTCAATCATTTTGGTTGTGGCAACCCAGGCGAAAGGAAGCGTGTTGATTCACCAGAAAATGTTCGAATCGCGTTTGTTCTTTACCGATAAACTAATCGATATGGGAGCGCAGATTATTTTGTGTGATCCGCACAGAGCAACGGTGATTGGTTTGGGAAGACATCATCATTTACGCGGCATTCAAATGACTTCTCCGGATATTCGTGCAGGAGTTTCCTTGTTGATTGCTGCGCTTTCTGCAGAAGGAAAGAGCGTGATTCACAATATCGAGCAAATTGACAGAGGATACCAGGACATCGATATTCGTTTACGTAACCTGGGAGCCGATATTCGCCGTATTAATTAAGCTGTTATTTGTACGAAAGTACAAGCGATGATTTTTATGGAATAGGAATATTCAGTAGTTGAATAGGTCCAGGGAATTCAAAAAGTTCAAAAAAATCGATTTATCATTGAACTTTTTTAACCCTTTCAACGTTTAAACTGTTTAGGAAGTAGCTTTTAATGAAAAGGATGGATAATTTCCTGAATCCGGAGCAAAAAATAAATAAAAGACAATGAAAAATTCAATCATCATTCTTTCGACATTGTTGTTTGTTGGTGTCGCTTTGTCATCATTCAAATCAGTAAAAAGTGCGCCTGCAATTGGTTCAAAAGCACCGGAAATTGCTTTGAAAGGAGTGGACGGGAAAATCGTGAAATTGTCTTCTTTGAAAGGGAAGATGGTTTTGATCGATTTTTGGGCTTCCTGGTGCGGGCCTTGTAGAAAGGAAAACCCGAATGTGGTTGAAGCTTACAATAAGTACAAGAAAGTAAAATTCAAGAACGCAAAAGGCTTTGAAGTGTTTTCTGTTTCATTGGATCGCGATGAAGCAAAATGGAAAGAAGCCATTAAAGCTGACGGATTGATTTGGAACAGCCATGTTTGGGACAAAGCAAACGAAGCCGGAAAAGCGTATGCCGTTCAATTCATTCCGAGTGGATTTTTGGTTGACGGTGAAGGAAAAATCGTTGCTTCCGGAGAATCTTTGAGAGGTTTGGGCTTGCACGTGGAATTGGATAAGTGTAAATAACAGGGATTTAGTCTTAAAAAGACGCATAGACATCCCGCAGTGGCTGGACAAGTTATATCTATTAGCCCAGTGAAAGCAAGGGATTCCCGTTTCTGTATTCAAAATATTTTCCTCTTCCCAAATCCGGAATCAGTGGTTCAGCGTACGTAATTAAAAAACGATTGACCATGAAAAATTACTTGATTATTCTCACATTGCTTTTCGGGTTCACTGCTTGTTCGCAGGAAAAAACATCCGACTCAACTTCTGTTAAAAAGAACGTCAAATACAACAAACTGACTGCCCAGGAACAAAGTGTATTGATCGGCAAAAACACAGACAGACCTTTTACCGGAGAGTATTACCAAAAAACGGATAAAGGGATTTATATCTGTAAGCAATGTAACAATCCCTTGTATCGTTCGGATGATAAGTTTGAGTCGCACTGCGGCTGGCCAAGCTTTGACGACGAAATCAAAGGAGCAGTGATCCGCGTTCCGGATGCAGATGGAATGCGCACGGAGATCATTTGTGCAAATTGCAAAGGACATCTCGGCCATGTATTCACCGGAGAAGGTTTCACGGATAAGGATACCCGGCATTGTGTCAATACCAGTTCCATTCAGTTTTACCCATCGAAGGATTTGGATAAACTTCCGAAAGTGATTAAATAAAATTGAAACGAGCTGCTGATAGAAATTAGCAGCTTTTTTATTTGTACTCTTTTTCGTTGACAGACCTGCGTTTATCGGAAACAATTCATCAAAAACGGATTCGTTATTTTTTTATTTAATTGTTAAAAATTAATATTTAACAGTGTTTATTGTTTGAATTCAAACGATATTTCATAATATAGCCCACTAACAAAAAATACGCTATTCATGAAAACACTGAAATTTTCGGTGGCGACCATACTCTGTATCGGAAGCTGCTTGAGCACTTATGCTCAGGAATTGAGAAAAACAAGTTTGTCTAAAGGGATTTATTCCCAAACAAAAGAATTCCAGTTTGAAAATCAACGAAAGGTAAACAGCGCTTACCAAACGCTCCGGGAAGTGTATGTGATGGACTTTTCAGGTTCCAAAACAAAAGCTGTTCAGACAGAAATTGAGCAATTTGCTTCACAAACATTGAGCAAAGCGTCGTATGTTGATTATTCCAATCAGAAAGCCATCAGGGATTTACTTTCCTTGCGACCTGAGGTTTTAAGTGTGGAATTACCCTTTGAGAACCAGGTTTTAGTATTGGATTTGGTGCAGGCTTCCTTATTCGGAGATCATTTCTCCGTTCAGTCAAACAACCCGGAGAAAGTTCAGGGAGTGAAACTCGGATTGTATTACCAGGGAACGATTCGCGGTACCAATTCGATGGTCGGAGTGAGTTTCTTCGAAGATGAATTCAGCGTTTTGATTTCACGCGATACACCGGAAGATCAAACGATCGAATGCGGATTTGTCCGGACTGACGGTAATTCAAACGGAACGCATATTATTTACTCAGACGATGATTTGACGCTGAATATTTCACATGCATGTGGCGCCGAAAGTCTGGATCAGTACCACCAGGCAGTTGAGCAGCTTTCGAATCAACAAGGGGCATTGGAAGATATCGAGAAAGCGACTTATAAGTGCGTGACCTATTTTTGGGAAACATCCTACAATTTATATACCTCGAAAGGAAGCTCGCAAGCCGTGACGAATTACATGACTTCCCTGTTCAATAACTTCCAGATTATGTACAATAATGAGCAGATCGGGTCGAAATTGAACCAGTTATACATCTGGACGACACAAGATTCCTATGCCGATAATTTGAACACTTTTTCAGCAAATCGAAGTGGTTTCGGGGCAAACTTAGCGACTTTATTCTCGACTACCGGCGGTGGCGGTGTAGCCTGGTTGGATCAGATTTGCGGAAGCAATGAATACTATAAGCACGGATTCTGCGGCTCAATCGGTGGAACAGTTCCGGCAATACCGAATTATAGCTGGGCTGTGAATGTGTCAACACATGAAGTCGGGCACAATTTAGGATCTCCGCACACGCATGCTTGCAGCTGGACAGGAGGAGCAATTGACGGTTGTGGTCCTGCAGCAGGTTACAGCGAAGGATGTACGGGACCGATTCCATCAAACGGAGGAACAATCATGAGTTACTGCCATTTGAACAGCGTGGGGATGAATTTCAGCTTGGGATTCGGGCCACAACCGGGAAATCTTATCAGAAGCCGGGTAAACAGCTGCATTACGCTCACTTGTGATACGGATGGCGGATCAGCGTGCACAACGGCTTTTGAGCCGAATGAAACCCAGGCTGCTGCGGCTGCAATTACCAATGGAACAGCTGTTTCAGCTGCAATTGCAACAGCCGGAGATATCGATTATTTCAAGATAACAACGTCAGTTGTGACGAATGCAGTTTTCAATTTAGCAGGGCCTTCAGGTGTGGATTTCGACATGACAATCTACAATAGTGCCGGCACGCAAATTGGTTCAGGAGCCGGAGGTACGGCAACCGAATCCGTTACATTGAACGGACTGGCGGCAGGAACGTATTATATTCAGATTTTTGGCTACAATAATGCGGCGAGTTCAACCTGCTACTCTCTGACTGCAACAGCAACTGCGGTGAACAATTGCGCTACGGCTTATGAGTCGAATAATACCAGTGCAACTGCAGCAGCAATTCCGCTTGCGACAACGATATCCGCAGCCATTTCGACCAGCACAGACCCGGATTATTATAAAGTAACCACAACAGCTGTGGGAACACACCAATTCAATTTGGTCGGACCAAGTGGAGTCGATTACGATTTGTATGTTTACAACAGTGCGGGAACTCAGATCGGATCGGGAGTCGGAACAACGGCAACAGAAAGTGTTTCAATTGCCAGTTTGGCAGTCGGAACGTATACGATCCTGGTATCCGGATATAACGGAGCAAACAGTGCAACGTGTTATACCTTGAATGTGTCGAGAACATCCGCTAGTTTCAGTGGTGATCAAACTGTTGATTCAGATTATACGATTTATCCGAATCCAACGAAAGATAAATTGACCATCAAGGCAACAGATCCAAATGAAAAACTAACTGTCCAGGTAATGGATATGAATGGAAAAGTGCTTTCCACACAATCCTTGTTGAGTCATTCGGTGATTGATGTTTCAAACATCAGTACCGGGGTTTATTTTGTGAAAATAGTATCGGAAACTGAGAAGGTAACTCAACTGAAGTTCATCAAAGAATAAGAGAAATAATGCTTTGAAAATCAAAAGAGGCTGTTCTTTCCGGACAGCCTCTTTTCTGGTTAATCATCGGGTGTGTGGTGAATAGACGTTTAAAACGGGCTGAGATCAAAGTATTTAATATCTGGAAAATGTGCATTGAAGAAACCGTATTCGTTGGTAGTCACTTTGCGTGCAGCTTCCGGAATATCACATCTGCAAATAATATTGCTTCGGGGTTTTTACTGAAATGCGATTAAGGAGGTATTTTTCTTCATTTACAATATCGATTTAGTAGTGAAAGTAAATACAAAATCAATAATTGAGTAAAATTTAACAGTAACTATTTTTAAATGTTGATAATTAAACTTTTTAAGACTGACTTTTTTAACTTGATTAAATGTTGTTAATCAATGTTTTAGCTGTTTGTTGGTTTGCTTTGAAGCGGAAATAGGACTTCAATATTTACTGAATTTTTAGTAAATATTCTAATGTGAAGAAATGTAATTCATTGAAAATGAAAGAATGTTCCAATGGTGATTTAGTAAATCGGATGTGTAGAGAAACAAATTATTCTATCCCGGAATCTTGAGAGTTTGTCCGACACGAATCAGGTAAGAGCGCAAGTTATTTGCGTTTTTGATCCGGGTAGGAGTTGTGTGGAATTTTTGAGCGATTTGTGATAAGGTATCTCCCTGTTTCACGGTGTATCTCTTATAACGTGCAACCGGAGCCGCCTTAGTCGGAGTGCTGGCCAATACAAACATCATTTCAGCATCCTTTTGTGCCACTTCAGCAAGTGTAACGGTAGTCCCGATTTGCGGATCGTAGTATTTATAGAAATGCTGCTGAATGTTGATCTTGCTTGTTACGGAATCCAATTTCGTCCCGTGCCAATCATAACATTGTAAAACATTGTCATTGAATTCCAGTAATTTCACCGGAATCATTGTGGAATGTAATCGGTGCATTCTCGGACATTGTTTTTGAACGGCAGCTAAACCGCCACCTGCAGAGCCACGACTGTCGACATGCATATAACATCTTCCGTCCAGGCTCGGCCCGACCACCGCTGTCCAGTAAACTGTTAAAGTAGACGGATCAATTTGAATGTATAGTTTTTTCAGATCGGAATTGAACCCTTTGCTGCGAACTTCTGCTAAACCTGCGTTGATCTTATCGTTTAAATAACCTCCGAAATTGTCCATTCTTCTGCGGTTAAAAGAATGCAACGCATCGTAAACATACGGTTGCCCGATGGCAGTATAGGAATCACTGATGAGCTGATCATTTTCTCCAAGCGGAATGGTATCCGGATTGAACTTCTGAAATGCAGGAACTTCCAATACTTTTTTGGATGGAACAACCACGATGGAATCGAATGATTCAACTTCCGGTTCGTTATCCGTTTGTGCGTAAAGCGTTTGACTGCCGATCAGAATACTGAAAAAAATGAATTTGAACCTCCTCACTTTTGTGTTTTTCTATATTAATGCGCCTAAATTTAACAAGTTACATCGGTTTTTAAAAAAAAGATTGTCGAAAAGCCGGATAAATTCTACAAAAAGTCTTAAAAAGGGGATGAATGAGTGGTAATTCCGGATTATTGAAGTTAACAATATTGTTAAATTCAGAAATTGCGAAATAGAGATATCTGAATATTGCAATATTGCAATGTTCAAATCATTTTGCCTAATTTCGAACCATGCAGGATTTCAAAGAACTTACCGCGACCTGGTGCGATCATTTAAAGGCGATTTATTCCGAAAGAGAAGCCCGGAATATCCTGTTACTTGCTCTTGAGGATGTTTTCAAATTCAACAGATCGGCATTACTGATTTCCAAAGAAATTGATCTTTCGGAAGAGCAAAAGGAGGAAGTGAATGAAATCTTATTCCGCCTGAAAACCGGAGAACCGTACCAGTACATTGTTGGATTTACGTATTTCGACGATCTGAAAATGGAAGTTGCACCCGGAGTTTTGATTCCACGTCCGGAAACGGAAGAATTAGTGGCCTGGATTGATGAAAGCGTTCAAAACCGACCAAATCAGAAAATAGAAGATTGGTGTACTGGTTCCGGATGTATTGCCCTGGCACTTAAAAACCGGAATAAAAATGCTGATGTGTCGGGATATGATATTTCGGAGGAAGCGTTGGAAATTTCGATGTGCAATGCACAGGAATTAAACCTGGAAGTCCGATTTTCAAAGAAAGACGCTTTGAATCCGCTTCCGGACCGGAAGGTGGATGTGATTGTTTCGAATCCGCCATATATTCCATGGAAAGAAAAAGAGGAGATGCATCAGAATGTGACGGAATTCGAACCGGATCTGGCGTTATTTGTTCCGAATGATGATCCGCTTTTATTCTACCAATCGATTGCAAATTATGCGTCGAAAGCTTTGTCAGAAGGTGGCTTGTTGTTTTTCGAACTACATGAAAATTATGCTTCGGAAACAAAAGAAATGGTTGAACAGCTTGGTTTTTCTTCAGTAGAAATCAGAACCGACCTGCAAGGAAAACAGCGCATGCTGAAAGCTCAGTGGAATGTGTGATTTTATTCATTGAATTTGTATCTTTCAGAAAGTTAAAAAGGAGTAAAAAACATGTCAGATAAACCAATTGTCAAAGAGTATTCGAATGGTGAAATAACGATTGTATGGAAGCCGGAAAGCTGTATTCATTCAACTGTTTGCTGGAAAAAAGCAACCGGATTACCGGATGTTTTTCAACCGAATAGGAAGCCATGGATTAAGGTCGACGGAGCGACAACGGAAGAAATCAAAAACCAGGTAGACAAATGCCCGAGTGGAGCACTGAGTTATATTCTGAAAGAAAGTCAGCAAACGGAAGTTGATGTGTCACATGTAGTGGAGACTTTACCGAATGGTCCGTTGATGGTTTACGGAAATATCACGGTAAAGCATGCGGGAATGGAAGAGCAAAAAATTTCGAAAGTGACCGCGTTTTGCAGATGCGGGGCTTCTTCGAATAAGCCGTATTGTGATGGTACGCATGTGAAAATTAATTTCTCGGATTAAGGGAAATTTTCTGATTGGAGGTAATTCCGCAATATTACGTCCGACTTGGTACTTTTCGTTTTGTTTCGACATGAAGGATTTCCTTTATATCAATGACCTTTTTGAAAATCGCTTGTATTTTGAATGGTTATTTGTGGACGTAATATTGCGGAATTACGTCCGTTTTAGAATTTCTTCAAAAAATTCGCTTATCCCTAGTTGCTGTCGCAGGAACGTTTGTTGCAACTCAGTCTTCAAAAGCTTCGCTTTTTCTTATCTTTGTACTTCAGTTTCAGAAAGACATGTCAGCAGCAAATTCAAAATTCATTTCCTTTCACTCGGACGTGTCTCAAATTCCCCGACCTGAAAAATTTACGTTTCCGTTTTATTACGAACCTCACGAGTTAGCCCGTGTTGCCATGAAGCAGCTCCAGGAATACCTGGAAAATCAAACGGATTGGATACATAATTTTGGCTTGATTGAAGGACAGGAAGGTTTGGTAATCGGAAAAATGTTCGGTGTTTTGGTAGTCGAGAATGAATTGGGAGAACTGGGATTTCTGGCAGCATTTTCAGGAAAACTGGCCGATTCGAACGATCATGCCTACTTTGTTCCGCCGGTATTTGATTTATTGGATTCGCAGGGTTTCTTCCGGAAAGAAGAAGTGCTGATCAACGACGTGACATTGGTGATCTCGGAATTGGAAAAGGATGAAAGCTACTGGAAGGCCAAATCCGATTTGCAAGAGGTTGAATCCGCTTATGCAACTCAACTCCAGAAACATAAAAAAGAAATCAAAGAAGGAAAGGCGGATCGGAAGCGAATGCGTGAAAAAGCACAGCTGGAACTGAACGCAGAAGATTTGGAAAATCTTTTGGAAGAATTAAGAAAGCAGTCGATCAAAGAACAATATTTCCTGAAAGATTTTACGGATTCCAATAAAACGAAGATTCTTTCCCTGAAAACGGAATTGGATGTTTTTGAGAAGCAATTGGAAGATCTGAAGGAAAAGAGGAAAAATATGTCGAATGCGCTTCAAAAAGACATTTTTGATTCCTATTATTTTCTGAATTCAAGAAAAGAGAAAAGAAGCCTGCAGAGCATTTTTCAAAATACAATCGACCATAAACCACCGGCAGGAGCTGGTGAATGTGCAGCACCGAAATTATTGGAATTTGCCTTCGAACATAATTTGAAACCCATTTGCCTGGGAGAATTTTGGTGGGGAGCTTCCCCGAAATCGGAAGTCAGAGTTCATAAACAGGTATATCCTGCTTGCAGGGGAAAATGCGAACCGATCCTGGGACATATGCTGGAAGGAATCGAAACGGACGATAACCCGATGTTGCAGAATCCGGCTGAAAACAAAGAATTGGATATCGTTTTTGAAGACGATTATTTGGTGGTGGTGAACAAACCTGCTGAATTCTTATCCGTTCCGGGAAAAAACATTGAGGATTCTGTGTACACACGGATGAAAGCTAAATACCCGGATGCTACAGGGCCGTTAATTGTTCACCGACTGGATATGTCCACTTCCGGAATCCTGGTTTTGGCGAAAGACAAAGCTGTTCATTTCCACCTCCAGAAACAATTCATTAAACGAAATGTTCAGAAACGTTATGTGGCTTTACTGGAAGGTTGGATCCCGGAAGATTCCGGAATGATTGATCTGCCTTTGAGAGTGGATTTGGAAGATCGTCCGAGACAGCTCGTTTGCAATGAACACGGGAAAAGAGCGGTTACGAAATGGGAAGTCGTTGAACGAAGAGGAAATCAGACCTTGGTTTACTTTTACCCGATTACGGGCCGTACGCATCAACTGCGGGTTCATGCGGCGCATACTTTGGGTTTGAATTCCCCGATTTTGGGAGATGATTTGTATGGAAACAGGGACACACGACTTCATTTACATGCTCAATTCCTGCAATTCACGCATCCGATCACGAAAGAAGCGGTGAAGATCAAAGTGGATGCGGATTTCTGATGAATTACTGCTGTAAAATCTGGTAATCCTTTTTTCTCCAGATATATCCGTCCAGGATGTAATGCACCACCTGCGGCATAATGAGTAGCGGGATAAAAAGACTAATGATCTGATCGTCGTTCAATTGCTTGAAAGTACTGTACAACCAGCCGAAAGGAACATTATTTTCCCGCCAGATAAATACGTCCCAAAGCGTTTCTTCAAAATAAGCGAAAGCAAAAACGATTGTGTAAAACAGGATCCAGCCCCATTTGGACAAAACAATTTTCAACAGGGTAGGAGAGTTTTCATTCAATTCCTTTTTCTCGCTGTAATGAACCAGGGCAAGATAGGGAATTCCATGTCCAACTACATTGACCAGGGAGAATATGAAATCATTATTGGTTAAAACAATACTGACGTAATAAGAAAAGCAGGTCGCAAGCGTCAAAAGTATCCGGGGAATATTCAAATAACCCGAATCCCGTTTTTCCTTCCACTCGACCAAAAGATACAATGCTAAAATGATCAGCATGAGTCCATTCAGGAAAGGTTCTGTTTTCGGTAAATTGATGTACCAGAAATCACCGGCTGTCATCCAGTTAAAATTTTGTTGTCCGCGAACATGCCAGATCAGGATTGGAATGACCGTTACGGCATAAATCGTGATGGAAAGAACCCATTTACGCCATTTGTGCAATGTCTCTCTTTTGGAATAAAGCCTGAAAAAACCGTATTGCTGACGTATAAAATGAAACACGGCAAAATATGCCAAAAGCGACCAGAAAAGTTTACTGCTGACAGAATAAACCAGCACTCCGACAACCCAAACCAAAAAAGGAACGGCTAACAATTTCAGTTTGTGAACCTTGTAGGCACTTGGTTTAAAATAAGTTTTGTAAACAGTGGTATAAACATGTGCCACATCGATCGACAATACAATCAGAATCCAGGACCAGGGAAAAATTTCCGTTTTCTGCTGATGCGTAAAATGCTCCGGAAGAAAAAAAACAATCAACGGAGGTATTGCCATCGGAGCAATGAACCACGACAAGTCAAAAGCGGGCGATTTAATCCAAAGTTTAGGCTTCATAGTTTAAAATTGCTGTTGCGGCTAATCGCCCGAGATCAAATCCTTCCTCGAATACGGAATAGGATGAATAATCGGTATGAGCCAGGTGTACACGTTTGGCAGATGTTTTCAATTGTTGGTATTCCTGGTATTTGGCAAGAGCTCCCGGATAAGGTGTGACCATTCCGTGTCCCCAACGCTGGAAACTGATGCTTTCAATGTGTTGTTCGATATCGGGATGCATGGAAGCTAATTCGGAAATGACGAGACGACACATTTCTTCTTCTGTCATTTGGAATAACCGGTGTCGTTCGGTTTGCTCATCCGCTTTATCCAGTGCCAGGTAAACACTGATTACATGTTTGTCACGAACCGGAGAAAATTCCTGGTGACGGTCGGAGACATATCCCAGTCCTTTCGTCCCGAATTTCACATTGTCCCAGGCGAGTGGCGTACCGTTTCCTTCCGGAATCTGATCCAGGACAACAATTCCGATCAACCAGGGATTGTGTTTGATTCCCTCAAAATAGCTTTTCGGCCAGGAAGAAGACTTCAGAATATGTTTGGCCACATAGGAAGGAGCGGAAACAATGCATTTTCCGGCTGAAACCCGGATTTTCTTTTTGGCGTGTAAATCAATGGCTTCGATGAGAACCTGATCTTCCCGTTCTTCAATGGAATAAACGAGCATGTTTTTCCGGACTTGCTGTTGAATAGATTCTTCCAGTTTGTTTGCCAGGAATCCGTTTCCTTCCGACCAGGTCAAAACGGTTGTCGGATCGGTATTTCCCGGTGTTGCTTTTCTTCCGGCGAAATAATGAATTCCCGCCCAGGCAGAAACTTTGTCATAACCTGCGCCAAAATCATCGCGGCAGCAATAATCGAGGAACCAAAGCAGTTCTTCGGACTCGTATTTGTTTTCTGCCAAATATTCTTTGAATGTCATAGCGTCGAGAGCTGCTACCTCTTCAGTGATTTCAGCCTGGGAAATCGGAATGTTGAACAAATCGATTCCGTTTTCGCTTTTGGCTGCTTTCAACTCACGCATTTCTTTGAAAAAACGATTGATTTCGGCATGTGCTTCTTCGCTGATACCATATTCGGGAACGAGTCCTTCGTGGAAAACACCTTTGAACAATAACCGTTCGTCCGGTGCGTGACAAAGAAAATCTTCGTTGTAGAATTGCAAACCGTTTTCTTCTTTCTCGATCAGTTTCAATTCCTTTAAAAAAGAGATTAATGGCCCATTCCCCGGATTCGCTAAGGATAAGTAATGCGCTCCGAGAGGATATTTGGAATAATTATTTGCACCGAAACCCGAATTTCCGCCGGTTTGTTCCCCTAATTCAAAAAGCAGAAAATCAGCATGCCCGTTTTTTTTCAGGTGATAACCGCTTGCAAGCCCGCTGATTCCTCCTCCGACGATGAGAACCGGAACCCGGATTTGTTCAACAGGATATTTAACAGCAAAATCGAAATTCCCGCGTAGCAAATGACCTCTTTCAAGCGGAGCGCCGAGTTTATTCGTTACAATCTTCTTTTTGGAATCGCTGCAAGCCAATAAATCCGGCATCAATAGCGCAACAGTTCCCAGGGTTCCGATATATCTGACAAAGGTTCTTCTTTCCATCCTAATCAAATAAAGAATCCCATTCTTTTTCAAATAAGGGAATCAAAGCCTGGTTATCCAGTCGGTTGACCACTTTTTTCGAATCGCGCATATCCGCAGGGAAGAATTTCATGGCTTTGAATTCTTCATTGGAATAATATTTCAATTCCTTTGGAAGTGCATACGTTTTCAGGCTATTCAGATCATAACCAAAAAGAATATAGCCCCATTCCCCGAAGGAAGGAACGTACGTATGATAAGGAAGCGTTTGCAGATAGGATGCTTCGATGGTGCTGTTGATACACCAGAAAGATTCTTTGGCGTAAAGAGGTGAAGTACTTTGCATAACAGCCAGTGTGCGATTGGTCATCACGCGCTGCAACGATTTGTAGAACGAAAGTGTATACAATTTCCCGACAGAATAATTGGACGGATCCGGGAAATCGATAATGATGGCATCGTATTTTTGATTTGCTTTACTTCTCAACCACTCAAAAGCGTCGGCTTGAATCACTTTTAGTTTCTTATTATTCAAAGAGTTGTGGTTGAGTTTGGTCATCAGCTCGTTCTTCGAAAAAATGGATACCAGTTTCGGATCGAGATCTACCAATGTAATGTGCTGAACTTGCGGATATTTCAAAATTTCGCGAACTGCAAATCCGTCACCTCCACCAAGTACCAGGATATTCCGTGGTTTTCTGCAATGAGATAAAACCGGATGAACCAATGCTTCGTGATAACGGTATTCGTCTCGGGAATTAAATTGCAGGTGATTGTTCAGGAACAAACTGTAGGCATTCCGGTCGCGTGTCAAAACAATGCGCTGATAGTTTGAATTGGTGGCATAAATGATACTTTCACCGTAGATTTCCGTTTCACTGATTCGGTTGATTTTTCCTGCATATACGAAGGCAAATGTCAGCAGCAAAGCAGCTCCGGATGCCTGGATAAACAGTAAAGTAGGTCTTTTGAGTTCTTTTCTGAAATAATAAATCAGGTAAAGAGCCAGTCCGACATTGAAAAGACCAAACAAAACGGATGTTCGTGTCAGATTCAGATACGGAACCAAAACAATCGGAAATGCGATGGATGCAATCAACGCACCGATGTAATCGAATGTAAATACTTTGGAAACCAAATCCCTGAATCCTACTTTGTTTTTCAGAATCCGCATGATCAGCGGAATTTCAAGCCCGACAAAAACTCCTGTCAACAAAACAAGTCCGTATAAAATGATCCGGAAATAACCGCTGTAACCGAAGCTGATAAACAGCACGGCGCTGCTTAAACCTCCGATAATTCCGGTAATGACTTCAATCCGGATAAAATGTTCAATGAGGTTGTTGCGGATAAATTTGGAAAGGTAGGAACCGATTCCCATTGCAAACAGGTAAGTGCCGATGACGGTGGAAAATTGGGTCACGCTATCTCCCAAAAGGTAGCTGGCAAGTGTTCCGGCAACAAGTTCATAAATCAACCCGCAAGTTGAAATGACGAAAATGGTAAACAGGAGTAAATAATGCATATCAATGAATGGCAGACGCAATAATAATGGCAACGGCAATCATGTAAGCTCCGCCCAACAATGCCAAAGCCATGTTTTTATTTTGCCAGATTTCTTTCCACAAATTTTGGGGAGTCAGTTTTTCGATGATAATGAAGGACAGTAACAAGACAAATATTCCTAATCCTGCATAAATCAAGGATGCCAAAACAGTATTCCAATCTACAATTGTTTTCATATGCGTTTTGTTTTAATTCATTTATTTAATCAGTCGTGACTTCACTAACGCTTGTCTTTGATAACAAGCGGTGCTTGTTCTTACTTATGATGCACGCTTCCGTGAGTTGTATTCGGTGCATACTTGGTTCCATATTCCGATTTGAGCAGTTTAAAACTTCCCGCTTGTGCCCAAACATAGAGAATGATCATCGTTCCCAGGACAATGGAAGTAAACTTATGTTGTTTGAAGAAATTTAGCATCATTCGTCAGTTAATCCAAATAAAGTGTCGCGTTCTCCTCTTCTGAGTTGTTCGTAATTCCTTTTCAGAACATTGATCACAATCATGAGAACAAGTATAGGAATAACCAGGATGAGTGTATTCCATAATTCGGTTCCGGCATACCGTCCAGATAAAAAGATTGTTTTGTCTACTGTAACCGAAGAATAAATGGTTCCTTTCAAATGGTATTTTCCTCCGGGAACTTCGGATAGACCGACAGTTCCGGTTTCGTCTCCTTCGGACCAGGAATATCCTCCGTCAACTCCGCTGTAATATTCGGAAACTACTCCGAATTCGCGTTCTTCTCCGGTGGCTTCATTGATTAAGGTAAGCCCCAATTCGACCCATTCATTACTCAAGTGAACGTAACTTGCAAACTCGAGGTAATTTCCTGTGGGCATGCTGTCCAGGTAGAAGGATTTACTGACGAATTCGGGATTTTTACTGGTTGCAACGGAAAGTGGTAAATCAAGTGTAGATTTAATGAACGTACGGCTTGAGCGCATATTTCCGCTGAAAATAGAGGCAATTATAATCAAGAGAATAGTCAGGAAGCCAAATTTGCTGAACTTTCCGACATCCATATTTCCCAAAACGGGCTGCGCGATTCCGATTCCTTCTTTTTCCTGTGATTCGATCCGGTAATCATTGAACATTTTGGAAACTTCCTTCCGGGTCATATGTTTTCCGAGGAAGCAATCTATTTTTCCGTTGGGATTTTTTTCAATGGAAATGACGTACGGAGGTGCAATGTAATCGGAGCAATTGATTTTTTTGACATCCACTAAATTGTATGGAAATTCGCCGATGCAATGCTTGGATTTGTAATTGTATCCTTGAAAGAAGGAATAATTGCGGCCTTCGAATTCGAAGGTGTTTTCGATGTTGGTGAGAATTTGCTGAGCAGGAATGTTATGATGGGGTTTCACCCAGGTATAATTCCCGTATGAACAATTCAAGAAGGAGATTTCACCGGTTTCACTCAAGAGAACAACTTCGTCCCACATGTCCGAAGCTTTTGTCGTCACTCTTTTGGCTACCTGGCCGATCACAGTATATTTGACTCCGTCATATGTACCAACAGTACCGATCTTGAAATACTTTAAAAAAAGCGCATTTTGATTCTGTAGTTTTAGGTATTTCTCGAAATAATCTTTGCTGTGGATTGTTCCGCATCTGGGACAAGCAAAAATTTCGAGTTTGTTCGGGATATAAAGCTTGGAAACGGCCTGGCATTTGGAACATTTGAATGCACGACCATGCTCATCGACAGTAAAACAAGATTCCCAATTCTTCATGTGGTAGTTCAAGATAATCGGTGCAAATATCACTAAATAATTCAGAAATCAAAGAGTGCAATAATGAAAAATAGAATTTCAGGAAACACATTTTTGAAGCCAAATTTCTCTATTTTTGGTTATCGAAAATTCCCGTATGAACCAGGTCGAAGCGCAAAAAAGAATCGAACAGCTGACAAATGAATTGAATCAGCATAATTACAATTATTATGTAGAAAGTAATCCGACGATTTCGGATTATGAGTTCGATTTGTTGCTCAAAGAACTCCAGGACCTGGAAGCACAGTTTCCGGAGTTTGCTTCGGATCTGAGCCCGACGAAACGGGTAGGTGGTGATATCACCAAGAAATTTGAAACAGTTGTTCACCGCTTTCCGATGCTTTCACTTTCCAATTCGTATTCCGAAGAAGAGATCATTGATTGGGAACAGCGCCTGAAAAAACTGGCTTCCGGCCCGATTGAATATGTGTGTGAATTGAAATATGATGGTGTTGCAATCGGAATCCGCTATGTGAACGGGAAATTTTCCCGGGCGGTAACCCGCGGAGACGGAACACAGGGAGAGGATATTTCTGCCAATGTGAAGACCATTCGTACCATTCCCTTGAATTTGAAAGGCGATTTCCCGGATGATTTTGAGATACGTGGTGAAATTTTCTTCCCGAAAGCAAACTTCGAAGCAATGAACCGTCAGCGGGAAGAATTGGGAGAACCTGTTTTTGCCAATCCGCGAAATTCCGCTTCGGGAACCTTGAAATCGCAAGATTCGAAAGTGGTTGCAGAACGTGGTTTGGATTGCTATTTATATGGTGTTTATGGTGATGATTTACTGATGGAATCTCACTTTGAAAGTGTTCAAAAAGCGCAGGAATGGGGGTTCAAAACGCCGCAGGAAAAGAATAAATACATCCTGAAAACGTCTTCCATTGAAGGAATCATGGAATTCATTCATTATTGGGACAAGGAACGTTACAATCTTCCTTTCGATATCGACGGAATCGTGATTAAAGTGAATAATTATGACCAACAGGCTGATTTAGGTTTCACCGCCAAATCTCCACGTTGGGCAATTGCTTATAAATTCAAAGCAGAGCGCGTTGCAACTACCTTGGAAGAGGTAACATACCAGGTTGGGCGAACGGGAGCAATTACACCGGTTGCAAACTTAAAGCCGGTTCTTTTGGGCGGAACGGTTGTAAAACGCGCTTCTCTGCACAATGCCGATCAGATTGAGAAACTGGATTTATTCCTGGGAGATGAGGTTTTTGTCGAGAAAGGAGGAGAAATCATCCCGAAAATTGTGGGAGTGAATACGGAATCCCGCCAGGAAAATGCGGAGAAAGTGATTTTCATAGAACATTGTCCGGAGTGTGGTTCTGAATTGCATCGAAGAGAAGGCGAAGCACAGCATTATTGCACGAATGACCTGGTTTGCCCGCCGCAGGTGAAAGGTCGGATGGAGCATTTTATTTCCCGGAAAGCAATGAATATTGACGGATTGGGAGCCGAAACGATCGATTTGTTGTACAAAAAAGGTTTGGCGAACAGCGTAGCCGACTTGTATGATTTGACTTTTGACCAAGTCGTAAACCTGGATCGCATGGCGGATAAATCGGCAAATAATCTCATTATCGGAATCCGGAATTCAAAAGCTATTCCTTTTGAACGCGTGTTGTTTGCTTTGGGAATTCGTTTCGTGGGTGAAACGGTTGCGAAAAAACTGGCTTACGCACTTAAAAATATCGATGCAATTGCAAAAGCGACTTACGAGGAATTGATTGCTGTGGATGAGATCGGGGAGAAGATTGCAATTGCGGTTCAGCAGTTTTTCCAGGACGAACGGGCAATTCAGACCATTGAACGCTTGAAACAAGCCGGATTGCAGTTCGAAATAGAAGAAGTGGCTTTGGATTCAAACACTCTGGAAGGTAAAACCTTTGTGGTTTCGGGCGTTTTCTCAGAATTCAGCCGCGACGAAATCAAGGAATTGATTGAGAAGAACGGCGGAAAGAATGTCGGTTCGATTTCTGCCAAAACAACGTTTGTATTGGCTGGTGAAAATATGGGCCCTGCAAAACTGGAGAAAGCGAGTTCTTTGGGAATTCCGATTATTTCAGAAGCAGATTTTATCCGAATGATTTCAAATTAAAAAATCAGCAATTAGTTCGAGCCATTGCATGTTTACATGTTCTGCCTGAACAGAAAGCATTTTTTCATCATTAAACAACGCAAAGTCCGGATTCCATTTCAGCATTCCTTCCGCAAAGGTGCGTGTTTGATTTTCTCCGGAATCGTCCATTGAACGGAAACTGAGTTGTTGAATTTCAATCGGGGTTTTGGTGATTTTCAGCCATTTGTAAACAAGACTTTTATCTTCCGATTGAATGTCAGTTCGTTTAATCTCGATAATGATCTGTAGTTCATTTTCAAAGCAAAAAAGCACGTTGAAAGGAAATGGATTTGTAAACATGCAGCAAAGGTAAGAATGAGCATCATTTTCCGACTTAAATAAATACCAAAATTTGTTCCAGGGTTTATAACCCTGGAAGGGTGATTTCCTAATTAACCACACATCTTACGTTATTGCTTAACTTCTCTTACTTTTTCCATTGATGAAAGAACCAGCATTGCTGGTGAAGACGAAGCATAGCTTTGGAAAAGCTAAATGCTGAGGTAGTAACAAAAAATCCAGGCTTGGTAAACCGATGAGGATCTTACTTTTTGGCATCGCCCCAAAAAGTAAGCAAAAAGGTCTAGGCCTGTACTCGAAAACCTGTAAACTACGCGGCATTGCGCGAAAGCATTCAAAACTCGTCCTACGGACTCAAACACCGAATGCTTTTTTTCGCTTCATTTGCTCGTTTACGACGGTTTTCAGCGTAAGGGCCATTTTCGCTCCGTTTTTAGATTATTCCGCTTTCAACTTTTGAAAATTTCCGTGGGTTAATTTTTTTATCCGAAGACGGATTCTCGTCTCATTCCCGGAAGAGAGCGTTAAGAAGAGAAAGCACCGCTTTCGAAGACGG
>VFQN01000776.1_pt1 | contig 57568 bp, 85 predicted proteins | sample 3512371 | NCBI WGS metagenome assembly VFQN01 (sample SAMN10412370, study PRJNA504923) | tailings metagenome | isolation source: Replicate 2 from Balatoc abandoned mine | place: Philippines: Itogon, Benguet | collected 2017-08-28
GGCCCTGAAGTGCACTTGCGGCCAAACCTGAACGCGTGAACGGTGACTGCATGTGTAAAGGCAATGCGCCTTCCTATGAGTTCTGGTGCAATTATCATTTGTCCCAGCCTGGTCCCAGCAGTTACAGGACGGGATGCCGGGTTCACTCTGCATGCGGTTGTGAGCAGCGCGCACATCTGGCTATGGGCAGCTGGCCGTTGACTACTGGCACCAGCAGGCACCAGCGACGAGGGTACAACATATAATGATGTGGGTCGCAGAGTTCTTCGTACAGCTGCGGCAGCAGGATGACGGGAGCCAGCTTTGTTGCAGAGCCCTGGTTGGCGTCGGCCAGGTCGCTAGCACAGGGGAGACCCCTTCAGTGTGGCAGTGCCCATGGCAAGCTTCACACAGTGCTCGTCATACAGTAAGGCTCCTGTAACTGCATAATACTCACTTCAGTGCTGGTTAAGCAGTCTTATGCCGTTATAATGGAACCAGGCCTTTAGCTCACTCTGCAGCAGCTTTCGGCAGTTGTAATTGTAGCAAGCTTACGCAGACCTTAGCTTGATGCACTAGAGCGGTTTTCAAGCCGACCTTGCCGAAACGGTCGCCGCAGCAAATCGGCCCTGCTCATGTGTTGTTAGCAACACTGAAGACTCGCTCTAGTGACCTTACTCTACGGCATATAGATACCAGGAATGCCTCGGCCAAAGACGCAGCGCGAGGCGGCAGCCCCGGTCGCGGTGTTGGCTGACGAGGGGCCTCCTCCGGAGGAGCCTCCCCCGCAGCAGCTATCGCGACAAGCGCGGGAGCAAAACCTAGTAGTCCTGCGCGCGCTCCCAGACTCGCTTACGGCGGAGGAGAAGAACATATGTATGTCCTCGCCCAGTGGGTGCTTTTGCTGCCCCGCCGTCGTCTCGCTGGGCAAATGCCTCGCCGGGTTCCTTGACGCGGCACGCCCGCCCAAGGGCCGCGCAAAGGCGCCCCTGTCCGACGAAGCTGCTGGGGCGCTCACGCACTGGGGCCTGAACCTCAGGTGCGTTTTCCCCCTTGTACCACCGCAGCCCATCCCCCACCCCCTGCCTGGTCCAACACCAACCTTTCGGAACCCCGCCTGCCTCCCTCCATCCTACCAACAGCCTCAAACCCCACACCCATGCCTTCGCATCCACGTTTTCCCTCGTCCACACGAAGTATGTGTCCTCGACACGCACACCGCCGCACCCTGCTATCCCTGACCAGTCACCTGCCCCTCGTCCCTCCATTCACGCGGCCCCCATCTCCCTTGCCTCTTACCCCCCCCCCCCCCCCCCTCCCCCCGCCCCCCCCCCCCACAACCCCCCCTTCCCCCCCACCGCGCTGGGGGGGGGGCCCCCCCCCCCGCTGCGTCGCGCCGGGGGGCGTCCCCCCCCACTCCCCTCCTCCCCCGGCCCCCTCCCGCAGCAAGTTCCTGTTCCCCGGCACCGGCTGGGAGCAGGAGCACTCCCGCCTGCTGCTGCGCGCCGGGCTGCTGCCGCTGCTGCCCCGCCTGCTGCACGCCACAGGAGACTGCCCGCAGGGCATACGCCTCACGCCCGCGGCGGCCTTCGTGCAGGTCAGCCCATGCCCTCCGTACAGTGCCGTAGCTGTACAACACGTTCGCGCTAGCCAACAACGCCCTCCGCTGATCCCCTAGCTGGGTTTTGCACCTCGTACGTGTGTGTGCAAACCGTACCTGCTGAGACTCCTACCGTGTGCACACTGACCCCCGCACGCCGCTCCCCATTGCCGTGCACCGTGGCGCGCCCGCCCGCCCGCACAGGCGTACGGCTGCGGCAAGGGCATCCCCTGCTCCACCAGCACGCAGCTGGCGGCCTGCCTGCTGCTGCAGCTCATGACGCTCAACGACGGCGCCACGGCACGCGCGGTGGCCAGGGACGGGGAGCTGCTGGCGGCGGTGGTGCGCAGCCTGGAGGACAGCGCAGACGACAGGTGGGCGTGTTTGCCAACCGTGTTTGCCAAATGTACTAATGTGAACAGCACCACACGTCGCTTGTCACAGTGACCTGGTGAGTGCTCTCCTGCTTACTAAATTTGAAACATTGATCTTGTCTGTCTCCGGGTTATGTTTCCCAAGTTCCGCATCGCTTACAGTACACGTTGCTAGTCACAGGCTGCCTGCGGTGTGTTCCCCGGCCCTTGTTCCCGGCCCCTGTTCGTCCCCCACTTTCAATAATGGCACTCCATATCTCTTTGACCCCACCCTCCCCCGCTCCCCCACCCGTGCAGGTACCGCTGCCTGGTGCTGCAGACGGTGGCGCAGTGGCTGTCGGGCACCACCTCGCCTGCACAGCCCGCGCCCTCGCTCTACTCCCCCGCCTCGCGACCGGAAGGTGAGGAGCTTTCCGCCCCCTTACTGCAACCTGCTGCGGTGCTTGCCTAAGGGTTCCCTTGTCGTGGACTACGCGGCAGGCATACGGCCTGTTGTGTATACATGACATATGCTATCATTGTACCAGCTGCTGGCTCTCTCTGCATTCGGGTGCGTACATATTTCATGGCGTCGGCAGCCGTCGACAGCACCGACATTTTCCTTGCACATGCTACGTCATAGCTAATGCTTTCACTATCCTCAACCCCGTAGTGGCGTAGCCGCTACCTACGTCCGCAAGCCGCCAACCGCTTACACGTAATGCCGTACCCGCCATGCCCCTAGACGAGCCGCCCTTGTCGCGGGCCGAGCGCGAGGCCCTGCTGCAGCAGCTGCTGGACCTGGGCCTGCCGCGTGTGTTAGTGACGTGTGTATTAAGGCGCAGCAGCGCCGCTCCCGCCCTGCGCGACGCGGTGCACGTGGCCATGGCCATGCTGTGCGGCACCACGGGGGAGCCGGAGCACAGCCACGGGCCGGTGGTACGGCCGCGGGAGGAGGCGGAGGAAGCGGGCAGAAGCTGGGCGAAGGTGGACCTGGTTGGGCCGGAGCTGGCGGAAGGTGCTGTGCTGCCGGGAGGCGTGTACGGCAGGGCGAGGGACGCACTGCTGCAGGTGGGTGAAGGGTTGTGGGGTGGGTTGCGGGGGGTGGGTGATGGGCATTCGTTGTGGTGGCGTGTCTGGGTAGGATGTTAAGGGTCGGGCGTTGAGTTGGTGCACAGCAAAGAGGACTACCGTTGAGGCATGAGCATGTGGGTCACCTGCGGTAGACAGTCTAGTTGTGGGGCGCAAGAGCATTGGCAGCCCCGCACGTAGACGTTCCCTTAGCGGCGCGGTGCACCCATCCCGTTTCGCCATACGCAACTGCAAGTCATACCCATCCCAGGCCTGGCCTAATCCTCACTGTCCTGTCGTTGCTGGGGCGCTCCTCCTTCTCGCTCTACACTTGCTCACCTCCCCCGTTGTGCCTCGTCCCCCAGGCCGGCCTCATCCCCGCTGTGCTGTCCCTGCTGGAGCGGAGCCCCTCCTCGCTCACCTACTGGCTGCCCCTCAACATGGGCGTGTCGGGGGTGCGGCTGCTGGAGCTGCAGCGCTGGCTGCTGGGTGAGCAGGGAGTGTAGGTGTATGAACTCTAATGGAACAGGTGTGATCACTGAGGACGCCCAACAGGGGCGGGCTGGAATGAGCTCTGAGCTGTCTGCCCGGCTGCACTGATTTGCCGTACCGGTATACCCTGCCCCTGCCCCTGCCACGATCTTGTTGTTCCCACATTTCCACTGCTGCTGTCCTGCACGCCCCGCAGTGGTGGCACGTGCGTGCCTGCTGCCCGTGCGGGAAGCCACTTCCGCAGAGGGCAATACCGCGTCGGGGGAAGGCGCCGACAGCAGCAGCAGCAACGGCGCTAGCAACAGCACTAGCAAAGCGGGCGGCAAGGGCGGCAATCGCGGGGGCAGCAGCGGCAGCGGTAGTGGCAGCGGCGGCAAGGGGGCGGTGCAGCCGGCGCAGGCCCGCCAGCTGCTGCAGCTGGCGGCGGCGCTGGTGCAGCGGTGCTTGGCGCTCAGGTTCCTGTCGGTGGCTGCTGCGCAGAAGGACGCAGGCGGGGAGGGGGCTGGTGCTGGTGCTGGTGCTGGTGCTGGTGCTGGTGCTGGTGCTGGTGCTGGTGCTGTGGAGGGCAGCAGCAATGGGCACGCCAAGGAGGCCGACCGAAGCGCAGAGGAGAAGGCGATCGACTTGGTGGGTCGACGTGCAGGAACCAAAGCTTTTCACGAGATGTGGTGTGCACAGTCCGCGTTTTGCCTACCTCCACACGTACGCCAAGCGCATCTCAGTGTCCGTGCACCTCACACAAACCAACGGCTTCTCCCTCCGCCCTCCTGCGCTTACCCTCCTGTAACAGTTGACCCTGGGCGTTGTGAGCGTGTCAGTGGGCCACGTGTGCCCGACCGGCGTGATGCTGGACGCGCTACCGGCCGCCGAGCGTACGACACTGCCCGACTGGCGGTTCGCGCAGCGCGAGAACGTACGGCGCCAGGCGGAGGAGGCGAGGGCGCGGCAGGCCATGGCGGGCGCCAACCGGGCGGTGGACGTTTTGACACGGGCGCTGGGCAACCTGTAGGGCGTGGGCTCAGGCATGGGATGGTAACAGTGGATCCGTACCGGTATTGCATGTGGGTGAGTTACTCTATGATTAGCATTGGTTCCGGCTTGCACGTGGGTAAGCTATTCTATGACTCGCTGCCAGGAGGGTCCCAATGCCCATGCCGGTGAGGCCACAAGGAGGCAGCGGGCGAGTGCGCCCCCCGGGCCTGGGTGGGCTGGCGGTAACCCGTGTACAGATGCAAAAGCCATGGTGTGCGTTTGAGGTGCGGGATGCGGCGGGCGCCAGCCAGGTGGTGGGCATGCTGACACGGGCGCTGGTCAGCTTGCAGGGCGTGGGGGTTAACATGGTGGTGGAGGTTCGGGGCGCCAGGTGCAGCGCGGCTGGACATCAAGCTGGGGTCGGTACCCCGGTACATGTGAGCCAGGGATGAGAATGAAGCATGCATCGTGGTCCTTTGTCGTTTGCGGTGTGTGAGTAGCGTGGCCGGTTGGTTGGATGTGCTGCGCGGCTAGGGCATGGCTTGTCATGTGGGCTTGGGTGCGGGGCACAGGGGCAGGATGCAGTGCCGCTGATTGGGGTAAACATACCCAGGTGCAGGGAAGCCAGTGACGAGTCCAGCGGACCATCGGTACGCATCGTTGCCGGTTTTGCTGGGTGAAGATGGAGGTTTGCCTGGAGGTAGCGGGCTGATGTGCACACGTGCGCTGGGTTTCGCCTCGTTGCGCTTGGTGGCAGCGCGCGGGCGTTTGTCCTAACTTGACGGGCTGGCCTGGGGTGTGGGCTGTGGCTCTAGGCGATAGGGGGGCGGGCGCCGCACTGGCGCGTGCTATGCATGCAGCTGAGGCGGCCTGGTGCAGAGGCGCTTAGAGACCTCGCTCATACGGTGCTGAAGAGCTAATAGCGGACAACGCTGTGTTGGCTTGACGGAAGGCGGACAGTGCGTAACCTGCAGCAGCTTCTTTATACACTTCCCCTGTTGTCACCAATGTTCCACCATCCCCTTACCGGTGTCCAACTGTCCATGCAAGCCAATCCGTCGCCAACGCCAAGGCCCTACCCCAGGGCACCTACGGCCTTGCTCACAGCCTACTACACGACCAGACATGATTGCCAGCATGCCTTCGCCGGTGGAGGCATCGTATCCGGTGTTCATGCAAATTTACGCGTGGCAGCTGCAGCTCTCATTAATGTCAATCAACACGTGCAGGCGCCAGAAGTCTCCAGCTGTGCGCACCGTGAACGCGGCACAGCGCACACGCACGACAGAATGGCCACCACGTCATCCACAAGAAATGGAAGACCGGCTGCTAATGTAAAACAGGCCAGGCCCAGAGGCACATCGCTCTGCAGAAGTATGCAACCACCGTCAACCGTCACGTCCAACGCCTGCCGCAATGGCCGCACACCGTAAGGCAGCCCAGCATAATGCGCCAGGACTGAAGTGCACAATTCGCGCCAAGGTATTAAAGAAGGACAAATCAGAAAGCGGCACCAACCTCCAGCGGCTCCTGCTCTGCCACGCATGCAAACTGCACGCGTAGCCCTGATCGTGTACCCTGACCGTGCAAGCCAGGGGTGGGCGCCCTGGTGCAGGCGCTCACATCTGGGAGTTGATGCTGTAGTCGCAGTTGGCGCTCATGGCTGTGGGGAGGGGCCAGGGTTGCAGGGGGAAGCAGGTACAGTTTTGTCCAACGTGGCACCATGACATGTACGGAGAGTGAGTAAGCTAACACAGATTGTATCCGTACAGCCCAGATCGTGGCGGTTGTGGCAAGGGTGTCCCTGGTGGCACCTGCACGCTCTGTCCAGCATGCGGTGCTCCAGGAAATCGTAACCCATGAATGTCCCATGTATGCTGGTAAATGCTGCGAACGATACCCGCCGTCCAACAGGAGCACCACCAACACCCCCCCGCTCGTGCCTGCAGGCCTGTGACACGCAGACACTTCAGAGCAAGCCCTTGCAATCCTTGCCCTGGTCTCCTTCGCCCGAACAGCAGGCACACGCGCGCTGTGGTAGCCACACGGCCAAGCAAGCCCTTGCATTCCTCAACAGAGCCCCGACGGTCTCCACAGCAAAACACATGCCACGTGGCAGACACACGGCATGTGCAGACTGATGCACGGAAGGACGGAGGCACAGTCTGTGGCGCCCACCTGTGAGGAGGCCCTCGAAGTCCTTGGTGGGCGCGCCCTCCCCTGGTTTGCGCGAGATAACGTCGAACGACCTGTGGGAGGGCCGTAATAAAAGTACTGCGTTCGGCAGCTTTGGATGTAGAGCTCTTCTTATTGTGCTCTCCTCTTGCGGCGGCGCGCTGGAACACAGAATACGACGTTACACGCCGTGCCCATCCCTGCCCTCCCCAACTACCACCAACAGAACTCTCCCCGCCTACCTCTGCCCTCGACAGTCCTTGCGGTCAAGCATTGCCTCATAAGCCCTACCACGTCAGCAATCACGCTGATCCCAGACCCCAAGAATACCTTGCCCGCAGTAAGGCCGCTATGACCGCACTTACCGTAGATTCCATTTTCCCACCACCCAAACCCATGCTGCAACATTAATTGTCTTGGGCCTGCAACGCCCCCGCCCTGCCCTTATTGATATGTTCCACCGCCGCCTTGATTGGCCGTCAGGCACTGCACCGTCAGCTCCGCCACGTCAGCGCGGCCTGCCGCACGCCAAGGCCCAAGCTGGCAGCAGCAACACGGCAGGCCCTCGCTCCCCACCGTCACACCGTCAAGGCACCACCGTACATGACTGCAATGCCGTTGCCGGCAGGCCCGCACGCCGCTTGAACCCTCGTGTGGCACGTCCAAATGTACCCGCCGCAACCATGGCGTAACCCGAAGTCTCCCCGCAGCCCTCGTGCCCTCCACAGAACTGGACATCCCCGACGTCCACCTCATGTCCGCGTCATGGCAGCGAGGCACCATGCCGCCAGCTCCGTCAAGTCGACGCTTCCGCGGCTCTATGAAACCCTTACCGGAACCAACCCTCCGCACCTCAGGGCACGCCAGCAATCGCAACCCCGCGCGCACCTGTTCTCCGCCGCCTTGGCGGTGAGGCACTGCACGGCCAGCTCCGCCACGTCGGCGCGGGGGATGCTGCGCATGGGCGCCTTGATCAGCGCGTCGTCAACGCCCACCACCAGCTCCCGCTCGCCGCCCGCCTCGTCGATCAGGCCTGCCGTACAGGCGGGCGGGCGGGCGGGCAGTACAGGTTCAGAACACGACTATGAGCTGCGCCGATGTCGTTCGTGATGTTACAAAGCCAACCGGCGTTGCTCGTTGTCCGCTTAAAGAACCGGTCCAGGACAAAACATGCGAGCGAGCTTGTGGCAAGCACAGCAGCATTATTGGAGCTAGAATGTCGGATAATGTGCAAACAATAGCCGGCATAGCCAGGGCAGAGTCATGGCCTGGCTGCCGTACCGGTGTTGCGTCTGCCGCTGGAACAGGTTACAGCGGCACTTGAAGGCAGGCTTCGCATGCGGCACACGGGCGCCAGTACGGCTATAGCCCACCTCCCTAATGATCGATGATGTATGCCGGCCCTATCAGTACTGGTAACCTGGCATCACAGCACGGCAGACGGCTTGCGTCGGCACGTAGAAAGCAAGGCGTGTGACCCACCTCCTGGATGGATGATGGTGTAGGTGAGCCCGCTGGCCATGAGGTACTGCTCGGCCTTGCGCTTCCACTGCAGGATGTTGCCTGCGCGGGCAGCGGCCAGGCCGGGAGGGTGGTGACGTGGAACAGCGGGTGGCAGGGGGCCAGCGGAGGAAACGGTGGCAGGCAGGTGCAATTGCACATGGCGTATGCCGGTACATGTGTGTGATGTACCCAGCACGCAAGCACGGTGTGCATGTGTGTCGTGGTGATCCGCAAGCGCCCATGTATCTTAGCATTGCCGGGTTCCCAACGGACCGCGTTGGTGCCGCATTCATGACGCACTGCAACCCCGCACTCTTGGCCCCCAGCTAGTCGGCATTAACATAATTGCTGCATAACGGCGCGCCAAACCTGCGCGGAGGCCAAACCTGGTGAGGAAGTACCCTCATCTGCTCCGTCACCACTGCCTCTGCCACAGCCTTGCCCACCATAGCCCTTCCCTCATGTTACACATAAACCTGTACACGGAAGGGACGACTAGTTTCGGCATAAAACGAAATGTGTGCACGTGCTTGCACTGCCTGCTCACCGTTGTCCCCCAGCTTGTTGAGGTTGTTGTCCTTGTCGGTGCCTCCCATGGAGCTGACGACCACCACCTTCTTAATGCCAGCGGAACGCGCGGCGTCCACCTGCGCCTTCTGTCCCAGCCAGTCCACCTGCGGGCAGCATAACAGGGGCCTTGATGAGCAACTCCGGTGCTCCCAGACATCTTGGAGGGCCTCCTCTGGCCCCTCTGGCATACAGTGGTTGGTCTAGTCAGCTGTGGATCACCACACTACCTGTGTTAAACGATCCTTGGTACAGGTGGTGTGGCGCTTCCACCACCGTCGCTTCGTGTCCCTCCCGTGCGTCGTATGCACCCTCAGCCCACTGTGGATCATGCTTCCGGCCCGGAGGCTGAGCACCCCCCGGTGCGAACGCCGCCCCCCTCAAGCGTCCTGCCCCTTCCACATCACCTCCATATCCCATCCCTTCCCCTGACCCGCAGTGCTCGTCCGCATTCAACACCGCCAACCGAAGACTGCTATCCATCCAACTACCACAACCGTTTCCGCTTCACCAGCCTTGCCGAACTCTTCTGTCCGTCCAGGGTTCCTGATCCCACTCCATGGCGCCACCACCCGTCCTGCCCACCCTCCTTGCCCCCTTCGCCCACCCTACCTGCTCAGGACTCTGTCCCTCCTTCCAGCTGAAGCTGGGCATGACCCTCTCCCCGCCCGTGAATTTGGCCCAGAACACACGGATCAGCGACAGCGGCTGCAGCACAGGCACGGCGCTGGTGGCCACCACCAGCGCGTCGCAGCCCTTGAAGGCGGCCGCAAACACCTCGGGGGAGGCGGCGGCGCGGGCCAGGTCCACCTCATAGATGGAGGACTCGGGGACGCCCACGGCCGTCAGCTTGGGCTTGGACTGCGGGTGAGGGTAGGGGCCGGATAGTCGTGAGGTGGTTTGCGTCACAAGGTCACAAGGTGCCTTCTGCTGTGCACTGTGGACATGGACCACGAGCGCCGCGGCGTGGGGTAAAAGTGTTTGGGACAGCTGGAATAATGTGTACATGGTCGGGGGAGGCCCTGCTGCAGGGTCGGCTAGATGAGGATTGGTCACTAGGGGGCTGAGCGTGCAGGTTCATTTTGGGGATGCGGGACGTGGGGACCCCCATGGCCATGAGTTGGGTAGGTTCGGGCTGGGAATTGCGGGTGCGGGGATGTGAAGGGAAAGCGCTGGAGCCCTGGAGGATGTTGCATTTGCAGGACAGTGGTGCGGGTATGGCAGGAAGGTGGTGAGGCAAATGATGCGTGTTGGCTCAAAGCACCACGCGGGCTGTTGCGGGATGCCAGTCGGTACGCGGGGTGGTGCACACAGTAGCTGCTGCCGCCTACACCCAGGTACGCCTCTGTTAATGTCCTTTAAGACGACCATCAGTACACTGTGGCTCACGTTGGAGTTGCGCACAATGGCACGGAGCTCGAAGTCCTGGGACCGCTCCGCCAGCTTCTTGCAGATGAGAGCGCCCGTGCGGCCGGCTGCGCCTGTGACCGCCACCTGGGGTTGGAAGGTGCGTTCGGGGTGCATGTACCGGTCAGTGCTCGTGAGGTACGTGAAGGCGTGGACCTGCAAGCGTGTGGTACCCGGAAGTTGTAAGTGGACGTTCAGATTAAGAGAGGCTGAGCGTGATATCGGCAGTCTGCTGTCTGTGCGCGGTCCCCAGGGGGCTTGCTGGGGTGAGGCCAGTTGACCCAGTCGGTGCCGAGGCGCTTCACGGAGTGGTGATGCGCAGACGAGTTATAGCAGTCACTGTTGCTGCAGTTACTTGTTGCTCATAATCAGCTTACCTTCATCTTGTTCGTTGCGCCGATGACAGTGCGCGGCCTTGCGCTCGCGCGACGCACGCCCGAGGTGAACGGCCGGTTACGAGCGAGTGCTAGCATGCTTCACAAGCTGCTACTTGAGTTGCAACGGCACGCGGTAGGCTCTGTGGCGGTGCCCTGCAAAAGGCCAAATGGGTGTTGCTTGTGCGTGGGTGGCAAAGCCTCTGACGAAACACAACCTACAGGTGGGTAGTAATTTGGCAGGAAACCAATAAGGGTCCTGTCGTAACAGCTGAACGACGCTGGACTCCACGAGCCATGGGTCGAGGAGCTGGCACGTAACGCCGCGGCACGTGCCTGAGGCTCATGTGCCGGCATGTTCAGTTCGTCAGTTGCCCATGACCGGGGCGTTGAACACATCGCCGATCCTCCACACCAGCTAGATAAACGAGGATTTTGAGGGCCATATGACTGGGTCAAACTTTCCGTTTGGGTTTGCTGCATCGTGGCTCAGTCCTACCCAGGGGAGACCCTGGTCCTACCCTTCAGCTGCACGCCACCCCTGCTGCGCGCTGCCCAACCAGGCCCATCTGCTGCCCACGACTCCACTCCGGGACTTGCTTACATGCAGTCAAGCAGTATCACGATAGCGTTGGCTCTAGGGCTCTGCAACCCCGCTGCGTGCTGTCTAGCGGCGCTGCGGAGTGCGGCCCATGTCCAACACAGACCTGCATAACAGTCAACTGTCGTGTGGCACAGCACGACCTTGCTGCACCTTGCGACAATTTGCACTAAAGTGTAGAATAGTACGCATTGAGATAACCCGATTGTATACCGATGCTGCTGTGCTACCGCTGCCTACCTGGGTGCCTTTCTGCTGGTTGACCAGAGTTGACCCGCTGCTAATCCAATATGAACAACATGATATTAACATGACATGCCAAAACTGAGCTTAAGGACAGGCGGTCCGCGTTTTGCAGAACAGACAAGGAAACATGGAAGCGGGTCGCCCCACAGACTTTGTCGAGACTGTAGACGTGACCTTTCATGGGGTTGCATACCTGCTTACTGTCTCTACCATAGAGGGCGAAACGCTTTGCCTGGAGGTCGAGCAAAAATCCGACTGCTCAAGATGGCGTGGAGACTTTACCTCCCGCTGTAAGTTCCACACCAGGTAACCTCAAATAGCTGTTAGTATAACTGTGGGAATGGCGTCGGAGGGGTCCAGAAGAGGTGTATGAGACTTGAGCTTTGGGCATGTTGCAACCTCCTGGACGGGGGAACCGACCACTAAAGCTATGTGCCCCGCCGACGCAAGACAAACCGCCCACATGCATGCAGATATCGAGGATATCACCTCTAAGACGGGGAACTTCAAGAAGTTTGCTGTGTTCGTCAAAATGTTGCTGTCAGCGCTGAAACAGGCGTCAGACAGCGTGTTCGTGGACCTCCTCACGTACCAGGACCTTGAGCTGCTTAAAAGTCGAAAAGCCGGCGGCCAGGCTCCGCCTCCCCGGACCCAGCCCCCCAACAACAAGCGGTACCTTATCATGACGTACGCAGCAGAGTTCGACAGGGTGCACTACCCTCTCCCCCTCCTCTACGAGGAGCACCCCGACCCGCAGCACCTCAAACGCATCATTAGCCAGCTGCGTTCAGAGGTGGAGGCTCTGCAGCTGGAGGCAGGCAGCCGCAGCGGCAGTCAGGTGTCGGCAGAGCTCCGGCGGTTGCGGGAGGAGAACAGCTCCCTCAGGCAGCAAATCAAGCAGCTGGAGCGTTCAGGAGTCGGGCCGGCTGCGCCTGGGGCAGGCGGGGAGTCTGGGGAGCTGACAAGGGAGCTGCGCGTGGTAAGCAGCGGCTGCGTGCCTTCGCACGTGCGGTACGACGGGCAGGAGGTCCAACCCACCGGGGAAAGGGCCTACTCGACTGCCCTGAGCTCAAGGCTGCCGCACCTGCGCCTGCCCTGGGCATACGCACTACGTCATAGTCAGGCACTGGCCCGCTGCCGTTGCTCTACGGGGGCATAGTACCAACGCACGGGGACTAGGGGTGGCATCAGGTTCCCGAACAAGGGCCAGCTTTAACACATGGCGCAGCGAGGCCACGCTGCCGCTGATGTAGTTCCTGTAACCCTTCGTCCATGTGTACCCTTCAGGCCCGCAAGGACCGCGACCTGCTGGCCTCGCGCGTGGAGGCGCTGGAGGCGGAGCTGGAGCGGGAGCGGGGGCTGCATCGCAGGGAGCTGCGGCGGAGGGCGAAGGAGCAGCAGGAGGTGAGGGTGGGGCGGGGAGCCGCCCCCAGGTCAGGTCGTGTATGGTGCTTCTGGCACTGCCTGGAGAGCAGGCGCCAGGCAGGAGGCCCGGGATTTTGCGGGGTGCGACGCACGCGCGCTGGGCGGAAGGATGGCGGGGGCAGAGGCTGGTACGCACTGGCAACACGCAGCACGCGGGGCTTCTTATCCCAAGGTTTCACGGTCCTGGGGCGCACGCTGTGAACGCTATGCAGATGGGGGATGAGCTTGGTCGCGCCAAGGAGCTCATCCGGGAGCTGAAAATGCGCATACGGCAGCTGACGGAGGAGCTGGAGCGGGCACGGGACAACGCGGACCGGGGGAGAGGCAGGGAGCAGGCGCGCATGGCCTCGGCGGAGCGGATACGGTGAGGGACACGGAGCTAGGAGGCTGGCTCTTGATGACAAAGTTGTATGTCCAAAGACAGCGGCGCAGGCGGCTGCGAAAAATGTGTTGTGCTTTAAGTTATAGTTGGATACTTTCATGGACCTACATGCCTTGCGCGCCTGTGTGACTGTGCTGCAGGAACGTCTATGGACGTGGGTCAAACGACTCCTTTGGAGGCCGTGCCGGCAGCCGGCCTGCTTCCAACGGACGTGGGTGAGCCGCTACCTTGCCTAGTCCACACCAGCGCCATGTCCGTCGCCATGTCCAGCCGAGCTACCAGTGCAGACACTGGCTGTAGCTTCCCCATACTGCGTGTCTTGGCTGCTCGACTGTGCAGCTGGATAGCCCGCGCATGCGCTTACCGGAGCCATGTCAGCCGTGCGGCTCTAAACCATGGTTTCACTATTTCTGAAGCACGTACCACCAGTGCGCTCACCGTATGCCTGTGTCAGGCCCACCAGGGCCAGCCCAAGCTACGCCGCGCCGACCCGTGGGTCCGACTACCGCAGCAACAGCCGCGGCCGGCAGACGTCAAGTACGGAGCGCTCGCGGCCAAACTCGGCGCCCACGGGACCACGACCCAGGTGCGGACAGCAGGCAGCCTCCAGGGGCGTGGCAGAGTTGTCACCCGTACGCCATGCCATGTAGCATGCATGTCGCTGTCCGCTAGGATGGCAAGCTTTGCTTTGTTACAAGAAGCTCTTCCGGCCGCGGTGCTGCCGGCCAGCCCTCGAACAAGAGCTTGCACACTCACAAATGGTAGCAACGACTTGTTTGGGCGCCCACGACCAACGACTCGCGACCCACGACCAACGACTGCGCGGCGTGTCGGGCCACGTGGGAGCCTTAGGCCCGTACAACTTCGCCCACGACCCACGTCAACATTCGAAGCCCTTCCAGGCCCTCTCCTGTTCGTGCCGGCTGCCCAGATCCCTGGTGCCTTGGGTCCGTACATCTTCGCCCACGCCCCACCTCAACATTCGAAGCCCTTCCACGCCCTCTCCTTTGCCTGCTGGCTGCCCAGCTGCTCATTTCATCGGCCCAGGCGCCCTCTACCTTCCCCATTCTCGGCAACCCACACGTCCCTTCCCCACCCCCAGGTTCGACCCCACGGAGTACGTGCGCCAGAAGCGTGAGCGCGAGACGTCCATGGGGAGGCGCAGCGGCGCGCCCACACCGCCGCGGTCAGCCGGCTCATCACGAGCCTCATCCGTAGTGGGTGAGCCCAGTGCCGCTCAGCGCCGGACCAGTAACACCTGACAACACGCTACCGCAGTGACGTGCGGTGCCCCTGCTGTGCCCGACACCGCCACACGCTTCCCTCATTGCCCGCTGTGTCATCCCGCGCTTCTGTCCTGCAGGCAGCAGACCGCCCAGCGCGGACCGGCTGCCTCCTATCCGCTCCACCTCCCCCACCACCAGCCGCCCAGGCAGCTCGGACCGCCTCTACCGGCCGGGCGCAGGGGCGGGAGGGGGGCCGCCTGGGCGGGCGGGCAGCGGCGGGCGGGGCCTGGAGCGGCAGGGGTCGAGCGGGAGAGGGGCGGACCCGTACGCCCCACGGTCACGCGGCAGTGAGTAACACGTGCAACGCAAGAAAGCAAAGCGGGAATTGCTGGCGCTGACGGACGCTGAATTGCTGGCATGACGAGTTGCAGTGGGGCGGTGGGCACTGCTAAGGAGGAAGTGGGGGTGCTGCCGGCCCTGAGGTCTATGCACCTTGTAGTGGCTTGGTGGGGCTGTGTCCTGGTCGCGAGGCACCGCATTGACCTGCCGCCGCTGGCGACCTTGACGCAGGCTCTCCAAGCGGGCATGTGGGCACGGCTTGGGGGGAACCTGCGGCTGGCAGCGGCGCCGGCGGGTGGTCCAAGTTTCCCAACGGCAGCGGCGGGGGGCAGCGGATATCCAGCAACTCGCCGCGCTCAATGTCGCCGGGGCGGGCGCTCGCGGAGGTGAAGCAAAAGCTGAGCAGCTTCGTGGCGGGGAGAGGGGGCAGCCTGGCAGCAGGTGAGGCACGTGCGCCTGGGACTGGGCAGGGAAAGCTCAGGGCAGCCCGATGTGCGACCGGATCAGTCTTACGGGCGGCTCTCAAGTTTCTCTATCGTTGTTGCGGGCACAGCGAGCCACTAGCCCTCATCCCGTTGCCTTGGCTTCCGTGTAGAGTATAATGACACTACCTCACCCCAACCTGTTGCACCCGCAAATGGCATGGGACCAGATGGCTGGACGCCGCCCTTTTCATCTGGCCTCTAGGCTCAACCGTGTCCTCTCTTCATCTATCACCCCACCGCTGCTCGTTGGCCCTGCAGGCAAACTCAGACAGCGTACACAGCGGTTCGGCGGGGCTTGCCCCTTTCCGGTCTGGCTCTTCACCCTTACCATTGCCTTTTCTCCACCCACCCCTGCCCACTGCCCCGGCAGACGACGCGCACAGCGCACACAGCGAGCCGCTGGGCCCCGCGGCGCCACCCAGCGTGGGCAGCGTGCAGTCGTCCAAGGCGCAGGTGTTTGACGACGCAAGCGCGGAGATCGCGGACATCGACTCCCGGCTGCACGCCCTGCAGAGCTTCCTGCGCATGGCCAAGTCGTCAACTACCAGCACAGCAACCACGGCGACGTAAGGAGTTGGGAGCTGAGGGCCACGCGTTGCTGCAGCAGCACCGGGCTGGCGCGTTTTTGTGTGACAACATGACCAAAACCATCCACCGGTAGCATACTGGTAATGGGACACGACGATATTGTAGAAGTGCACATCCTTTTGTGATGTCAGTCCAGCCTATTGCCACACTGCACCTGAGCGGAGTCGACAACGCAACGAGGCGTGTGCATGTGTCCACGGCACGCGTTATGACCTGGTAGGAGAGCGGAGGAGGACGACGCTGCAAGTGGCAGAGTGATGTACGAGTGTGACACGGTGGGGTGGTGGGAGCTGGGAGCCAGGTGTTGCGATGGAGGCAGTCAGGCAGGGCCCAGGCGCAGGGGGCTCAGCGGTGTTGCCCCTCCACGTCAGTGGGTTGCCAGGCGTCCAGGTGGGGAGGAAGAAAGAAGGCCTGCACAAAAGTTCCATAAGGAGATAGCTGAGTTGTCAGACCCTTGTCCCACGTCCTTTTAACAGCACAGCAGGTCGGTCTTGCAAGCTTTGCCAAAGCGAGGCAGCGGCACAGAGAAAGTGGAATGGTCACGCGCATCTACGCCCCGCACTGACATGAAGCCCGGGTGGGTGAGAGGAAAGGAGGTCATGTCTGCATCCTTGGCTGCGCCTGGAACGTGAACGGGCTGCTGGAGTGGAGGCAGGGGTGGTGACGTGGTGCGCCTGACCTGGCCTGACATTGTCTCAGAGCGCGCACGCTGCCTGCATGCTAGCCCCCATTAAACGTGTATGGGGGGGTCGGGGAAGGTTCGGCAGTTTGTGTGTTCGGACGCTGGGGAGGACCCCGCCCGCCCGCCCGACTTCAGCCCTCCTTGGCCATCATCGACAATCCACAGACAATTATTTTTCAAATTAAGATTCAGCAGGTGCAGTGGGGTCTGGGGACATCGAGTGAATGCCACTTTGATTTGACCTCTGTACGGCAGCGGACGTAGCCAGCCTCTGCAGCGCGCTGGGATACACGTATCGTTCCTTCAAATTGCCTATGTAAATCTCAAGCGCTACCACTTTTCACAACGTCAACATGCACAACGCGCGTCTGTTGCAGATGCCTAACGAGCTGCTGCGGCACATCGCTACCTTCCTTCCTTCACCCGAGGTGCCATGCACTTTCAAGCTGTTATGCAAGCGTACGTTGCAGGCGCTAGGCGAGCACAAAACCATCAGGGTGAGCCCCGGTGTCGGCGTGCCTGCGCACGCGATCGACTGGTGGCGACAAACCAAAGCATCTTCTGCCGGCGAGCTTACCATCGTGGAGAGGCGGTCAATCATTCTTCAGGCGGCAAAGCTCGAGGACCTGCGTGTCTTGCGGGACGCGTTGACTGCCATGGGCTGCCTGGTGACGACCGACATCCTGACAGACTGCGCTCGCTCCGGCTTCTTGGCTGGGTGCCAGCACCTCGCCACGCAGCCTTTGTATGAAGGTACCTTCGGAGGCGAGGTTTTGGAGGCAGCAGCTGCGAGCGGTAACGTGGCGCTCGTCCAGTGGGTCGTGCAGCGCATCAACGAGAGCGGAGATGCGCCCAGCCTCGCTCCCGCCCTACACAAGGCAGTCGGGATGGGTCACAGGGAGATATGGGAAGAGCTCCTGCGCATCAGCAGCAGATATCGCCTGGAGGCTGCTGCGGCTGCTGCTCTGCACGGTCACGTTTCGCTCATGGACCAGCTGCTAGGCACAGGGCCGTGGGAGGGCAGCTTGTACAATGTCGTGGTGTGCGCCGCCAGGGGCTGCGACCTTCCAACGCTGCAGCGGCTGTTCAACATGTACAGGCAACAGCATCAGCAGCAGCAGGAGCAGCAGCCGCAGGAGGAGGAGGAGGACGAGCCGGAGCACCCCCGCTGCAAGATGCTGGCCGCCGCCGTGTGCAGCGCCACGCCCGACGCGCACGCCAAGGCGCAGTGGCTGCTGCAGCAGGGCCACCCCCGGGACGTCAGGTGCAGCATCCTGAACGAGCTGGTCGAGCTTCCCAACGCCGCAGAGCGCGTTGGGTGGATGCGGCGGGAGGGCGTCGCGTTCCTGCGCCCACACGCGCTGCTCGGCGACCCGCTGACCCGTGCGGTGGCGGAGAAGGGCCACGTGCCGCTGATGGTGGCCTTGCTGAACTGTGGGGCCGTGTTCAGCAGTGACGATATGATGGCGGCTGGGCGTGAGGGCCGCATGGCATGGCTGCAGCAGCTGCGCGCCCGGCGCGTCCGCATACCGCCGGTGGCCATCTACGGGGCAGCAGAAAAGGGCCACATCGCGCTGGTGAAGTGGCTGTGGGGGGCGCTGGGGCTGGGGCGGGGCAGCAGGTCTGCCCCCGACGACGCGGCGGAGGTGCGGGCGAATGTTCTCAGCCACGCTGCAGCGTCTGGCAACAGGGAGCTAATGCAGTGGTTGTTGCGGGTGGCGGATAGGAAGTGGGGGGTGCTGACCTGGTCGAGAGCTGTGAGCTCGGGCTGTGCAAGCTTCGTGGGGTGGCTGCAGACGCGGAGGTGCCCCTGGGAGGTGGGTTATAAGTGTGTAGCGATGCAGGAGCGTGGTAACAGTAGGTTTGGAGTGTGTGTCCCTGTGGGGGACGCCCTCAGCTCTCAAGCTGGTTTGAGTGCGTGCCCTGTGGGCGATGCTCTTGAGTCAACAAGCGCGTGTAGGCCTGTTGTGTGCATGTTGGGCGCTGCACGGCCACATGGCCTTTGCCACAGCTCCTTCAGTTGCCCTTGCAGGCCATGGCCCCCCTTGCTTGTTGTCTCCAACGCAGGACACATACGCCTACATTTACGCGGCGAAGAACGGGGACATGGCCATGCTGAAGTTGCTCAAGCAGCGCAGCGTGCCCTACGACGGCTTCGACCTCTACAACGAGGTCACCGGCGAGTTGATGGCAGACTGCTCCGTCAGCCTGGCGACGGTGTTCGGCTGGTTCCACGAGAACGGTTTCCCCGGCAACTGGCTGGGCCCAGACAGCGACTGACTTGACCTCAAGACTCATCACGGTCGTGGCACAGAGGCAGGGGAGTGGAGATCAGGTCGACAAAGAGGCCACGCTGTGCTGGTCAGCACGGCATTTTCAGCTCGCACGCGTTTCAGGCTGCACTAGGACATGGGGTGCATGAGGCGACAGTGAGGCGGGTCGAGTTGTGTACAATGGCTTGGCAGTGTGCGCTTCCGTTGGTCGTTGATGTTGCTGTTGACTACGGTACTCAGTAGGACTGACGCTGACAGGGCGAAATCCCCTTGCTATATTATTGTTTGTGTGGCCTGGCTGTATGCACCCTGTTTTATATGTCCTCAGATACACGGTACACAATAGGCGTCGGCTCGTGCCATCGCCAGGGGTATGTGTGCGGGAGCCGGCGGATGGGGACTAGTTGGGCAACAACTTGTATACTTGGGTGGTGCTACAGAGCCGTGTGCATCTAGGAGTGGGAGCGTGTGCGGGTTAGCTGGGGCGTGGTGTGGTGCCTTTCCGCCACCGACTGCGCAGAAGGCTCTGGAGCGGTGTCCAGAACGAACGGCGTGCCCCAGGGGCTGGGCTGGCCCAGATGGCGGAAGTACGCGTTGATTTCCCATGCGTGCGTGTGTGCTTGGGCTATGGCAGGTTGTGGAGGTTGGAGAGGTGCTGGTTGGTGCGGCGTCTTGGGGGCTGCCGTGGCAGTGCGGCACTCGTATATTCATGCAGCTGCAGGGGCACACACCCTGGCGTTACGGCCTGTTGACGACGTCCATGCCGTATGTATGGCACGGGTGCGCAGCGGTTACGCACGCGCAGCTGTCAAATGGTCCTGGCTGGTTGCGGGAGACGTGTGCAGACAGGGGGCCACCCCAAACGGGGCGAAGCATATTCCCAAGGTCATGCGGTGCCGTGTAGGCGCAATAGCACGATCTCGGGTAACGTCAGTACAAGGGCTGCGGTGCCCATGAGAAGCGCATGTGATGTGGGCCCTTGCATGGGTTACGTAGCTCGTTACGTGACGGTCGTCAACTCCTAGTGCTTCAGCCTGTGTATAAGCATGCATGTGAGACTGCTTGCACGTTGCGCTCTCGCTGCTCGCCTCGCAGGCAGGCGCAAAGCCACGGGTCGGGCCAGGTGGCCAGCTCGTACCGGTATACGACTGCAGCCAAAAGATCATTCCCGGAGGCAAAATGTCATTAACTGCACACGAACATAGGAACGCAGCTGAAAACGGAAGGAACGCTCCAAGCTGGTCCATGTTACAGCCCACAGCGGCAGCCCTGAGCGGTAGCCTGACGCAGACGACAGTGCTGTCGCGAAGAGCCTCAAACCCATGACACCTGGTTAAGAGCAAGCGTCGTTAACAGCTGCTCCTCGTCCACTTCCATAATTGCTGCCTTTCGCAACACGTGAGCCCCCTCCCGCAAGCTCTCTACGAATCTTAGGACGAAGTTGCCTAACCCACATGATACTTACCTTTGGCAGCTTCCCTACTGCAGATGCTACTACTACCTTCTTCGACATATTTTGTACCGCGCTAGCGCTTCCGCGGGTGATGCTGGGCTCCATCGCGAGGACCCCGGACCCACGGGTCGGTGGTTGCGCCAGGGACGCAGGCGCAGCGGCAGCCGTCATGCCGCCGGCAGACCCTGCGGCTAGGGACGATATAATACGGGGCTGCATCCAGGTGGTGCTGTGGGGCTGGGTGCCGGACGGGGAGGTGCTTGGGGGAGCAGGGGATGACGGCGTGGGTGACCCTGGTCTGGCGGAGCACCTGGTACGACAGCTGGCAGCGCGGCTGAACGAGGAGGGGGCGCAGGAGGGGGCCGGCAGCGTGCGGCGTGTGTCGGTGCAGGTGGGGCAGGCGAGGGCGTCGCTGGGTGGCCCCGGCGCGGATATGCGGCCCCCAGGCGGGACGCCGCTGCATAATGTAATCAGCGGTGGCAGCAGCAGCGCCTCGGTAAGACTGCTGCAGATGTGCCCGCCAGCGGCCCCGGCAGTCACAGCTGCGGGGGGTTCTGCGCCTCTAGCCGTGCGGCTGCTGCTGCACAGCCCCACGCCGCAGCCGGCAAGGGTGCTGGTGCTGGCGGAGCGGCCGGGGGCCGCCAGCAGCAGCGCGGAGCCGTCTGGGGCACCGCTTGGCGGCGGCCTGGCACCGGTGCAGCCCACGCGTGCCCGGCTGCTGCTTGAGCTGCCGGTGCAGCTGGTGGGCGGTGTGCAGGAGGTGCAGCTGGCGCTGGGGCCGAGAGAGCTGGCGGAGGCGGTGAGGGCGGCGGATGGGGCCGAGTCTGATGCAGTGGGCGTGCTGCGGGTCATGATGATAGGCCCGGAGCACGACCCTGCATGGGTAGACGGGCAGCTGGAGAGCGCAGCATGTGCCCCTTACCTGGTGCACTGGGTTGCACCGCCGCTGCTGCTGCTGCCTCCCGCTGCAGCGGCAGAGGTGTGCGACGTGTGGGGAGCGATGCAGCGCGAAGCTGCCGCTGGGACGGCGGAGACACAGGAGCAGAGGATGGGGCTGGAGCAGGTGCAGCAGCAGCAGCAGCAGCCAAGCGGCGAGGATGAGCAGGCTGAGGCAGGAGGAGGCTCAGCACCGCTCACATGGGCGAGCAACCCGTACGGCTCCAGTGAGCTGCTGGACGACAGGGCCGAGTGGCGGTCCGCCCTGTGGTGGTCCCACATGGTCCCGCTGCTGGTGGACCTGGCGGCCGTGCTGGGGGGACAGGGGGTGGGGCAGGGGGGTGGCGAGGAGAGCGGCGAGGAGGGCGTGGACGTCGTACGGCAAGAGGGTGACGAAGGCGGCGAGTACCCCGCCTGGGAGGCTCTGGCTGCGTACTTGTGGGATAACGGCATGGCACAGACGTTGTCCCTGCTGAGCAGGCGGAGCCAGCAGGCGCGCGCCAGTCAGCACGAGCACCAAGTGTGTGTCAGTCAAGACACGGCTACCTCGTTTGCTGCTGCTGCTGCTGCTGCTGCTGCTGCTGAGCCCGGCCTAGGCCCCCCGACGCTGAGCGCCAGCCAGCCGTCTGGCCCCATGCCGGCCCCCTGCTGCAGCAACCAGGGGCGGGCTTCTCCCCAGCAGCCACCCACGTTCACAGGCGCCTACCCAGCGGGACCCTACACCAACTCCACGCCGCCTGCCCATCCCTCCTTCCCCTGCCACGTGCCTTCTCCCCACCCTCCCTGGAGTCCCTCTACCAGCAGTGGCGGCTGGCACGGCTAGCCCACGTGGCGCCGTACGCCCTGCTGCTCTTCGACGCCGGTGTGTGCCTCACCCTGCTGCTGCGCGCCCTTGCGCCCCCGCCGGTGCCGGCACCATTCAGTGGAGGCGCGGCCGGGGCGCCGCCCCTGCTGCTGCTGCCGCTGCTGCGGTCCTTCCACACAGCGATGTTCGCACTTCTGACCACGGTTGCGGACATGCTCGGCCTGGCGGTTCTGTACGACATTGTGGTGCTGCGGCCGCGACGCGTGGAAAGAAACCAGCAGCAGCAACAGCAACTGCAGCAGCAGCCACGGCAAAAGAAACAGCACGAGCAGAGGTGGCAACTGGGCGCCGGGGGTGCGGCGGGCCGTGGTACGACACCTGCTGCCGTACTCAGTTCCAGGGACATGGCGGGGTACCGGCTGGCGGCGTGCGTGGCGGGGCCGGCGGTGGTGCTGCTGTGCGGGCTGCTGACGGTCCTGGGGGTCACCCCGTTGGACCCGCGCGGCGTGGGCAACACACGTGCCGTGCTCGGCAGCGGCCTGGTGCGAGCCGTCATCGTGCCGTGCCTGCAGCAGATGAGCACGTGGGAGGCGGCGGCGGCGGCCCCGCTGATGGGGTGTGGGGAGGCGCTGGTGCTGATGCACATGCAGCCCGCCTGGGGCGTGTGGCGGGCGGCGGCGGCGGCGGCGGTGTGGCGGCTGGTGGCGGTGGGCGTGTCGGCGGCGTGGGAGCGGCGCAGCAGGGGCAGGTTTGTGCAGGTGCAGCAGGCGGCGGCGGGGGCGGTGGGGGCTCTGCAGGGGTCGGGCGCTGGCAAGGGACGGGGTTGAAGTGAGTGCTCGTAAGGGGGCGAGGCTGCTACGGGTGGAATGTATGTGGAGAGCTGTAGCTGAGGAGGAACGGAAAGCAGCGTTGCGTTGCGTCAATCACGAGCAAGCATGTTGAAATGAACGTGGCCTGTTGGGCTGTGCAGCATGTTTGCACGACCGGGGCCTTTGCAAGCTAAATGAACGCGTCGACGGAAAGGACGTGGTACTTTTCAGATGCTGCAGCTGCAGCAACTCTGCAGCTGCTGTGCATGTTCTTACCCTAGCGGTACGGCACGATTGAGGACAGAGGAGGTCCATACCCTCCTCGTTTGGTTTGCGATCCATCCTGCTCTAGCACCGGCTCAGTGCCGTTCCTAGGGTAGCGTGCTTTGCCTTTCCCTTCTCGGTGGCCACCTGTGCCGTTGTCGACAGCACTGCCTTGTGCCATCGCCGGTGGTCTATGTGCTGTAGCAATGGAGCGCAGGACAGAGCCGAGTAGATGGGGACTAGTATGGCGACCATGTATGTGGTATATGAATGCCGGTTGTCCTATCGGAGCCGTGTGCATCTAGGTGTGGGCGTATGGTTGGCGCGCGGTGTGGCGCCGTTACGTCACCACGCATCGCAGGAGCTCAAGGCTCAGGATCCGTGGCCTCATCTCAATGACGTGCCCCAAGGGCTAAGCTGGCACAGACGGTGGCAGTGCCCGTAGGCTTCGCAAGCGTGCGGGTTTGTTAAGTCCATTGCAATGTATTGGTAGGAGAGGTGCCAGATAGCGCATCTTCGGTGGCTGCAGTGGGGTGATGTCCCTGCGATGCATGGGGCTTCTGTGGCCAATGCTGGTGCAGGGTGCGTTGCGGAAGGGCGTGTGTATGACACTCTGCATATGGACTTGCAGTGGTAGAGCACCTTACATCAGGCACAGCAGACGATATTGGATGACAGTGACGGTTTACCAGCATTTTGCTTGCCTGCCGGCTTGTATGTTCATGTCAACATGTGTTACGTTCCTGAGACCCTGTAACGGTCCACGATAACGGTCACAGGACAGCCTGGGGACCTCTACGCACACACTCTGGACGCTGCCCTCCCGCATGGGCCGCTAATGGAAACTTCAACCAAAAACCCTTGATAACGCAAATGTGATATGTCGAAGCTTCCACACGCTTGGGCGCTTTAGCACAGCTTGTACAACGCGCAGCGGCCTACAGGCACAGCGGCCCCAGCCAGCATGGACGCACACGCATGCACCATGCACCATGCACTTCACGTACTTGCTTCCGTGCCTGCCCCAGCAAATAGCGCACGCTGCTGGTCCTTACAAAACACCGTTCATACTTATACACACCTTCCATACTTTACCGGACTACAAACGTACCGTTCATACTCATACTCAGTACAGCCTTCACTCGTTCACATGCGGCCGAGACGGCTGCGCGTGGGCACGAACCGCGGCCGCACAAGCGCCCGTACGGCGTGCGTGGCGCAGCAGTCCCTCCTGCTGCCGCCCCACCACTCCATCGCCGGCGGCACGGCCCCATAGTAGTCAGGGTGCGCCAGGGCCGCCCGCTCCCTCACCACCCTCCGCACCATGACCTCCCCGCCACGCCCGTCTTGAATAACACCATCAGTGTAGCACGCTTGTTTAGTCTCTGCGGACTGGTTGTTAAGGTCCACCGCCGCTGCCGCCACGGCATCGGAAAGTTGTGAAGGCAGCCAGGCGCAAGGGAAGCTGCTGCTGCCGCTGGTTGAGGCGTGTGCCCCTGACCCCACGAGCGGCGGGAGGGGGTCTGAGTGCGTGGGGTAGTTGGTGGTGGTGCAGGCTGGGGGCGGCGCTGGCGGTGGCGCAGATTCCGCCTGCTGGGACGATGTAAGGCGGGAGGGGGGAGTGAGCGAGGGGCTGTTGCGGGTGCATGGAGGGCGCAGGTGTTCGGTCAGCGGGGTCTGTATGTGGCAGGGCAGGGCGGTGTCGGCAGCTGAGCTGTTTGGTGGTTCACGGGGTACAAAAGAACATGCTTGAGCGCAGGGGACCAAGCACGGGAGTTGCCTGGAGTTGCACATCCAGGCGAGCACAAAATCATTGGGGAACAAGGTTTGGGAGCTGGTGGGTACAGGACGCCCGCATGGGCGCACGGGTACAGGCTGGGGCGTGGTCCCGAGGCCAGGGCCAGGGGAGCGGCCCCACGCGCAACGTTCTACCAGCACCGGACAAGTGACAGGGACGGAGACCATCTTCATACCGGTAGCAAGCAACCGTTTTAGCGTGTATGACCAATCCTGACCCACCTGGAGGGCATTGGCTGCGTTCGTCAGGGTGTACTGCAGACGCGTGGAGTGCCCAGCGCAGCGGGCGCGGCTGGGGGAGCGCAGCGCTGCAGCACGCGGCAACGTAAGGCAAGCACACATGTCAGCGTGGTTTTCCTTTTACAGACGTCCGTGACCCTACGACATTCCTGCCCAGTAATGGCCCAGCTTCCGTGCAGGACAAGGAGCAGTGTCAGTACGACAGCAGCATACGGTTAGTTGGGATGCATAGCGCATCGTGGTGCAGAAAGCCAGCATCAGGTGCTGCAGGGTGCGGCAAGATTGTGCGGGGCACGAAGTACCCCAGGGGCAAACGGGCCCGCCCGATGGACTACCGTCCTCCAGCGTCCGCTTTCCTGAGTGACCCCACCATTCACCCGAGTAGGTCTGCGCACCAGGGAATCCCTGCTCCACACCGCGGCCTGCCGCGTCCCCTTTGCCCTTGGAGCATCAGGTCTGAGGCTGCAGGCCGGCAAGTGTGTGCTTGAACGTGTCCTACCTCCACATGGCACGCGTGGCACCATTCGGACTCGAAAATGGCGAATAAGCGCAGCGCAGGCGTTGCGGCAAGGGTCGATGCGATGGCCAACTACCAGTCGCTTGGACGCAGAGAAAGCTCTCGTCGAGGAAAGTGCCGCGTCGAGCTGCCTGCAACAATACACATAAGCGCAATCTAGCGCGTCAGTGCTTTGCCCGATTGGGGTAGGGCGCGTTGGGCGGTTGACGACCCAGTCAGCGTTTTCTACCTCTTGCGGTGTGCCTGACGCACACGAAGGAGGATTCTATGGCAAATTAATATGTATTAGCGTCCCTGGCGAGCCCCACCCTGTGAGTCGTGGAAACCCGCTGCTCGTAGATAAGGAAACCGAAGGCGTTCGAAGCCTTTCGACTGCGTGTAACTCAATAGTGGGCGAGAATGGACAGGTATATTGGAGGTAATTTCAGCAAACTTTCGAGTTATGCCCTCACAAACGTCACTTGTGCATATCAGCATGGAAGCCCACTCGGTGCCCACTGGGCCTGCGTTATTCGCAGTACACATCGGCATGACTTCCGCTCCACGTGCGACAGCGAGCGACGTTACAACGCTCTTGAGACATTGTATACAAGGCACAATAGTATGTAATGGAATCATTACGCGAAGAAGCACTACCGAACCGCCCTAAGTACGTCGGTGCTCCCAGTGTGACCTACGGCATGCAGTTCCTGCCACGCCAACGGGAGATTACGCTGCGGATTTTGTGCCAAGGAAGCTCCCGCATATCACGCAGCGTTTCATTGCACCTGGGACCAAAGAAGCTACCGTTCGCTACCAGCTTCAGCAGCAGTATGCGAGAGGGAGAGCCCCCGTACCAAACCGCGAGCATGGCATGTGCCGGGGAAGGCACGCGGCCATACCCTCCTCCATTGATCAATTCATCCACCCACCAGGGCTCCAGGCATGCATCACACACATCACACTTCCACCATGCTATAAAAAGGCGCGTCCAACCTGTCTCGGTCTTAATGATCTACGCAGCACACAAAATACCCTTCCCTCACAAAATTCCCTTGGTGAATACCGGTACCAGCATTGCTGCTTGCCGATCCACTCCTTGCCCCACCGGGGCCCCTCCCCTGCCCTGCCACGGCAGCACACGAGCAGCGTTCCTGTGCACGCTACGCCTCCCCTCCCAACGAGAGCCCCTCCATGCCCCCAGTGCCGCCCCCCGCAGGGGCCCCTCCCCTGCCACCGTCCCGCACGCCCCGCCCTTGCCCTGGCGCTGCCACAGCCCGCTCGTGGATGGCGTAGCGCAACAGGTTGGCCTGCCAACAGGGCACGCACAAACGGGCAAGTGTCAGTGGTTAGCGAGAAGTCACAGGGAGCACATCGACCCAGCAGGTAGCACGTGCACAACGGGCAAGTACAGGTCCGTGGTCAACGGAGAGCAGAATCTGCGTTAATCCATGCCAATGTATTCAGAGCGTAGGCCTGCTTTATCGCGTACAAGCGCTAGACTGACGTGGCCGGCTCCATACTATGCGGATAGCATTTCGCCTTCGAATGCTCAGCGACGGTTGTGCCACCTCTCAATCCGCACAGCAGAGGCTCGGCCTCTCGGTGGCCCTTATCGTCGCTCCCAGCAGAGGGCATGTAACGGAGCTCACTGTACAGACTTCCGTTGCCATCGCCACACCGAACCTTATAGCCCTACCGCCTGCTTGTCATTCACCTTCGGGGTCGTGCAGGTACCAGCTCGCTATGCGGCTCCTTGACACTTGACACACCGCTTCGCGTCCCAGGCACACCCCACCGCACCACCCCCACCTGCACGGTGCCCACGACCACCTCCGGCCTGTCGTACCGCAGCGCCAGGCAGCGGAACTCCTCCGTCTCGTGGTGGAACCTGACGGCGCACGACGGGCAACGAGGGGGAACGAGTCAAGCTCATCACAAGAACGTATTTGAATCGCATTACAATTAACGTGAAAGGGTCCCATCACGCCACGGGACCAGCCAATGACCGCTTGACCAGCCTTCTGGTGAAAGCCGTTTCGAACATGGTACATACGTGTTTGCTGACACAATCATGCATCTATGCGTCATCATCATTCGCTTTAATGTGTCCCCTATGTGCGATGTGCAGACATCCGTAAATCTTCGCGTAATATGCGCATGCGTGTGTTTTGTGTTCCCTGCGCCCCCACCTCTTAATGACTGTGCCCGCCAGGTAGTCCCACACCAGCAGCTGGCCGTCCAGCGAGCAGCTGACCAGGTTGCCGCTGGAGGGCAGCACCTCCAGCCCCGTCACGGAGCGCCGGTGGCCAGTGGGGCCGGACAGCACCTGCGGGAGGGACAAAGGGAACAGGTGGTGTGGAGACGTTTGGCATTACTGCGATACGTGTGCGTGTGGTATGCCGGCATTGCCGGTGACCCGCGGGTGTGGACAGCACCTGGAGGAGGGGGAGGAAGGGGGAGGAGGGGGTGGTAAGGCGGTGGCATATGTGCCCCCGACCCGCCCCAACCCACCCACAGCCCCCCCTATTGTTACCGTAGCAGTCCACGCATCCCTCGACCAATGCAGCAGTGGCACATGGGCCGCCATGCGAAGTGCGACATGCGCAGTGGTAGGCTGAGTTACGGTGGTACGCAACGGCACAGGGTCGGGAGCAAATATCAAGCGCACCTTGAGCGGGCGGCTGCAGAAGGGCGCCCGATGCGTCATGGACGCCCCTGACGCCAGCCCGCCGGGGTGCGTGCCGCCCCCTGGTGGCAGAGTGGCGGCGGCGGCGCCACCCGAGAGGGAGGCGGGGAGGGGGGAGGCCGGGACCAGCGGCAGCGGCGCGCCGCATGGCCTGGTGGCTGAGCCGGGGGCGTGCCGGGTGCCTGGGGAGGCGGGCGGAGAGGGTGCAGGCATGCGGCAAGGGGCACACCGTGGGAGGGTTGGGCGTTGATTGTTGCGAGGCACGTGTGGAACCTGCCTTGTCGCCTTGCCTGCTGCTTAATCAGTGAGTTGCACAGCGCGTGCCCAGCCCGTCCCGCTTGGGCCCAGCCTGCACGTCCATTGGTGTACACCCATGTCCACCAACATGGTCCTTCCATGTTCAAGACGTGTGCCGGTACCGCACCATGCATGTACCTCACCCACCAGCAGGCTAATGGCTACCAGTGTCGTCCCCACTCCTCACAGAACTTCACAACACGCTTCGCTACCCCACCACTTTCCCTTCGCGTGCAGGCACCAGCACTTCCGCGATTCCCTGACGCCTTACACGGTTTCTCGCGTTTTACGCGTACCCCAGCACCGCCCTCCCGCTTCTCACCCGCCAGCAGGCTGCCCGGCTTGCCCGCCGCCGCCGGCACCGTGTCCCACAGGCGTATGGTGGCGTCGTCCGAGCCGCTGAACAGGAAGTTGGCGTCCAGCGCCAGGCAGGTCACGGGCGCCGTGTGGCCCGAGTGGCAGCCAAGGTACTCGTAGCTGCTGGAGGACCACACCTGGGGGTCGCAGGGAGAGTTCCCAGGACGCAATGTCGGCGTGGAAGACGCTGCCGCAGTCTGTTACTTTCTTAATTACGGGGGAAGCAGTTATCGGTGGAGCTCGTAGCTGTTGGCGGACTACACCTTGGAGGGCGTCCATGCAGGGGGCAAGCAAGGCAAGAGGATGTAATGCCGGCAGCTGCCTCGCACGCCAACCAGTTGGCGATGTCAGCCAACCAACCCAATGGCTCCATGACAGACATTGCGGTGTGCCCTACCTCTTCCCCACTCACTCCCAAGCCATGACCCACACGCGCACCACGCCTACCTTAATCGTTTTGTCCGTCCCCGCCGTTATGATGACCTTCTTCAGCGGGTCAAACCTCAACGCCAAGATCTCCGGCTCGGGCCCGAACAGCGCCGCCCGCAGCCGCTCCCGACCCGCCTCGTTGGCGCTGAGGGACCGCCCCACAGCGGTTCCGGAGCCGCCACCGCCGCCGCTGCCGCCGCTGCTGCCGTTGGAGGCGCTCGGGGCCGTGGATACGTCTCTTGGAGCAACTTCGGTAGACATGCCACTGACTGTGCTGGTCCGGCTGTCGCCGCTGGTGGTAATGACGGCTGCTGCTGCGGAAACGGAGCGCTGCGGAGAGGCAGCTGCCCTGGCAGCGCCAGCGGAAGTGGCGGCCCCGCCTCCTACGCTTGTTGCTGATGCACTACCATGCAAGGACGCCGCCGACGGGCCGCCGCTCAACGGCCCTCCACCCTCTGCCGCTCCCGACGCCGCGGCGGACCTACCCGACCCCAACCGCCCTAACCGCCCAACCGACGTCGTACTCGCACCGCCCGCCAGCCCCGCTCCTCCCGCCCCTCTCCCGCCTCCCAACACGCTCCCCATGACCAGGCCAGACGCCCTCGGCACCCTTGCCCCCCCCCCCCCCCCCTCCCCCCCCCGCCCCCCCCCCCCGCTCCCCCCGCCGCCCCCCCCCCCGCTCCCCCCCCCCCCCCCCCCCCCCCCCCCCCCCCGCCCTTCCACCTCCCGCCTCCCCCGCTCCCCCCACCTCGCTCCCCCTCCCCCTCCCGCCCACCCCCGCCTTCCCACTTCCCTCCACCTCGCCCTCCTCCTCCGCCCCTTCCCCAAACCCAGCCCCAGCGCCTCCCCCGCTGAGGCCCCCTGATCCCCAACCCCCAGCTCCAGTCCCATGGGCCCGGAAGCGAGAGACCATGTACGGCTCTTCCCCCCTGAGGCTCCGCACGTCCCACAGCACCACCCAGCCGTCGTACCCAGCTGACAGCAGCAGCTCCTCGTTTCTGTGCAGCAGGGCCATGGCTAGGCACGTCACGGCGTTGGTGTGCTGCCGCAGCGTCTGGGTGGTCTGGGTGTCCAGGTTCCACAGCCGGATGTCACCGTTGTCGTGGCCTGGCGGGGGGGAGGGGGCGTCAAGGCAGGGCAGAAGCCGGTGACAGGTCACGAAGCACCGACTGTCACCACCAAGGCATTGCGGGGAAACCTGGCTCTTGACGAGCCCTTGCCGCACCCCGTCCAGCACTGCGCCCACATCCGTCGGCTAAGAGCAGACCCTATCGACACCACACCGTCCCGCGGTGAGGCTTGCAGCCCTCCCGGGACGAAGCGGTGTTGTTCAACCCCTCCACTCCACTTATTCCACAATAAGCAACTTGCCATGAATCTCTAGGACGGCAGCACCTGTTTCCACCCACCTGTGATGAGCAGGTTCCACCCCTCGTAGAACGTCATGGCGCTGACCTCGCTGTGTCCCTCCTCCATGACTCGGATGCACGCCATGTCGTAGGGGTCCCACAGCCGCACCGTGTTGTCCTCGGAGGCGGAGAACAGCCGGTAGTCCACGTCACCGCCGTGCGGGCCGGCCTGTGCACAGGGGGAGGGGGCGTGCACCCCGTCAACAAGCTGCAGAATGCTGGTTGCATTGGGGTGTTTCACAGTCCACGTCGCCGCCGTGCGGGCCGGCCTGGAGTAGGGATACAGGCCTGATTGACAACAGTTAAAGTGCTGTACTTAAAACCAGGCAAATGGCTTGGGGTATCCTCGGCGAGTAACCAGTGGTAATCCACATCACTGCCGTACGGGTCGGCCTGTGCACATAGGCATGGTGCTTACGGCATGTCGACTGCCTGAACCGCTGCCCGCGCTGTGCGGGGACTAAAGAGCAGCTGACGCCCCAATTCAGGCTGGCCGTGGGGACAGGTGAAGCCCCGTGTGCGTACCGTCGCGCCACCCGCCCCGCCCCGCCCCGACGCACCACTCCTCCCCAGCAGCTGTACAGCGCAAGAGCGCGTCCACCCGCCCCGTCCCATCCCACGCCGCAACCATCATGACCCGACCCACCACGCCTCCCGAGCAGCTGTACAGCGCGATGACCGCCTTGTCGTGGCCGCCACGTGCCACGTTGTAGTCCAGCTCGTGCTCCACGTGCCACAGCGACAGCTCGTGCCCCGTGACCACGGCGTACAGCTGCCGCCGCATCACGCCGCAGATGGACACCACGCCGCCGGTGATGGCGCCGCCGGCGGCGGAGGCGTTGGCGAGGCTGCTGCTGCCGGGGCCGCGCGCGCCGCCGCCGCCGCCAGCGGGGGCGGTGGCCTGCGCGGAGAGGGTGAAGAGGCCTCCCCGGGAGAAGCCGTTGCCCGCAGTGAGCTGCTTGGTGACCATGAGCCGGCCGGTGCGCACGGAGAAGATGGACAGCATGCCGGACACGTCGCAGGCGAGGACCTGGCGGTTGGGTTGGTTGAAACGGTTGGTGATGCGGTTAGTGGTTAAGGGATAGTGTGGTGAAGTGTGACGGCATGCCGGACACATCGCAGGTGAGGACCTGATGAGAGGGTGGAAAGCAAGTCGGGCAGGTTGGTTGCAGAGGCGCAGCTTAAGCAAAAGGGTGAGGTAGGTGGTGGTGGCTCATGCGCACTGCTCGTCTCCTTCCATCGTCCGCACCAGATAAATGGAAGGTCTGCTGTCGTGGAGTCCGTGGCATCTCATGCGATGGCCAGATCGAGTGCTCTTGCACCTACTACACCAACCGCGTCAAACTTCCTTGCCACATTAACGGTCCGACTCTCCATTCCCGGACCTAGAAACTTCTACTAGCAGTCAGCCTCCCATCAGCCTCCCCTTTTGTTGTCTCCCACCTCGTCAAACTCCAGGCACACGTCCAGGCAGGTGAACTGGCACTGCCGCTCGTTGGGCCAGCAGTGCCGGGCGGCGCCCGTCTTGGTGTCGTACGCGCGGATGTTGGCGTCGTACGCGACGGTTAGGACCAGGTCCCATCTGCAGGACAGGGTGATACAGCGCAGTACGGGGGTGAGCCGTGCAGTGCAATACGAGAAGTTGAGGCGGGCCGTGCACCGCGCCGTAGTACGACGTTTGTACGCCAGCAGCGAGTGATGCAAGAGCGCTTGGGTCCAAGCGGTGAGAAAGTGGCCGTTCCGGATCTGACGCCACGCCGTGCTGCTATCAGAATCAGCTCTTACTCCTGGAGGAGAGCAACCAGTGCCCCGCAACGCCGCTGCAACGCACTTTGCCACGTATCTGATGGCGCTGATGGCCCGGTCGTGCAGCCGCTCCACGCGGTGGGCCACGCGGAACTCGAGCAGGTTGGACAGCCTGCAGCGCAGGGCAGGGCAGGAATGTCGCAGCGATGACGAAGGGTCGCGAGCACAGCATATGCGAGAGGGGTGATCAGTGCCTCTGTACTCCAGGGGCCACCGTCGGACGGCCCTCCCCACCACCTACAACCTATGACACAACAACCCGGTACGGTATGGCGGGTACGGCCCTTGGCGCTGTCGGATGATTCTTCCCGGTAACTTGCTGACACGGTCAACATGAGTGACCCACGCCGCCTGCCCCCGATACTCCAGCCTGTGGTCTCGACATCCCAGCGCGCCGTGGGCATCAGAGTGTAGTGATCCCCGCCCTCTCTCACGCCCCTACCTCCGTGCCTCCCAACCCTTACCTACACCCCTCACATGCAGCCCATACCTTTGCCCCTGCGGTCTCACTGCGTCTCTGGGACAACGCTGGGGACGTCTTACCCTCATCCAATAATGGGCCTCTCTGTATCATACACTGCTCATCCCTTTCCGCGTGACAGCACTCCGTTCCTCCTAATCCTGCAGCTTTTGGCCCCATTGCGCCTCCGGCACCTGCTGCGAGCCCCTTAACCCACAACCCACGCCCATCCTTCCCCAACTCTGCAGCTCGTGACCGACTCCGTCCCCGGCAACCGACCCACATGCGCCTTTACAATGCACAGGTGCGATGCCCCTAACCCACAACTCCCAACCCACACCCGCCCTCCACCCACCTCTGCAGCTTGTGGTCCCACTGCGCCTCCGGCACCAGCTTGGTGACGCCCCCGCTGTCGTCCGCGGCGAAGATGGCCCCCAGGTCCCCTACGTCGCCTGACGAGTCGTACGACATGCAGCGCACCCAGCCCTCCAACCCCGTGACCGTGGCCTGCGGAGAGGAGAGAGACCAGTGTGATCTACCCACCCGGAGACGTGATGCAGCCAGGACACACTACAGGCGCATGAGCGACAACTGCCAAATTTGTGGCTCCGGTGGGGGCGATGTGGCAAGGGGACACTGGGCACCATGGGGAGGGCCACCTTGTCGGGTACCGTGGCGAGCTGCAAGGGTGGGTCGGGGCCCCTACGTACGTCGCCCTGCTGATGTAAGCACTCATGCAATGACACTGCGCAGGTACAACAGCAGCCATGAGGGCAGAAGTGCAGGACCTGGACGCCGGGTGGCCAACCCGTGGGCCGTGGCCCACCTGCAGCTCGAACCAGGGGTACACCAGCTCCTTGCGCCCCTCCTCCTGCCTCCACAGCTTAATACACCCGTCCGTGCTGCTGCTGACAATGTACTCGCCCAGGAGCACCAGGCTGGTGACGGTGCCGCTGTGGCCGTACAGCGTCTGCACGCACACCGTGGGGTCCAGCAGCACCTTGCCCTGGGGCAGGGGAGGCGAGGAGGGGAGGGGAGGGGAGGGGAGGGAAAGGACGAGAGGTGTTGATGGGATCAGGGGCAGGGCGCGGGAGGGCGAAGGGAGGGCACAGGCAGAGGCGAGCAGGAGGGGGGAGGGGAGGGAAGGGGAAGGGGTGCGGGAGGGGAGGGGAGAACTGTGGGGAGCATGACTTGGGGCTGGCTGTCAATCGGTATTGCAGTGCAGCAAAAGGCGCTCGTGCACAAGCCATCAGGACGGACTCTACCACACGCCCAGCCTTGATGCGGGAGTGGACTGGTGTTGAAAGTGCTCGTGCCACCCGCCGCAGCTGTGAATGCCAGACCAGCGCAAGCGAGGGCTGCACAGTGCTGGTGAACACACCTGGTAGTCCCATATTTTGATGGTGGAGTCCACCGAGCCGGTCACGATCAACCCAGCCTTGCCCAGGTCTCCGTCTTTCTTCCGGGGCGTGGCAATGGCTGACACCGGCCCCTTGTGCACCCCCACAAAGCGGCTGGTGTTTGCAGCTGTCTCCGTGAGGGGCCAGAAGCACACCGCCCCATTGTCCATGCCGTAGAAGAGCCTCTTGCGTTCCACGTCATAGTGGGTGGTTACGATGGAGGGCTCCTTGTGTTTGGCCGACTGCAGCACGGGCTTGATAGTCTCCTTCTGTCCCAGGCTGGTGGCGGGTACCTTGACCGTGTACACCCGCTGGATGTCGAGAGCAATCTCTGCCTCCTCATCGTCAAGGAACATGAGGTAATATGGTCACCGCGGCAGCCGACCTTGCCGCGGCTCCCGTTAACTCGTCAACTCGACCAGCGCATGGACATGCCCCGCGCCTCACCGCTCAACCGCGGCAGGAGTAGTGAAATTGTGCAGGAAGAAACGCAGATTGACCATGAACCTCGCAAATTGTAATAACCAGCGGACTATGAAGGCAAGACCATGCACGGTTGCTGTGCCCGTGCGTATGTGAAGAAATTATTATTCAACACGCAGCTTAAGTTTGCTTATGATGTGATAGCCACGTTTGCCGAGACTAGTACGGCACCCCAACTCCCAAACCTACCAGTACTTCCTCTACTTCTCCTGCACTGCTGCCGTGACTCCGCTTCGCGCTTCCTGTATTATAATGTTCAAGTAACAATTGCTCAGAAATCGCCAATGCTTGCCAATGCTTGCCAATGCTTGCCAATGCTTGCCAATGCTTGCCAATGCTCACTTGAACACACGTAGCGCGGGTTCCGGGAGCGCAGCCTGGGGCGCCTGGGGTATGCGGAAGTGGCAATGTTCATCGACGTTATGGACAGCCGCCAGGACACACGCTGCCAGGCAGGTTACGACGCAGCACCTCGGCCACGAGTGGAAGTTGTGGACGACTTGGTGCGGGAGCTGGGCGAGGAGTGGGAAGCCCTGCCTGTCCTTCACACTCTCTTGTATCCCAGGGCTGCTCCCCCCATCACCCTGCCCCAACGGTGGTACGCCCCCAGAAGTGAGCAGGGTGAGCAGACACGTGTGAACGGACCTGAGCTGTCGAAGTGTCGATGCTAGGACTTATTAAGACGCATAGCTGAGGTTGGCCCTAGTGCCGATATCTAACCTTGCACGACCGGAGGGATTTGCATGTGGGCTGTGACAGGCAGGTCGACAGCAGACAGGAACCCTGGATTCACCATGGGAAAATGATAAATGCGCACCCCCCAGTGCGGGCAGTGGTGAACCCCTCTGCCCCCTCGTCGTGTTTTGCATTGGGGACTGTGCCGTGTGCATCGAGACAGTAGGAACACGTACGGCTGATGCCCAACTCGCAGCGCTCAAGCAGGCTCAAGCCTCACCCCCATCCTGCTGTACCCTGTCACCCTTTTCTCTGTCCCCCAGGCCACCTGGATTGCTGCCTTCGTCCAGCAATGCCTTGAGACGGAGCAGCTGCGCACTGCAGAGCAGAACGCAGAGTGCGCCCCCCTCACAACTTCGGCAGGCTATGCCAAAGTGCTTTGCGTCAGGATTGAGGCAGCTTGGGTGAGGTGCTGTGCAGATTGCATGGTGCCCGCAGGTGGTGGGACTGCTAGGCATGTTCTGGCATGTTAGGCACAGGGGCGGCATGGCCAACATTAGAGGTAAGGCCAGTGGGCAAGGCAGTGCAGGCAGTAGAGGTTGGTATGGCTGAGGTCACTGGATTTAATAACTGTCGCTGTTGGCACACACTACGAGGGTACTTGCTTTGATACATGCAATGTACCTCCCCTCACTGCTACACACTACGAGGGTACAGCCCCAGGCAGCCCCCAGGGGAGCTCCCCTGGCACAGCCTGGGGCCAGTTTGAGGCAACGTGACCATGGGGTGTAATCGCGACTTGGTGAAACTACAGAAGTAGGTATAAGACGGTGTACTTTGCCGGTGATGGCCCTGATGGCCCATGGTCCAGCATGAGTCTATGGCTCCTTGTGCGCCGAAACGTCATGAATCTACCGGTACCCCCTTAACAAGCAGGTTCAGTTACCCACGTAGTTCATATTCACGAACTACTACGCAGCGCTTAAAATCGTTACCTCTCGTTGCAACACACCTTTTGTAGCGCTTGTCCTGCATCCCAACAACCCCATCGTGATGGGAAATGTTCTTTCCACCCAGCTCTCTGAATAGGCGGAATGATACGCGTGGGCGAGGTGGCAAATCCAAAGTTGAGGCCTCTCGCGAGGAGACAATTGAAAAACTTAGGGCCGAACGCGAGCAGCGCAAGCGTGTCAAGCTTGAGAACAAGTCCAGCGTAACTATCCAGGCAAGAGCAGTGCTTTCCGGCCAGCAGCTATTGCGCGGCAGAGTTCGGCTTCGGCTGACGGGGCTGCTCTTTCGTTGCGCACGGTTGGCAGGCCTACTGGCGAGGCTGGTCCTCAAAGTCGGCAACCAGGAAGCACTTCAGGGAGATCTGGACAAAAGAATATGGCTGCGACGGAAACCTCTTGCAGCCCGGGTAGGTGGAGCAAAAGCCCTTGTTTGAGCGCCGAGATCCACTTGTAGGATGCTACACCACGTTGACGCTCTCAGCAGTTGTAGAAATGAAATGCAAGCCTTGCGAATGATGTGTCCTGTGACACATGTGCAGGGACTGCCTTGGCCTCGGCGCTGGTGGAGCCCTGGGAGCCCTCCTCTTCTTCTACAACCCAGACGCGGACTGGGTCAGGCTTGCCAGCGCGGCCCGGGTCATGGCCAACAGCAGCAAGTCAGGTCAGTACGCTGCGATCACGTCCACACACGGAAGGGCCTGGGATGCTGCTTCCTGCTATTGTGGCGTGCCCTCTTTGGCTTGGCGTAGGCAACACCGTTCCAGATCGTGACAGCGCACACCCCTCCACCATTGTGCCTGCCTTGCCCTCGCCTCGCAGAAGCTTTTGCAGCGTTCATAGCTGCTTACAACTCCCTGGACGACCGGGCCGTCCTGCTGTACCGCCTGAAGGCGCTGGCCCTGCAGTGCCTGGACACGCTGGTGCGGCACAGGTGCGCCGACGGGCCACGTGCGCTTGGTGACTTAGCAGAGCAAGCCGCACAGCACCCCATATGGTACCCGTGAGACCGCGTAGTACGGTGCTGCCTAGGATGTTGTTTCCAGTGCTGCTCTTGGCGCATCTAGTCTAGTCATGGTGCTGTCGTCACTGAATGGCCTGGCACACAACGCCGCAGGTACGAGTGCGCGGCGGTGCTCGCAGCTGCCCGCCCCACCGCCCCGCTGGACCCCTCCGCATGCAGCAGCCCCGCCGCGCCGCTGCAGGAGTGCCTGCTGCTGCTAGTGTCTCCGGACACCTACACCGCGGCGCTGGGCAAGCCGCAGGCCACCACCCTGGCGGCCGCTGTCCTCTCGCACGTGGCTGAGCACGGCCTGGGCGCCAAGCTATACCGCCTGCTCACGGCCGCTACCCTACCGCCCCCGCCTTCGGTGCTAGCGGCGCAGCCGCAGGGCGGGCAAGTGGCCAGCCAGCCACACGTGCAAGGGCAAGAACAGGGGCACGGCACAGCCCAGCAGCACCAGCACCACGCACACCACCACCACCACCACCACCACGCGCACGCGCACTCGGGCGGGCACGGCGCTCCAGCGGTGGCGGCCAAGCCGTACGTGGAGGCCCTCGTGACGCAGCTCACGGTGCGGCTGCTGTCGCTCAAGGGGTGGTCGCCCTGCCGCCCAGAGGACTCCCTGCACTGGCTGCTGTGCGTGCCGGGGCTGTGGCACCGCGCCGCCTCCCTGCACCCCGTGGCCCCCCGCGTGTGCCGCTCGGCCGTGGCGTGGCTGGCAGCAGCTGGCCCGCACCGCTTGGCGTCCATGCTGCCCGGCGGCAGCGAGCAGCAAGCCACGGGGGCCTCGAATGTCACGGCTGCTGCTGGGGCTGGGGCGATGTACCTGCCCGGCGGACGCGGCGCCGCCGTCGCGGTGCTCATAGCGAACCTGCTGGCAGTGGGGCCGAAGCTGCTGCAGCCGGACAAGTCCGTGGCGGCGGCGCCGCCGGCGGCGGCGCTGCGTGCCCCTGCGCTGGCGCTGTGCCGCGTGCTGCACGCGCTGGTCGCGCTGCTGCCGCTAGACCCGTTTTTCCCGGAAGTGCATGCAGCTGGCGGCGGTGCTGCCGGAGGGGATAACGTGGACGAGGACGAGGCGGAAGCGTGCTCCCTAGGGTTGACGCGGTTGACCCTGGAGCCTGTCCCGCACCTGCCGTTGGAAACGGGGGCGGCGGCGGCGGCGGCCGCCGTGGCGGCCGGCGGAGGGAAAGCGGGGACAGGGAGCAGGGGGGCGGGAGGCGGTGGCGGCGGGGCAGGAGGCAGCAATAGCAGTAGTGCGCTGTCGGTGCTGCCACAGGGGCTGCTGCAGCAGGTCCATGCGGTGACGGAGGCGTCGGGGAGGCAGGTGCTGAAGCAGCTGGTCGGCGTGTTGCTGCCGCAAGCAGCGCCGCCCGCTGCCCCCACCGGCGGCGCAGTGGTGGCCAGCTCCCTGCCGGTGCCGCTGCCACACGCGGCGTCGTATCCGCGGTACGGCAGTACAGCTCCGCCGTCGACGGCGGCGCTGCTGGAGGCGGCGGAGGGCGCACACGCGCTTAGCGACCTGGTGTGGGCGTTGGCGCAGCTGCCGGGGCAGCGGCAGAAGGTGATGCTTGGCTTGGCTGTGTCCGCGGACCTTGTGGAGCGGCTCTGGTGGTCCTTCCTGCGCCCCGCGCGCCTTGCAGAGCTCTGTGGGATAACGTGGCTCCCGGACGTAGAGCTGGCAGGCGAGGGCGGGAGCCCCCTGGGGACACGTGCCACCACGTCGGCCTGCAGCAGCTACAACTGCTCTGGCGCTGTGCCGATGGACGTGGAGCTGCCTGGCGGCAGCCCCGGCGCTATTTTCAGTAGGTCCAGCAGCGGAGGTGGAGCGAACGCGGGGTTTGGGATGGCGGCTGCAGCGGCTTTCTTCGGGGACGGCAGCACGGGAGGGAACGGCGGCGGCGGGGGTGCCGCGGGAGACTGTACGGCAGGCGGCGGCGGCGGCGGGTGGCGGCCGAGGGTTGCGGAGGAGCTTGGGTGGCTGCTTCCGCTGACGGTGGCGTGTGCGGCGTTCTATGCGCACGTGACGACGTCTACGTTGGACGAGTTCTACGGCGGAGCGCAGCGGCCGCTGGTGCTGCAGCAGCTATACGACCCGGTCAACCCGGAGGCGGGTGAGCATGGCGAGGGTGTGCACTGAGGATAGAATTGGATTGAAGTTGGGGTACTGTTGGCACGTCTTACGCTAGGGTACTAGTGGGGCGTCTGGCAAGGGGTTACGGCGGGCAACGGTGCGTTGAGGACGGGTGGCACTTGAGTGGGCCACGAGGGAACAGTTGCGGGGCCGGGCGGGGGCGCAGGAAGAGCTGGCGCACAGGAATGCAGGTGCGATGGGCTTGCAGCTGTCAGGCTAAAGCTGAGTGTGTGGGGCTCCCTGTACAACCTGTACAAGAGCCTATGGCACATGCGGTTTTAATGTGTGTCAGGCTGACTCAGCAGCACCCTTGCATGGAACCCTGCAGGCTTCTTGTCCACCCTGCGCGACAGTCTGTGGCATGTGCTGTGGTCCGACTACGAGACGGAGCACAGCGCCGCGGGCGAGGCGCTGTACGGCTCGCTGGCCCGGGCGGGCGGGCAGCTGTATAGCGTGCTGTACGAGCGCAACTGCCGGCGGGCGTTCTGCCCGACCGAAGTGTTCCACGCCACGGCGCTGGCGCCAGAGAGGTGGGCTGTCGGGCTGCTGCAGGACACAGGGGAGAGGAGAAAAAGGCGATTTACAAGCGGCAATAGGCCGGATGCAGGGAATGGCACGCCACAGATGAACTTCATCCCCTGCTCTCATCATGACGCAGTTGCTTCGCAAGCACGCGCTCTGCAACCTCCGCACACTGGCGAGCAGCAGCCGCGGCTCTGCGCGTTATCCCTCACCTAATGCGCGCTCCCTTCTCCTCCTTCCAGGTTCCTGACCGAGGCCAGCAGCAGCCGCAGCAGCGCGGGCCGCGAGGACGGCTCCTGCCGCGTGTGGCGGGTGCTGGAGGCGGCGCCCGCGCTGGTGCCGTTCGCAGAGCGCGCCAGGCTCTTCCAGCTCATGGTGGCGCGGGAGAGGGAGGTGAGTGTGCGGAGGATATGCAGGTTAGGGGCTGTTGAGGGGGTACATCGGGATGGGCCGGCCCCTGTGCTGGTGCCCTTTGCACAAGGGGCGACCCTCCTGCATTTCACCTGAGTGGGCCGTATGCTGCCCAAATTTGTTTTGGTGTTACGTAATCCTCAAACACCTGTTGTACCTGGTCCATCCAGGAGTACCGCTCCCAGGAGGAGTCTCGCTTCCTGGAGATGGGCATGCTGGAGGCTGGCCTGGGCAACCGCTTCGTGCCCATCCGCCGCGACAGCCTGCTGTTCGACGGCTTCGACCGCCTCAACGCCATGGGCGAGCGGCTCAAGGGCCGAGTGCGGATAGCCTTCATAGACGCGCACGGGGTGCCGGAGGCGGGAGTGGTGAGTTCCGTGGGGTAGTAAGGGGGTTACATGAGGGGATGGGGTGGGGGGCGCTGCCGGGGAAGGATGGGCACCTGGATTTAGGTGTGCGGATGACGGTCCCGGGGGTCCAAGGGGGCGGGGGCCACTACCGGGGAAGGGTAGGTTGGTGGATGCAGGGGGTGCTCGCGTGAGGGTCCTGGCGGGGCCGGCGGCGGCGGCTGGGCAGATAGGCCGACGCGCCGAAGAGGCTATGGCGGCCTTGTACGACAGTGGCATGCCTGTGACGCTGCTTTGGCCAGATTCTCACGTTTTTCCTCCCTTCCTGTGGACGGAGGCGGGCTTCTTGACACGCACCAACACCCGACTGTTTAAGATTGGACAAAGTCCATTAGCTCAGTAATAACCAAAAGTGAAGATGTTGCACAACCCGCCGATATCCCAACGCTGCAGGACGGCGGTGGGCTGTTCAAGGACTTCATGGAGGAGCTGATGCGCGCGGGGCTGTCCGCCGAGTACGGCCTGTTCGCCTCCAACGCCGCCCACCAGCTGTACCCCAACCCGGCGGCGCTGCGGCTGGTGGAGGACGCGCCGCGCCTGCTGGCCTTCCTGGGCAGGATGCTGGGCAAGGCGGTGTACGAGAACGTGCTGCTGGAGCTGCCGCTGGCGGGTGAGGGAAAGCTTATACACCGTGGACGATCCGCGGCCTAACGCGCTCGCCCCGGCCACCTGCATCAAGGGCGTCATCAAGGCTTACAACACGGACAACCCCACCATCACAATGTTGTCACAAATGTCACAATTGCGGTGGTGGGGTTGTCGGTGTTGTAGGTTTTGATGACGATCTTGGTGTAGGTGCCGGGGGCGAGGGTGCACACATAGTATCGGTATTGAGCAGTACGTGGACTGGATGGAGTGAAGTCCTTCAGCTTAGTTTGTTCATTTTGCAGCTGCTGCTTGTGGCTCCCTGGCAACGGTGCTACCCAGGCTGGTCTTGACGGATCGCAGCTGTACACCCTACTTAGGAAATTCATGTGCGTATCCCACCACTTTATCCTACATGCCCAACGCAACGCTGTCGTTTCTTCCCCCTTTCACTCTGCTTCCCTCCCTCCACCCTTCGCCCACGCTCCAGGCTTCTTCCTGAAGAAGTTCCGCGGCGCCCACTGCGACCTCAACGACCTGCCCACCCTGGACCCCGAGCTGTACCGCAACCTGCTGCGCCTGCGGGACCACTTCCAGCAGCACGCCCCGCCGCCCTCCACCTCCGCCTCCCTCGCTCCCGCCACAACGCACGACCCCACGGCTCCCACCGCTGCAGCAGCGCCCTCCCCGGACCTGGACCTGGGGCTCACGTTCACGGTGGCGGATGAGGTGGCGGCGGCGCTGGGCGACCCGGGCGCGGAGGTGGAGCTCAAGCCGCGGGGCAGGCACATCCCCGTCACGGCGGACAACGTGCGGGAGTACATACACCGGGTGGCGCACTACAAGTGAGGGGGGCGGGAAAGAGTAGCAGAGGAGTTCCTGTTATGGAAAAGGAGGGAGGGAGGTGACCAAGTGGGTGGCGAAGGTGTGAGAAGGCAGGACGGCATGGAAGCGTTGCGTCTTCGGGGTTTGGGGGCGGAGGTAGTTTGAGTTGTAGAGGAGGGAACATCACCGTCGCGGCGTACGTTGTGCTAGTGTGCATCCACCGCACCATCGATCATTGCACCAGATGACCAGGGGAAAGGGCCAAATGTCCATGGCGGTGGGGGTATTTGGTGTTGTGCCACAGGAAGTGTTTCTGGCACCTGGACACGTAACTGCATGCCTCTGCAGCCGCACCGCGCACCCTCGGGCCCCACCCCGCCCAACGACGTGTCCCACTTTCCCCACCCTTCCCTGGACCCCCCTCCAGGCTCAACATCTCCCCCCGTCCCGCCGTGTCCGCCTTCCTGTCGGGCTTCTACGAGCTCATACCGCGCTCCTGGGTGGCCATGTTCAACGGGGAGGAGCTGCAGGTGCGCAGGACCTTGTGAATATTTGTGTTGTGTTACAGGATAAATGACACTGTACTTGTTGGTGCGCTTGGCCTTATATCCTCCCAGGAGCGGATAAACAAGGAAACCGTCGCAGGGCGAGCAACGTAGCAGGAAACCCTTTCAGCCCAGCAAACCATTGTATGCCGCTGTAACCGCGCGTCCTGACCTGCCGACATGTATCTACACGGTCTACTACTTGGTCTTGGTTTTTTCCGACTTCGCAGACGCTCATCAGCGGCAGCGACGAGCGGCTGGACCTGGAGGACATGCGGCAGCACATCGAGTACGCGGGGGGGTACCACGAGGTGAGGGGGGTGGGGGGAACGGTCCAAATGAGCAGGCATGGCAGCGTGGACGGGCGAGGGTGTGCCGCGCCGGTGTAGGGTCGAAGAACAAAAGGGGTCAGGACATACGTAGTACGCCGGGGCAGGTACCACGAGGTGGGGGGACAGCCGGGCATGGAGGCGCGGAGTTGTGCCACACGGGTGTTGGGTTGGAGGGGTGAAGGGGACTGCGGGGGCGATACCGCGAGGTGCGGAGGAGTTTTCCTGGGGTGCTGGAATCAAGTACGCATGGTTGAGGCGTTGTTGGGGCCAGGGGCATGAGGGTGAGCGGGTGGGGCGGAGGGAAGAGCACATTGGCGGTCTAGCACTGTGGACTGAGGCACACCTGACGTGTACTGCCGCACGTTCGCCGCAGGACCACCCGGTGGTGCACTGCCTGTGGGAGGCGCTGGCGGGCTTCACCCCCGAGGAGCAGCGCGCCTTCCTCAAGTTCGTCACGGCCTGCAGCAGGGCGCCGCTGCTGGGGTTCAAGTGAGTACGCGTAGCCGGATTTGCAAATAGAAGGCAAAGCTAAGAAGAAGCTGAACGGCTTTTAGTTCCAGTGGTAAGGCGGCTACTGGACCGCATGCAGCAGGGCGCCGCAGCTGGGCTTAAAGTGGCTGGACATTCAAGTGATAGGCCATAGCGGGGCGGGCGTTATAGTTTTGAGAGAACGGCAGGGTGCAACTGCTGCCGGGTCAGAGCGGAGTGCGGGAGGCTCATGGAGAGCGTAGGTAGGGTTTGCCGTATGGGGCACAACATTGCCCTCCTGCTCTTTACCGAAGTACCTGTGCCTGACCAGTACGACACGCCCCTGGCCGCTGTGTGGTAGTCGGCTGGCCCGTTCCCGCGCTAACTTTCCTGCCCTCACCCCCGTGCCCTGCTGCCATCCCCCCATCAGGTACCTGGAGCCGCGGCTGTGCGTGCAGCTGAGCGGCAGCATGCTGGACCCCTCCGCGCCCAACCGCCTGCCCACCGCCTCCACCTGCATGAACCTGCTCAAGCTGCCGCCCTATCGCTCCGTGCAGCAGATGCGGGACAAGCTGCTGTACGCAATAAAGGCAGGGGCGGGGTTCGACCTCAGCTAGTTGGGGGCCTGGACGTCCGTAGGGCTTGGAAGCGCACCAAGCCGCGCTCTGCAGGGTCTGTGGCAAGCTGCTGTACGCTATTGGAGCCGAAACTGGCTTATACCTCTCCTGATGGGTGGAGGGCTTGCGAATGCACGCGGTGTTAATGGGCTGTGTGACAGGGAAGCTGTACATACCTCGCCGATACCGGGCCGGGGTTTGGCATCAGCTAGCTGGGGTTGGGGAGAGCATGGAGAGGGGACGGTCAAGGAGGTCGGATGGAGGGAGGCTTGCGGCAAGCAGCGGCACATGTGCACACTGGCAGCGCCGGTGTATGGAGGTCGGGCGTAAGGACCGTTGCTGCGGTTTTGGGCGAACGGAGGGGCGCAAACATGTAGACAGGCTCTGCAGGACTGCAGTGGAGACCAGTGCGTGAGCAGTTACCGATGACATTTCTTTGCGGGATAGAGTCGCTTATGTACAGAAACGGTAACGAGCGCTCTCATAGCAAGCTAATCTCCAGCTGAGAGTTGCAGGTTGGGATGCTGCAGCCAAATCATGTGGAACAGCGTGCACAACATAACTAGTGGCGCTGTACCCAGTTGCAAGGGCCGGACGTTCACGTGGCAGTTGCTGTGATGTATGTCAGTGCCTGCGCCTCCTCGCAAGAGGCACAATAAGTATTGTCCTGCGGCTGCGGTGGTGTAATTGTATGCATGGCGGTCAGGTTGTTTGCATGGGTTACAGGGGCTGTGGGTAAGACATGCTGTGCCACGTGACCCTGCTGGACTGTCTTGACCGCCGTTTGCTAGCTTTGTCTGTTGCAAGGTTCTGCCAGAGCGCCATTGACGCCACTGAAAGAATGCTGGCTCGCTGGTGCATAAGTTGACTTGGGCCCTGTGGGGCAGCAAGGAAGTGTCGAGGAAGGATGCGGAGGAGGGCGGAGGCGGGGACTGGCAGGGCATTGTCCAGCGTGAAATGTGTACCGGTATCCTGACGCGCCGTCTTGATAACGTGTAACAGAATGGCAGCATAGCTGTGGCACTCGGGGTCGCACAAGAGGGTGGTGGGGCCTTCGTCCTCATCCATGGCGTCTGGCACGTGGCAGCCGCCAGCCGGCACATGAGCGCAAGGACGGGATGCAGGCAGGCAGCGCGTGAAATCTGTTACAAGCGGATCTGCATACTTCACGCGTCACGTGCCATGTGAGGTTCATACTGCGTGGCCTCTTGTTACGGTGTCCCTGGTGCACTGCCGCGGGGCCTGAGCCTGCCACGTGTGGGCCGTGTGAGGCATGGGGCAGGACCGTAAACCCGATGCTCCAGTGGGCTTCTCTGTAGCCCACATCCATTGATGTTCGCCATGTACATGTAGGTAGCTGCAGGAATGCCATAGTTAAGTGCTCAGTATCGCCGCTGCTGCCAGCCGATGGAGCCCATAGCCCGGGAAACACATAACCTGGAATACTGACAACTGTCACCCCAAGCTCTATGCCCTTACTGCTGCTTGGCAGCTTGGGTGCAGCCCTACACTGCAATGCGACTCTCGGAGTACGCCTATTGCTTCGGACCTGGCGATGCGCGGCGCTCACCAGCGCGATTGACTCCTCCGCCGCCGTAGCGCATTCCTTGAAACAATCTGATGTAGTTCGGGCTCATGATGCTGACGGGGCACGGTTCGGAGGAAATGGCTCAGTCAACGCAGCTTACCTGCAGCAGCCCGCAGGACACACCATCGCCAGTGACAACCCTGGCAACCATATCGCACAGCCCACCTCCCCAAACCCCCAGGGCCAGGATAACCGGGCCTTGCACAAACTTCTCCACCGCGCATACAGCTTGGGCCCGGGTTTGGGCGTACGGCGCCTCAGTAGAAGCGCTTACCGACCCCAGCGCAACAGCCGGCCCCGGTCCCAGTACCAGCATGACGACCCCCGCCGCGCTCGGGACCTGGAGCAGCTGTCGCAGATCATTTTGCGGTTCGCGACTGACTGGGGAGACTCGGAAGAAGCTGCGTTGCTCGTCAAAGCTATGGAGCTCACGGTCACGGTGAGCCCCTGGGGCTAGCGAGACACCGGGTTGTTGCTACAGGTGCCCTGAGACTTCCTTTCTGACAACATGCGGCCAGCTGCCCGCCCCCCGTTGTAGGGCACCAGAACTCGAACATGCTAAGGAGCGACACTGCAAGCTCACTTGTACCTCCGCAGCAATTGTGCACTCAGTCGCATTCGGTGTATGAGCGAATCGCCCCTCGTGACGGGTCCTTGACCCCTGTCCTTCAACGTGCCACATGCGTGCAGCTCCCAGCAAGCGAAGACAGCGACAGGGCGGACGCGTCTGCCAGCAGCAGCAACAGCAGTAGCACAAGCCTCACCAACAGCATCAGCAGCAGCCAAGGGCGACCAGACGAGGACGAGGTCGCACGGACGTCCGTCCCCCTGCGCCAACGCTTGATGCGCACGCTGGCCCGCACGCTGCTGCCGCTGCTCCCCGGGACCCTGTCACCCTCCCACTGCGTCGTCGCACTTCGCGCCTGCTCCCTGACCGGGTACGGCCTCGGTACGAACCAGGGCGGCGGTGACGAGCCCCTGCCCGACATGCTGCTGGGCCAGCTGCAGTTCAAGTACGGCAAGCCGCTGGAGGAGCTGCTGTCGGATTCGGAGCAGGCAACGCTGTGGCTGGCGCTGGGGGAGGCGCCGGAGCTGGCGCGAAGCTGCCCGGAGCTGCTGGCAGCCATCGCGTCACGGCTGTTGCAGCTAGGTCCAAAGGACCTCAGCCCACGCGCTTGCTCCAAGCTGCTACGGGCGTCCGCCCGCCTCCTGCCGCTGGTGCAGCTACCCACCGGCCCGGACCCGCTCCTGCACCACCTCACCTCGTGCATGCTGGCCACCATGCAGCCCGCCGAACCTCCAACCGCCAACGGATGGGGCAGGCCCGTCCAACCGCCAACCACCAACGACCGTGACCTGGCCCGGGCGTGGCGCGCGCTGGGGGAGCTGGTCGAGGACTGCGGGCACGCGCCCCGGGAGCACACCATGCGGGGCCTGCATGCAGCCGTTGTAAAGCTGGTGGCGCGCAAGGAGAAGCCCAGGGGAGACCCCGCATACGCGGGGCAGGACCTGGCAGATCTCCTGGTTGGCTGCTGCCTGCTGCGCGAGGCCAACCAGGGCCTGCTGGTCAAACTGGTGACCGTTGCCGGCCTGACAGCCAGGCGGTACAAGGAGGACACGCTGGCTGAGGTGGTGTGGGCTGTGGGAGGGCTGCTGGAAGCTGGCTGCGTGGACGTCAGCAACCCTGAAGTCGTGCAGGGGGTCACCCAGTTGGCGGTGGAGACGCTGCGGCGGCTGCGGAGGCTGCCGCAGGACTTCCCCATGCCGGCCGTTGCGGGGCTGGTGCGCGGCTACGCGCTGATGCTGGCCGCGATCGACCGCTCCGGGCAGGAGGTCAACACAGTCAACGTCGTGGGTGCTGGCAGGGCGCTCACGGCCCTAAGCCACGAGCGCGGGTTCGAGGGGCTCAGCCCCAACGAGCTATCCGTCGTCGCGCTGTCAATGGGCCAGTTCGGGTTCAGGAACCAGGGGGCGTACGCGGCTGTCGTACAGGCGGCGTTGGAGCCGGCGTTCTACCGCCGTGCGGATGTACGGACGTGGCGGCGACTGTGGGAGGCGCTGGCGGCGGCTCGCAATCAGCCGGCGGCGGAGCTGGCGGCGCACGCGGCGGCGGTAATGCAGAAGGCGCGGGGGAGGCGGGCCAGCAGCAGCGACTGCGTCAGCATGCTGCGGTCGCTTGCCGTACTGGGGGTGTACGACAAGGAGCTGGTGGGCGCGGTGCTGGGGCGGGCGGTGGAGCAGCTGCGCGGTGGGCAGGTTGCGGCGGGAGAGGTGTGCGACGCGGTCAACGCTGTGGGCGTCATGGGCCCGGAGGCCCTTAACATACACGCGCGGCTGGTTTCGGAGCTGCTGCTGAGCTTGGGTGCCAGCCTGGCGTCCTGGGAGGGCGGGGAGCGGGCGGGGGTGGGCGAGCTGGGACGCACCGGCGGCGGGGGGAATAAGGGCGCCGGCGCACGGCAACCAGGCGGTGTAGTGGCCAAGGGCGGAGGCGAGGGGAAGGAAAAAAAGGAGGAAAAGCAAGAGAAGGTGGGCGAGGAAGGAGGAGAGGGTAGCCGTCCCCTGGATGAGGAGCAGCTGGTGCAGCTGTGGTGGACGCAGTGTGAGCTGCAGGCGATGGAGAGGGCGCCTGGGATCAGCCCCAGCGCGAGGGCGCTGTGCACCATCCTGCCGCGGGAGGGGCGGGGGGCGGGGGCGGGGCCTGGCAGGCGAGGCGCAAGGGCAGGGGGCGGGAGCAAGGGCAGGGGGTCTGCGGTGTTGGCGGCTGCGGAGGCGGCGGCAAAGCGCCAGCCGCAGCCGGTGGCGTCGCAAATGCAGGAGGAGGTCATGGCTGCGTTGGAGCGAATGCGCTTGAGGCAGCAGCGGGGGCAGCAGCAGCAGAAGCAAGCGAAGCAGAATGGGGAACCCGACGGCGTTGGCTGGCCGCTGCCTGGGAGGGCCCACATCAAAGCTGTGAGGGAAGGGCAGCTGGTGGAGGGGCTGTGGCGGTGGACGGACGGGGAGGTGGTGCTGGAAGGCGGCAGGAAGGTGGCGGTGCTGGTGGACGGCGCAGAGCGCTTCCTGGGCAACCGCCCGCACGTGCCCGACGGCCACACGCAGCAGCGGCACCGGCAGCTGAGGAGCGTGCACGGGGAGGGCAACGTGGTGTGCGTGGGCCACGCGGAGTGGAAGGATCTGGGCGGGGATGAGGGGAGGCAGGAGGAGATGCTGGCGGCGCGGCTGTGGGGGAGGGCAGGGCGCGGGGGCGGGGGCGGCGGAGGGGCAGGAGGGGCAGCGGACGGCGGCTGACGGGTGCAGGCGGAGCCGGGAAAGGGTCCTGGGGGCTGAAGGGTCCTGCGGATGGAGGTTGCTTTGGAGGTTTGTGGTGGACAGGGGCAGCCCGAACAGTGCAGATGTGCAATGGTGTTTAGCGGTGGGCGTCAAGGGTTGAAATTTGAAGTTGCAGCAGGGGCAGGAGCAGTAGGGGCTACCCGCTGGCGATTGGAGGGCGCAGCTGGTGTGTGCAAGCGTGTGTGCCTGTGGCATGGAGCCAAGCCGCAGCTGTCGAGTGGCCGGGACCGTCAGGAACAGGTAAGCGTGGAGGCTCGGGGTCTCTAGGCGTGCTGCATGCGTGCCACCTGGTGGTAATTTTGGCGGCGAACGATTCTGATACCAACGCGTCATCGGCGGGCGCATACCGTAATGCGCAGCAGGGGTACGTCCGTCGTACCGTATGCACACTGTCGCTCCTTGGAGCACGTATAGCGGGGACGTACCTACGTTCGTATTGCGCGCAGCACCGTGTTTTCAAAGATCTGCACTCCTGTACTTGCAGGTTATCCAGTAGGCTACGTACACAAGGCAGTGGCGTTCACTTTCAGCACAAACGCCCCTCTCCCACGCATTGGCCCCCAGGCTCACCCTGCTCCTCTGGCTGTGGCTAAGCCTACGCTGGTGGCGCAGTATTGGACCGTATGCGCATTGGCATGGAGGAGAGCAACCATGGGCTTGGCTATGTCATCTGACGCCGTGGAGGCCACTGGGGCGACGTTGGTGCAGCAGTTTGTACCGTAGTAACGAGGGCCCACGGGTCCTTGGCCAGGGCCTGCCCGGACGAACAGCAGGCAAATAAGGAGCCTACGTGCAATGAAGCGCGGTCGGGAGCGAAGGGCCCGGCTGTGGATGTAGCTATGGGACGTGCTGTCGTGCTCGTGGGGCGGGCGGAACGAGTGCTAGTACTGTAGACGCGGCAGTGCTGCACCAGCTGCGCCAGCAATGGGCACACGACTCTCAATGGTGCCGTGCCCGGAACGCATGCATGCAAGCGGGCGCAGGAGCTGTTGCGCAAAGGGGTTCGGACGCCGGGGCGCCTAGGCGCTAGGGAGCGGCGGCGAGGCCGGGGGAGAGGTGATAGCAAGGTGCCTGTAATCTGGTGGATCAGTGGTTGGCATGCGCAGGGCCCCGGGGCCCCGGGGCCGCGGGCTTGGGGCGTGGCGGGCTTGGCGGGGCTGCGGTGTGCCCCGGTAGGGCGGGCTAACGGTCCGCGGTGTGGTGCGACCCTGCAACGCTCCAGGAGACCGGAAAACCACTCTGCCCATTGTACGAAGTACACCTGTACGAAGTATACCCAGGGCTGCCTGCAGATAATGGTGATGGGGTTCAGCGGGGGACCGTGCACGTCTCTGCACTCTGCTATATGGTATTCCGTGGGACCCTGCGGCTTGTATGGGGAGTTACATCTGCCGCGTGTAATAACCTGCACAAGGTTAAGTGCCCCGGGATCTGCGGGCCTGCCGCTCCGCCCCTGGTGTCGGTGGCAGACTTGAAATTTAGGACACGTACTTGTGGGCTACGTATGCGCTCAGCTGCAACTTCGGTTTCCTGACGTGCATCAGCGTGCATACACCTTTGCGGTGCAGCTTTTCACCTGTGTGTATGTTACGGGTGCTTTCTATTGCGTCGCAAGGGCATTGTGGCACGGTGTACTTGAGCTGGTGCTTGGCGCGGGGCCAGGGATGTGAGCTGGACCCCTGACCCAGACATGTCCGGCGAGCCAGGTTTCCCTAGTTCCCTTGGTTCAGCGCAATGACGCAGAAGTGCTCGTGCAGCAGTGCACAGGTAAGGGCAGTTGAATAAGGTAAGCCAGGCATTGCTGATTACGTCAGTGTTTTACAGAGGTAGACCAGGCCAGGCCAGATACGGGAAAATACGGTGGGCATGCGTTGACAAACGCGAAGGAACTCGGGGTTTCTTGAACACCTCAAATACTGGTTTTTGAATACTGCTTTATACCTTTTCCCAGCTGGTACGTGCGCCCCGTGTCGACACGAGTACCCCACGAGAGCTGCCACGAGCTACCGGCGCTGCTCACTGTGGCCACGCATACATGACTCTAAAATTAGCAAAGGCCACTCCAGGCCACATGATGAATAGAGCAGGCCAGTAGCTGATCGTTGTAGGGCTTGCGAAGCCGGCCATGCAGTCGCCATCGAGCAGCCGCAACACAGCTGGCGACGGCAGCATCCGGTCGCCTAAACCTAATAGCGTTCTTCCACTATCTCCTAGCTCGAGCCGTCATGGAGGCGATGCGACCAGGGCTAGCCCGCGCAGCTCGACAGTACCAAACACGGTGAGCCCTGGCTAAACCTGTAAACACATGGTCAATTTTGTATGATATGCTTGTACAACATCACAATACTCATGTGCATGTCACGTGGCACAGGTGTGCGCGTAGTAAGACGTGCTGGTTAGGGTTTTCTGCCTCATTACGACAACTACAAGCATTCAGCGCACGTTTTCACAAATGTAATCAGTACTGCAGGCTTCTGGTCCGCGTATGGGTTTCACCCGGTGGCCTCCCACGACAATGCTATTAACGGCTATGTGTCATACACGGCGCAGGGCAGGGCCATCCCCCATAGCACAACAGGCAAAATTACGAGACGCGAACGCCCCGAATGTGTAGTTCTACGGCAGGGGCCCGAGCCCTGGGCGATCTGAGTGCATTCCGGTTGTGACTTGGCCTGCCGTGACCACCGTGGCCCCGCCTACAGCTCAACGGCCTTGGCGAGGAGCGCTCTCATCGGCAGCTTCGCATCAGTACTGTCATAGAGGTCGACAGCGGGGATCCTCGCCCTCCCGCGAAGGGCATGTCCAAGAAGGCGTCTTGGGACATGCTGCCATCGTCCGGCCCGGAGCCGGAGCGGCCAGGGGCCCGCCAGTTCAGTGAGCTAGCGACCCAGCTGGCAATCAAAGTAAGCAGGACGCATAGTACGTCGAATGTGTAAGCCATGGGCTGCGCACTGCGCTGACTTCGGCATGTACGGTAGCTGTCGTGGCCTTCTTTGCACGTGTCCGATCAGCCTGTGCAGTGGGACACCTTTTTAGCGGATGCCAGGGCCTGTACCGGTACCCCAGTGTCCCACTCTCTCATGAAGCTCTCGCCCCTGGCCGATCCCAGAGGTGCATGGTTAGACAAGGACCGAAGGACCCCCCGGTCATGCGCTATTCTGTCGATGCACGTCCGAACATGTTGACGGCTTGACGCTACCGCGCAGCGCACAGTGCAACGGTGCGCCCTGTCTTTTCTGCGTGCCCAGACGTGCGTACTACGGCACGGTAGAACTCCATCAGCATCACACATGCCGTACCCCGGGACGCTGCTCACGCTTCTGCCCGCTCCACAACTCCCCATCTCTACCAAACTGCTACGCAAAGCTGGCATGCATGCCTATGGTGCCGACCATCTCCCGGACACGCCCCACACGGGCCCCACGCGCCCATCCCCATCCCCGACAGGCCGCCGACACCTCCAACCGCTCCAACCGCCAACTACACATCACAACCAACCTGGCCTTCAGCGAGGAGCCCCTGCCCGACCCCGGCTCCCCGGCCAAGGGCGGCGACCTCAGCGCCAGGGGAGGCAAGCAGATGTCACGCATTGCTGCACAGCTGGCGTCCAAGTCGGTGGGTATCGCACCTGGGCGTGAAGGAGGAGTGGGCACGTGTGAGCATGTACCGGTACTAGAGGCTTTGTTGTCCACTGATGATGGTGAGCAACCCAAGAGACGCCGCCCCCTCGCGTGAGGGCCATGCGCCATCGTTCCATGGAACCCATTCGAAGCGGCCCTCTCGCCCGGGTGCATGCACATGCGTGTCGTGCAGATGCGCTTCCCTTCAGGAGGCAAAGGCGGCGTTCTGGCGGCCAGCGACAGCGACGACGAGGGCCCAGGGGCTGGGGGCCTGGCCGCGGGCCCCTGGGGCGGCCTGGACGGGCCGGGGACGTCGCTGTGGGGCAGGGCGAGCGCCCGGCTGTCACGCAACTGGGGGCAGCTGTACATCTTGCCCACCAGCCAATGGTGGGTTACGTGTGAATCGGGGGTTACGCTTGCTTTGTGTGGTTGTGCCGCAGGAGTGGGCCTGCCTGCGGGCTGCGACGCGCACCCGGTCTTGCGTGGGATGCAGAGACGTGAAGACCTGTCCTGGTGGGCTTCATGTATGCATGCCTCCTTGCTGGCCGGGTGGTGCTCGCAGGTACCAGCGCCTCTTCTACCTGTGTGTCTTAGCGGCGCTGGTGTCGGGCTGGGTGCTGCCCTTCCACGCCGCCTTCATGGGCGGCCTGTTCAGGTGGGCCGGCTGCAACGTGCATGGCACCAGCTGGCACCTGGCGGGACCCCTCCAGACCCGACCTCTGCTCCAGACCCGACCTGGGTCTGGCATGGATCACTGGTGTGCACGTGGAAGACAGTGTTGAGCTGACTGCAGGACTTAGTACAGGGAAAGGTCTCGCGGGTTGAGTTTGCCTAGGCGTACGGGATTCAGAGCGGTACTACACCTCAGTGCCCTTGCCTGGCTCGCCGCTCGGCTAGACGGCTACCGGTAAGCGCCCTGCCCTGCCCTTTTCTTGTCACTTCCCGCAGCCCGTTCAGAAACGGCAGCAGCATTACCGAGCTTGTTTGCAACGCCGTTTTCGCTACCGACTTTGTGCTCAAGTTCTTCGTGGCTTTCAACGACCCCGACGATGGATCGCTGGTCACCGCAAAGTCGCGCATTGCTAGGCGCTACGTCGCAAGGTACCTTCCTCTACCTGCGCAACTGCACGTACTTGCAGACCTGCTGTCGCGTGTGAGTCCCAGACTGGGCTGAGTTTCTCGCTTTGCCCCCGGCCAGCACCACAACCCTCTCGCTACCGGTACCACCTTGTCACCAACGCCATTCACCATGCGTCAGCACTCTCGAGCCGTCTCATGTGCCGTGCCCTGCCCCTGTGACGCCTCTGCCCACCCCTACCGTACATGCAGCCGACAATTCGCACTGGACGTGCTGGGCTGGCTGCCGTACGACATCATCGCAATCGAGGTGGCGCACGCGCAGGGGGCGGGCCGCGGCGTCGTCACAGGCCTGGCGTGGCTGCAGCTGCTGCACCTGGTGAGGCGTGTGGTTGTGTGCGTGTGCAGGGGTGCTGTGCGCGTGTGTGTTAGCTGTCCTCCGAGGTCTGTGGTATGGACAAAAGCGGCGCTGCACCTGGTGAGGCGTGCTGCTGCTGCGTGTGTGGAAACTGTCTTCCGAGGTCTGAGGCATGGGTAGCAGCTGCGGTATCCTTGCGGACCCTACGTGGCTGCGGCTGTCGGACCTGGAAAGGGGAGGTATGGAGTGCACGGCTGACCGCCTCCAACCGCAAGCTGCACGCCTGCACCTCACCTCGATGCTTGCATAACACACCCGATACCTACTCCAACACTCCAGGACGGACATCCACGCTCTGCCCTCGTCCTCACCTCCCCATGCACCGCGCCCCTCACGTCTAATATTGTCCCTAGGCCAGTGTTGTGTCCTGAGTACACAATCCCCCTGATACGCGCTTGCTCCCCGCAGGTCCGCATGTACCGCGTGTTCGAGCTGTTTGCGCTGGTGGACCACCGCATGGTCATCAGTCAGGGCGCGCTGCTGGTGCTGCGCAACTACACGGTAAGCATTACCAGGCATTACCAACACTGAATAAGAAAAGGGAGCGACGTATTGAGATAGCATGTAGTGTATACGGGAGGGCAGACGCTGCTGGTGGTGGGGAACGGCGCCGTACATGAAAGGGACTAGCTTGGGTACAACAGACACCTGACAAGCGCCGCCTGCCGTGCCCTCCCCGCAGTACGTCATCTACGTCACCCACTGGGCCGCCTGCATCCTGTACCACATTGCCGTACAAGAGCAGCACTCGCCGCAGTCGTGGGTGGGCCGCAACGCTGGCCGCTTCCAAGGCAAGCCGCTGTTCCAAAAGTACGTCCAGGCGCTGTACTTCAGCGCGTCGGCATTCCAGGTGAGGGCAAGCTGCACTGCCGGTGTGTACATGGGGAGTGTGGTAAAGTGGATGTACTTGGGGTAAGAGCACTGAGCTCAAATTGTCTACTTAAGCGTGTCACCCTCCCAGAAGGGTGAGTGGTAGCAAGTTGCGCAATGCGGGTAAGCAGGCTGCAAATGTCAAGCGGCACGGCCCAATACAACGTCCTTCTCCAGCCCACCCGCTTGGATGCTGCTTAAGCTTGCCCATGCAACACGAATAGTGCTTGAACACTCCCACCGACAGGGCTTGAGCAAGCTCATCCTTTTTTCCGTACGTTCACCGGCGCACCGCTCGACCGCATGCACAACGCATTCCCGGAACCGGTACCCCCGTACCGTACCGGTACGTACGCCGGAGTAAAGCCTTCCCTACCTTACCTGCACCCTGCGTGCGCTCCTCCCCCACCGACAGGGCTTCGGCGACGGCTCGCTGTACGCCTCCACCGTCCCCGAGATGTCCTTCCTCATCCTGTACCTGCTGTTCAACCTGTTCCTTGGCGCCTACATCCTGGGCACCGTGACCATGCTGGTGGTCAAGGGCGACGAGCAGAGCAAGGCCTTCCGCGAGCGGGTCAACCAACTCAGCGACTTCAGCAGGGACAACGACCTGCCGCAGGTGCGGAGGTGCAACACACTAATGCACCCAACCAGAGTTGGGGAATGCGCGCGTACTCAAGAAGGTATTTTGCAGATACGGTATGCACGCACGGCGGCCAAACCGCCAAGACTCACTACCTGGAGGTCACCTCATCACACAGCAGCAATTACCCGTATGTACCTGATTGTAACCACTGATGCAATCCCTTCCTTGCTGCCGTACTGCCCATGCAACGTCCCCGCCTTCCTGCCGTACAGAGGCTGCAGACCGCCATGAAGCACCACCTGGAGGTGACGTTCCACAGCGAGCAGGTGTCTGACGAGCAGGTGCTGGGCATCTACCCCACCACCATCCGGCGCAAGGTGCTAAGACACCTGTACCTGCAGCCCGTCAAGTCCTGCTACCTGTTCAAGGGGTGCAAGCAGCGCTTCCTGGACGCAATCCTCAGCGCCGCGCGCGTGGAGCTGTTCATGCCCGGGGTGCAGATCCTCACGCAGGTGGGTCGGTTGTGGTTGCTTGGTTGGTTGGCAGCTGATGGCTCAATTGTGCCCATGGAGGGCGGTGTTCCTGACCACCTTCCGACCTGCTGGCATGCTGCTGCTGACGCCCTCGCCGCGTGCCATCCGTACACTCCCGCAGGGTGACAACGTGACTGAGCTGCTCATCGTGGTGGTTGGCGAGGTGATGGTGGCGGAGGCGGGCATCGACCTGCACGCGGCCTTTGGGCAGTACGCTGCGGGCAAGGGCAAGGGGGACACCTCCATGCGGGGCAGCAGCCGGGAGCCCAGCGTCAGCGCCAGCATGGGTGGCGGCCGGTCCGTCACCGGGCGCAGCATGAGCAACAGCGTGCGCGGCGCGGGCAGCATGCGCGACCTGGGCAGCATGCGCAGCACGGGCAGCATGGCGGACGGCAGCCACGGAGGTGGGCGCAGGGGCAGGCGGGCGGTGGGCGGGCGGGTTACTGAACTGGTGTGCAGGGCGTGTGTGCGGGAGGTGTTCCCAGCTCTGGTGCTTGACCATTACCGGTGGTTGAATGTGGCGATGGCCTGGCGCTGTGAGGACAATGTGCTGCACCGGTCCCAAGGCATCCAGCTGCAACGTTTGTAGGCTCCTCGAGTCCAGGAGTACAACCGGGACTGCAGTTTGTGCTTGGCCAACCAGACCTCCGCATCGCTATCTCAAAGAGCGAGCTTTGTCCCTTCTGTTCGTACGTTCATGTTCCCCTGGGGCCAGGCGGCGGCATGGGCGCGCTCACCTTCATGGCGCTGGCCGCCGCCGGCAAGAGCGTGGTAACCCGGAGCAGCAGCGACCCGCTGGCCGAGGTGCCGTACTTTGCAGGTACGGCTAACCGTTGTACGGCACATCCGCCGTGCTCACAGAGTGATGGTCACGCATTGCGACTGTGCGTCTCCCCGTCATGCTTGTCTCGTTGTCAACACCATCGGTGCAGCTGCTGCAGTTGACACCCTATCGGCGGGCTTCCCCTGTTATGGCTTTCCTACGCGGCCCTTCTGCCACCCCCTTACAGGGGCGCCCAGACCTGCGCTCCTGGTCCCTATCACTAAGCTCTCCTTGACTTGGGTGTCTTCTTGGCTCACTTTGCAGATGTGCCCAGCAACGAGTCGGTCATGTCTCAGACCATCGTGCGCGCCCTCAGCCTGCCCAA
>VFQN01000777.1_pt1 | contig 57557 bp, 94 predicted proteins | sample 3512371 | NCBI WGS metagenome assembly VFQN01 (sample SAMN10412370, study PRJNA504923) | tailings metagenome | isolation source: Replicate 2 from Balatoc abandoned mine | place: Philippines: Itogon, Benguet | collected 2017-08-28
CCCAACTCCTCCCTCCTAATCCCTCAACCGTGTATGCGGTTTCAACGCGGTGTTTTTCGTCTGCTGTAAACTGTCCTGGCACTTTGGATAGCACTGTGCGAGTAGGTCCTTAATGCTGAGCCGGCGAGGTCCGGGTCCCGTGTGCAACGTGCTGGGGCCGCCTGCTGGCCTGCGTGGGCAGGTGGTTGCCTCTGCTGTCGGAAGTTGGCTCTGTGGTACAATGTTCCGGACAGTCCGCGGTGGCGCCGGTGATGATGGGATTCCAGACGCGCTCGATTGGTCGTGGCACCGCCTGCCTCCGTTGCGTAGCACCAAACATCATGGCTGCCGGCTGCGTTTCATGTTGGCTGGTTGGCTGGACAGTAGTCCTGCATTTGTTGCTGGCAGAAGTGTTGCGGGTTCTCGCTGTGGGCGCCACGGGCGGGCAGGCAAGCAGTGGACACTGGGGTGTGCGGTAGGGTGCTCTCCTGCTGCTGTCGCCGTGGGGCAGGGCGGCTTTGCAACTCATGGCACACGTGGTTGGCGAATGAAGGCATGGGCACCGGGTCCGGAGCTCTGGATCGGGGAGCCTCATGAGGTCTTAAGTGCACGCGTGTAGTCTGTAACCTGGTGGAACCTCAGCGACTCCATGCAATAGCCTGACCTGGCCTGGCCTGGCCTGCTGCCCAGGAGCGGCACAACAGCAACCAAGCGCAAGGGCGTAGGGTGCCAGGCTGCATCAAGCCCTTTCCATACTGTCCCATACATCTGCACCAGGTCATGCGCAGCACGAAGATATCATATGCGTGACTGCGTGGGTACGGGTACAGAAGGAAAAGCTAAGGTCCAGAACGCGTGTTACCGTACGCATGCCGTGCCATTCCCAATCCTCCGGGGGCTGGGTTTTTTCTGTTTGGGTGCGGGCGTGGGGCACCACTGGGAGAGACTAGCCCCTCACCCGGCTCGGTGATGGATTCCAGTTTGTTAAGCTACATACATCGCCCTCCGGGATGATCAGCCCTCAGACTATCAATGGGACACGGAAGGTGAGTACATGTGAGCCGGGGCGCAGTTGCACGCGCCTGCTGCTGGGGTCGGGAATGTGTACACCACCCTGCATGCTGCTGCATGGCAAGTTGTGATTGAAGGTGATACCAGTTTGCACTCCTATACCTCGACAAACCCATCAAGTGAGGGTCTACTACGCGCCGGGGGAACATGGGGGCAACCGAGGACCTGCACGGCCAACCAGCGAGGCGGGCTCCGGCACGCCGTACCCCGCCTTACCATTGACGGGCCACGCAGCAGCCACAACCCACACAACACCGCGGCTCCTAGCCCAAGGCACCGCAAGATTATTTCATCAGAGCAATCGCCCTCACGTACGGCTGTTTCCTGTACCGTTTTTGTCAGCATGGCTGGCACCGCCTCGTGGTCTCTGGCGCGTGAGGACACTCCACACCTCCTAGACCAGGAGAACGAATATCACCATCAGGCCGCGCAGGGGCGGGAGGACAATGAAGCTATCACGGCCAGGTAACCACGATGAACTGAGCGTGGGGCGTGCTTTTGTCCCTTCACCTTGATACAAAGCTCATATAACGTCGCAGGTACCGCTACTACGTGACGGCCTTCCAGCATATGGCCTTCCTTGTTTTCCTCGACCAGCTGGAGCGCAAACCGCAAGAGCCGCATGTGCAGCGGGCAGCGGCGTCGTTGGCGACGACGGAAGATGTCCTCGAGACGCTGGAAACCATGGAGATGATGAAGGGGTGCGACGAGGACTACGCCAGTGCTTACAGGCTGGCTTATCAGTGGGTGAAGCCCGCGTGGGACGCCGTTGTGCAGGACCTGGGACTCAGCGCGAGCGATTACCTGGCGCTGCTGAAGTTCAAGAAGGAGGGCGTTGTCGTTAATGAGTATGAGGAGGATCACGAGGAGGAGGAGGCGAAGGCGGAGGAGTGCCTGCGGGACCTGAAGTGCAGCACGGCTCCGGTGCTGGTGGCGTACAAGGAGCCGCTCGTTAGGCTTCTGGAGCTCTTCATGAGCGCATAAGTTATTGATCAGACGGAGTTGGCACCACATTCGATTGGGCGCGCCCAACAGGCCAAGACAAGGTGGCCATATGTGGGGCGGGGGACAGAGCTGCAGAGGCGAGTCGTCTCTGTACGCACCCCGTCCCCGCGGTGCGCCGTGGACCACCTGCTGGCGGGGCGGCGGCAGCGGGCGCGATATTCGGGCTCTAGGGGCATCTGGGGTCATGCCTCGCAACGGGTGGCGGCAGCTGCTTGATATGGGGAGGGTGTTGCAGCGACGGCGCCAGCCAGAGCCGCAGCAGCCAGGCAGTCATGCCCTTCGTCCTGCAGTCGTGCATCCCCCACTAGGCGGGCAGAAGCAATGTGCACGACGGCCCTGGCCTGGCCTCACACAGCGGCACAGCAGACCGGCGCCCTGGCCTCCCAGATCACCAGCCAGATGCTGCCCGGCGCCGCCGGTACGGCAGCTGGGGGGCCTGCCGTACGGTTTCACGGCGGACTTCAGCCAGGCGACCAGCTACGGGCTGGGGCTGGGCGGCGCGGGCGGACTGGACGAGCTAGGCGGGGGTGCCGCGGGGGTGGCGGGCGCGGGGGGTGCGGGTGTGGGTGTGGACGGGGCGCTACCGGGCTTCAGCAGCCAGGCGGACGGCTTCCTGCTGAGCCAGGGTTTCAGTGAGACGCAGTTCCTGGACGCGGCGACGGGGGAGTACTACGGGGCGTTTGGCGGCGCGGCGACGCAGGTGGGGGGTATTGTTTAGTATCAAGCCGTGGCTAATGTGTTTTGCCGCCTTGGTTCTGCTGGCAGGGTTGCATTTTCCATGCAGGTGTGCGGCCCCACGCCTGAACAACGTTAGAAGGGCCTGCGTGGCTTTCCAGCTCTGCCACCAAATGGCAGAAGCGGGGCGAATGCATGTGGGTATGCATACACGTGTCAACCGCGAACCGCGCCTTGATGCCGTTCCGTCCTCTGCAGGACGGACCACTGAGGCTGCGCTGCGGCGGCAGCGCACGTCCACGACAACTTGTGTGCAACGCTAGCCAGGAAAGTCAGCCACTATCACTGCACACTTCGACGGTCGCAGCCCCGCATAGGGCGTACTGCAGCTCTCCGGCTGTGCTGCTATGCAGCACACGCATGCCTGGACCATGCCACCCGCGTATGCGCCCCTGCCATGCCTGCACCGGGCAAGCGGGCTCGACAGCATGCACTTCCATCCGTGGGTGTTCGTGTGGATAATACGCACCGGTCTAACATCTGGGAAGCGGCAGAGGCCGTGGCACAGCAGCAGCAGAAGGCTCAGATGCAGCAGCCGCAAGTTGTATTTGTATGTTGTATGTGCATGAGGCAGGGGAGGGGGCGGGGCGGGGGAGCAGAAGGGCGAGCGGACGGAAGCCCAAAGGGAGGGGGGGGGAGATGGAGGGGATTGGCATGCGGCCGAGGGAAGGGAAGGAGCTCGGTGGGAACGCAAGATGGTAGGATGGCGAGCGGGTAGTTCAGTATGATAGTGGAGGTGTAGCAGGAGGAGGAGTAGCATGCCGCAAGCGGATCGGGGTTTGGAGGACCCAACAGCCAGCCGCTGAATGGCGCACGACCTGGGCGTTGGGGGTTGGGTGCGGTAGGTTCGTGCGCGGAGGTGGGCAGTTGTTACCATGGGCGGCCTCTGTGGGCTCCTCGTACCTTGAGTGTGTCAGCGTGCCGCAGGTCATAGCGCCGGGAGCTTGCATACCAGCAGGGCACAGGGTGAGTTGGTCGCCGCAGTGGCGGCAGCGGATGGTGCATTTGGGCCCGCCGTCGTTGTGGGCACCTCTGGTGTTGTGGGTGTGGGTGTACGGAAAGCATCGAGCAGGGAAGTAGGGCTCTGTTTCAAGCGGGTTGAAGCCGTGTGTTGGGTCGTTTCGACGCAGAGTGCTGATACAATAACACTGTGTAGCAGCATGTGGTGAGGGGAAGGACAGCGCAGTTAACACACTGTGCGGTTGTGGGCAAGTAACGAGCCAGTAAGCTCCAACGCCACTGTGCAGTGTCGGACTGCTCGGACCGCTTGCTGGCCGCCTGTTGATCAAGTTGCCGCCTGCTGGAGATGGGCTGTGTGCGTCAATTGTTTGGTGGTGCACGGAGCGTGTGAGCGCTCCACGGTTGAGCCGGTGCCAGGACCCCGGCAGCGCTGACCGGCCGCCTGCCGCCTAACTTTCCACATAGCGCTAGGGCGTGTGGCGGCCGGGTGCAGGCTCCTTATTGGGTAATGGCGAATTGTGCTTGCGGAATTGGCGCAGCTATCTAAGTTTGCTACGGGCGAAGCTTCGTGGGTGCTTGACCTGTTGGCCAAGGGGCGACGGGCAGGAAAGCATTGGCTATGCGGCTTTGTCTTTTACAAACGACGCCATGTGGTTGGCAAAGGCTCGGACTCTGGCAATCCTGCCAATTGCAAATCTCTGTGTTCTTAAAGGTGCCGTATAAGTTTTTTCAGCCTGTCACCTGTCTGTCACGTGGCGTTAGCCTGCGCATCAGCTGTAACCGCATTTGCATGAGGCTACCGTACAGCTGTAGCTGCTTCTCGGCCTGGTGTCCTTGCAAGCCCTTGGGCCATTGGACCCCTCGCATCGCCACATAGCTGACTGACTACCGCAGTCTCCACGCGTTCGCAGCCAAACTATCAGATCAGACGCCACCAAGAGCTGTCGTCCTTGAATGTCAATCGCCATAGGATTGCATCAGACGGCCGCAGGCAGCACCGCGCAACACGCCATGCATCGCACCCGGCCGCGTGACTCCCACCAACCACCACCAGGGGAGCCCCTTACCACCACGTCCCAGACCGTCAACACGGTCCCGCGCCCAACGACACTCAGCTTTGACGCGTCCGCTCAATGCACCACGCCGCACCACAGCGCGCCCTAGGCCACCACGCCCATCGCCATGAGTGCACGCAGCTGCCCCAACCGGCCATGCACGACCCCAAAGCTCCATCGCTTGCGTCCTCGCCCGTAATTTCCACCGTACCGTACTCGCTGTCGCCCCTAGCTCTGCACCCATCCCCGCGACCCAACCTATGCCGCGTGCCACCAAGGCCCACCCGCACAGCCGCCACCTCGCTCAAGGCCCAGTCCCAACTCCCACGTCGCAAGCCATCACGCCATTAAGCCAACCCAACGCTGCACCACACAAGCCCTCACTCCTCACGCAACACGCGCCACTCCTCCAACGCACCAACGCTGCGCACCGACCCCACCATCCCAGCTACACGCTTCCCGCCCTCAACACCGTTCACCCTTCCCATCCCATTCCACCTCACCCTCACCCCACACACCCCAAGGCCCCGACACCCCCACACCTGCCCCTGCCCTCCCGCATCACTTGTTGGACATGACCGCCTTGTGCAGCGCCAGGATGTAGTCCCCGTACGACAGCGTGGCGGGCGTGCGGTCCTCCACAAAATACGGGTGTACGGCGGCGTCCAGGCCGCTGCCCTGCCGTACCACCAGCACCTGCTGGTGCAGCGGGCGGCCGGCGCGCAGCACGCGCAGCACGGCGTTGACGCGGCGGGACATGGGCGTGTCGCGCTGCGGCTCGGGGGACACGGCGCTGGTGTCCTGCGGCAGGGACACGGGGTCCGTGCCGAACACCTGCAGCCAGGGGGCAGCAAAGGCGGGGGAGCAAGGGGGTTGGTAGTGTGAATAAACAAAGCAGCCGGCTGCACTGAAATGGGCGATAGCTCACTGGTAAAGCAATGTACAGACCTGGAGCGGCGGCGATGGTTGTGTCAAACATGGGGCGGCAACGTGCGGTGGAGAGGCAGTTGATAGTCCCGGCGGGGTGCAATTCTCCTCTCCGTTGCGGCTGCCCTCCGCGGACAACCCACGCCACGCCCCTGGCCTCTCGTCCCTCTCCTCTCCTCTGCCCCCTCCCCCACCCCTCCCCTCCTCCCAGTCCCCCCCCCCCGCGCACCTCGATGCACCACTGCGGCGACATGGCCCTGCCCAGCCACAGCACGAACACGCGGCCCGTGTCCAGCAGGTACACCCCCTGGTCCGCCAGGCACGACAGCGACAGCGGCACGCAGGGCGGCAGCGGCACGGAGCCGTCGGGCTGCTCCGTGCCCCAGGGCCCCGCCGGGTCGTGCAGCACGAAGGCGGTGGGGTAGGCCAGCCGCGTCACGGCCGCCACGCCGGCGCCCATGAGGTAGTGCCCCACGGCGATGCGCTCGTCGGCGGGCACGTCCTTGGCGCCGCCCCTGGGGGGCGAGGGAGGAACGGGAAGGAAAATTGGGACGTGCGTCATGTGTGTGAAACGAGGGAGGGTAAGGAACAGGGTGCACAATTGTTGCCCTCGCACCCCGCCCCGCCGTCCCGCACATCTGCCGTCCTCCGACTCCCTGCCCCACCTGCTCCTCCCTGCCCCACGTCCCCCCTGGCGCCCGTCCCCGCGCCCCACCTGAACGCCGCGCACTTCTGCAGCCCCAGGCACCATATGGGCAGGTACTTGTATGTCTCGGGGAAGATGAGCTTGTTGGGCTGGCGGATGGCGGCGGCGTTCATGAGCCGGAACTCGCGCAGCGCGGCGCTGAGGCGCGCGTGCAGCGCCTGGCGCGTCTCGTCCAGCCGCGCGGTGAGGTTCTTCTCCACGCTCAGCTTGGCCAGCATGGTGGCCATGGCGGCGCAGTCGGTGGCGGCGTACAGCTCGGACAGCTCAGACACCACCGGCACGGCCATGGTGTGCACCCTGGGGTGGGGTGGGAGGGGGAGCGGGTCCATGTGTAGGGCAGGCATGAGGCTTGCAGGGGTGGCTGAGTAGTGCAAATGTCCCAGTACCGGTGGCGGTTGGGGGACATACACGGGTAGTGCATTTGCTTCGGATGGTGGCGGCAAGGTGAGCAGAAGCGTTTTGAACTGGTGGTTCAGGGGAGCGACGGGTTGGGAGTTGGGGTAGGAAGGCGAGGGGAGAGGCTGGTGAGGCTGAGGGGGAGGGTGTGAGGGGCCAAGTAAGGTACAATGCGGGCTGAGGGAGGCGTGTGCATTGGGGGCCGGGAGTTCGTAAGTGCTGTCAGTGCTGACAGGTTGCTGACAGTGCTGACAGTGCTGACAGTGCTGACAGGTTGGCAGGTTGGCATACGCGGCGTGATGTGACGGTTTGGTCGTGCGCCGGGGGGCAGAGACAAGGGGGTTGTCGCGCACCTGATCCGCCGCTCCCCGTTGGAACTGGTGTAGAGCAGCGCGCACTGCACGTAGGCGTGGCCGGACGCCACCACCGCCTCCTCGTGCGCAATCTCCACCGCGAACGCCTGGGGTAGTGTATTGTAGGGTGCATGGGGAGGTGTGTTGCACGGCTTGCATGGACGGGCGGGTCTAGGCGCTGCGTGCTAGACAAACCTGGCTCGAGGGAAGGCCAGGGGTTACAACACCACTTGCAATGAATGAAGCAGAAGTAAAACAGGACGTAACGCCTACAGGTCTGCTAGGGCATGCGGGTTTGGGGACCAGCGGCTGGCCTGGGGCCACAGGTCTGCTGTCTCGGTCCGGCGGGCGCGCGATATCCCTGACGTTCCCCGCCCCCACCCCCGCCCCCCACCCCCGCCGCCCACCCCCGCCGCCCACCCCCGCCCCCACCCCCGCCCCCACCCCCGCCGCCCACCCCCGCCCCCACCCCCGCCCCCCCCCCCGCCCCCACCCCCGCCCCCACCCCCGCCCCCAACCCCGCCCCCACCTTGTCCGGGTCGCAGGTGGGCAGCGCCAGCAGGTCCGTTGAGCGGTTGAAGAAGTGGCCGTGGAAGCTGCTGATGCGCAGGCCCTTGCTGCAGCGCACGCGCATCACGGCCTCCCAGGCGGTGGGGCGAGTCAGGTTGTGGCGGATCTCGGCGGTCAGCTTGGCGCCGTCGCGGGCGGCCATGAAGCCAGGGTAGTAGTACAGCTGGGGGTTAGAGACACACGTACACATGGGTGGGTTGGTGGGTTCAAGCGAGAGAACACCACTGCAAGTTAGGTTAAGTCCAGCTTCTCAGGGTGGGTAGGTGGGTGGGCGGGTGCGGAGCGGCGGTACTGCCTCTCTCAGCCAGGACCGGCCCCGCGGCCCTCGCAACTACCAAGTTGCACGAGCACCCCACCCCCTGGTGATACCACCGCTGGCACTGCTCTCCGTACGTCTCCACCAACTCCGTTCCTGTTCCTCCCTGCTGCTGCCCCCTTGCCCCCCGTACACCGTACTCCCCCCCTTGCCGTACGCCCCGTACCGCCCACCTCGCCGCACGTGTACCGCGGGATGGCGGCCAGCGAGGCCAGGTCCGCGTACTGCATAGACATGGCGAACACGTCCACCGTCAGCTGCACGCGGCTGCACTCTGCGGCGTAGCGCTTGAAGAAGGGGTCGTCGGGGTTGCGCAGCCCCGGCTCGCGCTCCGTGCCGTACAGCTGCGGGTTGTCTCGCGCCTTGACGCGCCCCACGCCCAGCGAGGGCACCGAGGACTGGAACAGCAGCAGCTTGCCGCCCAGGTGGCTGGACACCATGAAGGCGGCCTGGGGGCGGTGAGGAAGGGGTGGGGAAAGGGATCGTCCGGGCTCTGGCAGTGCGAGTCTTCGCGGTGTAAGGCAGCCGCTGCCCAACGGCGTCGGGTTTCCACGCCCCAGGGCACCGGCGCACGTACAGCGACCTCCTCCTTCACACGCCCACCTTACCACCCCGGGCCCGACTACCACCCCCAGCCTCACTAACCCACCTGCAGCGCCGGCCCCATTGCGCTCTCCACGATGGTGGTGTTGGCGAAGTTGCCCGGCAGCGCGTCCAGCAGCGCGTCCACCACGCCCCTGCTCTCGCGCAGGTTGACCAGCAGGTCGTCGGGCAGCGGCACGAAGGGGTCGTCCAGCTCCGTGACCACCAGCATCTGGGGCTGCGCCAGGCTGGACTTGAGGTTGTAGAAGTGCAGCGAGCTGCGAGGGCAGGGGTGGGGGGAGGGGAAGGCGAGATTGTGATGGAACATTAGTAGCAGCTGTGTATTGCGGTTGAGTGGGGAGATAGCAGGTGACAGAGGAGTGGAGGGAGAAGGGGAGGGAGGGGACGAATGTGGGGTTTCGGGGCAGGAGGACGAGGTGAGGAACGGGGGGGGGGCGGCATTGAGGCCCGCGATGCGGGTTGCAGGTGTGGAGTGACGAAGGCAAGGAAGGGCGTGGCAATCACAAGGCCCAGCAGGCTTCAACGGGGCGCAGGGAGGGCACAGTCTTCAGCCGCTTTGGACCACGTGGCTCCGTACGGCTTTGGCGATGGCGCACGTGACCACGGCTTTGTTGTGGACGAGTTACATCGTGACCACGGCGTCCCCTGATCCAACCGTTGCTCAGCCACGTTGCCGCGGAGCAGGGCGTTTCCCGCTGTGGGCCCCCTGATAGGCCCAGGCGCTGGACCACCAGGCCCAAGGCCATCACCAAGTTCCCGTACGTGAAAGGATTTCCGCCAGTTGCGCCGCGGCACCACGAAAGGCAGCTGGTATTGCCTTCCTCAGTTCGCGGAGCAACTGGCGGCAACCCTTTGGCTACGTACGCAAACCTGGTCATGATCTTGGGCCCAGTTGTACTGCACTTGAGCCTATCAGGGGGTCCACAGCCGCAACGCCCTCTGCTCAGCGGCACAGAGGTGGCTGACAGACGGCTGGTCCGGTCGACGGCCACGGAATGAGCTGCATCGCACACAAATGCCACCGAAACAAAAGTGTGCTTCGACAGAAGCAGCCTCCTCAGGAGACTCCTGAGCCTCAACGGCCATGCTGAGTATCAGACGCCGCGCCGGAGTACCGCGTAGCCTAGGCGACGCCAGCCTCAGCCTCAGCGTGGCCCTCCAGGTGCAGGGCCCCTCAAGCATGCGGGGCCCAGGCTGGGCTGTGGAGGGGGGATTTGAGGTAACAGCACCAGCACCAGCACCAGCACAAGCACCAGCCAGCACCGGCGGCGGCGGCGACAGCAGAAGCATGCTCCCGCATGCCGTTCTACCCACGTTTCCTAACCACCTTTGCCGGCAACCGCAACCCAAGCCCCTACCCGCACCGCTCCCCTGTCCCCGCTGCGCCACGCGTCGCAGGAAGGGTCCACGCGTTAGCCCACCTGTCGAAGGTGAGGAAGCCGATGAGCGTGCGCTCGTCCCCCGGCAGCGCGTCCAGGCAGTCCCGGATGGCGGCGGCGGCTGTGGCCACCATGCCGCTCGCCACGGCGCTGTACGACACGTCGATGCAGAAGAAGTACACCGGGGGCATGGGGGCGCGCACCTGGGGCGCGAGGGGAGCAGGGAGGAGGGGAGTGGGGTGTTGGTGCTGGATGTTTGCTTGATGGTATGGTGTGGGCGCGGGGTGGGTGGGTAGGGAGCAGGCAAGGTTTGACCACAAGTTGCATTCATTAACCCCCTGTTGAATGACGCCGTGCAGCAGGCCGCGTTTGCACGCCTGAGGAAGGTGGCTTCACCCTCCAGTCGCCGTGCCCTTGCGCCGCCAAGGCGCTTCTCCGCAGTGTTTTGCCCTCCAGGTGATGCCACCCGACATGTGCCTTGGGGTTCAGCCCCATCGCCCCGTGTCTGACTCACCAGCCTGCAGCCCTACCCCTAACTCCCCCAGGCACCACGTGCCATTCCCGCCAGGCGCGTTTGGAGTGGCAGGCATGTCAGGAGGCGGCATATCAAAATGGCAATTGATTGCCCGCCCGCGGACCCACCATGTAGTCAGCCCGCGTGGCCTTTCGGCTCGCAGACAGCACAGCGTTTACTGGGATTCCCAGGTACGTATCTGTCGTTTTGGCTTCTGCTTGTCGACCAAATTCCTCCAGCGTTGCCGTGATTCCCTGATGCCTTACACGATTTCTCGCGTTTTACGCCCACCCACCATGTAGTCTGCGGGCGCCACGTACTCCACGGTGCCCTGGCTGAGCTCCGGCCGCTCGTCCGCGTCCCTCCGCCGCCCGTTGTGGTCCAGCGAGCAGAAGTACTCCACGGGGATTTCGTTCAGCAGCGCGCACACGTTGCACTTGAACCTGGACGCAGCCAGGGAGGGTAGGGCGAGCACGATAAGACACACAGTTGTGGTACCGGTACGTCATGCGCTCACATGCGTATGCGGCGTCGGTCGCGTATGCGGCTGAGACCAGCATGCTATTTTGACTCTAGTTGCCCGCCACACCTCAATCCAAGCCGTAGATGGTCCTACTGCCGCTCCCGAGTGCGTAGCACCTGCGGCGCGCTCGGGGTTGTCGTGGCACCCAGGAGACTACGCCCACGCCCCTTTCTCCTGACCGCCCCATCCATGGCGAGACCCGTAACCAATCCACCCACCCCCAGGTACCGCACCCGTACCATGCTGCCTCCAGCCTCCGGCCCCCTGCACGCACCTGCGCCCCGCGTCCGTCCACTGCATGAAGGGATTCATGTAGGTCCTGCAGCGCCTGCAGCGCACGATGCCGCTTTGGCTGAGCTGCACCACCGGCACCTGCCGCCCGTGCGCCTCGTCCGCCATGGGGTGCACTACCACGCCCACGGGCAGCGCAAGCCTGCAGCCAGGCGCACACATGCAAGCATGGTGAAGCCGGCACCCAGGGTCTCCCTCTCGATGGTGGAGCTGTACATGCAAAGCGGGAGTCTACCTTACTTCCAAGCCTGCTCGCTGCGGAGCCCACACCAGAACCCGTTCACCCAACCCGCCAGACGCAGCCAGTTACACCTCACAACGCGGAACCCCTGAGCCCTCCATCCCAAGCCCGCAATGTGACCTTCCCCCCAGCCTCGCCGTCGCCCCGGCCCTGGAGGGGGCATCCGCAGCCACACCGCGCGCCACCTGCCTTGCCCGCAGCGCCATCTGAGAGCCCTCCCGCCCCGCCCCGCCCTGCCCCGGGACACTACACCGCGCGCCACCTGCCTTGCCCGCAGCGCCGTGCTGATGGGGATGGCGTTGACGGTCATGCGCATGTTGTCGCTGCTGCAGTTGCCGGGGTCGGCGGGTGGCTGCGGGGCCAGCGCCTTGGCCAGCTGCTCGCCCACCGGCCGAGGCAGCGACGCGGGGTCCACGCTCTCCGACTGGCCGGGGCCGCTGGCGGCCGTCAGCGTCAGAGACTCAAACTGCTCCGCCATGCGCTGCGGCGCAAGGGCAGTACGATACGACAAGTGTACGGATTGTACTACATGAATGTTTTCGCTGCGGTGACAGAAAGGGGCGCGGTCGCTGTCCTGTGCTGGGAGTGCCAACGAAGCGGTCTACTTTGCGCGCAGTTTCTTGGCTATCCCCAAACGCATGGCATGCAGGTACCCTGCATTTGCATCCGCAAATAAGGTGGCTGGACCAGGGGCAGCCTCTGCCCATGTGCAGCTGTCCTACTTGGCAAGCCACACCCTACTGCCCATTGCTGGTAGAGAGATTTGGCCAGAACGTGCCCACCTGCGCTGCATAGGGGTCATACCCGCCCATGTGGGGCGGCGGCGGCATGCCCGTGGGGGGTGGCGGGAGCCCGGTGGGAGGCGGCGGCATCCCCGGGGGGTGGAAGCCGCCCGGGTGCGGGGGCGGCATGCCCGGGGGCATGGGCGGGTGCTGTCCCGGAAAGTGCGGAGCCATGGCGCCAGGGGGCGGCGGGGGCCCCGGCGGACGGATGCCGCCAGAGCCGGGCGCGCCAGGGGGCGGGGGCATGCCCGGAGGGAGGCCTCCGGGTTGCCCCGGCAAAGGGGGCGGGGGCATGGGCGCGCTGTGGGTCCCGGGGAGGCCCGGGGGCCCGGGGGGCGGAGCGCCGCCGCCGCTCAACGCAGGGCCTGGGTACAGCAGGGTGTTGGGGAAGTGACTGAGCGGAAGGGCGAGCGCGAAGCAGGTGCTTGCGATAGGCGAGGCGATGCCACTGCGCCAAACGCCACGAGACATGCCAATCACAATACCATGTCATGAGCGCCATTGACGGGCAGAGGCCACCTCTGCGTACCCCTGTCAGGCCCTCGGCCCTGCCGCATACCTGGTGCGCCAAAGCCCCCTGGCGGTCCAGGGGGGCGAGGGAAGGGGACGGCTCCAGGAGGTCCCGGAGGAGGCACCCCGCCCGGAAATGGCGGAGGGGGCCCGGGGGGCATGGGGCCCCCGGGTTGCCCAGGCATGCCCTGGCCGGGTGGCGGGGGCATACCGGGAGGCGGTACCCCGGGCGGAAGGACGCCAGGAGGAGGCATGCCTGGAGGTCCTGCAACGCACATGCAGGGTGTGTGCAGTGTCAATGTGAGCGCCTCGGGGTTGAGGTGCAGGACCACGCCCTAACGGCCAGCCTGGGAGGGTTGGGGCCGTTGCAGCACCCCGTGGATTCCCTACAGCCGTTCAGGGGCCTTCAGACATGCAACATAACGCTCTGGTAACTGTCATTCGCCTTCCCGCGGGTCCTGCCTTTCACTTCGTCCCGCACCTGGGGGTGCGAAGCCCGCGCCCGGCTGAGGCATCATGCCAGGACCCGGCGGCATCGGAGGTCCTATATGACAATGTAATGCTGAGTATCAATAGTGTTGGAAGGGCAGAACGGCGAGGTCTGTGTCGATTTGGGCAGACCGATTGACACGTCTCACCCGGCGGAGGAGGAGCTCCGCCTGGAAAAGCTGGCCGCTGTGGTGCTGCACCATATGGCTGTGCATACACTGGAGCGCCACCTGTTGATCGGTCAGAGAGGCGTCAAGTCCCAGTTTGCTAAAAGTGTTGCGATGATCCAGGAACCGACCGGCACCTACCGCTCCACCCAGGTGGCGGAGGGCCTCCTCCTGACATGATATTTTCGCGTTGCTAATAGAGTATCAACGTATCACTTCATTCAGCAGAACCAAGGAGAGGCCGAAGCACTGGGAATTAGCTTCGCCTCTGTCCTGTGCAGTCAATGCATATAGTTTCCAACACAAACAAGAGCGCATGTCATTGCCCGCTGGTACCGCAGGACAGCGAGCCCAGGTAGTTAGTACGTCGATGCAGAGGGCTGGGGTTGAGGGCGTCTCCCTTGGCGTGTTGCCTGCCGCCCTGCCCGTGCAGTGACCCTGTACATGGCAAAAGAGGATGAGAATCGATCCTCTGCTAGACACTCCTCGTGCTTATGTTGCTTTCTAATTCACTACAGGCAGATACGGCAATGTCCGTTGGCATGTCCGCGCTCCCACTACGTCAACAACCAGGCGTGCCCCACCTGGGGAGCTGCTACCGGCCCTTATCCTACCGGCAGTGGGCCCATCCGCATTGCACACAGGCCCTCCTACACAAGCTCCCAAGCAGATCGTGGCAAGCTGTACGATTCACCAATGTCAAGAACCTGTAGCTCACACAGTATACACAACTACTGCACGTGTCATACCGCTCCGCAGCAGCAGGTCTAGGTTCCTGACTGCAGCCTTTTCAAGCCACTACCGGTAGATAGCCAGGCTATAGCCTTCAACGACCATTATACGGCTCCCATCGCTGCTCGCGTCCACCACCATGCGTACCTTAAGCAAGCCCAGTGTGGACAGTCCTTAGTATCCCGCACACAGTGCATCCGCCACCAAAGCGCACCACAATTGCAGTATGATGCACACCTGCTTCAGCTAGATAACGCAATGCAACGCTATCATTCCCATTAAACATCATATCTCGTCCTCCGCCGGACCATCTCGCCATGCGCAGAGGTGCTGACGGCACATGGCACAACCCCCAGCAAGTACCAGTCCCCGCGTTGCACACCACCCCCTGTACCAACCCCTACATAGCACAATTCTCAACGCTCCGCGCTCCCTCCTCTGGCTCACCATCCACCCATGCTGAGCCATCCGCCCATGCAAAGCTCCTCAAGCTCCCTGCCGCTGCTGTTGCCTCTCTGCCTCCAGCCGCCCCTCCGCCTCCTCACGTCCTGAACCCTATGCTGGGCGGCCGCTCCCCCTTGCCCAGGCAGCGGTAGCAGGCGGCCCGCGTGGTGCCGCGGCACGTGAGGCAGTGCAGCGGGAACTCGTTCTTGGGCAGCACGGCCTGGCGCACGGCAGCGGCAGCGGCGGGGAAGGGGAGGATGAGGTAGCACAGAGTGTGGCTTGACGCGTAGGACAGGTAAGCCCGAGGATGTCCAGCCGTGGCGTGGATGTTCAGCAAAGCCTGGCTTATGTCACTAGCCAGCAGCACCAGCCGTCAAAATACAGGCTGGAGAACAGCCTCACAGCAGATGGTAATGTCTGTGGGCCGACTTGGGTCGAGTGCAACAGAGTGGTGCAGGGCAGGCATTGGCAGGCGCTCCTTGACGACCGATACAAGTCTGGTGCACCCCCCCAGCCCCAGAGCTGGCTGTACGCACAGGTTACATGCAGTGTAACGCCCGGTGAACAGGCACGCAGGGCACGCCCAGGCACCAGTGGCGATACCGCCGTGGTGTGGTGCCGAGGGCCACGCACCTGGTGCACGTGGTTGACCCGCCCCCGCCCGCTGCAGGTGGGGCAGGTCAGCTTCCCGCTGCCCCCGCACACGTTGCAGGGGTTCTCTGGCGCTGGTTTGGACCATGACTTTTCGCCTCGCGAAGTTATGACGGGGGCGCTGAAGCGCTGCTGGTCCCGCGCTATCCGCAGGGTGGCGCTGGTCAGGGCGACGCCCGCGCACACCTCGGCCAGCACGGAGGGGTCAACGGTGGTTGAAAGCAGCCACCCAGGATCTGCGTGGCATTTTATGCATCTAGGAAGTCTACTGGCTTGCGGGTTCGCGTGGGCGTTGCAGCTCGCGTGCGGGTTTCGCCGTGTCAGGGCTTCCATACTGCGTACGATGCAAAATCACAAGTTTGCCATTAGAAGCCAGTCGCAGGGTTGTAAGTACAATACGACTTGCACTGGAACGCTCTGTCGGGACGCTGCATTGGCAATATGGACGTCAGCATGGCGTCAGGTTGAGGAGGCGGAAACAAGCACGCTTAACACACTCCAAGAATAACCTTTGTTAATGTTATGCATCTTTTTGCGCGCTAAGGCCCGGGTACTGCCTTGAGCCTTATAAAGCCCTTCGTCCTTCGCCGACCTCCAACCCTAGCTCGCAACTCAAAAACAGTCGCGGTCATTAGCTTGACGACATCGTTGCGCCATAAGCTCGGCTAGCGCTGTTGCCATCCAGCTGACCCCGCAACACCCATTTGCGCGTCACACCGTTCAAAACGCCCACGGGTGGCAACCAAACGAGCCTTTCCCGTGGGCATAGGCAAATGGAGCCTCTGCAATATTTATCGGGCTTTGGCAACGAGTTCGCGTCGGAGGCGCTCCCGGGCGCCTTGCCCCAGAAGCAGAACAACCCCAAGGTCTGCCCCTACGGTCTCTACGCTGAGCAGGTGCGTGTAGCTACGTCTGATGGAGGCAGGACCTTACTGGTACACAGCTGCATACGCACTACTGCAAGCCTGCTGGACGAGGCAGCAAGAGCCCTTCGCCCGTCCCCGCCAACCCACTCGCCCAGATTCAAACCGCTGCTCGCACTCAGTTCCTCAAGGCTTTTCAAACGGTACCCACCACCCTTGCCTTCCCAACCCCACCCCACCCCGCACTACATCCCCCCTCCCCTTCAGCTTACCGGAACACACTTCACCGCCCCCCGGGTGGCCAACCGCCGCTCCTGGCTATACCGCATTCGGCCCTCCGTCACACATGAGGTACGTACGGTTACCGGTGCGGAAAGCCGCCACCCATAAACGCCAACCCCACTTCCCCTTCGTCTTCTTACCGCATTTGGACAATGCTCGTGCACTTACATCTTGACTCAGCCTCGCAGCGGTGCTACTGCACGACGCTACGCTGAGCACCTGGCACTGTTGCCTAACGCCCCCACACTCCCACACTTCCTGTGACGCGCCACAGTGAACCCCCCGCCTGCCTTGATGCTCCATTTCCCCTTACCCCTCCCCCTCCCCATGATGCCGTCCTAATGCTCCCCTCCTTCTCCGCCCCAACCCCGCCCGCAGCCCTTCCACCCCATCAACTTCCCCAACGAGGCCCTTACCGCCGACTTCACGGCCGGCACCATCACGCCCAACCAGCTGCGATGGCGGCCCTTCCCCATCCCAACAGAGCCGGTGGACTGGGTGCGGGGCCTGTTCACCATATGCGGCAACGGCAGGTGGGCGTGGGATCCGGCAGACGTCTACATATGTATCGCTTGCCCCCTTGCTACCTGCACACCCTTCTCCTGTTTACCGCACGGTTCGTTCCGCTAGTGCCATCCGCTAGTCAGTACCATTTGTACCAGGGGCTGTGTACATATCGCCCCCGTCTTACAGTCTTTTGTTGACTGCACTCTCTCGCCCCTTTTCCCCAGCGCCTCCCGCAAGGAGGGCTACGCCATCCACGTGTACGTGGCCAACCGCTCCATGGACTGCAGCGCGCTGGCCAACGCGGACGGGGACATGCTGATCGTGCCGCAACAGGGTGGGTGTTGGGGGGCGAGGCAGCGGCGGACATCGCGGGGGTATGTGCTTGTCGTGCCGCACCAGGGCGAGTGGGATTGGGGCCACACGGCCACTGGGTGTTTGGCCACTTCCGTGGATGCGAATTATAGCCGTGCAAGTGAAAGGCAAGCCGCCGAACGAGTTGGCCCAACTGAACGTCGACGTGTCAGGGGCAGCCTGCTGCCTGGCGTTGTGCACGTATTGACTAAAGCGTGTCGTACCCCCCTTGCATTCCCGCTGGCAGGCGCGCTGCGGCTCAAGACCGAGTTCGGGCTGCTGGACGTTGCCCCCGGGGAGGTGGCGGTGGTGCAGCGGGGCATGCGGTTCAGCGTGGTTCTGCACGGGGAGGCGGCGCGGGGTTACGTGCTGGAGGTGGGGCGTGGGTTAAGGGGTGTGTGGAAGTGCGCTGGTGATGAGGTGGTGCTGCACGGGGAGGCGGCACGGGGATACGTGCTGGAGGTGGGGTGTGGGTTAAGGGGCGTGTAGAAGTTCGTTTGTGATAGGTGATGACCGCGCTGGTGGTATGAGGCGGCGCGGGGATACGTGCTGGAGGTGGGGCGTGGGTTAAGGGGTGTGTGGAAGTGCGCTGGTGATGAGGTGGTGCTGCACGGGGAGGCGGCACGGGGATACGTGCTGGAGGTGGGGTGTGGGTTAAGGGGCGTGTAGAAGTTCGTTTGTGATAGGTGATGACCGCGCTGGTGGTATGAGGCGGCGCGGGGATACGTGCTGGAGGTGGGGCGTGGGTTAAGGGGTGTGTGGGAATTGGTGTGTGAATGTGTAAAGACCGCGCTGGTGGTATGACTGGTGCTGCACGGGGAGGCGGCGCGGGGATACGTGCTGGAGGTGGGCCTGTGTGTGGAAATCCATGTATGCGTTGCGTCTGGCAGGTCGTTTGGCGACAACAAGGGAGCCACCGAGGCGGGTACGGAAGGATGCACTGAGGCGAGGCGCGGACATGCAGCTGGTGCTAGCTAAGAGGAGACATGGCCTTTGCCCTTGCGCCATCTCCAGCTGAACCTTTCCCGCCTCCCACACGCCCGTCTGCAGACCTTCCAAGGTCACTTCGCGCTGCCGGACCTGGGGCCCATAGGTGAGGGCGAGGGAGGGGAGGGGTGGGGAGGTGGTAGCAATGCACAACAGTACTGCGTTTGTCACTTGCGCCCTCCTTTACTCCCTCATGCGCCAACGGCCGGACCAACCCATCTGACCCTTGTGGCCACCCTAGCCCAAATACCCCTAACCCAAATACACCCCACAACCTACCGTAACCTGTGCCTTCCGTCCTCCAATACCACCAGGCGCCAACGGTCTGGCCAACCCACGTGACTTCCTGACGCCTGTGGCGTGGTACGAGGACGTGGAGGCGGCGGGGCAGGGAGCAGCAGCAGCAGCAGCGGCAGCGGCCTCGGGGGCGCCGCACGCCAACGGGCACGCTGCTGCCGGCGGCAGCGTCCCCTACGCGCCGTCGCCGTCATCCTGCTCCTGCTTCCAGGTGCCGCGTACATGGCTTTACATGCGTTGCTGTACTATGCGTTCTTTAGCTTTCTGGCATTGAGCTTTGCGCCGTAGTCTTGAGCAGTGTCCTGCTTCCAGGTGCTGCGTATGTAGCGCCATGTGCGTTGCTGTATGATGCGTTCTTTAGCTTTGTGGCATTGAGCTTTGCGCCGCAGTCTTGAGTGGTGTCCTGTTTCCAGGCGCTGTGCGCGTTCGTCCACCTTGTGCTGCATGCATGCATGGTTGCCAGGTTGGTTCAATATCAACAGAAGCTCCAATGTAAGGCTGTAGTTGCTGGCATTTCTTTCCGCATCTATTCGCATCAGGCCTCGTCCTGACGCACCACAACATGCCACGCGTGCCCCTGCCTCCCTGCAGGTGCTGCACAAGCTGGAGGGGCAGCTGTTTGTGGCCACGCAGAGCTTCTCGCCCTTCAACGTGGTGGCATGGCACGGAAACTACGTGGGTGGGGGGGGGGGCGGGGTGCTGGGATTTATGGCTCTGGGCAAGGGTTGGAGGTCGGGGGTACGCGTTGGAGGTGCATGTCCAAGAGCGCAGCAGCGGCGCACCCGGGACAGGTTGAGGTACTTAGGGGACTAGCCTGCACACTGTTGTGCCTTACATCGCGACAGCATGGTAACGTGTGCTCAGCCGCATCCGCCTGGCCGCAGCTGCCCAGGTTGCTTCCTTACTTATTCCACGTTCCTGGCGACTTGGCACTCATCACATCCCTGGCCCGTATCCGTACAGGTGCCGTACAAGTACGACTTGTCGCTGTTCTGTCCCATGAACGCGGTGGCGTATGACCACCCAGGTGGGCGGGAAAGGGAGTCAGGTCAGGCCAGGCGGTGTGGGGCCCCGTGTTGCCCCTGTGTGACAAGAAGGAACGCCCAGGCTCTCATTTGCCTGAACAGCTGTGCGGCTTTTGACATGATGCTGCTTGAGGCCCTTCGCGCTTGGCTTTATGCATCCGTGCCCCCTTCGGGTTTTACCAGGCAGCGGACACACCCATCTAACCCACTCCACTTCACTTCACTCACAACCCGTGCCGTGCACAGCCTGCTGCTCCTACGGCTCCCTAACTTCAGATCCCACCCCACACCCCCGCAGACCCCTCCATCTTCACGGTGCTCACGGTGCCGTCCCCCACACCAGGTGAGGGCCGAGCCCCTTTGTGGCCCACCCCACCCGGCGAGAGCCAGCTGTCTGCACTCTTGAGCTCCGCCACCTGAGGAGGACGTACGGTCTTTCACGGCTACACGTCGGCATGCTGTACCAGCCGCCCCGATGACAACATAACAGACCTTCAGAACACCTGCTCGCACGCGATTGCATACGATCGCGTATCCCAGAAACTTGACCCCTCCGCCCGCCCCACAGGCGCGCCCCCCACCGCCGACTTCGTCATCTTCCCTCCCCGTTGGCTGGTGGCCGAGCACACCTTCCGCCCGCCCTACTACCACCGCAACACCATGTCAGAGTTCATGGGCCTCATACGCGGGCAGTACGAGGCCAAGGTGCGGCGGTTCGTTCCAAACCCATTGCGCGCAGGGGCAGGGCGTCGCCTGGAAGGCGCCATGCGGAGCTTGAACCGCCCACCGCTTGCACCCCGAACCCCACACACCCTGCAAAACACGCCCCTCTACACAGACTCGCGTTATCCGTCCTTATGGCCCCCTGGCTCTCTAAATGTGCCCCATTGGCCCCTGTAGCTGTAACTGTAGCACAGGTCCAACTGGTTTCCGGTTGTTGCCGCTCTGCGGCCCACACCCCACACCCCTGCCCAGGTGGACGGCGGCTTCCTGCCCGGCGGCGCGTCGCTGCACCTATGCATGACGCCGCACGGCCCCGACACGCAGACCTTCGAGCGGGCGGTGGGGGGGCAGGGCCAGGGCCAGGGGCCGTCGCACCTGGGCCACGAGACGCTGGTGGGTGCGGGGCGGCTGGGGAGGGGCGGTGCGGGCAGGAGAGGCATCCTAGAGGATATAGCGTGTGGACGGTAGATTGGTGATGGAGCTTGCTTGGTGTGTGGTACAATCTGTATGCTGAGCCGGTAGTGCTGCACCGGTGCGTTGCTCGACACGTGCCTGACGTACCGCACGCTCGCGGGCCACCATCCGTACCAGCCGCGTGCGTTGCACAGCAGCGTTAGGCAGCAGTGTGAGTGTGCTGTGCACGTCAATTCGTTCACATCCAAGCATTTGTCCCTACTGTCGCAGGCTTTCATGTTCGAGACAAACGCCATTCCGCGGGTGGGTGCGAGAGCACGGGAGCCTGCCAGGGTGTGGAGCAAGGGCAGAGCGCGCACCTGTGTGTCCACTCAGCCACGTTTTAGCCTGCAGCGCCAGGGGCGCGGCACAAACGATGACACCGATGTGCCGTTAATGCACCTGTTAAAGCTCATCACACTCTGCGGGCGCTTCCTAAGATGCGGCAACTGGCCAGGCTTTGCTGTTATCCATATGCACTGTAACCGAAGCCTGTGTGCCCTCCCTGCAGGTGAGCCCCGCCGCCCTGGGCTGCCCCAGCGTGGACCGGGACTACTACAAATGCTGGATGGGGCTGCGGAGCCACTTCGACCCCACAGCCGTGCCGGAGGGGGTCGCGGTGGGGCAGGCCAAGGAGGCGGAGGGCAGCAGGGGGCGGCAGCAGGAGCACGGCAAGCAGGGGGGCAAGGGCGGGCAGGTGGCGGTGGGGGCGGGGGCAGGGGCGAAGGGGGCGGGCGATGCGGCGGCAGGGGCGGTGAACGCAGCTGGCGGGGTGACGGTGTAAGGGAGGGAGGATGGATAGCTGTACAGTACAGTGTAGGTAGGGGATTGGCGTGGAATACCTGTGCATTCGTGTTTCAGCTGCGCGGCTTGTTGCCGTTGTTGGGGTTTTGGGATTTTGGGAAGCTGCTATTGTTGAGTTGCAGTGATGAAGGCCTGCAGTTGGTTTTACTCCAGCGTTTAGCATTTCGGCAGTGTGCTGCAGCAGGAGCGTCCATGCTCCTCCGCAACGGGATGCCCAAAGGTCCCACGGTGTACAGTAGGTTGGCTCTTCCAGGAACTACTGTCGCCATGTGGGCACAAACAAAGTGTCAACGTGAACGGCGCAGCAGCCGTGCATTTCCACACCCCATGCACAGCAGGCTGTACTTATCGTGGTCGTAGACTGCATCTGATCGTTACTCATGGACCGAATTCTTACTTCAGGGATGCAAATGGAGCAACTGCTTATGTATGGATAGGCGCTGTGGTTGTGGGTTGTCATTGTTTAGAGGCAGGAGACACGGTGACACGTGGCACCACGCAAGGCGAGATACGGTCCAGCACCCGAGTTGCGGGGCGTTTGTACGTGACCCTGCTCGTTGTTGGCGGTGCAGGGGTGTCTTGGCAGAGCACTGAGCACCGTTGTACCGGCACCTCGTTGCGTATCGTACGGTGGTTGCAGATGCGTTGTAGTGCTGCAGCAGCAGGCATGGCAAGGATAAGCCGACAGCGACAGGGCTTCCTGCCATGTGCCATCCTCTCGGAGAGGGCCATGCTGGCGCTCCTATCCTCAGCAAGGTGCTGCTTACGTGGTTGTACAAGTCGGTATGCTCTGGACGTTACATTGCGCGGGCTCAAGGCGTCAAGGGGCAGGTGGCTCAGCCCAAAGCCCCACGTCGCCTGTTCACGGCTCCACGCTACTGTACATGCCACATCTCTGTAACAATATACGTGTCAGTCCTTGCAAACGCCGCCCTGCAACTCATGACTCGCGTGCGTGCATCCCGGGCACTTCTGCGCAGCCCACGACATGCGCACGGTTGAACCTTGTACAACCATGTGAACAGAGGGGCCAGGCATCCTTGTACCTCCACTGCAATCTCCCTAGGGCTCATTGGCTCTTGCCCCTTATTGGCCCGAAGGGGCAACTGCCAAGAAGACAAAGAAGCACAAAGGGGGTAGACAGAGCTTTTAGCCCTTTGGGCATTTATTGTACAAGCCACCTATGTGACGACGCTACGCCCTCTTAACAACTCCCGCAAGTCTCGTTGGCAGCCCTGGTTCAACTATTGTAGTATACAACTCGACGGGCGGGTAGCTGCCATGTAGCGTCCGCAGAGCAGTGCATGCACCGCTTCGCCTTCTACGCCGTACGTACGGCACTGTACGGCACCGCCCTGGCCTCATCCCGCCAGCACGCACAGCTGCAGCTCCTTGCGCGCGCACATGGCCCACGGGTCCACCAGCACCTGCAGCTGCAGCTGGGCCGCCGACACGTGCCGCGTGCCCAGCAGCCGGAACACCACGTACCTGCCGTACGGTGCCGTACGGGTTGTGGCGAGACGGCGTTAAGGGCAGGGGAAGGGCAGCGGAGCGGCAGGGGTTACTCACTCCTCGCACGTGATGATGGTTGTCACCTTGTGTTACTGTCTCTCTGCCTCTTCACGTGCCCCGGTTTATGTGGCAAATTGCTGTCGTCTTGCCCACTGCACAGCATGCATACCGAGAGACAGCCTTCTTGCTCCTAGCTTTTGACTTATGCAGGGGTGGATCACCGCACCCACGTGCCCGTCCCCGTCCCTGCGCACCTTGGGCCCTCCGCCCTGGCCAGCTCCACCTCCTGCACGCTCATCTCAAAGGCGTTCTTGTCGGAGCTGCTGCTGCTCTTGACCTCCACGTACACGCGCTCGGGGGCGCACGCCGCCGGGCCGCCTGCAGTGCAGTTCCAGCAAAGACCCGGCATGTGTCGGAACGCAGCGTACTGTACGGCGCACGTGCATGAGGCTGGTCGTGCTCAGCGTGACACAGCGACATCGCCGCAACCAGCACGCAGCACAAGCCAATGCGGCAAGCAGCTCCCTCCTGCAATGCCACATCATACGGCCTAGCTTTACCTCGATGGTGCATCATACGGTATTCCTGCTTCTCTGCCGTACGCCCGTACCTCGGGTGAGCAGGATGTCGTACGGCGCGTACCGCATGCCCTCCTGGTCGCTGACCCACGTGACCTCCCAGCCGCCCGCCGCCACCCCCGGGTCCCGCAGCAGCAGCTCGTACACAACCGCCTCCGCCCACCGCGCCGCCGCCGTACCGCCGATGCCGCGACCGAGCGCCCGGCCTTCCTGCCCTCCCTCGCCACCCTCACTGCCATCAGCCCCATGGGGCCCCTGGTCGCGTGTCTTAGCGCCCGCTGCTGCTGCTTCGGCCATGACGCGCTGCAGGTGGTGCGACACGGCCTCGGAGGGCAGCAGCTCGGGGACGGGCACCTGCGTGCGTGGGTTAACGGCGCGTTGTAGGTAAATCAGCAGGTATGGACTGACACGGTGCGCCGGCCATGGGAGCATGAGTCACAGCGGTGGGAGATTCCTCTTCACAGTGTCAGGGCCGCCTGTGAACCGCTGAAGGCGTGGTAGCCCTGATGAGGTGCTAGCACGGCCTCGCCTACTTTGTGAGGTACTGGCAGGGTACTGGTACCAACATTAGTATCAGCACCCAACGCCGCAAGAGCTGCGAGGCGTTGCCCAGCACCCCACCAGGCCCCCAGCCCCGCCCACCCGTACCCACCCACTCCAACCGGGCTGCGCCCTCCGTGCCGTACTGCGGGTCAAACTCGTACGGCCCGCCGTACACATCTCCGTCGCTCGGCCGGCGCGGCGTGAAGCCCCGGCCGGGCGTTCCCTCATCAACCGCATCGCTGCCGCCGCCGCCGCCTGCGCCACTCCAGCGACCGCCGCCACCACCACCTGGAGAAGCCTCACCCCAGTGGAGTGCGGGCCCTGGTGCTGTTGGTGTTGTTGCTGCTGGTCCCTGTTGGCTCCGCATCAGCAGCTCTCCGAACGCCCGCACGGCCGCCAGGCCCACACGCCCCACGCGCGCTGCCGCCATGCCCACACCCCCAACGGCCGCCGTACCCGCACCGCCCTGCCCGTCCGCGTGTGCCGCAACGGTTACCGGTACCGGTACGGGTACGGGCACGGGCACCCGCCCTGCTGCCTCATCCAAACCCCAACCGAAGTCTCCGAACTGCAGACCCGCACCCTCGTCCAGCTGCTGCTGCTGCTGCTGCTGTGCCCGTAGCTCCACCATTGGCAGACCAGCCCTCTCCCGACCACTGCCGCCACCGCCCACACCTCCCGGCACTTCTCCCTCCTCCCCACCAGGAAGCCCCCTGTCCACCGCCCCTCCCTGCCGTGCACCGCCAGCAACGCCCGCTGCCCGGTAACCCACACCGGCATCAGCACCTGCACCACCGTCGCCCGCCGTCCCTTCGCCCCCTTCCACGCCCCGCAGCGCCTCAGCTGAGGCCCCCAGCAGCTGCATCAGCTCTCCCAGCTCCTCGTCCTCGTCCTCCCTGGATACCATCCCTCCACGACTAGCTGCACCAGCACCAGCAGCACCAGCAGCACTGGCAATGCCACCCGGGTAGGGTACTTCTGTTGCTTGGACAGGCGCAGCTGCAGCGGCTGGAGCAGGGCCCACCGCTCCCGCTCCTGCACCCCGCCTCTCTTGCGGCTCGTGCGCGCGGGACCCCACACCCCGCGTTGCATCAGCACCAAGAGCTGCTTCTGCCGCTTCCGCTGGTGTGGGCCCCAGCCCTTCTGGTAACACCCCTTCCTGCAGTTGCTGTTGTGGCTGCTGCTGCTGCTGCTGCTGTCCAGGGCCGTGCACGGTGCGCGGCCGCTCCTGGTTGCCAGCTGCAGCACCGGCGGCTCCTGCCCCTCCCTGCCCACCACCATAGCCACCGCCACCACCAATACCACCGGTGCCACCGCCAGACGCAATGTCCGCAGCCGCACCCCTGACAGAGCCACCGCCTCCTCCTCCGCCTCCCCCGCCTCCTCCATCCATCCCACTCCCACCGCCGCCGCCAGCCCCTTGCATGCCGCCACCTCCACCTCCACCCCCACCTCCACCACCTCCTCCTGCAGGCCCCGGCCCAGGGAAGAAGAAGCTGCCGGCCCCTGACCCCCCGCCCGCCTGCTGCTGCTGCGGCTGCTGCTCGCCCTCCGCCCTGGGCTTGGGCTTGGGCGCCGGCCGCGCCACCGCCGCCTGCAGCTCGTCCAGGTCCACCTCGGGCAGCTCCACCTGCGGCTGCGGGGCGGCCTCGGGACCCTGGTCCGGCTGCAGCTGGCCCAGGGACACCTGCGGGGGTGTGGGTTAACATCAGGCGGGGTGCCAGCTGCGGTGAGCCGGCGTGTGTACGTCCCTGTGGTAGGCGAGCCGTCAGCTGCAGGTGCCGGCGTGCGCCTCTGCACGATGAATTGCAATTTGCCATGGACGGATACTAGGGATGCTGCATGGAGTGGAATGCATCGACTTGTTGAGGGATGGCCAGTGATATGCAGCCTTCGTACTGCCTTTGCCCCCAACAGGCAGCGGTCAGCAGGTCCCACCTCCCACGCCGGCTCGCCCTCTGGCAGGCGCCCACAGCCATCCTCAACCGCGCACTGCTCCGCCGCAGTGCGGTTGGTGTCCTTGTCCGGGTCGGGATCCTGGGGACGGAGGATAGCGGTTGTTAGGGGAAATGTGCAGCGAGCGATTTTGGTAGGCAGGCGGCTGCGCGTGCTGGGGGAGCCTTGTCTTGTGGCAGAGTCTACGAGTACTGGGCAAATGGCAAAAGGCCGGTATGTGCGACCTCCGACAAAAGCTCAACGTACGTGCGTATGGGAAGTGTCGTAATACGCGGTGCGCACATGCTGTCTGGCCTCGGCCTCGACGCTGTGGTACCAAGAGCATAGTTCATGCCTGGTGAGAAGGAATTTTCGGGACCGGCTCTGATACCAGATCTATTGTAGCGCACCCAGGGGGGGAGCGCTCTAAGAGTGCGTAGCGGAGTGTGCTAGTGGTTTACGGAACGTGAGGTACTCGACATGCTCGAGTAAAGCAAAGGCCACGATGACCTCACGTCACACCCACTCGTGGCCTTTGCTTTACTCGAGCATATCGAGTACCTCACGTTCCGTAAACCACTAGCACACTCCGCCACGCACTCTTAGAGCGCTCCCTCCCTGGGTGCGCTACAATAGATCTGTTGAACAGGTCCAGAGGTGCCCCAGTATGTGCGCAATGGCCAAATGGGTAACCCCTCGGTACACACCGAAGTGCAAAACGCACGCCTGCGTACCGCTGTTCACTAGGTTCGGTGGACTGCTACGACACCCAGGGCCCTGGCCATCGGTCCCGATTGACCCACCTGCTCGTGGCTGTGTATTAGGTCGAGCAGGAAGAGGGACAGGTCCTGCAGCGGCGCGAACGTCGGCGAGAAGAGCCTGATGGGGAGGTGGAGGCACAGGGGGCACAGGGCGGGTATAGCGCTCACGGCAAGGCAACTGTGGCCGTACTGCCGTAAGTACGCACGCGGCGTACGGTGCGCAAGAGAACGGGAAGGTACCGGAAATCCTAGAAACCAGTCCGTCGCAGCCAGTCTCGTCATGTGCAGCGTGGTCCTTCTACAATACTGGCATCGTACTGCAGATCGCAAGAGCTTTGCGCACCTGCTCAGCTCCGTGACCATGGCCTTGTACCCCTTGACACCATCCACCTCCCATCAGCAGCTCTCCTGCCACGCACCACCCTAGCACACAAGCTAACACACGCCCGCACGCCTGCCCACCTGCTCAGCTCTGTGACCATGGCCTTGTACAACTTGATGTCGTCCACGTACAGCCACGGGTCGGGAGCGGGAGGGCCGGGAGCAGCTCCACCATCACCGCTGCCACCGCTGCACCCACCACCAGCAGCACTAATCCCCAGCGGCTGCCGCAGCTGCAGCACCGCGGCACGGCCCATGGGCGGCGAACGTAGGGGCGTGTCCCTGCCGGGCAGATGCAGCTCGTGCACCACCTGCACACACCCACACACACGGTGTGTATTAAGGAGGCACTCCCAATCATTGTGCAAGGCAGGCAACTCGTGCACCACCTGCACACACCCACACACGCACACACAAACGCCGCCAGTTCCTGGTTACAGTATGATAGCTAAAGCCCTGCCTATCCTGTGTGCGTCGGCGTGATTGCATACAAGCAAGATCATCAAGAGTGCTCAGTGCGCTGATCGCATTGCGGTGATGCATGCCAGATGCCGGGTGCGCGGCCGTACGCTGTGTATTTCGTGTTTTCGTGTTACCTTAAGCGTGCCCTTATCCACCACGAAGATCTTGAGCTTGGGCAGCCGCGCCGCCACGTCGTGCCGTATGCTGCTGTACAGGGCGGGCTGGTGGTGCAGCAGGTAGCGCTGTACGAACGTGAGGCTGACGCGCAGCAGCCGATCCACGCCCCAGCCTGAGAGTGAGGCCATAAGACACAAACGTGCCGGTGGGCGTGCCGGTGACATACGTGTGATGTCAAACCATAGCGCAAGTTACGATGGATATGGGTAGCATGGTGGCATGCGGTGGGTAAGCCTGCAGGCGAGGCGCTGGAGGGAAGAAGGAAGGTGTTGGTGCCCGCGGCGTACAGCGTTTCAGGCCGTGCGGGGATCGCGTGTTTACCGAAAAGTTCCATTGCACTCGCTGGTGCCGCTCCCGTAGACTGCGAATGGTTACAGGATGCTTGTCAGTGCGCTTTCTTTGGCCCTTTGGAGGGAGTGGCTGCCCCTCACCTATTTTGAGGCCTTCGTACGACGTGGACTCCTTGACGTAGTACGACAGCGGCTTGGCCCCCAGCATGGACAGCAGGGGCTCCAGGGGGGCGGGGCCGGACGGTTGGGCCGTTGGCGCGCCGGCGTTGTTGTTGGAGGCGGCAGTACTTGTGCCACTGCTGTTGGCGTCGAAGGGCGCCGCGACCGCCGCTGCCGCTGCGGTGTCAGAGAATGTGACGTCTAGGATGTGCACGCCTGTGGGGACCAAGCCGTCCACGACCTCAGCAACAGATGTGGTCACACAGTAAGGCGACAGTGGCCTAAATCCACAAGAGCCAGCACCGGCACGGCCGCAAGGCCAGGAAACGCAGCTCCGGGTATGCAGCCACAGCGCGAACACCAAAATCAACCCATATGAGCACGTGCGTGGCCTTGCATGCATGTGCAAGTCAAAGGCGTGCTCGAGGTTTGCACCCCCTGACGCACCCTCTTGCTGCCCAATGTGCCTGGCCAGCTCCGGCCTGTCGTTGAGTAGCAGCCCGCCCGCCGCGCTGGCCCAGCCGCCCGCCAGCGTGGGCAGTACGGCGGCGCCCGCCAGCAGCACGCGGAGGCGCAGACCCGGCGGTCCGTCGGCGGGCAGGCGGCCGGCGGCGGCGGCGTCCGCCCAGGGCTGCAGGATAGCCCGGACCTGGGGGGCGCATTTCGGTATTTCATGACAAATGGCAAGTAGGAAAGACGGGGTTACAAGCAACGGGCTGCGCTCTCCCCAATGCAAGCACCACATGCGCCCCGCGTACGGGAGGCTGCGGGAGGGGACACCAGACGACAGGAGGCAGCGCAGGAACACACGCCGGCATCAGCCCAAGCTTGGGCGCCTGCCTCTCAGACCCAGCATGGCCGACTGACAGCGGCGTCTTGGGGTTCCCTTCCAGCATGCACGCTCCACCCCATGTGGCACGCTTTGTATTTAGAATGGCAAAATGTGGCACGCCCCCACGCTGCACAGCCACCAACAGCCAATCCCAATTGAAATGCAGCGCTCAAACATATCTCTGTGCAGGCAGGCAGCTGTCCTGAAACCATGACACCCACCCACTGCAGCGCCCGTGGGCTGGGCTGTGCCTCCCTGGCCGCCACCTCCCTCAGCGCGGCCGCGTATTGATCCAAGGTGGGCTCGCTGGGCAGCAGGGGCTGGTCGGGGCGCAGGTCCCAGGCCAGGGAGGGAGGGTGGGGTCGGGGCGTGGGCCGGGCCCCTGGCGGCGTTGGCACGGTTGTTTTGGGTGGCAGGCGCACAGGGGAGACCTCGCACAGCTCCTCGAAGAAGGACATGACCTGGTGTGGCAGCAGGGGAAGGGGCATGGGGATAGGCGCAAACGGCAAGTGCGCTGCCCAGGCACATGCGTGTGATGCTGCATACCGACTGTCTTCGTTTTGGTAGGACCGATGGAGGCCGCGAAGCAGGTTATGGCGCGACAACATCACCCTGCCGCTAGCCATTTTGCATGATAGTTGCGTTTGTGCGCCGGCTGCGATCCCGTGCGCCGGGTCATAAATACTGCGTTGAAACATTTGTCCACGGCAAGATAGCTGTTTCGCCATGCACGCCGTTCAGCTCGGCGCCCATACCTTGGCCGGGTAGTGCGCCTCCAGCACCCTGGGGAGGGAGGTAGCGCCCAGCGCCTCCTTCGCCTTGACCTTGCCAGCGGGGGCCGTGCTGTCGCTGCTCTTTGGCTCGCAGCCCAACTGCCACAGCTGCTCCAGCACGCCGGTAGGGTCGCGCAGCACCACTTCGGAGTGACGCAGGAAGCGGCCGGGCCGCAAGGAGGTGGAGGCGGCCTTCTGGCTCTGGCCCCGGAGCATGCTGCTGCTGCTGCCGCTGCTGCCCGAGCCGAATCGCGACTTGGGTGCAGAGGCCGACGAAGGTGCTCCGGAACCACCCGATACCACCTCGTCTGCAAGTAGGAGTAGGTGCCCGAAGCCCGATAACTTCAGTCAAGACATAGAACCACCTCCTGTGCATGCATTCGAGGACCAGCAAAACCCGTGCCGCCCACTCGTGTTCCAGTATACCGCTTGCGGACGCCGCTATTAAGCATGACACATGCAGCTGGCTACCCGCTGTCCCACAAACCAAGCCCCCACCCCGCGCACTCACCCGGCACCCATATGAGTGGATGCTCCGCAAAGGCCCTGCACACGTCCACCGCCGCCACGTGCCCCGACCCGTGGGCCTCGCGTTCCAAGTGGCAGTACAGCGCACACATGCGGCCGGGATCCAGCAGCACCACCGGACCGGTGGGGGCCAGGGCAGCAGCACCACCACCGGCAGCAGCGGCAGCAGCAGTAGCAGCACCAGCGGCGGATGCTGCCCCGCTCTTGTTGGGCTTACCGCCCTTGGCAGCGGCAGCAGCGGGGGCTCCAGCGGGCGTGCCGGCGGGCTGTGTGCTGCCGCTGGTAGGCTGTGTGTAAGCGAGGCGGCGCATCTGCTGCAGCACCAGGGTGTACGTGGCGCGGCAGGGGAGGCCCAGTGCGGACAGCAGGGGGCCTTCAGGGGCCAGGCCGGGCCCGGGGCAGCCTTGCAGGTACGGCAGGGGGGCGTCGCCTGCGTTGTACGGCAGGAGCACGTCGGTTGGTAGGTCGGGATACAGCTCGGGGTAGGGCAGGGGGGCGTCGCCTAAGTAGTACTACAACAACGTGGCAGGGAGGCGAGCGGTGCAATTATGCGCGTTGCGTGCTGTAGCACAAGGATATGGAAGTAGGATAGGCATGCAGACACGGTCCATGACCAAAAGAGAGCATCCCAAGATCCTGCTGGGGCGGCAGAACGGTAGTCAAGCCACGTGGCTGACCGCTGAACCGCACACCAGTTATGTGCTGAGCCCATTAGAGCTTAGGGATGGGTAAAGGCAGTCGTGTGTTGCAAGTACAGCATCATTCTATACGGCAACGTGACTGCCCTCAGCTCACCGAATAGCTCCACAAGCTGCGGCAGCCGGGGAACGCACTCCGACGCCCTGGCTGCGACCCCCAAGGAGGTTGGAAGCCACCTGCAGAAAGATGTTTGGCAGCGGGTCTACGGACATCTTGCACCTGGTGATGATGCAGGTCAAGCGGCTGGCCGCTTGGACCCTTGAGCACGACATTGTGTACTGGCGGAAAAACCGCAGCCAGAGCCCCTAACCACACGTGATCCTTGTGTATGAGGCTCTGACACATGTACGGCAAAGCACCGTGCACCCTACACACCGAGGAACCCCGTCACTTGCACCCACCTGCGCCTCTTGAGCTGCAGCAGGAAGGTGCTGGCAGGCAGCAGCTGCTGCTGCGTACTCCCGACGCCGCCACCCTCCTCCGCCCCCTCCCCGGCGACCGGCCCCCGCATGGACCCCACAGCCCCCGCAGGACCCCCGCCAGCCGACGCCGCCTGCCCTGTAGCCACAGCAGCAGCTGCCTGCAGCTGCCTCACCGCCTCCTCCTCCCGTACGATCTCCACAGGGCCCCGCAGCCGCAGCCCCGAGCCGTAGCCCTCCGCTTCCCACAGCCCCTGCAGTGTCTTAGCCACCTCCACCAGCTGTCTTCCCTGATCCTCGCTGATGCGGACCTCGAACACGGGCCCAGCTGCGGAAGCCGAGGCACGTCCGTTACCGCCGGTACTGCTCGTTCCCAGTACGGCGTCCAGCAGCTCGTCCAGCCCGGGGCAGTACGTGTCGTACAGGCGGTACACGTGTCCCGGAGAGCACGGCGGCAGCGGAACGCGTATGGGCTCCCCCCGCTCCTCCACCTCGTCCTCCTCCTCCGCACCGCCACCTCCGGCTTCCGTGCTTGTCTTAGCTGTGGCACAGCCCTCAGCCCACGGGGAATCTGCCAGGAGCACGCATGTGGTTGTGTGGATCATGCTGGCACCTGTAGCGGCGTTGGGCATGTGGGTTCGGGAGCCCGCGCTGCTTCCAGCGCCTGCACTGCTGCCCGCTGCAGCTGCCGCCGCTGCGGCTGCGGCTGCGGTGGCGGCGGCGGTAGTCGCGGCTGCAAACGCCTCGCTCGCCTGCGGCCACAGAAGCACGGTGCGGTGCCTCAGCCGCGGGAAGGGCGTCGCCCCGAGGCACCGCAGCAGCCACGCCCAGGAGCCAGGCGGTACGGCAGCGGTACAACTGGTGACGTACAGCTGCGACAGTGCGGCATGCCGTACGGCGTCCCACTGCGGGAAAGCCTTGCAGAGGTCCAGGCCTGCCTGGGGGCACAGCGCCGCCGGCAGGAGCAGCTCAGAGGCTCGCTCGCTGCTGCCAGTGTTGCTGCTGCTGCCTCCGACTGGATGCTGCTGCGTTACGGCGGCATACGTTGTATGCAGACGGGCTGTGGAGGGGGCTGCGATGTTGGTGGGTGCCGGCGCAAGGGTGCCGTCGCTCAGCACCACCCAGGCGCACCGCTGCAGCTGGCCCAGCAGTCCCGGGGCGGTGGAGGCAGCCGAAGCGCAGGTGGCGGCGTGAGGGTCGCCCCTGCTGGGGCTGCTGCTACAGCTGATGTCGTGGTGACCTGCTCTGGCGTTGGGAGGCTGTGCAGGTGGTGGCGTTACGAGGCCGGCGGCAAGGGGGAAGGCCAGGCAGGCTACCAACGTGGCAGGGGGCGGAGGCGGTGCAGGTGAGGCGGAGCTGTGCGGGGCGGCTGCTGCTGCCGACAGGCTCCGCAGCAGGGGCAGCACGGCCAGGTCCATGACGTCGGGAGCCTCCATGGCCCGCACGCCGAGCTCCTGGGGGAAGGGCGACAACGCGGGTGGAACATCACGGCGGTGAAAGGCGTCACCGGGTTGCGAGGTGGGTGCAACGAAGGTGTAGGGAAGGACATGGGTGCGGCGCTAGCAAAGGCGTATCACAAATTGAATATCATCAAGTGATACCAGCTGCTAGCCTGCAGCAACCACGCGTTCCCCTCACCCGCAGTCCTGCCAGCAGCAGCTCGCGCTGCTCCCCTGGCGGCAGCGCGCGGGGCAGGGCCGGGTCCAGGAACACCAGCGGGTGACCACCACCGATGCCAGCACCAGCAGCAGCGGTCCCTCCACCAGCAGCAGCAGCAGCAGCCCGTAGCTGCTGCAGCGGCTGCAGCAACGGGCTGAGGTCGGGCGGGAGACCCACAGCGCGTAGCACGCCCGCCAAACCGCTGCCAGGCTTTCCACCGCTCTGGCCGGCACCTGCATGCCTGCCCGCTGCGCGCGTCTGCTGTTGCTGCTTCTGCAGCTGTCCAGTCTCAGGGCCCGCGCCCTCCCCCTCGCCCTCAGAACCAGGCAGCAGGAACACTGACGTCACAGCTGCAGCGCTCCCCTTGCCACCGCCTCCGCCTCCGCCGCCAGCCGGTGCCACCCAGCCGCCTTCCCCGCCCAGCACAGGCAGCAGCCGCAACGACCGCAGTGCAGCCCACACCCTCTCCACCTGGTGCGGGTCGGCTGCCGCTCCTGCCCCTGCCCCCTGCCCCCCGTACTGGCCCCACCTGCCTCCTTGCCCAACCCCACTGACACCACTGCCTGCAGCTGGCCGGCCACTGGTGCTGCTGCCTGCCGGCCCTGGGCGTGTACTAGCGAGTGCTGCTGTTGGCCGCACGCCCAGTGCACTGAAGATGACCAGCAGCAGGCGAGCCAGCAGGCCAAGCGACAGACGCCCTCCCGTCTGGGGGCCCGTGCCTCCGCTGTCCTGCCCTGTCGCACCATTGGTGGTCTTGCCGCCGCCGGGGGCTGCAGGTGTGTGCGTGTCCGCTTGCTGCCCAGAGAGAAGGACGTCGAGCATGCCAACCTGCAAACGCGAATGCGGACAGGTACCTCTGCGCCTCGTACAACCGAAATAGCCAATGCCGCGCAGACCCCTGGGGCAGTATCTGGTGCACCCTAGAGTATTTGCCCTGCACCCTGCACCTGGTGCCACGTGCGCCCTGCACCCTGCACCTGGTGCCACGTGCGCCCTGCACCCTGCACCTGGTGCCACGTGCGCCCTGCACCCTGCACCTGGTGCCACGTGCGCCCTGCACCCTGCACCTGGTGCCACGTGTGTATTAGTCCATGCTCCCCCCCATGTCCTGCACCCTGAAGTCCAGCACCGCCAGCAGAGCCCCCACACACCCCACCATGCCGTGCACCCAAGTCGTGTTCCTTGTGTATTAGCACACGCAACCCACCATGTCCTGCACCCTGAAGTCCAGCACCCCCAGCAGCGCCCGCAGCTGCGGACTGGCGTGCAGGGGAGCCACCGCCTCGGACACGAAGTACACACCGGCGGAGCGGAGCGCGGCCTGCAGTGCGGGGAGGGCGGAGGGACAGACGGGAGCATGTGCACGCGTGTTGCAGTGTAAAAGACGGTGGGTGTCACAGTTTGCGGCACCATTGGACGCCTACGGTCCGAGCGCGTGGGAGACTCGCTCGGGGCACATGGGACCACACCCGATACGCAGGGATCAGGGCGGTCAACAACAATCAGGTCGCACCTTGACCCGTGGGTCGTGGCACACGAAAGCACAGCTGGTGATGCGCAGCCTTAATATACAACCACGCTGGCCCACCAGCACGGTGGTGTCCGCCAGCAGCTCCCTGACCCGTGGGTCGTGTCACACCCTTGACACACAAGAACCGCCTGCCCTTAATACACGTGCATAGGGCCGCACCTGCACAATGGTGTCCGCAAGCAGCTCCCTGACCCGTGGGTCGTGTCACACCCTTGACACACAAGAACCGCCTGCCCTTAATACACGTGCATAGGGCCGCACCTGCACAATGGTGTCCGCAAGCAGCTCCCTGACCCGTGGGTCGTGTCACACCCTTGACACACAAGAACCGCCTGCCCTTAATACACGTGCACGGGGCCGCACCTGCACAGTGGTGTCTGCCAGCAGCTCCCTGACCCGTGGGTCGTGGCACACGCGCAGCTGGTGGGTGGCGGGGCACAGCAGCTGGCCGCACGAGGTGGGCAGACGCACGTGGGCGCGGGCCAGCTGGCCGATGGCGGCGGGCAGGGGGCAGAAGGGCTCCTGCGGGGGAACAGTGTGAGTGGCGTAGGTGCAACGCGAGTATGGTTGGCAGTGGGGTCATTTGGGAAACCCCACGTCCGACGGCCAGTCCATGCGTGCAACTGGTGTACCGGCTTAACATGCATTTACACGCCTGCGTGGGTGAAGTAAGAGGGCTCGCACTCTGGCGTATGCAACAGCCGTGCTGCTGTGCAGCTGCTGCTCGCTCGTCCCTGGCGACCTCCCTCTCGCCCCAGCGCCCACCTGCGCCTCCTCCGGCAGCGGCACGCAGCTGAGCCACAAGTTGAGGGCGGCGTACGGCGCGTACGGCAGCGCTGGAGCTGCCGTACGGTCAGCGGACGAGCAACTCTCTTGGCTAGAGCCCGGGGTCTCAGCCTGCTGCTGCTGCTGCTCCTGCTGCTGCTCCTGCCGCTGCTCCTGCTGCTGCTGCTCCAGCTGCTGGTCCGGGGCGGAGGGCCACAGCCGTTGCAGCTCGTCCAGCGATCTATAGGGGTACGGATTGGTTTTGCAGAGTTATGCCCAGCCGTCAATGCACAACATGGTGGACAGGTGGACAGGTGCACCACGCAGCCATCAGCCCATCGCGCAGACCTACCTTGGCGCCAGCGTTCGTGCGCAGCACACACCCAGCCCGTAAACAGAACGGAGCGCCGTTGCACACCCTCGTTTACTACAAACTATTTCAGTATTGCAAACATCCTATTGCCCACCTGACGAACAGCTGCGGAATGCGCGCCGCCAGCATCTTGTTCCACGAGCTGCCGCTGTCCAGGGCCTCCCTGTGGGCGCAAGGTGGGCCAAGCAATGCAGGGTCCAGGACGTGCGAGTTGGGGCTAAGGACGGCACTTGCTCTTACATTCCGCGCTTATGGACATGCACTCGCACAACCAGTGCGTATGGCAGCGTTTTCGTTACGAAGGATGGAGTACGACTACTTGGCGTGGGGTCATGGCAGGTACAGACATTACTGGCACTGCCGTACCTGCTGGTGGTTACGATGAAGTCTGCGTTGACCATGAAGCGGAGGCCGTACTCGCGGGTGGGCAGGTACGCGAACACCTGCGTGCGGACAGTTAACACACAGTAGGGGTGACGCGTGCGTAACTTGGCACGCACAAGGTCAGGGGGGATGTGGATGACATAGGCGAGGAAAGGTTGGCGTGAATGTGTACGCGGTGCAGCGGTGCAGGTGCGCTCCACGTTGGGCAAGTACGCAAACAAATAGCACCGGAGCATACAATTGCACTAAGCAGTTCTGGTATCATGTTGAAACGTTGGAAGCGCGCAAGATGACGTGCGGATGAGGATGACGGACCGTGTGGCAGGCTCCGGATCTAAAACACAATAACAGTCCGGTGCAGCGCTATGATAAGTACGGTATCACGATGGTTGCACGTCATGCTCTCTGTTGCTAGTATCAACCCACCTGCTCCCGCCGCGGACGCTTGAGCATGGTGCTCCGGAAGCCCCCGCCGCCGCCACCGCCTGCCGCGGAGGCAGCTGCCGCCGCCGCCGCCGCCACCTCCGCCGCCTGCTCCAGGTCGAATGCAAGGGAGACCTCCGTCTCGCCCAGCTCCGCGATCGTCAGGTCGCCGCTGCGGGGCATTGGTCAGGTCAGTCGCCGCTGTCAGTCGAACCCAGAACACCCAGCACACGCGGCCAAGGCTTAGCCTTCGAGACCAAGTCCCTATGCCGAGCCGAGAAATATTGCCCGGCCACTTGAACATACCGTTCCTCGCCCATTCGGACAGTGGCAGCCAACGCATACCAGCAAACGATGGCCCCGGAGAGCCGTAACCAGCAGCCTTCGGTCCACCTGCGGTACCGCTTACGCCACCTGTGCCCCTTACACAATGCCCATCTGACACACCCGGCATAAGCCAACACACCTCCTGCATCACCCACCCACCGCCCTTGCTATGCAGACATACGCTCGCTGTGCCTTCCGCCGACCCGATACCGCTACACCTGAACCTGCTCGCGCCCCACCCTCCCAGCCCCACCTACCGGTCCACCTCCGGCGGGAAGCAGTCGCTGACGATGAGCCAGCTGCGGTGCTGCTGCGCCCCCGGCGGGCCGTACGACAGCCCCACCCGCCCGCCACCCAGCTCCCGCCGCTGCACCTGCAGACTCAGCCCGCCGCCGGGCACACCGCCGCCCGCCTCTCCATCGTCGTCGTACTCGTCGTACGCATCGTCGTACAGACTGTTCCTGCGGTTAGCAGCCTCTGCTGCTGCTGCTGCTGCATCTGCGCCGCCAGCAGCTGTGGCGGCTGCCGCGGCCGCCGCCGCCTCGGGTGTGGTTGCGTCTGTGACGGCGATGCGCTTGAGCTTCTTGAGGAACAGCAGCAGCCAGGGGTCCACCTCGCGCAGGGCTGTGGGTTAAGGGTGGGTTAAGGGTGGGTTAAGGGTGGGGTAAGGGTGGGGTTGGGAAGGGAGCACGTGCGGGAACAGCAGCAGCAGCAGCAGCAGCCAAGAGTCCACTTCGCGCAGAGCTGCGGGGAGCGTGGGTGCGGGTCAGGAACGATCTGCTGCGTGGCAGAAAGGACTGCGGGTAAGGGGACAAAAGCAAATCATATTGGAAGGCGGTAACACAATGCGTGAGTGGCGATAACACGTATGATGTTCAGCAGTGTGGTGCAGCACGCCGTGTGGGAGGAGCAGCAGGTCGCTTACGGTACCGCATAGCCCAAACGGCATGCCCTGCGACCTGCTTGAAACGCTGCACTTCTGCTTCAGATAGCCTTACCTATACGCATGGCAGCGACCGCAGCGGCGGCAGCGTCCTCCGCCTCTGTCCCGCCGTCACCATTGGCCGCTCCGCTTTCGCCGCCAGCCCCCTTGAGTGGCAGCCGGATGACGGTTGGTGCGGGCGTCAGGCCCAGCTGGCTGGGCAGTTGGGATCCGTCGTACGGCGGCAGGTTGGTGGGCAGTACCATGCCCAGGTTGCCGTACAGCGTACGGCTGAAGGCGATGTGGAAACCGTTGGAGTGCACCTCGGGGGCATCAGAGACCTGGGGACGTGGAGGAGGATGAAAGGGGCGTATTTGGACAGATCGTCAGGGCGATGCATAGCGGTTAAGTGGCCTGAGAAACTAAGATCCACCGTTTGGGGATTTCCACAAGGCTTGTTGTTGCAGGGGCATGCGTTCATTTCCAGCAGAAGATGAAAGCCCCTAGCCGGCGCTTGATCTGCTCCTGCCGCAGGCTGAAGATGCGGAAAAAAGTGGTGCGCACGCTAGTGCCGCCAGCGCTTGGTCGAGCTGCTGAGGCCTGTCGCCGTGCGGGTGTTGCGACCAGCACAGTACCGGTAAACCAACAGCATATGCCCTCCGCAGCTGCCCCCGCCTTCCCACCTTGAACACCGACTTGAAGCCGATGCCCTTCTTGCCGATGTAGCCGCGCTTCTTCTTTTTGGTTGAGCGGTTGATGTCCGACAGCGCGCGCACGTCGCCCTCCTGCGTTGCAAGTGCGTTAAGCGGTATTGCACCATGCGGAATACGAGTGTAAGGACCATTTTGCCGACTAGAGCAGCCTGCCAGCAGCGGCACAGCTTCCGCATCACCTGGAAGCCCGTCTCGTTGTTGAGGACCAGCAGGGCATCCCGCGTGAGCACGAACTCCAGGCAGGGCACCACGCCGGGCGGGTAGGAGTTGTCCTCTGCGCATGCAAGGAGCATCATCGATTGGCAGTGCGACAAAGGTGGGTAAGAGCGTGTGAGCTGCCCAGGTACTCGCCAGGAAGCAGTCAGCAGCAACCCACCCATACCGGCAGTGCTTGTGCTGAGCTAACAGTCCCGTAGCTCCACGACAAATTGTTCTTGCCTGTCTAACTCTTACCGAAGCCCCCTACCAACGACACACGTGCTTTTTGGACTTTGTGGATTAAAACTGATCAAGACATCGGGTGTACCCACCCACCTGCGTTCTGCAGCAGCTCCATCACGAAGTGGAGGTCCTTGGAGTACAGCTGGTCTGACAGCTGGGGGTGGAGGCGTGTGTGTTAGCATGTGGGCATGTGTGTTAGCGTGTAAACACGAAACGTGCTGCTCCAGCCAACAGGTTGTGCAGTTCTAAAGCGAAAGCGAGGAGTACACTGAGATACCACCACGCACGTACACGGCGCCTAGCGCAAGCAGCCCCGCCCCGCCCTTAACCCACCTGCACCACTGCGTTGCCCTTAACCCACCTGCACCACCGCCCCGCCCTTAACCCACCTGCACCACCGCGTTGCCCACTCGCTCGGTGTTGCAGCGGATGGTCTCCATTGCGTCAGGGTCCGTGTACTCCTTGTCCACGCCGTACGTCTGCATGACGAGCCAAGACATGGGCATGGCAAGATGAAGGTGTCTTGTGTCCGTCGTTGGCGTCGAGGTCGGCGCAAGGTGGGACCATTCCTGTACATGCATGCAGCCCTTGTGGCCATCCTTGGCGGCCGCTGATCCTCACACGCCAATAGCCCCTAGCCCGCCATCTCAAGCACCCGCACCACTGATACCGCAACATACGGTATGGTGGCACCGCAGAGCTGCATGTAAAAAAATTTGCTCTCACATACTCCGACATCGCGACATACCCACCACCACCACGACCACCACCACCATCATAACCCACGTGTCGGATGCGGTCCACCACCGCAGCGCACTCCCTCCTCCGTGCCGCCATGGGGTCCGCGGCACCGCCACCTGCATCCTCCTCAGCGCCCTCAGCAGGGCCCGCCCGCACGCCACCCCCGCCGCCGCCGCCCTCTGCCTCCCGCCCTTCCCGCCCCTCCACCTGCTCTCCCTCCACCGCCTCCTGCCCCTGCTGCTGCTGCTCCACGGGAGGAGGTGTCGCTCCGTCCTGGTTCTTGCCGCCAGGCTGGGTGGAGGCGCGGTCGTCAGCGACTGCGGCGTCGCCGTCAGCAGCTGGGGCGGAGGAGCCCACGCCATCTGAGACGGGACCCGGCGGCGCCGCTGCCACCGTGCTCGGCACTGCGGGTGGAGCTGCTGCGCCCTCCGCATCTCCCGGTCCTCCCTCATCCCCACCAGCAGCAGCATCCGACCCAGCCACGGTACCTTCCACTATCACTCCCTGCGCGCCGTCTAGCCGCTCAGCCGCTCCGCGCTTTGCCTTCTGCTGCTGCTTCTCCGGCTCTTGCTTTGTCGCTCCAGTACTCGGCGGCGCGGTGGGGGTGGTAGAAGCAGCGGCGCTGGAGGCGGCGGCGGCGGCTGCCGGCGGCGGCGGCGCCACACGCTGCCGCACCCAGTCTGCGCACCACTCCTCGTGCCCCAGGCTCAGCCCCAGCTGGTGCAGCACGGACCTGAGCGTGGGTTAAGCGTGGGTTCACAAGCAGCACACCTCTTACACTCAAATCATGGACGCAGGCTGGCGTTACGAGTGTGGCCATGCATGAAGACTTCCAGGGAAATAGTAAAGAGGACCTTGCGTTGTGTTGCATCAGGTGAGCATCAGTACGACATGGAGCCGCCGCAATCGTCCGGTTCCGGTACACCGGTCACATGCCCACCTGTGCGCAGGGTTGGGCCGCGCGGCCACCAGCAGCATCGTCCGCCACCCCCTGCCCACCACCTGGGGGCTCTCCAGGGGCGGCAGCAGCACCCTGGGGGGCACACGGCGGTAGCGGGTACGTGTGTGGCGGTACGTGTGTTTTGGGTTCCCGTGGGCCGCCGGTGACACAACAAAGTCAACTTCCTATCCTGTGAAAGCGGAGCAATGCCGGATGGCAACGGCATGGCGCCACTATACACATTCCCTGCCACCCATCTGAACCTATACAGTTGCTTGCGTCTGGGGATTTGCGACCCATGGATGCCGCGCAAACGTGGCGGGCCGTCAGCTCTTACGGACTTGAGTGCACCGCACCATGCGCCTACCTCTCCGCCGCCACCAGGCGCAGTGTCTTGATGGGAATGGCCGCCAGGCAGTCCAGGCAGCAGCGCAGCAGCGGCAGCAGGTGGGCGGGCACGGTGTGGTGACCACGCCCCGTGCGTGCGGCGGCCGCCCTGCGCGGGGGCAGCATTGCACGCAGCATTCCGGGCTTTCACAACGCTCGTAAAGCCATCTGGACCGTGTTCGTACAGTTGATCCAAGACCCACAGATGCGAGCAATGCTGCAGGTGCTGTTACCTTAGGCCGCGTGCGGGTTGGCTGCATCTAGTCGCAGGTCGACACGCGTGCACACAGCGCGAATGCTTTGAAGAAGCACCGCAGCAGCAGCGAGCAGCGCCACTCGCCTGTCCGCCGCCGCCCCCGCTGCCGCCCCGCTGTCCGCCAGTGCCGCCCAGCTGCCCTCCACAACGCCCGCCAGGTACTGGGGGCACGCAGTCAGGGAAGCACACAGAATAAAATGCAGGGAAACACCTTACGGGAATTTTGCAGCTGCAATACGGTACAGGGGCATGTACGCCTGTTACGGGGTGCAGGAGGGAGGGGGTCCTCGCTGTGAGGAACAGGCTGTGCCATAGGAAGGCTGCTTGACGTGCGAGGACAGGTATCTATGCTGAGACAGCCAAGGCCACAGCGAGCCAGGATCGAGCGAGGCAATTAAGGATGGGCAGCCCCCGAGTTGCTTTCTACAGGCGGTGTACGGCATGCATGGGGCCTCGTCCGGCGCGGTACGGCGCGCGTCAGACACGTGCCTGTAGGGGCGCGGCGTCGGCGCCGCCGCAGTCTGCCACCAGGGCTGCCAGTGCTGCGGCCATGGAGGGGCCGTCCAGGCGGGACAGCGCCGCTGTGAAGGCGGCGGTGCTCCCCTGGTGGTTGGTGGTTGGCGGTTAGGGTGGGGCGGGCAGGCCAGCAGGCGAGCGAGTAGGTAATTGGGTAGTAGAGTACCGGTACTCGTAAGAACGGCACCTGTAAATGCAGCTCGCTTGACTACCAGAACCAGGTCTGCAACAAAAAACGGCTGCAGGAGGGGAGTACGGACAAAAGTAGGTGGCGGTGGACGCCAGGAGACGGGTACACGGAGCATGCAAACGACTCACCTGAGATCCCTGCCCAGCCGGTATCTTGTACAGCCGCCCGCCCGGTGCCTCCACCGCCCGCCACGTGCTGCTGATACCGGTAACCGGGTTGGCACCATCGCTCCTTCCGCCGCAATCGCCACCGTCAGCTGCCGTCCGGCCGTCCGCATGGGCAACCCTGCAAGATGTAAAAGAATGCTCATCCTCATCCACGTCATTAGGCTTTAAGGGTAACAGCACAGAACCCTTTTGGCTGCGAGACTAGAGCCTCCTGACAGATGACAGGCATTGCGACCCATGTAACGTATTGTACCGGCACGCACACCACCAACCTTTCGCAAGCCCCGTCCTTTCAGCTCACCTGGCCACGAAGTGCTTCAGCGGCCCCAGCGCCCCCTCGAACGCCTCCTCCCAGCAGCTCCACTCCGCCAGGTCCACCAGCATGGGGGCGGAGTTAAGACACGCGGCAGCAGCCTCCTCTAGCGACTCAGCCCACACGGCTGAGGCCGCGCTACCCGCTGCTCCCGCCGTGTCTGCTGCACCTGCTCCTCGTGCTGCCGCAGCTGCCGCCACCTTCTGCACCCTGTCACAACCCAGCCACCAGCCCGGCCCCACGCCGCCACCCTGCAGCGCCCGCCCCGCCGCGATGCCATACTCCGGCACCACCCGGGCCGCCGCCGGCACCGCACTGTCGTACTGTACGGCAAGCGCCGCCAGGTGCCGTACAGGGCCCAGCCCCAGGGCGGCGGCGCACGGCACGCGGTACTGGCGGCGCAGCACCGCCTCCGCCGCCTCCAGGGCAGCTGGGTCGTGGGCGTAGGACAGCTGGCCGCCATCCTCGCCTGCGTATAACGCAAGCAGCACACAGCAAACTCTCATGACTCACATGAGGCGCCATCTACATGTAAGGGTGCCCGACTGACTAGGATGGTACTGCATGGGCGCTTGCAAGGGCAATGGAGCTATGAAGGAAATGGGCTATGACAGGACGGTAGCGCACAGCAGGATTGACGTTTACGGCGATGGGAACAAAGCTAGAGGCCAACAGTACCCCACCTGCGTCATGGTCGCGCTCAGCTTGGTCCGCCGGCCCTCCGTCCTGCTGCTGCTGCTGCTGCCTCCGCGCCCCCCGCCCCGCCGCCAGCACCATGGCCACCAGCGCCAGCACCTCATCCGCGTCCACACCCCCACACCCAGCAGCAGCGCCGCACACAGCAGCACCAGCCGGCCCTGCTCCTGCTGCCCCTGCCCCCGCCCCCATGCCTCCAGCGGCCCCCGTGAGCTCCAACGCCAGCTGGTGGTCCTCCGCCAGGGCTGCGGGGGTGTTTTAAACACGCAAAACCGCATGGTGGCACGTGTCAGGCGTACAGAGACATGCAGAGCGGCCGTGCCGCAAGCAGCAGGGAAAACACCCGAGCGGCGCCCATTGTTTTGCCCGCCCCATGCCGCCCTACCTGCGAGCTGCTAGGGCGCACAGTACAGCCACCGACTTAGCCACTACCGTGCAGTCCACTACACAGCCCACCTGCCCATTTCCATTTAGCTGCATGCTGCTGATACCCCATGCACCCACCTGCCAGCAGGGAGGGGCCCCTGCCCAGCTGCGCGAAGCTGGCCGCCCCCAGGGCAGCAGCCACGTCCCGTTCCAAGGCCGCCAGCGCGCGGAAGGACAGACCCTGGGGGTTAACCGCAGAGCGGCACAAGGGAGGAAAGGGACAGAAGCGGACCAGGTGGCTACCGGTTTTGAGTCCGCATGTTCGTGCTGTTGGCGCGTGGTTGACCATCAACAAGCTTCTGTTATAGGCAACGGGCGCGGAAGGCAGGCCCTGTGGGGCGCGGCGGTGGGCGGTAAGCGTCGGCCCCACCGACGGCTGCATGACATCATCACCCACAGGTGACGGCGCGCATTCTCCGAGCACCTGCCCCCGGTTGTGCTTCAGCTCGCAGCGGGCCTGACCTACCTCACCAGCTGCCACGCCTCCACGCCATCACTACAGCACCGCAAAGCAGTATGGGCAGCAAAGCGCGCAGTACAGATCCATACGTTGCTGTGTTGTACCAGCCCACGCACCTGGTTCAGCTCGGCCACCACCTCCCGCAGCCGCTGCCAGCTGGTCGCCACCAGCGGGCCGCTGGCGCCCCCGGGGCCCCCAGCAGCACCCCGATCCCACTCGCCCCAGCCGGCCCCAGCCTCCCCCTGCCCCTCCCGCTGCCGCTGCTGCTGTTGCCATCCGTCGCCGTCCTCCTGCCCTGGGCCCCCGCCGCCATCCCCCCGTGCCCCTGCCGCCACGTGTGCCATGCCGTACGCCGCCAGGGACCTCCGCAGCTGGACCACCAGCACAGCAGTCGACTGCAAAGGCGGGGAACGTGCGCGTGGTCGTACGCCAGGCTGTACGAACGTACAGCAGTAAGTGGGCAGGTGTAGGACGGGCCGGACGGCTGCTCCGCAAGCGCACAGCATAGCGGTTACACCGCATTGCTGCACCAACCGAGGCCTGGCCGTGACGTCTGCATGCCAGCGCCAGTAGCCAGCACGCTTTCCCTAGGCCGACATCAACCAGCCCGAAATTGCCCTGCCGGGTGCTGGCCCTGCGCACGCCCTTGGCTGCCCTGCAACAGAAGAGGCCTCCAGCCTCCAGCAGCTAGTCACACCGCCTCCTACCTGCTAACAGAGCGCACGCGTATCCGCCTACACGCCCATCGCCCACCGCGTCAATCCACACTCTCAGCTGCAGCACCTAGTACAACGCTACTTATGCTGACTATGCCCCCCGTTCAGTCCTGCCCCAAAGCACAACAGCAGTTGTACAGCCACACTTACCCTCAGCGCCCTGTACAGCGGGCCGACCAGCTCACCGGCCATGGCCCGTTGCACCTCGGCGTTGCGAGCCCAGCTCTTGAGAGTGTTCTTGGTGTAGCCCTTGGGCTGGTGGTCCTTGACTGCAGACATGAGCTGCGGGCCAAGGGCGGCATGCCATCCATGCGCCAGCAACACATTGTAGAAGTTTGTAATGCGGAAAGTTGGATTCACTCAACGAGAAAGGAGAGGGGCGAGGCGCGGGGTGGGGCGCAGGTGAGCCAGCCCAGGCGCCGACGTGCAGTTTCGTTACCAGCCCGACCCTCGCCCACAGTACGACTGCACAAGGTCCTGTCCAACTCGGTGTTACTGGGTGTTACCGTACCACAAGCAATTTGTATCCTGGGTACCGGTATGTCCGGCCGCACCTCCGGCAGCTCCAGCCCCAGTCGCTGCCAGGTGTCCATGCACTCGTGGGCGTCCAGGGTGCGGGGCGGGGTGGAAGCTGCGAGAAGCTGCTCCACCCGTGCCACCATCGCCTGCCCGTCTCCGCCCGCCTCGGCGTGACCGGTCAGCAGCAGCGCGTGCGTGGAGGAGTCCACCAGCCGCAGCGTGAGCTCTGAGGTGCATGTGGGTTGTGGGTTAAGCTTACATGCAGGACGGGGAGGACACGCATGGGCGAGTCCACCAGCCGCATCGTGAGCTCGGAGGGGTGCATGTGGGTTGTGGGTTGTGTGGGTTGGGGGTTAAGCTTACATGCAGGACGGGGAGGACGCGCGTGTGCGAGTCCACCAGCCGCAGTGTGAGCTGTGAGGGTAGGTTGTGTGGGTTGTGGCTTTTGGGTGCACTGAAGGAGGGATGGGGTTTTCTGGCCCTCCGCGCCTGCTTCCACAGCACCGGCGCCACTGCACTGCGTCAAGGCGTGATAATGGCGTGATGTATCATAACCATATACGGTAGACAATGACCAATTGCAAGTGGATTATGTGCCATGGGGCGAGATCGTACGGTACCTTGGAGGTCCTGCAGGACATTGTCCACGGGGGGAGGTACGGTGGGAGTGATGCCCTCGTGGGTTAGCTGTGGGTTAGCTGCCAGGCCACGTGCCTCCTCCGCCGCCAGCTCCTGCGGGTGGGCCGTGTCCGCGCATGTACGATGAGGCTTGCCCATACAGTACATAGTAACACACCAAGGTGGCGCACCAGCTGACACACAAGGAGAACAGCTCGAGGCTCATACATGCAGTATGCGGTTTGTGCTATGACGTATGCTACACCCCGGCCACGAGGCAGCATAACACTAAAGTCATGCCATCCTTGGGGCTCAAGATACTACTTTCAAGAAACCCTCTCAAGGAACTGCCAGACTGTGTTAGATCGGTACGGGGCGGGAGGATAACGCAAGGTGCGCGGTGTTGTACTGCTGCTGCCCAACGCCGCTAGACCGCCCTGGCCTAGCCGCCTTATACACGTGCCCCCACGGAACCTCAACCGCCATGCAGCAGCTTGCCCCCACGCCCCCACGCCCACCTTTACCAGCTGCCACAGCAACAAGACCTCTCCCTCCATGGCCACCCGCAGACCCTGCGGGACATAAACGCTACATCAGTGTCCTTAAACACCTGTCCGGCGAGGGACCCCTGCTGCTGAGCCCCCTGCTGCCGCCCTGGTACGCCATGTAAGGGGGGAGGCGTGTGCGCCGTTGCTTGGCACCGCACGTGTGCAGCTACCTCACCGCCAACCATCAACACAGCGCTGCAGCAAGGCAGCGCACTCCCAACACGCGCACCCACGGACATCAGCAGTCCTTAGCGTGCATACCACTCAGCACAGCAGGTGCAGGTAATGCGTCTCCGTTCAACACCGGCGGCCGGCACCCACCGGTATGAGCTGGCGGCCCTGCTCCCACCGCGTGCGTAGCGCTCAATGCAGCAGGTGCATGCGTGCATGTGTATTAACCTCTGGCGGCCGGCATCCACACCCACCGGTATGAGCTGGCGGCCCTGCTCCCACAGCGTGTCCACCTGCTGCTGCGCCTCCTCCAGCAGCACCTCACGCTGCGACCGCTCCAGATCTTTCACCTCCGACCAGGCCTACGCGCAGCCGCAGCAGCCACTGCGTCATCATCCTCAACGCGCATACAGTTGCAGACAAACCGCCGTAAGACAAACCGCCGTAATACTATTAGGTACGACACCCCTTGCATACAGCGGCGAAGCCATTTTATGCAGAACGCTCTGGTGCCAACAACAGGACTTGTCGGTTGAGCCTTCTTGCCGCTGTTCTGGCACAAAGGTGGAAGCTGGTCCGGTTGACACACCAAGCCTTCCCGCAGCACCTACAGCACTGACTTGTCCTGTTCACGTGCTGACAAAGCGTTATAGTGCCGTACCTTGAACAGCTGGCCGATGAGGGTCCCAAAGCCCCGCCCAATGACCACACCCAGATCCCGACACGACCTGGCGGGGTGGGGGCAGCAGGGGGCGCGCGGGCATGGCACGTGTCAGGACTTTCTCAAGAAGATGGGGCACAGGCAGCACAGGCCGCCCACAACCCGGAATGCATTTGGTTGTTAAGGTATCCCAATGCCTGGTACGTAAGCGGTGGCAGGGCGCCTCAGTACTGCTGAGGCCTGAGATGCATTCGACCAGCTGCCAAGAGTGGGGCAAAGCCAAGCCCCACTGGTGTAAACGTGTCGCACGACTGCACCCGTCCAGCTGCGACAGCGACCAGCTGCTTTGGGTGGGGTAAAGCCAAGCCCCCTGACGCTAAACTGTGGCATGTCGTTTACAAGCAACAAAGTTGCGCAATAACAAAGCCCCGACTCCTGTACGTCGCGAGCTGCGTTCACTCTCAGAGGTGCCCCACAAGGGGGCGTCCTCTTGGTATGTGGGTCCTCCCACAACACAAGCCAGGGCGCACCTCTGGTACGTCCTCTCCAGCTGCAGCCGCAGCTCCTCCTCAGTCAGGTCCTCCCTGGTCCTCTTGGCCCGCACCAGCTTCCACATCACCTGCACCACGTCCGCATGCGTCACCTGCGGCGTGGCGGTGTGGGTTAGCACTGTGGGTTAGCAGTCTACTAATAGGTGCGTTTGAGCCCGCACATCGGCTTCCAAAACACATGCACCTCGTCCGCGTGCGCCTTCTGTGATCGGAGCACCACAGCAGTGGCAGATAGGGAGACATAACGGGTAGGTGAGGGGCAGGAGGCAACTGCGTCTTGGCCTGCGGTTGGAGCGCCCTATGCACCATATCTTGCGTCAATGACCAAGTGCATAAATTGCGGCGAGTAAGCACAGGAGCGCAAACCAGCTGCTTAATCCACGCCTTCGCAGCTGCACGCGCCTATACGTCCCGGCCACAACCCCGCCCAAGGTGTGAACACGCACAAGACCACTGCCCCCCTGCCCCCGTGCACGTGCACCACTTCAACAACTGCCTAACTGACAATCCTCCTGTCCCTCGCTCTGTGTCCCCCTTAGCCGCTGAACACCATATCTCATACGGTATACGTGGTAAGCGTGAGTCTCCCTCCAGAAGCCCCTGGCCCTAGCACATGCCACGCGCACCCACCTTGGGATTGGGCATGTCGGTCATGTCCTCGTGCGCCAGGCCCGCGCGCACCGCCTCCGGGTGGCGCCACAACGGCCCCAGCATCAGGTCATTGTAGCTGTGGATGCGGTCAGCCAGCTCACCAATACGCACGTAGCCCTGTCGCATTAGCGTCCACAGCACCGCCAACGCTGTGTCAAGGCAGTTTGTAAGGCCTAGATGCCATTCGTATACAGCTGTAATGCGAATGGTATTGAGGGGGGACGGAGATGGCAGGGGAGGCAGAAGCGCGGGAGTGGGTTAAGCAAGCGACCCCATTGCTTACCCACCTTCTCCCTTGCCACGATGAAGTCCCCCAGGTCGTGCAGCGTCTTGGCCGCGCCCTCCACCGCCAGGTAGGCCACCACGCCGCTGCGCACGCGCCGCTCCCGATCAAAGTACTCCAGGGCGTACGGCAGCCGCCGCTGCCACATGAGCCGGAACACGTCATCGGCGGAGGGTACGGCGGGGCCGCGGCCGGAGGGCGTCACGCGGCCGGCGGGCTGCTGCTCCTCCAGGGCGGCGAGGGCCTGAGAGGAGGCGGGGAGTGCAAAGGAGGAGCGGTTGAATGGGCGTGTTATGTAAGGCGTGGAGGAGAGGTGAGCGGGTAGATGAGCATGTGGCATGAGTGGGTATTGAGAAGCGTGGTGCGGGTTGGAGCTTTGATGCTCTAGGATTCGTCCAGGAGCGGGCACGGCGCGGGCACGGGGCTTGGAGTTGCGTGGGATGGCGGGCGAGTGGCGAAAGCAAAGCGAAATAGTAGCACCCATTCATGCGTAACACAGGTACCACACGTCCTAAGGTGTCGGTAGCCAATAGCAGCAGTTCAACAGCGGCCCCTCGACACGCTTGAGCTTACAAGGGACAGCGCCTGGGTCATCCCCGCATACTGGCCAGCTCTATGCAGCTGCTGCCGCGCGGTCTTGAGCTCCTTCTCGATGGCAGCCATCATTCGCTCTGCGGGCGACTGGCCCTGGCCCGGGGGCACCGCGGACTGGCCGCCCACGCCTTGTCCTGCTGCACCTGCACGGCCCCGTGAGGCCGAAGCGGCCGTCGCAGCGGCAGCAGCCGCTGCCGCTGCTGTAGCTGCTGCATTTACAAGTGTATATGATGCCGTGCTCTGTGCCGCAGCCCGCCCTTGCCCAGCTGCAGCGGGGTTCCGGGATTGCGATGGAGCCTCGCGCCCTCGGCCGCTGACAGCGGCCCCTGCAGCTTGGCCGCCTGTATTTCTAGTCATTTATACGGCTCGTTGTTCATTTGCTACTCGTGGTGGGCTGGCCGATCACAACGGCAGCAGCGGCCCGTGGAGTCCGAAACCCAACTGGCCCTCATGAAGTTCTGAGCTTCTTGCAGCGTTAGGCTCAAACTTCAGCATTCTTTTAAAACAATGTGCCATGGCCCGTAAGTCGGCAGCCTGCGGTCGTGGGGTTGTCACGGGTCGTCACGGGTGAAACTGTCAACCACCCCTCCTGGTCCATGGTCCAATTAGGCCATCCCACCCCGCCATCTGTCAGGGCATGACTGTGTGATATACTGTGTGCTTGCCAGGCTCTGGTGGTTTACAGTAAACCTACGGTAGGCGAGGGGCATCCCAGCTGCCATTTCCGCTCGCACCCTAACGCACCAATGACCGACACCAGGCAGCGAACACGACCAAAGGGCACGAGACACCTGGGCCATAGTCACTTAGACGCCCCCATTCCCTTGGCCAGCCGCGCCGAGTTCGCAATGCCTACATGCGTCATGCTGTCCCAATGCACTGCTGCTCTCAAGTCAGACGCTCAGACCTACATAATCCTGCAGTACAAGCTTGAGTCACCCCCCGCGTTTTTCTACGCGCCTATCCCCTAGACACAGTCCGTGCAATGGAGTGCCGACCTGCTGCTGCTAAACTGTCACATCCTCCTCACTCGTCCTTCAAGTGACCCCCGCCGCCCGCCCCTCCCGCGCCCCCCGTCAACACCGACAGGAACCGGTTCAAGCTCACGCTGCCAACCGGCCGGAAGCCGCCCCTTGCCCCTGCCCGTCCCCCCGCCCCCGCCCCACCCGCCGGCCCGAACGGCCCTTCCGCCCCCGGCCCCACATGCCCGGGCGACGCGCCAGGCAGCGAGGTCACCATCGGTACACCTGTCACAGTGGTCCGGGGGGACAACCCAGCAGGCAGTCCCCCGCCGCCGGGCCCCAGCACCAACCCCAGCCCCGGTCCTGCTCCTCCCCCTCCCCCGCCGCCCCCCGTTTGTCCAGTGGGTACCAACGGTTCACTGGACATGGGCCCGAACGACGCATTAGGGCTGCTTTGGTGGTGGTACTGCTGCTGGTGCTGGTGACCGCCTTGGAAGCTGTGGTGCAACGTGTGCGGAGAGGGCGGCACGCCGCCCGCGCCCGCGCCCCCACCTGTGCCACCCCCAGCCCCACCCCCGCCCCCTCCATGCTTACCCACACCCACCACCACACCCCCGGTCGACGCCGTCGCGCCCCCACCCCCACCCCCACCAGCTGCTGCACCACCTCCACCTGCACCTGCTCCACCTGCTGCAACCACGGTGGCCCCGCCTGTGATGGCCCTGGCGACGTGCGCCTGGCCCGCCGCGGCCCGCAGGTGCTTCAGGCCGTAGTGCCGCGCGTAGTACCTGGCGTACCAGTGCGCGGCCGCCTTGATGGCGTACCCGAACAGCAGCTTGACGCCGCACAGCACCGCCCACAGCGCAAACACCACGGCCGCGCGAGCCCATACCTGGAGGGGACCAAGGGGCGCGAGGCAGGCCTGTGAATGGTGCTTTGGATTCGTTAAGCGAACGAAGGGCTTGCTCGCAGAGCGTCGCTATGCGTGCGCAATGTGTGTCAAGTTTTAGGATAGGCTGCGGCGTAGGCCTGGTTTCCCCACGTGCCTTTTTGTGACTCTCGCGCTTTACGCGCAACCCCACGTGCACCCGCGTCGCCTCTTCCACACGGCCCTAGCCCCTTTGGACCTGCCTGCGCTACCGCACCCCAATCCATCCACCCCCACCTGCGCCCGTGTGTCCACCCTCAGCCAGAACAGCGTGAGGCCGATGCGCACGGCCAGTGCGGCGGGCGCCAGGTGGTGGAAGGCCAGCAGGCGGGGCGCGGAGTGGCTCTGCGCGTTGACCGCCTTGCTGCACAGGTCCTGGGGGGTGGGGGAGTGCAGGTTGCGTGGGCAGGGCAGCGGATGTTAATGGCCAATCCTACAGCGCAACGCCAGCAGCAGAGCTGCAGCTGCAGCAACATCGGGTGATTGGCCCTGCATCAAGGCAACGTTGTCCCGGCATGCCGTCGCCCCTAAGCTTGTTAAGGAGCCCCACAAATCCCTCCGTCCCTTCTCCAGACCCCCTTGCCCTCCCCCATGATAGTACAAAACGTCCTGGCGGGTGGGGGAGTGCAGGAAGCGTGGGCAGGGTAGATACTTGAGCTGGTCCGGTCCCAAGGCGCAGCGGCAGCGGCAGCAACAGCAGCAGCGTAGCGCCGGATGGTTGACTCTACACAAAAGCAACCTCGTCCCAACGTGCCGTTGTGTTCTAAGCTCTCGAAGCCCCTCGCACACCCCTCCGCCCCTTCTCCAGCACTATTCCTCGGCCCCTTACCTGCCCCACGATATCACGTGTGCCCACATGGACCGACTCGCCCTCCTCTTTCCATAGCTCAAGTATGAGTGCCCCATACACATCCCACGGAGCTTTGGCAACAGCCCCGATGCATGAGCTATGACCCCGCACCCTGTGGCCACTCCCTTGCCCATGCCCTGCCCATGCCCTGCCCCCATGCACGTCGACGCTCCCTCCCCCCCCCCCCCTTTACCTGGTGGAACTCCCTGTAGATGCCCGGCCGCACGTCGCTGAACTTGCCCAGCACGGCGTGCTTGACCACGTCGATGACCACCTCCGCCGCCACCATGAGCCCGCACACGCGCACGTAGTCGGGCGGCGGGCGCCAGGTGGCGGCGCTGTCCATCTCCTCCACCACCACGAACCCAAGCACCACCACCAGGTGGAAGCGCTCCACCATGTCCTGGCAGGGTGGGCGGGTAGGGTACGCACGGGTAGGTATGACTGGACGGGTAGGTTTGACTGGACGGGCAGGTATGACTGGCGGAAAAGGTGTAAGTTTTGTGCATGGGGTTACGGTAAGGCAACGTGGTGCAGCGTGCGGTGGGGCAGCAGGGGGCAACACATGTCTTGGTTGGCGCTGGCGTGCAGGAGCGCCGTGAATTTTATGTTGGGCTGCTGTTCCAGTGAAGTCCCCAGCAGCTGTGCTGCATGCGGCCGCCTGCATCCTCGGCTGAAGGCTGCCAGCCCTTGCCCCTACCCACCGCGCACACCAGCGCCCACAGGCGGGTGCTGTCCCACTTCTTGAACACGGTGCTCTTTATCTCCACAAAGTTGTTGGCGATGAGCAGCGCCACCAGGCCGTTGCGGGAGCTGTTGAGCGCCACGGCCAGGATCAGGGCCTGGGGGGGTGGGCGACGGGAGATAAGAGGCCAGGGGAAAAGGGGGTAGGCGGGTGCTGTTGGCACAAGCCAGAACGAGGGCCTAATGGGGTCGGCGGTAGGAAGACGATTGGAGGTTGGTGGGTGTTGATGGCGGTGGCAGTGATTTGAGAGGAGGAGCACCAGGCCCCGGGCGGCAGACAGCATATGACATGGCAGGCTGAAGGCAGTATGGGACGGGGGCCTGAATCACCACCCGGCTTGTCAGCCCATTGAGGAGCACCGACACGTTCACCCTTTGTCCCGGCACCACCCCACGGCACTACCCCAACGCACCTGGCACATGAGCGTCAGGGCGTGCAGCGTGACGATGCCCCACGCCACGCCCGCGTCCGCCGCCACCGCCCACCAGCGCTTCTTGCCCGCCAGCCACTGCGTGCAGGTGCCGCCCAGCGCCTCGAGCACGTCGTTGCCGAAGTTGGACAGGATCTGGGGCGGGCATAGGAGGTGTAGGGACACGGGGTAGGCATGCAAATGGGACTGAAACGAGGGAGACGGGATGGGCAGGCGCGGCGTGCGGCAGCTGCAAAGCTCAGGCGGTGGGGCAAGGGGACGTGTAATGGGTGCAGCCCGCGCTTGGTACGCATGCACGGAGGTGCCGTGCGGTTGATGAGGGGGGCGAGGTGGAGAGGTGTGCGGCAGTGCTGTGCCATGCACGCACCTTGTCGCTCATGTCGAAGGCGGTGGATAGCACGGACATCTTGAGGAACTCTGTGGTGCGGCAAGGGGGTTTGCAAGGGGAAGGGTGGGGGAAGGAGTGGGGACTTGGCTGGACAAGATGACAGACGCGGGGGCATTAAAAATGCGGTGTAGTCAGCTGCCATGCACCTGAGCGCCTAATCGGATGCCCCATTTTGCCCATTCCGCGGTTTTCTTGCGGAACGGCTTTCCGTGCGAGCCTTTCAGTGTTCAAGCCTCACCCCATCCCGTCAACTCCCCTTGCATGCTCTGCCGTTCAATAATCATGCAGCTAACGACCAACGTGGTGACGGACCGCGAACACCGTTATGGTACCCTAACCCACACTGCACACCCACCCGAGGTGATGTCCTTGAGCCAGTAGTAGATGGACCCCGGCCGTACAGCCCGCAGTACCGCCGCCGCGCCGCACAGGATGACTAGGCATAGCAGGTCGTACAGCTGGCTGCCGCTCAACCGCCCGCGCAGAAGCCCCGTACCGCCGCCCTGGGCCGAGCCCTTCCGCTGATGCGCGATGTGGGCTGTGGAGGAGGGGCCAGAGCGCTCTTGGGTGAGTGCCGGGTGGAGCTGGGTGTGGGAGGGGCCGCTGGGGGTGGGCGCACCGTCGAGGGAGGGGCGGTGTGGGGCGGGGGTGGAGGGGGCGAGGGGAGGGGGCTTGCGGCGGCGGGCGGGCAGCAGCAGGGAAGTGGCGAGCTGGCCCAGCGCAGCAAGGCAGCGCAGGGGCAGCAGCGTGAAGACGCCCTGGGGGCAGAGCAGGGAGGGAAGGGCCGTGTCAGGGCCGGGCGATTACCCAAGAACGGCAAGGCAGGTGCAGGGCCCTCGCCAACGCATGGTGGCGGGGCCATGCACGTGGTCGCGCCAGCGCCCGCCGGCAGCTGCATTGCCACGGGATATCCTCAGGCCCAGCACTACCCAAGACCCCGATCCGCCCTCGGCTGCCGTCGCCACGGTGGCTGTGGCGCACAGGCATGCGTTGGACGGCACGTGGCAGGCGTGTCACGCACCAGGAACGAGTCCATGGTGGGCTGCCCGCGCGCGCGCGCGCGTGTCACACAGCGCGCGTCCGACACAACACGTATCACGCGGCACGTGTCAGGCGTGTAACGCACCAGGAACGAGTCCAGCAGCATCAGGAAGCCGAACGCTATGAGGCGCTCCAGCTGGTACGGCACGTGGATGAGGAAGTTGTAGCTGCGGGGTGCCGAAGAACGGGCCGGGTAGGTTGGGTTCGGGTCGGATCGGGTTAAGGTAGGCCAGTGACAAGAGGTGGGGCCCGGATGGGATGAGCGCAGTGAACCAGGGACAGCACAGCGTGCGATTGGGTTTTGTGTTCCGGCTTGCATGTCAGGAGGCAAGGAGTGCTAAATGTATAGTTGTGGTACCATGCCAGTAGTAATGACGCTGTAAGCTCTTGCCCCTCCCCTGCAACTGGTTTGCTTTACCAGACCCCCAAGGCACACAGCATCTCCTACGTTGCTACGTACCATGCTGTCCAGGGACCCCACCACCCATCGACTCACACCCGCTCCCGCTCCGTCTGGCCCCACACCACGCCCGCCGTGGGCAGCTTCTCCGCCGGCCGCGCCTCCGCCGCCAAGTACGACATGAAGCCCTGCAGCTGCTCGTCATCTCCGTGCCGTACAGGGTACGGCGGGATGACGCCGTGACCCAAGCCCAACCCGCCGGTGAAGCCCCCGCCACCGCCCCCGCCCCCGCCTCCGCCCGCACCCCCGCCTGCGGGGGTAGGTGGTGGTGCTGCTGCTGCCGTGTGTCCCGAGGTGCCGGCGGCCAGGGGTGTGAGTCCCGAGCTGGTGGGAGGGAGCGGCAACGAGCTGGCGGCCATGGTGGAGGGGCCGGCGGGGGCAGGGGCGGGGGCGGGGGCGGCGTGTGCCGGGGAGAAGGGTGAGGGCGGTGCGGCCGCGTTGCCGTTGGTGTCTGCGGTGTGGAGACGGGGACCCAACGCGGTCGCTGAGGTGGTCATGTGGGTCAAAGTGTGGATGGGAACGGTGAAGGCGCTTGGGATCAGGAGGGGGTGAGGGGAGTAAGGCTGTAGCATTATTCGTCCTTATGGCCCCCTGGCTCTCCGGACGCGCCCTACTGGGCCTGTAACTGTAACTGTAACTGTAGCATTGCAGCAAACGGCCAGGCCGCGCTGATTTGCCTGCGGCACGCTTGCCATGGCTGGTGAGCAAACTTCACCAAAAAAATGAGTCCATGGGACGGCAGCAGGAAGGTGCACGGTTGCTGCGTGCGGAGTTGGACGCATGCTCACCGGCAGGGTAGGCAACTGGGATGGTGACCATGGAGGTAGGCCGTGCCAGACGCGACGCTGCCGTGGTGTCTTCTGACCACCGTACGCTACCAAGCAGCCCAACGGGTCCTGAGGAGTTTTCGTATGCTTCTTCCTCCTCCTCTGCGAGGCAAACGGGGCCCGAAGAGCGGCGCAAGAGCGGGGCGGAGGTCCGCGACAGCTGCTTCCGCCTGGATACAGGTGCCCGTGGAGGTAGAAATGCAGCAGTAGTCGCCTGCGTAGGTTCTGGCGCCGTTGGCTCGGGCTCGTCGCCATCCCCGAGGGCGTCTTCCGCGCCGAAGCTGGAGATGGTGCTCGCTCCATCGTCGTCAGCTGTGTCTGCCGCGCTATTGACGACGGCCTGGATCATCGTGATTATTGGTCAGGCCGTTGACCTAAGTGATCAAAGGGTGTTTCCGAACTAAGCGGGTTCCTGGCCAATTAGGGTGACACATCCTGTATATTGTTCGCGAGGCATGCTGTTGTCACACCAATCGGTACTGCATTATAATGTGCATGTTGACTTGATCCTGGCAAAACGTCTGGGTCGAGAGCTACGTCTTCTGGCACTAGTCCGTGGCACTAGTCCTCAGCGCGCAATAAACTCCTGTTGCGTTCCACCCTTGCACCTATGTAGAACTGCAAGACGAAGCAAGTTGCAGAAGCATGGGATGTGCACAAGTTGAAGACGTTGTCAAACTGCAACAGCCTAAAATGCGTGTCGTACAAGACCCATGGGCCAGCACGACAAGGGGAGGAATCCAGAAACGCCTAACTGTAGTACAAGCCCCATACATGCTCCGCTTCTGTGAGACAGGGGATTCCCCAGAAGGCGCTGCATCGCAGGGGAGATCCCTGGGGCAAAGCGCTAGGGTAAAACTTTCCCTAAGCTGTGAAGGTCTCCCCTGTCTGCTGCTGTCTGCCCCAGAGTGCTCTCCCCTGTCTGCTGCTGTCTGCCCCAGAGTGCAAGTAGTTTTCCTCAAGACCTCAACATCAGGGCAGACCGGGTCTCCTCGACACCACTACCCACCTGCTGTACAATACCGGTTCATAGCTACATCGCTACTGTCGTTCTGCAAGCATGTACACGCCCGTTGCGGCCTGTTAAGCATGTAGCAGAAGTCACACAGTTGGTGCTGTAGTAGTAGACGACTGCCTGCTTTGCAAACCGCACAAATGCGGAACGCCGCATAGTGATGGGCCCTGCTGGGTTTTTAGCGAGCATGCAATACGGCTACCGTACTGAATGCGGCATCCAGCACTGT
>VFQN01000778.1_pt1 | contig 57526 bp, 80 predicted proteins | sample 3512371 | NCBI WGS metagenome assembly VFQN01 (sample SAMN10412370, study PRJNA504923) | tailings metagenome | isolation source: Replicate 2 from Balatoc abandoned mine | place: Philippines: Itogon, Benguet | collected 2017-08-28
TGGACGGCAACACCGCCGTCATGCTCGGCAAGGTGACCACCGTCACCCACAAGTAGATCGCTAACCCACTGGCTGGCGCGATGGGCGGCGCGCGCGGCGGAGACGCTGGCGAGTGCAGCACTAGTGGCAGGGGGGTGTGCGGTGCGTGGGAGCAGGAGGGGTTCGGTGGTAGGGGCTGCTGCACGCACGTGCATGTGCACTCGTACGGCATGGTGGTGGCGGCAGCGGCTGGAGCTGGCGGGCGGGCACGTGCATATGCATCTCGCATGGCATGCTGCGCGCTGTCGGCGCTGGCACCCTACCGGGCGGTTGGTCAGGTGGCGGAGTGGCGGCGGTCGGGCGGCGGCTGGGATCCGGGGGAACACTGCGTGCAAGCGTGATGACCCGCGTGTGACTTGCCTGACTGCTTGACGTCGTTTCTTGTAATGCTCATTTGACAGAAGCAGTGTTTGTGTCATGTGGAGCTGTGCGGCCATGGCAAGGCTCTGGCTTCCAACATAAAGTCTGGGTTGAGTTCGGAGTCTTCAGTACAGCTCAGCGTGCAGCCAGCCTGGCCGTACCCTTCCAATCTGCCGCAATGTGTGGCATGTGCCAGGCTCGGCAGCCCCAACTGGGCGCACTCCGTCCCTTGTGCACTGCTCTGAACGGAACCAATACCCGTGGCAGTGTGCGTACATCAGTAGAAACATCTGGGTCAGACGAGGTCAGACGGTAATGTTCGTTGTGCCAGTGCACACGCTCGTTTGGGGACTGGCATCATCTCTGCAGACGCGGTGGCGCTTGGACGCAGCCCTACATCACCACATACCAGATTTTGTCCGCTGCCACGTGCCCAGCCGGCAAGCGTGCAAGTGCCTAGACCCTACCCTGCCCTACCTGTTCGGTCAAGTCAGGCTGTAGCAGTTAGCATGGGCGGAAACTGACAGTGGCACAGTGACTGCCTTACAGCGACGACCTTACACCTTACGTGCAGCGCCTGTCGCAAGCGGCCTGACACGCACCCCCCTAACTAGCCTTGTGGGGCTGAACCTTCACATCATAGTCCGCCAGCCCAGGCACACCTTCGTGTTGCCCGTGTCTCAAAGCGTCTCACCTACCTAGATGCCTCTCACCAGAAGTGTCGCATGCGCGCCATGGAAGAAAGCCAAACCTGCTCCGGCAAAAATCTTCTCCATGCATGCCCCACTGAAGCGCTTGAAGCACGCACACACACAGTCCCGCAACGCTTGTGCACGTCATGTCAACGAGTCAAACCGACAAAAAGGTCAGGGTAAACGTTAATACACCTTACACGTCGTAATGACCGACAAGGGTCGGCGGAGCGCTTTACCGCGCACACCGCCTCAGTCCTACACCATCCTTCCCGGTCATACAACTTAGCACCCAGCACCCTCGCCACACACCCCACGCTTGGCAGCTGGCACGATGTGTGCGCACTGCTCTACACGCGCACGGCCTCCAGCAGGCGCGAGAAGTAGAAGCTGGTGGCGGTCATCTCGCGCTTGGTCACCTTGAAGCCGGCGCGCTGCAGCGCCGCCTCCACGTCCTCCTCGCGGTGCAGGTAGGCGCGGGTGGCCTGTGCACAGAAGCGAGTGTACGGCACGACAGCTGTTGTTGCGTGCGCGTGGTGATGGCGGCTATGCCCGCATGTCTGCCAGCATAATGGTGGAGCAAGGAGAGTTTCCTGAAGTGCACCCATAGCAGCTGGTGCGAATACGCGCTTCGCAGGCGGCAGCACACCGATTCTGGACCTACCCAGTCCAGGTTTGGTAAGATCCTTCAGCACCGCCGCGTTCACGCCCCCTGATAGTTGCTCCGTGGCATGCCCCGACTGTGCCACGAATACTACGGATAGCCCCTGACACGATCCGCCCGCGCCCGTGCGCCCACTGCGCACCTTGCTGGGCCCGGGGAACAGCTCGCCGATGCGCTTGAGGATGCTGTACGACAGCGTCTTGGGCGCGAACGAGATGATGAGGCGGCGCTCCGACAGGCCGGCCAGGTGCGCAATCATGGCGTCCACCTTGTCCTGCGGGTAGTGGATCATCACGTCCAGGCACGTGACGGTGTCGTACTTGCCCGAGATGGACCTGCAGGGATGATGTGGCAGAGCACAGCGGGGATGAGTCAGTGCTGAGGCGCGTCCGGTGCCTGCCTTGCACCCATGCTACTCCTGTTGGCGTGGGCACCCGCTGCTGAGCCAACGCACAACGTCGAACGCTGACGGGATCACAGGAAACCCTAGTCGCCCTGCTAGCCCTAGCTGTAATAACTCCTCGCGTTCTTCCGAGAGAGCTTGCCCTCGCGGAGTCGCCTGCAATTCTGGTGAGGCAACCCTCGCTCCCTCTTGCTGTCCTTCGCCGTACGTTCCCATACCCTCAGCTCGTCCCTCTTCCCTTTTCGCGCCCCTCCTCCTCCATCCCGCGTGGTTCCCCTCAATGGGGCACCGCCGCTCCGCCCCTCCCCTCGCACCCGACCTCACCCGTTCACGCTCCCATACCGTGACCTCTACCCTTCCGCCACAGTCCAGCACACCCAGGCCCACGGCGTCACCTTCCCACATGCCTAATACCGCGCCCTGCCTCTCTTCCACACCGTGCGCATGTCCTGAAGGAGCACACTTGCTTTGGCGCCGTCCGCCGTCCCCCTTCCCGCCCCCATCCCTTCCCTTAGGTTGGGCGTCAGGCGTGCAGTTCGCACTGCCTTGTTCATAAGTCGCAAATCCCGCATCTCTGGCCTCGCCTCAACTGCAACGCCCAGGCCCCTCCCCCCACTCACTCCAGCGTTTCTGTGATTCCCTGACGCCTCACACGGTTTCTCGCGTTTTACGCGTACCCCCACTCACTCCAGGTCCATGGCATCGAACTTGGGCGCCACCTTTGGCGCCTTGGCCCCCTTGACCGCCTCCTGGTAGCGCCGCTCCGCCTCGCCGGCCATGGCGGCCGAGATGTCGGAGGCGCTCACGCTGGCGCCGCGCAGCGCCAGAGGGATGGCCAGGGAGCCTGCGCGGAGGAGGCAAGGGGCGTGGTGAACAGAGAGGTGGTGGGAGGCTGCGAGGCGGGAGCAGGTGCCGCTGTACTTGAGCACAGGACAATTGGGGTACTGCTGGTGCCCATGCCTCTCGTGGGTGTCCACAAGACTGTGGGGCGCTTCATGCGAATGCAATGGTGAACGCGATACCACTGTCGCTACAGATCCGGAGCAGGTTGACCCGGCGGGCAGGACCGGACCCTTCCTTGCCACCGCTGCTGCTGCTGTTGCTGCTGCTGCCACTGCCCGACACGAGTTCTGGGTTATACAAGCGACAGCCGATGCCATGCCCGCCCTTCCCGCGCTGCGCTTCCGCGACATCAGGCACCTTCAATGCCTCCTGCACCCTTGGCCACAAGGACCACACTGCACCCGCCCGCCCTGTCCTGCCCTGTTGGCCGGGCCCACCTGTCCCGCAGCCGGCGTCGCACACGGTGGCGCCCACCAGGCCGCCCTCCTCGTCCACCCAGCGCAGCACCTTCTCCACCGTCTGCGCGTGGCCCTGGCGGATGTCCAGCTGCACCTTGTTCACCTCGTCCGTCTCGCCATAGATCTTGCGCCACCGCTCGAAGCCAGCGGTGTTGAAATAGTTCTTGACCTGCGGGCCGGCAGGTGGGCGGGCGGATGGGGCAGTGAGTGGAGGGGTGGAGAACAGGGTCGGGCAGGATGAGCAACAAGGTGGGATGCGTTTGCAATGAACGGGGCATGTAGGCGGTGTGCGTCGGTGGGCAGGTGGAACGTGCTGACGGGTTGTGATGCGGCGAGAGGAGGCATGGTATGCTGGAGCACATTTTGCAGGGCGGTAGCTGGTCAGGACAGTGGACGCACACGGGGTTCACATGAGGCAAGCGAAACCGACCCACTTCCTATGGGCTGCAATTAACACGCAACTGAACAGCTGCACTGCAGAAGCTTGTAAATTTGTGTCAAGGTATGCCTACTGTGCGTAGCAAGCCCATGGGCCTGTTGCACGGCCCTTTCTTTGCGTCCGCCCCAGGTAGGCCCCACGTCAGGTGCACCTTGCTCCTGTGTTGGGCGGTTGCTGGAGCCCTGGCACATCCTCCATCAGCCTACGTACAGCTGATGTACGGTCCCTCTCTCGTATAAGCGACCCCGTGCTTAAAGGATACCGGCTAGGGCTGAATTGCTCCATTGGCATGCCGGGGAACCGTACTGGCGAAGAGCCCTGCTGATGGCCGTGTGGTGTCTTCGCGCGCGCAAACCCACTGCAACGGTTAACTCACCGCCTCCATCTCGTCGCCACCCGTCTGCGACATCTGCTCCGAGCGACTGCACGCAGGCGGGTTATGTGCGGGGCGGGGGGCGATTTGGGTTGTCGACCCATGAGGTACCCAGGTCGTCCACGCAAGAAGGGGCTTGCAGGCAAGAATCTGGCAAAGCGACCTAGATCCTTCGACACCAAAGTGTTTCTTATAAAACCACGTACCGCTTCTGGGGGTCGGTAGCCACCAGGAGAGCGCCCAGGCCCGCGATGGCAACACCTCCGCCAAGCGCGAAGGTCAGGGAACCGTCCACGCCAGAAGCCGAGCTGAAGATCTCAGCGGCCTGAGCCGCAGAGGTCGTCGCCAAAGAGAGAGCAGCTGCGCCCGCAGCAGCCTTGACGGGCGCATCGGTGGGACGGGCCTGAGCATGGCACCGAACCACACGTCGGCCACCGGCAACGGGCCGGCTTGCCGTGAAGGGACGCTGGTTGAGGGTCTGCATGGTTGCGTTCTTGGGCGGCAAAGCGACTGACCGGGGAAGTTGAATCAGCAAATTTAGCGTGTACGGCAACTTGCTCAAATCATCTAGAGAGAGCTGCTCGATATGCTCTGTGCAAAGAGCAACAATCAGGCAATTACTGGATTGCAATCGCGAAGTGCCCCTTGCACTCCATGCTGCCACCCTGCATTTACGCAAGCGCAGCCTGTGGTAAGGCAATGCCGTATAATACTTTAGTCAGTATTTATTGTCTGTATTATAGCAGAAAGGCAAGCGGTGAGCTTGGGTTGCCATGCCAACCCCGCAGCGCCCCGCGGGTCTGCTGACTTGCAAGTACGCATGCCCGCCTTGCACGCCTGCATCGATTCACCTGTCCTGAATACATATCTATTGTGTAGTATAGCATGAAATTGCGAAGCAAGTAGGCTCGGACTGCCTTCCTTCTAGAAAGGCTACTGTCGCCAGTTGCTTGGCAGCATCGCAGGGGCCAGCCACTTCAGCATTTACGCCAATACATGCAAGTCCACCGAGGTCATAGCGTGATTCCCTGACGACACTTACATTACACATGCTTCCTGTCCTGACGCGTCAGGCTGCAGGTAACACCGGCACCGCATACATCGTGGCCGAGAATACAAAGTTTTTTCAAACAACTTCACTATCGCGCCTGAGGCTAACTATCCTTCGCTCCGGAACAGGAAGCTCGACGGTCGTTGGAACACTTAGCACTATGCTCCGTCAGGGCCTTGCATCTGCGGGCTTGACAACCCGCAGCCACGCCGCATCGTCAGCATCTTGCTCACGCGCGGCTAGCCTGCTGGCTACAAAGCGTCCCTGTGCCGCAGCCCGGCCCCTGCCTGCCCCCGGGGTGGCACGACACGATGCCAGGTGCCTCACCACCCTGGCCGCACCTCAGCACCAACAGCACCATGCCAGTGAAGAGGTAGGTTATTGGCCGACGCCTCAAAACAGAGCCTCGTGATCTGCGCATGTGCTATTGGCCGAACGGCAAAACCGCGCATTGGCCGCAAGGGCTTGCTGAAGGGCTGTGCCTGCGTCGAGGTTGCCGTAATGCAAGCCCAGGCACCCTCATGTCATATCGCTGCTATGCTGCCTGGCCGCCAGCATCTGTCCAAGGGGCACCACGGGCCCTTACCTCACTTGTCCACCTGCATCGCCACGCCATCCCCCCTCTGCGTGCTCCATTGCCACCTCGCCCTGCCAGTGGCAGCCTGCGGTCCCCGGGTCGTACTGCTCACAGCCGACAAGGCGCTGCGCCGTTGGCTGCCCTCCCAGCAGCCCAAACATCCATACCTTGCCGCAGCCCTGCAGGCACCCGCAGTGCAACGCCACCCACGCCCCTGCACACCCACGTACGCCTATCCTGTAACTGTGCCTGGCAACTGAGCCGTAACCTCAGCATTGCGCATCAACGCACCACACACCAATGGACATCATTACCTGCAACGCTCTACCGTTTCACCCGCTTGCCGCGCTCCTTCCCCACTGGTCCTGCGCATGTCCCGAAACAGGGCCCGGGGCACAAGCTGCGGTCGTTGGCGGTTGCCGCGGGCGCCACACTGGGGCTACTGCTGGGCAGCGTGGGCCCCGTCACGCCAGGTGTGCCGCTGGGGGCACGGCCGGCGCACGCGGAGGCCCCTCCCACCCTCACCGCCACCCCTACGCTGTCGCTGCCGTTCCTGCGGGAGAAGGAGCAGCCGCCACCGCTGCCGCCGCAGGCCCCAGGGGACGTGCCTCTCAACCGCAACACCGACCCCATGACCATGCAGATGCCGGAGACGTCGGCAGAGCTCACGGCTGAGGTGAGCGGCACGTGCCGGGCGGCACGTGGCGGTCAGGGCTCCCTGTTGTGCCGTACGCGCGTCCTTCTCGTTCCCTTGCCACGCGTCACGGGCCCGCGCCATGCGCATCACGCCGTCGCCGCAACGCGTGTGCACCGCAGCATACGCCTGCTGATCATATCTGCATCGTGAAGCTCAAGGCTCTGCACGCTGCACACCGGCGCCTCTCCTTGCCTCCCCGTGCCCCCCTTGCAGGAGCTGCGCGCCATCCGCATCTTCGCGCGCAACACGCCCTCGGTGGTCAACATCACCAACATCCAGGCTATGCGCGTGGGCAGCGGCTACGGCTACGGCTACAGCGTGCAGAAGGTGCCGGCGGGGCTGGGCAGCGGCTTCGTGTGGGACGACAAGGGGCACATCGTCACCAACTACCACGTCATCCAGGTGGGGGCGTGGTGGGCGTGGGGTGAGGTAGGGAGGGTGTGGTAACCGAGGCAACGGTATGTGTTCCGTTGTGCGAATGGGTGGATGAAGCAGTAGTCATGTCATACGGGTGGGTGTGTGAGCGTGGGATCGGGGGCGTGGGAGGCGGAGCGCGTCAGCTTGGTGGGGCTGCGGGGGGCGGGCTGCTAAAGGCTTGGGCCAGCAAGCAGCTGGTGACGATGCCTGGTTGCGGATTGACAGGGGCCAGATGCGGAGCAGGGTTGCAGCAGAGATATGGCGGTGTGTGGGCATCGGGGGCAGGGCTGCAGGCCAGCGCTGTGCATGACCACAAGATGGGTGCCGCACGCTGCAACTGCAGCTGCTATGGTATGGTGCCTTCATTACCCGGATGCATCGGTACCCAGCATGTCCTGTTCTAAATGCGCATGGGTCACACAGCCATAGGCACGCGCCTTCCTCTAGACACAGCACACCACACGCCGTCTCCGTACACCTCAAGCCTGAAGCCCTTTACCCTGGGCCTTCGACCCTATGCCCTCCAAGTACATGCTACCACCGCTTTAGGGCGCGGATGTTGTCTAGATCGCACTTTACCGCCACACTTGATACCAACACACAACACTGCTGCTCCGACCACACCGCTTCCCAGGGCGCTGCCGACGTCAAGGTTACGCTGCTGGACCAGTCCACCTACAGCGCCGAGGTGGTGGGCGGCGACCGCGACAAGGACGTGGCCGTGCTGCGCCTGCTGGGCGTGCCGCGCGACAAGCTGGCGGCGCTGCAGCCCGTCACGCTGGGCAGCAGCGGGGGGCTGCTGGTGGGGCAGCGCGTGTTCGCCATCGGCAACCCGCTGGGCCTGGAGCACGTGGGTGCGGGGCGGGGGGATGGGGATGGGGTGGAGTGAAACGGTGTGGGCTGGTTCTGGGCTATACGGGATAGGCTGGAAGCTGGGGCTGAAGCACGCTAGTACGGGGCCTTGGCGGGGGGAGTGGGGCGTGGTGGGTTAGGGACGGGTTGGGGGCTGGGTGGACTAGGTGGAGGCTGTGGCGCAAGCATGTGGGTGCGGAGTGGTGGCGGGGGGAAATCGGGTGGTGGGGGATGGTGTGGGGTGGGGAACCGCAAAGCGGCAATCGGACGGAAACGGCAACGGTCAGCCCACGAGAGCGAGATTAGCAGTAGGCCAACAGATGTGTCAAACGACTGGCAACTAACCGAGCGATAGCCGGCTGGGGTGGGATGGGGTAAAGACGGAATGGGTTAGTCGGAAGCGAGGTGGAGGCTGGGGCAGGAGCATGTGGGTGTGAAGCGGAGGGCTGGAGGGCGGGACATGGTGGAGTTGGGTAGGTAACCGTTTGAATTGGGCGAATTGTTACGGGCGCGCACACCTGATCGCTTGGACAAGGCCTCTGTTAGCTTGCCGCCTCGGCCGCTGCGCCCTGCCCCACCGCCCTCGCAGACCCTGACGTCCGGCATCGTGAGCGGCCTCAACCGCGAGCTCAGCAACGGGGGGTTGACCATCAAGGGGCTGGTGCAGACGGACGCCGCCATCAACCCAGGTGGGAGGCGGAGGGGCTCAGGGTTCGGCGGGTGCTGTGGTTGCGCGGGCCGCAAGGCAGTCTTGGGGTGCTCAAGGAAAACAAGTACTGCTACGCACGCGCTCTGCTGCATGACTATGCACGAGGGCGGCGTGCTCATGTGCGGGAAACAGCAGGCGGCATTGGTTGCTGCCCTGTACTGCCAAAGTCGGATGCGACAAGTTGCGTGCCTTGCTATCGGCTAAACCTACGCACGCTCTGCCCCCGTTCCCACCCTACCCCCGTGCCCACGGCTGTCTCCTCGCATCGCTGTGGACACCCTTGCTGGACGCACGCACCTGACCGCGGCCACCTGCCTGCCGCACCAGGGAACAGCGGTAAGTGTTATATCGTGCCGCATGCCATGGTGCTATCGTGCGCTTATCCACACCGCCGCCGCCCCGGCCACCTGGAGTCCAGCTCCACGGCCCTGAAAGCACCGCTGCATCTTTTTCGCCTTCCCTTGGGCACCACACGCTCTGCCATCCTTCCATTGCACCCTCCATGCACGTTACACCCCCACCGCCACGCAACATGTCCCTCATGCTCCACATGCGTCCTTGACCCGCCGCCTTCAACCCTCACCCCCACGGCAGGCGGCGTGCTGCTGGACAGCGGCGGCCGCGTGATCGGCATCAACACCGCCATCGCCGACCCCTCCGGCAAGGGCGCCTCCTCCGGCGTGGGCTTCGCGCTGCCCATCGACGCCGTCCAGGGGCTGGTGGACCAGATCCTGCAGTACGGCAGGGTACTGCGCCCCGTGCTGGGCGTGACGCTCGCGCCGCCGCAGGTGGGGCCAGGGCCAGGGGTTTGACTTAAAGTGGTGGATATTGACGGTGTCGGGCATGGGGTAGGTATGTGGGAAGGGCATGTGTGAGGCTATGCAACAGGGGACCAGGCAGCATGGACTTGGGCAACCTTGTGCACAGAGCCTGCCAGGTTGGCCATACTGACCCGTACGTGTGGGTTTGTTGGCAGCATTAGGAAGTGACGCGGCAAGGCACTTTTGAGGCCAACACCTGATGTCGACCACGCAATCCCTGTTGGCACCCGCAGGTGCTGAAGCAGCTGGGGCAGGAGGGCGTGCTGGTGTTGGAGGTGAGTCCGGCTGGGTATGAGGTTACCGCACAGATGGTACTGGGGAAGCATGCTCCCTAAGATGCACAGCGTTGTATGACTGTGAGGCAGGGGCGGGCGGTGTAGCGTTTTATGCGCTCGCCGTACAGCTGTATTTCCGCCCGCAGCAATGATGGTTCACCTCACACCTGTGTGGCCTGCACACAGGACGAGTCTTGAGGAATGAGGCTCAGCACCTTTGCTGCCCTGCATCTCTTCCAGACGCGCTCACACGCCCCCACGTGGCTGCCCCGCCCCCGCACCCGCCCCCTCCCCCAGGTGCCCAAGGGCTCCCCTGCCGAGGCCGCGGGCCTCAAGCCCACCACGCGGGACCCCTTCAACGGCTCACTGCTGCTGGGTGACATTATCACGGGGCTGGACGGCCGGAAGGTGGGTCGTGGAGTACGGTACCGCGGTATGCGCTGTCTGGTTTCCTGTTGCTTGCAGACCAGGCCCTGGCTGCCGGTGTGGGCTTCAGGCGTGGCTGCATCGGGGGGCCATTGCGGTGCTGTGCTGTGCAGCCGCAGTCGTGGCCCCATTAAACGGCCTAGTCTGCCATGCTGAGCTGTAAGAATTGCGCTATACTTGCGTGAACTCACGCTGTGCCCCCTCCCTGGCCGCCACGCCCCAGGTCCGCAACTACAGCGACCTGGTGGACCTGCTGGACGAGAAGCGTGTGGGAGACAGGGTCAAGGTGGGAGCCTGTGGGAGGGATGCGCTGTGGCGCCGTGTGGTCCCAGTGGCATGCAGGCGCAGCGCATACCGGTACCGTAACGCCATCTGGTTGTCTTTGCTTGGTGCAACCCTCGTGCCCGGAATGGCGCAAGAGGCACTGTAGGACCCACACCCTCTGCACCGTCGTGGTGCGCGGTGCCCTATAAAGCCGAACGCGGCCTCCGTGAAGCCCTCGGGCGGTCGTTTGTAGCTACCGGTACTCCAGAGGGCCCTGTACACAGGCCTGGGTGAAAACCACTCGGGTCCTTGCCGACTCTTGTCGCCTTGGTGGCGGAGTGGTAACAAGCTGGCCGAGCTGTCAGCTTCTTACCTGCTCCCGCCCTGTCCCACCTTGCTGCTCCTGCGTCCCCACACCTTGACCCGTCCCCACACAAGCACATTCGCGCCAACCCCGTAACCTACGTGGCTTTGCCTGCAGGTTGATATCCTGCGCTCCCAGACCGACAACCTGTTCAAGAGCGGCACGGCGCGGCGCATGACGGTGGAGGTGACGCTGGGCGAGCGAGGGCAGGTCAACGTGACCGAGTAGGCGGCACGTAGCGGGGGTGCGTTCTGTGTGCGGCGGGGGCAGAGGCTATGGTGATTGTGCTGGGGGAGTGAAACCGCGGAGCGAGGAAGTGAATTGTCATTTAGGAGGGGTGAAGCGAGAGGAAGGTGCCATATGGCCCTCGGGGGCACGTGGGCTGGAGCAGGAGAGATGCATACCCCACCCCTTGGCTGGAGCATATGCCTTCGCGAGACTGGTGGGGCAAGTGGTACAAGTACATCCATATGCACAATGGGAAGGCCACTTTATGTATCAGTACGGTAGATAACATGTGGAGGAAATTGTATCAGGGGCCATACTAATGTATTGGGTTTTGGCCCATTTGTACCTGGGCTCACTGGAGCGGATTGCATTTATTACTGCATGCCAGTAAAGGCCATGGAAGTCTTGCTGGGACGAACGGCATCTGAAGTTGCATGCACGTTAGTACTGCAGGCTGGTTGTTGTGTAGCGTATGTGGCTAGGGCACCAGTGAACGTATGGCTGTCAGCATCAAGCTGCCCATACAGCCACCATATGATTGTTGATGAGGAGTTGCTGTTGTCAGCCTAGTGCGAAGGGTTGCTGTGTACCAGGTGACAAAGCACTGACGGGGCTTCTGGGGCGGAGCTGACGTGCCAGCAAACGTGCAGCTATTAAGCTTGGCGCCTCTCATGCCTGCTTTGTAGTTGCCTTGTAAGTTGATGAAGGCACTACTACGGCCCACGCTACGTTGGCTTTGCAGCAAAGGTGAGAGACAAAACCGGATACCTTGCAATCGTTGCCAGTTGGTAGCAGCATACCCAAGCACCGTGCAGTGTCAGGTCACACGAGCTGCACGCAAGCCTCAGATCCCCAGCCCACTCACTGCCCCACCAAGGCGGCACCCGACCTCGACCACACGTAAACGCATGGCATCCCCGTCATACACACCACACCTACCAGCAAGGTTCGTGGCTCCTGTCGCAGCGGTACACTGCCCGCACAGTGCGACTGTCCCAAGGACCAACTGTGCAGCCGACACTGCCAGGCCTCCATGAATGCGCGCTCAGTCAATTCGTGACCACAAATCGACCCTTTTAAATCGCACGGTCCAGAATGCGTGGTCATGCGTGCGCAGTCGCAGTATGTGTCTTCGTCAAAAAAGCGCGTTGGCTGCTCGTAGCAATCAATATGTAAGCGGATGCACCGCTGCGCCCCATGCCCTGGTCTCTTGGACGTATAATGCAGTCATCCCTGCTACCAACCATGCGCCAAGCAACAACTCCCCACCCACTCCACCATGCAAGCTACTCGCTCTCACCAGCACCTGCTACTCGTCCGTCCTTCCCCTCTTTCCAACTCACTCCTTCATGCCGTCGCCCTCGGCCTTCTTCTCCTCCTCCCCTGACCCGCCCTTCTCCTCCTCGTCGCCCTTCCCCTTGTCCTCCTCCCCCTCCTTCTTGTCCCCTTCCTCCTTTGCCCCCTTGTCACCCTCCTCCGCCCCCTTGTCACCCTCCTTCGCGTCTACCTCCATAGCAGCCCCCGCCGCCTTCTTCTCCCCGGCCGCGTCCCCGTTGGCCTTTGGCTCCTCGACCTTGGCCTCCGCCGGGGCCTTCGCCGCTGGCGCCGGCGGTGCAGCCGCCGGCGCCCCAGACGGCCCCGCGCCACTCCCGCCCGCAGCCGCCGCTGCACTCCCACCCGCCGCCGCCCCAGCCGCCGGCGCCGCCGCGTCCGGCAGCGCCCCCGCCAGCAGCGCCCCGTGCTGCCCCCCGAAGCACACGGTGTGGATCTTGCGGTACCCAAACACCTTGACGCGGCCCATCTTCTTGGGCACCGGCTCGTCCTCCTCGTCCGTGCCCTTGGCCAGCTGCAGGTTGGTGTTGCTGCCCCAGAAGTAGGCGTCCCCGTCCGCGGTGGTGCACGCGGACACGTTGGTGCCGGCCGCGATGGCCTCCACCTTGAGCCCCTCCAGCCCGTCCACCGGCGTGGGCTCGGGATGGATCTCGTTGGCGGTTGTGATGTTGACGGAGCGGCGGCCCAGCATGCCGTATGTGCCGGCGCCGAAGGACAGCAGCACGCCCTTCTTGGTCAGCGCCAGCGTGTGCTGCTCGCCGCCGGCAATATGCGCCACGTGCGACAGGCTGTCCACCGACACCGGCTCCCACTTGATGTTGTCGTCGTTGTTCTCCTTGGCAATGCCCAGCTGGCCGCTGTTGTTGAGCCCCATGGCGGCCACGTCGCCGTTCTTGTTGATCACGAAGGTGGAGTACGCGCCGCAGGAGATGTCGACGGCGGGGGAGCTGCCCAACGCGTACAGCAGCGGCTGGCCGACGGAGGTGGGCCGGAAGAGCTGCTCCGCGGTGGGCTGGAACTCCGAGTCCTGGTGATAGTGCTTGACGCGGCCCAGCTGCCCCTGGCTGCCGGAACCCCACGTCAGCACGTCGCCGCGGTTGGTGAGCAGGGCGGCGTGGCGCGCGCCGCAGGCCAGCTTCTTGATGCGGTCGCGCAGGGACTCGGGCTTCCACACCAGCGTGAACAGGCCCTGCATCTTGACCTCAGGGGTGAAGCCGGACAAGGCGCCGACCTCGTCCTTGAAGTGCCCGCACCCGTACAGGCAGCCATCCGTGCCGATGGCGAAGGTGAAGCCGTCTCCAGCGGCCACCTGCACGGCCTTGACGCCGTCGGGCAGGTGCGCCTGGCCAGGAACAAAGCTGTCGGATTTGTTCTTCTCCGGCTCCTTCTCCCAGCAGGTGCCCGACGTCTTGCGGCCCAGCGCACCCTCATCGTTGACGCCCCACGTGTAAACGTCACCGTCGGGTGTCAGGCCGACGGTGTGCATACCGCCGCACACGACCTGAACAAACTTCAGGGTGCCGGAGATGGGCTGCTTTGGGCGCGGAATTTGCGAGCGGGTGTCGGGATCGTCGGCCTGCTCCGGGTCGCCTAGTCCGAGCGCACCGAACGAATTGGTTCCGAACATGAAGAGGTCCAGCGACGGCTGCCCCGGGAAAAGGCTGACGGGCTTTGGCGCTGGCTTAGGTGCCTTGGCCGCAACGACACGCCTGCGCTTCGCAGGGGCCTCCTTGACCTCCTCATGTTCAGGCTCTTTAGCTGCTGGCTCCGGTGCTGCCTCCGCCTCCTCTCTGGTACGCTTAGTGCTCTTCTTAGGCTTCTCCTTTGGCTCCTCCTTCTTTGCCTTCGGCTTCTCCTCTGCCTTAGACTTGGAAGGAGCCCTCTTCTTCTCCTCAGCCGCCTTCTTACGAGTTGTAGTAGCGCGAGCCATTGTGACAAGCAACCAATATTATTCAATTCAGTATCACATAACAAGGCTCAAAACAGCTCGGAGAAGTCAAAACTACAAAGTCAACCTCCACAACTGCATGAACACCGCAGAGAGCAAGCACCTCCGGAGAAGAATGCTAGAGCACGTAAACCGCAAGGAATAAAGGATGAAATGTGGTGCTATATTAGTGACATGCAGTGGCTACTCCAAAAAGGGGAGCTGCGGAGCTCCCCTGTGCGTCACGCCTAACTCAATTGGGACCACTTCAAACAAAGATACCGTTAATACCAACATCGACTGAATGTAATGGCTCAGCTGTGTCAGTGTAGCAGGCGGTCCTGGAGCACCAACAACGTCCGTAGGTGCGTTCCGTGTCACAGTGTCGGAGCCATGAGCATATTGACTCAGGTTAATGGCTGCATTGACATTGATTGGTAATGGAATAGTTCAACTGCAGGCCTTCCCCTAACGAAGCATAGGCATGTGAGGGCATGTCGCTCAAGCGCAACGGTTGAGCAATGCAACTGTGGCAACCCTTGTCCTCAGGGGCTTGTGACCATGCCAGCCAAAGCAGTGGCGCAATCGCAAGGCCGGTGCCACGGCGACGCGTCGTCCCTGGGGACCGACGAAGCTGCCTCCCCGTCCATAGAGTCTCTGCAGGAGCAGTTCGTCAAGCTACAGCGTGACTTTGCTGGCTTTGTGGACACGAATCCCCGTCCCCCAACACGTTCAGGGGCTCGATCGGCGGATGAACGGGATGTTGGGGGATTGGCGCAACGCCTGGCGCAGCTGAGGGCGCTGGGGGCTGGCGGCAAACCCGCCGCGGCTGCTGCCCCGCACCCCAAACCCGAGGCGCCGCGCTCCCACTCTGTGCCCCACCCACGCCCACGGCGGCATGCGTCTCCCACTCCGCACCCGCCCGCAGCTCTGCCTGGCGGGCCACTCATGCGAGGGGAGCATGAAGCTGCTTCTGCACCCGTGCCAGGGCGGCGACCGCCGCGTCTCAGCAACGGCAGTGACGAGTTTGGTTCCGCAGCTGCAGGTGCCCGCATGCGCCCACCGCAGCAGCAGGCAGGGGGGCTGCACGCAGGGGCAAGAGCCAGGGCGTCTGCTGCGACGCCCCCTCGAAGCCGCCCGGCCAGCGGCATGCCTGAGAGGCAGCGGGCTGCAGCAGGGCCAGGCCCAGGACCGGGACCAGGGGACCGTGTGGGAGCATCACGTGCGCCGGCTGTGCCGGCTGCGCCATCCAGCAAGCTGTTAGCTGGTGCAGCTGCTGCGGCAAGCCCACCTGGCCCCGCCGCAAAATCGAAGAAGAAAAAGGAGCGCCCCGCTTGGAATGACGAGTTTGCCGACCGGCCCAAGTCGCCATGGTCACAGGAGCTGGCGGCGGAGGCCAAGCAGGCAGCAGGGGGCGGTGCAGGGCGGTTGGGGGACAGGGCAGCCGAGGAGCGGTCCGGGGCTCCGCGGTCCGGGATAGGCCGTGGCATCCCGCAGCCGCGTGCTGGGCAGGCGGCAGGGGGTGCGGAGCAGGCAGGCCCCGGCAGGGGCCAAGGAGGGGCGCTGGCCTCGCCTGGCGGTCGAGGCGGGGGCCGGGGCGGGCGGGGGCAGGCGCCGTGGCAGGAGGTGGTGGTCGACAGCGAGCGGCCGGGCTCCAGCGCAGGACGCGGGAGAGGAGGCAGGGGCGCGGGGCCGGGGGCGAAGGCGGGGCCCGGCGCAGCGGCGGATGGGGGGCAGGATGCGGTGGGATCAGGGCAGCAGCGCGCCGCTGGCAAGGGCCGGGGGGTGCGGTTGCAGGCCCCCTTCGCCTATTTGCAGCAGCAGCAGCAGCAGCAGGCGGGGCAGCAGGTGGAGCAGCAGGCCGATGGCAGGCCCGCCAAGGCGCGTGGCGGCATGATGTTGGTCATCCCCAACGGCCCCGATGGCTCGCCGCAGGCCGGGGAGCCGGGAGCGGGCAAGGCAGGAGCGCGCAGCAGCCCGGGGTACGGCAGCCGCATCCCCACTACCCCCACGGGCGGAGACGACCCTGGGAACGGGCGCTCCGCCTCCCGGCCGCGGACACAGCAGTCGCGCATCCCTACGATCCCGTCTCCAACCGGGCAGCAAGCGCAGCAGCAGCAGCAAGGGTCAGGCGGTGGCCTCATGCAGTTCTCGCCACCGCGGGGTCGCAGCGGCATCGGCACGGGCGGTGGTGCTCACGCTGCAGCAGGTGGTGGGCGGGTGGACCTGCTGGTGCTGGATGCCGGTGTTGTCGGGGCGGGAGGCCGGCGCGGCCAACACGACCTCCATGGGGACCACACTGGCGGAGCCGAGGGCAACCCGACCCCCACAAGCAACGGCCAGCGGCCCGGGCGGCGGAAGAAGTGGGACACCCCAACAGCGGCCAGTGGGAGCGGCAGCGCGGTGGGCTCAACTGACGGTCCGCCAATGAGGCAGCAGCACCCTCACCAGGCACCGCTGGCGTCCCACCACAGCGCCCCGGGCCCCGGCCCCGCATACCCGACCGCTCCCCCCATGCAGCCGCACCCCCCAACCCGCGTCCCCACGCCGCCCTCTAGCCGGCCCCCAAGCCGCCCTGGCAGCCGCCCAGGTAGCAGGCCGGGCAGTAGGCCCACGAGCGTGGCTGGGGAGGCGGCTGCCTCCCACCCGCACCTTACTCCGGGCTCCTCTGTTGACCTGTTCGCCAGCTCCGCGAGCCGGGTGTCGACGCCGTCACCGCGTGTACCCTTGCCGGCGGGCCCAGGGGCGGCCAGGGGGTCGCGCCCCCTGTCTGCGGACGCACCCCTGGCCGCAATGGGCATGCAGGGGGCTGTAGGCAGACCGGGGTCCTCGGAGCAGCGCCCCAACCCGCACCCGCACCCACCGGCATCAGGGAGACAAGGCGTGGGGCCGCAAGCTCAGCTGCCCTCCCAGTCCCAGGACTCGAGCCGGGACAGCAGCAGCCAGCTGCTGCTGCAACAGCATCAAGGGAATGGGAGGTCGGGGCCGGGGCCGCCGGGCGGGGGAGCCAAGCAGGTGGGGCCGGGGCAGGGTGCGGGTGCGGGTGCCGGTGCCGCTCCCTCGGTGAGCGCTTCCCGCGACCAGTCTGACTACATGCGAAAGCTGTCCGCTCTGAAGCGGCAGGCGCCCGAGGCACCTGGCAGGAGGGTCGAGGACCAACGGCCCGTGGGCCCCGGCCCAGAGGGCGGGGCGGGCCTCGTGGGCGCAGCCGAGGGAGTGGGTGCTAGCCATAGCGCTGGGCCATCCAGGAAGTGGATGGACCCGGCGAGCGGGGACGCCCCGCTGTCTGCGGCGCCGGTGGATGCGGTGGGGTCGGCGCCCGCTGCGGTGCGGGCGGCACGCAGCCGGGCGCAGTCTGCGGAGGCGCAGGGCGGCGGGGCACGGGGCACGGTGGAGGATGCAGGGGAACGGTACGAGTACCAGCCAGGCCAGCAACACTTGTATCAACGCCACGAGCGGGAACAGCAGTACGACGGCGGGCACGGAAGACGGCATGAGGAGGCGGAGGCGGACAGGTGGCAGGGGCACGGGGCCGGAGACGGAGGGGCGCCGCAGCTGACGGCGGAGCAGTACATGGCGTTTGCCGTACAGAACCCGCAGGTGGCCATGGCGGCGGCGCAGGCGGCGATGACTGCAAACGCCAACGCAGCGGGGCGGCCGCGGGCCCGGTGGAACCTGCCCGTGGACCAACCTCCACAGCAGCAGCCGTACCAGCAGCAGCCTCCGGAGGCGCACATGCCTCTCCCAGGTGGCGTGGGCATCGGTTTGACCGACCCGGGGACGCTGGCGGCGGCGGTGGTGGCGGCGCCGCCGCACATGGGAGCAGGCGGCGGCAACTACGACCTGCGGCGGACCAACTCCGAGGGCCAGCGGCAGTACGGCAGGCCTGGCCAAGGGCCGCAGGGGCCCGAGGCGCAGGGACCCGTGGGTCAGGGGGTGCCGTACAATGGGCAGCAGCAACCGCCACAGCCGCCGCTGATGCAGAGCTTGTTCGGCGGCGGGGCAGGCGAAGGGGCTGCGGCGTGGCCAGGGCCGCCGGGCGGATACCACTCGGCGCTGCAGGTGGGTGCAGTTACGGTGGGTTTAGGAGGAACGCAGGGTTGGGTATGTTGCTGGGAAAGTGTCATGGCCCTTGGGCGGTGTGAGGCACCCATGGTACAAAGTGCACGCTGCCCCGCCAAGCGTCATAGGTATGGGGAAAACGTAAACCGCGGGCACCACGACCAGGCGTTCTGCTGCTAGCTTGTGACACGTTTGTTGCTGGCCTTTCCTGGCAATGTCAACCGACCATTACAGTACATTCTCAGCCTGTGCTCCTCACCATACGACTTGCACCCCACGTGTCCACCCTCGCGTGCAGCCCGTACGGCCAGCGGCGGCGCCGCACCTGGACGCCGGCTGGCCGCCCGGCCCGCCCCACCTCCACGAGCATCCCATGGCCATGGGAGGGCCCCCTCCCGGCATGGGGCCACACACCATGGGCCCACCCGGCGCCCAGCCGCAGCCCCCGTGGGGCGGCTACGGGTACGGAACAGGCCAACGGATACCAGGGGGCCCTCCGCCGCCGATGGGTGGGCCCCCTCTCGGCGCAGGTCCTGGTGGGCCGCCCATGGGCATGGGTGGCGGCAGGGCGATGGGCATGGGCCAGGAGCCTCCGGGTATAGGCCCTGGCCCGGCGGACCCGTACGGTGCCGGCAAGCAGAACCCCATGGTGATGCGGCGCGGGTCCAACGGATACGCCATCCCGCCGCACGAGCTGCCCCCCGGCGCTGGCCCCGGGCCCGTGGGGGCTCCCCCCGGTGCCCCTGCCGTGCTGCCGGACTACATGCGTGTGTCCATGAACCGCATGGTGGCGGGCTGGTCCGCGCCCAACGCGCAGCACGGCGCGCTGTCCGGCTTTAACGACGTGTGGCTGCAGCGCGGCAACTCCAACCGACACATGGGCCAACCGCAGCCGCAACAGCCTCCGGGCCCAGGCATGGGCATGGGGATGGGCATGGGGCCGGGCGCGGGTGCGGGCGCGGGTGCGGGTGGGGGAGGTATGCATGGGGGCCCTGGGCAGGTGGGAGGGGGGTACCCAGGGACGGGAGGGCGGCCAGGGCCGGGGGCGGGGCTAGGGGGAATGGGGATGGGGATGGGGTTGGGAGGAGGGGCGGATGGGGGATTTGGGGGCGGGTTGGGGTCGCCGGACGGCACGGAGCGGCGAGGGCATGGGCCTGCGCGCGACCCGTTTGAGGGGCAGTCGCTGGAGGCGGTGCTGGCCAGCAAACCGAGGAAGGACCTTCCCAACTTCTCCAAGAAGAAATAAAGGGGGGCACTGGTTGCGGAGGAACGGCATGGGGCTGGAGGCAGTCGTGGGTGCAAGGAACCTTGAGACACGCTGTGTTAGGCGGCTGGATGTTGGGTAGCTGTCAAGGGTAGCGGCGATGGGGATGAATGCCTGGGAAAGGTCGAATGCTGTGGTGGCAGAGGGGCCAGAGGCCAATGCCAAGTACGCAGTATCGTACGGGGTACAGCACACGACGCAAAACGTGGGGCATGCATCAGGAAAGGGCACTGGCATCACCCAGATAGGCGAGCGCAAATGAGGCTATGGCCAGCAGTCCTAGGTGCAACATATGTAATGACGTACATAGAACCGCGGGTTAGCGGTGGTGTGCCGTTGGCAGTATGTGCGGGTTGTAGCTGGTAGATTAAGCATGCATGACGTTTAGCCGCTTGAGCCGTAGCTCATTAGCAATGTGGGTGCATATCCCATCGTCGCTGTCCGTCAGCTGCTGTCACGGTTGTGAACTCATTCTGGTGTCTGACGTTGGCAGGATGTCCGTGCGACAAGTGTTTTGCCTTGGCGAGGGGTTCCAATGTACCGACACCCGGCGAAACGCCAAACAGGGGCCCGTGTGGGCACGCCCACATCCTTAGTCTGGCTAGGGGGCAGCCTGCAGTCGGGGTCTAGGGGTTTGGTTGTGATCTGCTGGGAACTGCACAGCCTTGGTGTCCCAGGATGCCCTGCTGGCAAGTGGCAACCCTTGCGGTGCTTTCAGGTGATCTTTAGCGCCTGCATGTAAGGATGTCCGTACGTTAAGACTAGCGGTTGACCAGAGCCTTACATGCCATGAACGCTTTGCACGTCGGCAGCTTGCCAGGAACCTGCGGGAAGCTTGCCCCCGCCCTCCAACCAGCTACCGTATCACGGTCACGGCCTTGGCACTGCTTGCAACCAGCACAGCAACCGGCACGGCCCCAGCGAACCCATATACACCCACTGCGTCAACGCGATGCACGTCGGGTAACCAGCAATGGGCACAGGAACACCTACACCACATGCTGCCAACAAACACGTGCCGTGTTCCCTGCACGAGGCTGCAGCCAGCAAATTATACACCCATGCGGCCGAAATTCTTCCCCTTCCACGCTCGCAACGCGCACAGAAATGCAGGTGAACCGCTATGACCAGCGCATTCCGTGCTGCCAACGGCATGCGCCATCAAGCGACGCTCCCGATGCGCACCGGCATGCGTGAGGCTGGCTGCTGCCTGCTATCTGCTACGGCTGCGCCGGCGGTAGGGCCTGTCGCGATCCCTGCTCCTTGGGGAGCGGGAGCGGGAACGGCTCCTGCAAGGGGAGAAGACACGTGTCAGCGTACGACCAGTCTGCTTCAAGCGACGTCCAGACACCACGACGACCGCACGTGTCACGGTTCCCCTCCTAGTGCTCGCCTTCCGTACTAAAGCACGCACGCTCTGTTACATGACTAGGAGCTCGCAACATACTCTGGCCGCACAACAGCTGAGCGTGCAAAGCTGTCTACAGCCAGGAAACGCATGGATCCCTGGGTGAAGGACCAGACCTGGACCTGTTGCCTTGCTGCCGGCATCCGCACCCCACCAGATTCACCCCACCTGGGCCTGTCGCGATTCCTGTCACGATCCCGGTCACGCTCGTGGTCACGTTCATAGTACGGGTCGTACGGCGCCCGCCTGTCAGCCGTTGGCGGCGAAGGCGAACGACGCATGACCACCCGCTCCTGAGCGATGCGGGCCGCCTTTTCCTTCTCCGCCTGCCGTACGGCGGTTGGTAGTTGGACCACAGGAAACCGCCGCCAACGGTAGATGCAAAGGTAAAGAGTTCAGCAGAGAGCATACGAAGCAAGGATAGCCTGCACAGCTCGTAGGGGGCATGCACCCGTGCGCTGTGTTCCAAGGCTAACTGCGGGCAGCATGCAAGCCAATGCTTATGCCGTTGTCAGCCCCAGGCTCTTGGGTCACGTTCAAATGTTTCATGCCCGCCTGTGCACGGACTTACCTGCTTCGGGTGGGCTTCCGAGTACCGGCCATCGCCTTTCCACCCCCATCCAGAAAGCGCCGAGCAGGTGCTCTCATTCTTTGGCGGCTCCACCACCCCCCGACCCCCCCATGACCGACCTGTAGCTTCTTCTGCGCTGTCGCCAGGTTGTCCTTCTGCGCCTGCTTGTTGAGCTGTGCGGCCATGATGCGCTTGAGCCGCTCCTGAGGAGTCTCCTTGGCCGCCGCCGCCGCCCCCGCGCCAGCCTGCAGGACAGAGTCATGAATGGGGGTCCAAGCCGGGAGGTCAGGCAGCGCAGATGTCCGTGGGGCCAGCCGGCCATCGTTGGGCTGGCCCCGGTAATCAACTGGCCACGCCCAACCTCTCCAAATGCTCAAGGACGGCAGCAAGCCCAAAACATCTCGTGCAAGGGCGCTAAAGAGCGGCTTCAGCGGTGCAGAGCCGGCTGAATAACGGGAGATGACAAGCGCTGGTTTGGCCTCCGCCGGTAGCAAGGAGCCGAAGGTCGGGGAGCCACTCCGTACGGCCTGTGACCGATGCACGCACAGCCCCAGGAGGCCATAGGCGGGCGCTGGGCGTGGGGGCGCCACTGAAGGGTCGGGACAAGACCTTCCAGACGAGTCGTAATGGCAGCATAGCTGTTTGCGGTTGCTGATTGCAAAACCACGCCGAAGCGTCATGGGACAGCGAAGGCCCCAGGGCCGCCGACCATGTGGGGGCATGGAGCACGGAGCGCCTTGCCAAAAAGGCAACCTGGCGTTCCGCGTCCTCCTGCCAGTTTCCTTCGTTTTCCTGCACCAGCTCATCACCCAAAGGTTGACTCCCGTGGCTGCCTGCCCCACGAGTCCCACCTTGGCGCCGCCAGAAGCACTGGACACCGCTCCTGAGGGGCCGCCACCCCCTGTTGCCCCACCCAATGACCCCGGCCGTGGAGGCTGCTGCTGCTGCGCCCCACGCCTGTCTCTGTCTCGCTCCCTGCTGCGACTCCTGCTCCTGCTTCTGCTGCTGCGCCGCCGGTAGCCGTGCCTGTCTGAGTCCCGGTCCCGCCCCCGCCAGTCCCGGTCCCTGTCGCGGGAGGAGGAGTGCGGGTCGGGGTCCCGCCGCCCCTCCGTGGCCGCCGCCCTGCAGGGCACCCACCATGACATGAGGCCACGACAGCAGTCAGTTGTGCGTTAGGCTTGACTGCAGCTAGAGCAGGTCAGCGCTTGCGCACAGACTAGGTGTTCGGAGCAGCAGCTTTCCCGGTGCCGCTCATACCGTGTGCCTGTGCGCCAGGTGAGTCACAAGGCCAAGTCATAAGTCCACATTCGGCATCATCCCACCAACACCAAGTATGTAGCACACCGCAAACCCTGCCGCCTACCATGCACCAAGCTGCGAAAGGGCGTCCCTTACCCAACGCAACTCGACACCCCACACTTCCCACCCGCCGCACCTCATGGCCTGCACGGATGTGGGCGGCAGCGGGATGGACTGCGCCCCCGGGGCTGCTGGGTCGGGCTGGTCGGGTAACGCGTCCAGGATGGAGGACTCCTCGGCCGCGAACATGGACCTGGGGGCAGCGCGTGCAGGCACACACTCTCAGGCGCCAAGAAGTACAAAAGGTGGCGCAGAACCAGCAAGTTGGCGAGGCGAGGCGAAGGGGAGCAGCAAGGACCTGGACCTGTGGGTGTTGAGGTAGGCGTAGCGGTGGGGCTGGCAAGTTGTGCAACTGCAAACAGTGGGATGCCCTTGGGTAAGCGCCCCCGGGCAAGTAGGTCCACCCCCTGACGCCCATGCGGCACCGCGTGGGCGGCCACGCCACTGCCCTACACGCCACGCTGCGCAGCACGGCCGCGAAGTCATTGCAGCTTATTACGTCAAGACACGTGCAGCACATCCGGGTAACCCCCGCTGCAACTACAGGCATGTGCGCTCACTTATCGAAGGTGGGCCTCCTGGCGGCGCTCTGCTGCTGCGCCGCAGTCAGCGCCGCGAGGGCCCCCGAGCCGCCGGCCCTGCCCTGCCCCGCCCCGCCCGCACCGGAGGCGGAGGTGAACTCGGTGATGAACTGGGCGCGCCCGGACTCGGCCCCGCGCCGCCTGCAGGGCAGGTAACCGAGAAGCACACGGGCACGGGCGTGAGACTGCCTCGGCGCGTTAGGAAGTCCTGGCAAACTGTGTGTTGTTGGCACTCGCGTACATCAATTTTTGCCAAGCAGCTAAGCTGACCAACATTTGTGGACAGCGCGTGTCCGTTGTCCCCAGACAGGTACCCACCTCCTCGGCGAGCCCGAACGGGACCGTGATCGTGACCTGGATCTGGAGTTAGACCTCCTGCATCACAACATGGGCAAACGGAGGCAACCGCGTTGGCCTATGTGGCTCCGGCCCAGTACGAGTCGATTCCCGGTACGCAGCTTCTCGCTACCGATTTGCGTCCTCTAGACCTCTGCCTGCTTCGCCGTCTGCTGTCCGCCTAAAAAAGCGCATGCATACCGCCAGGTGCTGCCTGTCGAGCCTGGCTGAGCTCCTTTCCAGCCCACCTTGGGTACAGCACCTCATCCCGCGCGTCTCGTCCCGATCTGCGCAGCAGCAAGACAACGGATAAGTCACACCGGGCCTGCGCTGGTCCTGTCTACATGCGGCGGTGCCCCTTAACTTTGAGCCTCGGGCTCGTGCATGGTCGTTGCACTTGTGAGTGGCCAAGCCGCGTAACAAAACACTTACTGACCCTCGCCCATACCCGTGACCTTGTGAGGTGGGAGCTCCCACGGTGGCCGCCACCCTTCTGGCCTTCTCACCCAGGCAACGCTGCTTCGTGATACGCGCCGCCCACCAGCCCCTTGCGCTTCTCGCCTAGCGCCCCAACGCATGCAACCACAGGACCCTAGGCTAGCCCATCGACAGCGTCCTTCTCGTTGCCGCCGACCCTGACTGCACCACCGCTCGTTTCCTCCAGCAGACCGACCAGGCGTGCGCGCTAGAAGGACAGTGCGGCCTATAACCGCCTAGCATTGCACGTTGACCTACTGCACGTCTCACCTCCTCAGACACGCGACAGCGACCCCCACTGGCTCAACCCGCCCACCTGGCGATGCGTATGTCCAGTCCCCCAGCCGCCGCCGCGGTGTTGCGCTGCTGCGGCAGCGGCTGCGTCCAGTCGCGGGCGGGCCCGACGGGTGCCCCTGTCAGTGGGTCGAGCCCCATGCCCCGCATGCGCTTGGCGCGCTCGCGGGCGCTCTTGCGGCCCGTGCGCCGCCTGGCGGGCATTGAGTTATGCGCGTGGGTGCAGAGGTGAGGAGGTGCGGAGGCGCAGCAGCTGGGCGGGGATACAACGCATGCGGGCGGTGTGCCGGTGTGCGATGAGATGTATTACTGTCGCGTGAAGCTACGAGATGGCACAGAAAAGTATGAGGGGAGCGATACTGAGGACCATTGCGTTACAACGCAGGTGAAGGTCGCCGCCCCCCGGCCCCCACCTAGGCGGCCGCCGCATGCGCGCCTCCTCCTCGCCCTCCTGCTGCTGCGCGCGGTGCAGACGGTACGAGTAGTCCGACACGCCGTACAGCTCTGGCATTACGTGGTGAAAAGGCAAGGGGAAGGATCCTGGGTCAGAGACGCAGGAGTCCGCGTACTGGATTTGGAGCCACTCCAGGAGTTGGCGAGCATTGGGTCAGTGTGGGCCAGTGTGGGCTGCGCTCAACCACATGGCCGCCTGACTAGGCGCGGACGCGGGGGGCACCCTCTTCCATTTGCCCCACAACACACAAGTGCAAGTGGAAGCCCCCTACCCACCCTGCGACGCGATGCCCTCCACCCCTACGCGTCTAACCCACCCCCCTGGAATCCACCTCGCTAAAACGTGCCTGCGCAAGAACACCATTTGGCCCGTTGCAACCGATACCCCACCCGCCATGTCGTCCACCCTGTCGTCCTCGTCCTCCTGCGCCTGGTCCTCATCGCCGCCCTCGCCATCCTGCCCCTCGCCATCCTCCTCCTCCTCCTCGTCTTCGCTGCTGCTGTCGTACCCCGCCGTACCCTCCCCGCCGCCGCCGCCGCCAGCGCCGCCGTAGTTGAAGCCCACCGCCGCGTACTGGCCCTGGCCTGTGCGGAACGAAAGGCGGGGCAGGGCGGGTCAGCGTGTGGGGTACGGGTGTGTGAGATGTACGACAAGGGCGCCAAAACTGCAGCGCAGTAATATCGATCTGGGTCTAGCTCCATTTTGCGGGCACTGCAGCAGGAGGCAGCGGGAGCGCTTTACAGCAACGTAACAGGTTCTGTCCGCTGGAGCCTTTGCTGGCTTATGTTGCCGTAAGCCTCTTCGGATCGCATGTCACCCTTCCTCCTCACCCGCTGCCGGCAGGGACAGGCCGATGGCTGGCTGCGGCACGCGCTGCCCTGCAGCAGCGGCAGCGGCAGCCGTGGCCGCCGCACGCATGGCGGCGCGGATCTCCACGTTCTCGTGGTACACGAACTCCAGGCCGGCCGCCTCCTCCAGCCCTATGGCCTGCAGCCGGATGACGTCGCGGAATGCCTCGAAGCGCAGGACCTGGCGGCAGCATAGGAAAGGAAGCATCCGGCGAAGGAATGATCTGGGTTGAGCAGGAAGAAGCAATGCAGCAGTGTTTTGAAGTGCAGGGCCTGAGTACGGCGTGGTGGAGGCGGGTATTTCACGGTGGAACGCTGGACGCAGGCTGTTGCATCTGGAGGAGATCGAGCTGATGGTACCATAAATGGCATAGTGAGATTGCTCAGGGCGATATGGTGCTTGCATGGCTTTGTGGTTATGTATTGGACCAGTCCCAACGGGCAGGTGGCAGTGACAGCTGTTGCGCGGGCGCCGCTTCCACCTGTTCAAGCTTCTCCTCCTCCGGCTTCTTCGGGCGGTCTTTCAGCGAAGGATCAGGCTCCTTGTAGAAGTCCAACATGGACCGAGCGTCGAATCGGTCGATAAGGTTGTCGGCTTTGCCATTCCACGGTATGAGAGACGTGCCCTGTTCCAGCGCCGCGTGTTGTTCCGTGTTGCGGTATATTTTACATGACCGGCCTTCGATAGACAGGTAATTGAGTGGATGCTCCACCTGCAGCGACCAGGGCATGAAGCGTCAGCCGATACTGAGGCGCCTCCCGGGGCTTCTGAGCTGCAGCATCCTCCGCTGGCAAACCGCTTGCTCCCTACTTGGTTGTCGGCAATTTCAGCTCTCCGCTCTGCTTTCCTCTTGTTCTCCTCGGCTCGCTGCTTCATTTCTTTCGCAACTTTGCGGGCTTCCAAGTAATAGGTCGCCATGGCTGCGTATGCCTAGCATTTAGCATTGGAATAAGAGTAAGAGGTGTTACATAGCTAGTGGGACGGACGCTGGCTATCACAGACCGCCAGACCGGCGCCGCTGCCGTGCGTGCATGACCTGCAGACACGCCCAGAAGAGGGGACCTGACCTGCCGCACCCGCTTCCTTTTCGGCGCTTGCTGTGGCCAAACAACCAGCTCCACATCTTCCCGTGCATCATTACAGCTCCGGTCCCCACCGTGCATTAAACAACTATAAGCCGTGCGCAGACCGTTGTAGGCTTGTGCAGGCGTGTGGAATCTCAGGGGAGCTCCCCTGTGCACTCCAGTGTTTCACCGAGGGCAAGAGCCGGAGGGGCGCAACTGGACGCACACTCACAGCAATGGCCTCCATGGCCTTAGGCACGTTCTGGCAGGGCTCGAGGACACGGGTCCAGGCCAAGCAAGCCCCGGACTACACGTGCGGGTATCTACCCACCTAAGACACACTGCCCAAAGCGACCGTTCATGACAGCAAGGTCGGGGTCTTGGCACAGCCTCACTAGCCTCTGCCCACGTGCCTTGGTGCGATGCCCTGTGCCGTTAAGTCCAGCGCTATCACTGCTGCGCCTAAAAGTAGACGCGAACGCAAGAGCCAATCAAGGGACCCGCACACGTGTCGCTAGCTAACGGGCCAGCGCGGACAGGCCCTCCATGCCCCTCGGGAAGCACTCGCCAGGAGCGGGGTGAATTCCACAGATGTGCGCATGTAACCTCAGTACCTGGAGGCTGTGCAGCTTCTGTGGTCCCCGCAAGTGCCATGTCCTCGCCTGACACTGCGGGCCCCTCAACCAGCCACAGCCGTCAGCACGCCTCAGCGACGTGCAAGCCTACCCTATGCCCCTCTCCCACCCTGCGTTCCGACCTGCTCAGGCACTACCAGTACCTACACAGTACAAGACCCGCAAGCAATGCAGCCCAAGCACGCCTCACAATTTGCCCCTATTATAGTCTCACGCCTAAACCCAACCCACAAACGCGCCTTTCGTGCCAGTGCAACCATGCACAGAACCTGAACCTAACTCACCGTCAACACTCCTAGCTCACACTTGCAAGGAACCCTGCTCCCCTGCCCCTCTTCCCGCGCCCTCCAGCACCTTTTGAGCCTCCCACACCATCCCCGCCTGCCTGTACACTCCCGCCGCCGCCTCCCGGTCCCCAACCGACACCAGCGCAAGCGCCGCCTCCGCGGGGCAGCCCGCCGCCGCCATCTGTACGGCGTACGCCCGCGCCGCCGCCTCCCACACGTGCCGCCCGCCGGCGCCCGCCAGCGCCACCACGTCGGCGTTCAGCATGCCCTCAACACCCGCCGCCATCTGTACGGGGGTACGAGTCCGTAAGTTGGAACATAACTTGTCACAAGGGCATTTCAGCCAAGACGCAAGGAAAAACCACGACTTTGATTACATGCCAGAGCAGGCAAAGCACAGCTGACCAGCGGCCCGCCCTGGAATCACGTCCTTTAGCATCCACACCCACCTGTACGGCGCCCGCCACGTCGCCTCGCCACATGGCGGCCACGAAGCGCATCTCCGGCGGCAGCGGGTGGGGCGCCCCTGACCCCGCCGCCGCCACATCCGGCCCCCGCGACGGCCCCGCCCCTGCTCCTGCCTGGGGCCCCGCCGCCGACCCCGCCCCCTCCTCCGCCGCCCACACCGCCTCCATCAGCTCCAGGTCGTGCAGCAGGTGCGCCGCCAGCCAGGGGTCCACCTCCTCCTGCGGGTGCCCCTGCTGGCCCACTTCGCCCTGGGGCTGCTGCTCCCGCCACCACCACTCCTCCTGCGGCACATGCCCTCTCCCACCTGCCTGCCCCTGCCCCAGCCCCTGGCCCCGGTCCTGCTCGCCCACCCCACTGGAGGCCTGCCGCACCCGCTCCTGCTCCCGCTCACTATGCGCCGCAACCGGTTCCGTAGGTGGCGGCGGCGGCGGCGGCGGCGGCGGTGGCGGAGGCTGCTGCTGCTGCTGCTCACTAGCTGCAGGTGCGCCATGCGGCGGCGGCAGCGGTGGCAGTACCGCGTCTGCCACCCGCAGCAGCAGGGCGTGCGCGGCCCGCACCAGCCCCGGCTGGCGGTCCAGGTCGGGGCCATCGGGGAGCAGCGGCCGCGCGGCGGGGGGGTCGGGCCGGCGGCGGCCGCGCCACGCCCTGCCGGGGGGCGTCAGCTCCAGCAACCGCTCCGGTGGGGAGTCGCCACCGGGCCCGGCTGCTTCCTGCTGCTGCTGCTGCGGCGGCGGTCCCCGGGCCAGTTGGGTTGCGGGCTGAAGGGCGGCATGGTCGGTGGCGTAATGCGTCACTGTCGTTGAGCCCGGTGCAGGGGCTGCAGCTGCGGTCGCGCTCGCCACTGCTTCGGCGTCCCCGCTTGCCAAGGTTGCCATGGTAGCCGACCCGGAGCTGCCGCACTCTTCCCGCGCCCGCGAACCACTCTCGGGTGCGGTTGCGGCAGGTCCCTGCCCCTGCCCCGCCAGCCCTCCTGACTCCCCGTTGTCCACTCCGCCTGCCGCCTGCTGTTGCGGCTGTGCCCCTGCGCCACTCCCAGCCCCCTGCTCCTCCGCTCCCTGCACCGCCTGCTGCCCCGTTGCGCCCTCCGGCACTGCCGCCTGCAGCAGCTTCGCCCGCGCAGCCGCCTCCCACGCCACCAGCTGCCGCGCCTCCAGCCGCCAGCACCGCACGCTCTGGTCCCGGCCGCCAGTGAACAGCAGCCAGGCCCACGCGCGGCCCAGACTACGCCTAGCGGTAGCAGAACCTTTCTGCAAGGAACCTGGCTCATACCGCCCCACTACGTTCAAGGGCCCTGCCGCTGCCAAGGCAGACTGGTAAGACACGCGCACAGCAGCCAGACTGAGTACGGTGTCGTGATGCTGGCCGGACAGCACGTGGCACAGCACCGCAGCTGGTGCCGTGGCCTGTGCGTCGGTGGCACGCACCTCCGGTGCTGGCGCTCCTGCTGCTTCTGCCGCTGAACCTGCTATGGGACAAGGCGCCCTCACTCCATGGGGCGTTAGAGCTGCTGCCCCTTGGAGCACATCACCCACGAGTGCCGCTGTCGGCTGCACGGCCCACAGCTGTACGGCACCGTCGTCCGCCGCAACCGCCAACCGCCGGGCGCCCAGCCACCGCACCGCCGCCACGTTCTGCGCCCCAACCGCTAGCCGCACCAGAGGCCCTAAGACCCGCAAGTGACCTCCTGCATTTACCGTCCTGACCTCCCCCAGCTTCGGCTGCTGCTGACCCTGCTCTTGCCCCGAGGCTGCTGGGGTGCCGTACACAGACACCGACCCCCTGCCGCTCAGCACAGCCAGCAGGGGATATTCCCTGGCTGCCCCCGCCCCTGCCTCCGCCGGCCCAACCTCTCCCCCCTGGTTCTGTGGGTCCCCGCCCATTCCCTCCTGTTCCATCGCTGCCCTTTCCTCCTCGTCCTCTCCTCCATCCCCGGCCCAGGCCATCTGCCGCACCTCCTGGGTGCCCAACGCCGCGCCTGGCAGCACAGCCGCCAGCCGCCAAGCGAAGGCGCCAGTCCCAGCCCCCGCCCTGGGCCCCGCCCCGCGCTCGTCTTCTCCCTGCTGCTGCCCCTGCTGCCGCAGCACCACCACGCCCGCCTCCGCCCCCAGGGACACCGCCAGCAGCCCCTGCCGCGCGTGAAGCGCCACGGCACCCACAGGCAGGGGGCCGCGGACCGGGGGCGGCACCGTGGGGGCTGGCGACGCCGCCTGCTGCTGCAGCTGCTCCTGGTGGTGGGTGGTTGCATGGTGCAGGGCCCCCGACGCGGCTGCCTCCCGCAGCAACGCCTCCACGTGAGCGCCCAACTGCGTGCGAGGGAAAGGAGGAGAGGCCAAGAAGCGGGACCGTTTGGAATGTTATCAAGGGTGTTGCCATGAACAGGTATATTTGTAAGGCTGAACACGAAGCCGTGCCGTTGTTGGAGCGGAACGATCAGGTATGTACACACGCTGCCGCTGACCTGGCAAGCGGGCGGCTGTGAAAGCGTCAGTGCCAAACGATATGTAGAGCACAAGCAGACGTCCAGCCCGTGCCTAGAGCAATGGGAGGAGTTCCTGGCCCTTGCAGCCATCAAAGCATCACCCCCGTACCTCTCCCTAACTTTCAGCCCCTATATGTTGTACCGACGCGCACATTGCGGTGTTACCCCAAGCCGCATGCCCCACTCACGTCAACGGGGACCGCCCTGCAGGGGGCGGTGGGGACCGCCCCCATGGCCAGCTCCCCGCCAGGGCCGTCGCTGCACGGCCCCGGCCACAGCAGCAGCCGCCCCTCGCCCCCGCAGCTGACTAGGCACGGCTCGCCCTGCGAGCCCCAGGACGGCGACGGCCCGGCCGCGCCACCACCAGCACCCGCCGCCCCCTGGCCCCCTTTAACCCCCGCTGCCGCCTTCCCCTTCCCTTTCCCACCTCCGCCTTTACCCTGTTGCTGCTGCTGCTGCTGCTTGGTCCCGGGGACCGCATGCTGTCCAGCTTGCCCTTCCCCCGGCTGGTGCGTCACTGCGTCTGCCTGAGGGCCCGCACTGCCAACAGCCTCCACACCCGGTGCACCCGGCGCAGCGACGCGCTCCTTGTCCACGCCAGTTTCCTCCGCAGCGGCTTTGGAACCCGGAGCAGCGGGCCCCGAGCCTGGGGCCCCTGCTACACCAGCCGCCGACGCGGGGGGTGCGCCTGGGCGGCCCCGGCCCGCGAAACCCCCACCGGGCGTCGGGCCCTTGGCCACCACCTCTGGCACGTGCCCGTGCCCCCGTCCGACGCGTCGGGCGGCCAGCACCCGTTCCATGTCGATGTCCCTGTGCGCGTGGCGACGGCCGGGAGCTTCCATGCCTGCGGCAGGGCTCCTCCCGGGCGGAGCTCCTGGCACCTGCCGGTCCACTGCGTGGTCGCCAGCAGGGAGTGCTGATGGTGCTGGGGCGGCTGAGGCATCGGCAGCAAGGTTTTCCCTTGGCGCCAATGGTGGCGGCGGAGGCGGCGGAGCGGGCGGGGGGACCAGCGGCGGCGGGGGTGGCGGCGGCGGTGGCGGCGGCGCTGCACCATTTCCAGCTACGTCGCCTGCCCTCGCATGGCCCTCTAGCGACATACTGGACGCCAGCTGCTCTGCGGACACGTGCCGCGGTGCGCCTGCGCCCTCCATGTCGCTGGCAGGCCCCAGCTGCTCCTGCTTGTCCTGCTGCGTGTGCTGCGGCTGCTGCAGTTCGTGTTGCTGCTTCCCATCACGCGGGCGGCCGTCCTGACTGCCCCGCCCCACTGGCGTTCCGGCCCCAGGCGCGGGAGTAACCCAAGCCAGCGCGGTGACGGGCCCTGAGTGCCGTACGCCGTACACTCGGCCCATCTGCTGCCGTAAGTCCATAACGCCTACGCTGCCGTCGCTGCAGCCGAACGCAACATAGCCTGTGGAGTACAAAAAGGGCAGACGCGGGGGCATACATGGGAGTCCAAGCCGCAAGGCAGAAGGGGTGTAAGAGGTGTGCCTCGAATTGCTTGCGGGGCAGCACGCGGCTCTGAGCAAGGGCAGACGCACGTCAGTTGTACTCCAGGAAAATGCGTGTCCGGCCCTCCACTTACGTTTGTCGGTGGGGTGCCATGCGCAGCACACCACCTGGTCCCGCACCTCCCGCCACAGCAGCGTGCTAGGCCACGGCACATGGGACGCGGATGACGCGCCCTTGCCCGCCCCTCCACCAGCCTTGGTTTGACCGGACTGCAGCTGTCTTGCCTCTGCCATCATCTCTGGCCCCACCCCCGCCCCAGCCTCGGTCGGTGCCTGCCCTTCGTCATTGGTAGCTGCAACTGCGTCCGAGGCGGACTCCCGCGCGCTACCCGCGATGCTGCCACCGTCAGTGCCGCTGTCACACCCCTGCTGCTGCTGCTGCTGCTGCTGCTCCTCGCCCAGCTGTCCCTCGCCGTACTGGTCCGAGGCAGCTGATGGAAAGCCAAAGCTTGTTGCCATGTGCGGCCCCTGTCGTAGCTGCTGCTGCTGCTGCTGCTGCTGCTGCTGCTGTGCCTCCCGCGCAGCCGCCCGCAGCACGCGCGGCGCCAGGGTGACCCCCGCGGTGCGCAGGGTGCGGTCGCCGCAGCCCACCGCCAGCTGACCAGGGGACGGCCCTGCACCAGGGGTCCCCGCACGGGATCATCGTGAGGACATCTTGTACTGCACACTTTGACGTGTGTGCAGGACCGAGAGGGCAGGTGCGGGCACATGCGAGCATGCAGGGTATTTGGTTGTCGATGAACCCGCAGCATTGGCACCAAAAAAGCGCTTTGATGTAGCCACGCCAGCACCTGTAAGCGCGCAACAGACACGCTAGCCGACGCGACGGAAGCGTGATTCCCTAAGGTGCGGGGTCAGTCGCAGTGTGTGCCAACCCTGCTGCGTTTGCGACCTGAAATAAAAATGGGCACCGGGCACACAAAAACAGTCCTTGGCCGCGGTACATATGACCTTCCCCCTCATACCTGTCCAGTCCAGGCTCTGCGCATAGCCACCTAGACCTGTGAGCCTCCACCACAGGGAACCTCCGCGGGGTAGGAGCAGGCTGGGGGGAGCGGCAGGCGCCGGCGGCTCAGGCCCACGGCGCCAGCTCCAGGCGTCGTCGGCGCGCCCCGCTGCGCCCTGCCCATGTGGGTTAGCATTTGCGTGGGCTGCTGTGTGCAGGTGGGCAAGGGAGTTGACTTCCTGGTTGGGTGCAGCGGGAGGCTGCGGCGCTGGGTTCTCCGACGGCGCTGCATTGATGTCGGCAGTGATGCTGGTGCTGGTGGTGCTGGCGCCAGCCCCGGTGAGTGGTGAGGAGGCGTCCACAGATGCGCCGGCAGCGGTGGCGTCGGTCTCTGCTGATGACACAACAGGGGTAGGTTGCCTCACTGCTGCGTGCTGCTGCTGGTCCGGCTGCTGCAGCGGTGGGAAGTCGAGGTCCGTGAAGACTAGAGACCGGTCCAGGGAGCACGTGACCAGCCGCACGTGCACGTGCAGGGAAGGAGAGGGCGCTGGGGCGGGGGGCTGCTCGGCGCCGCCCCCGCTGGGCTGGTCCCCGTCGCTTGACTGCTCCTCAGCTGCCCCGGAAGCTGTCTGCTTTGCCCCTCCGTCATCCTCACCAAGCAAACGCCCGCAATCCTGCGCAACTACGGCGTCCTCCTTGCCCGCAGCCTTTGGCGGTGCTGCGCCTTCCCTTGCCGCTCCACCGCCCATTCCTGCGGCTCCCGGTGCCGCCGTCTCAGCCTTGGCTGCCCCCGGCCGTGCCAGCTGCTGGCGTGCGGTGGCGGCGGAGGGCAGCACCCGCATGGCTTGCAGCGTGAACACGGTGCGGCTGTGGGGCGCTGACTTGAGGCGGGCGGCGGGCGTCACGCGCCCCGTGCCTGCAGGGGCGGAGCGGGTTGGGTTGGAATCAGGTAGGTATCGCAGTGTCCTCAGGCGAGCGGGGCAAAATGAGAAGAAGCAGTGGCCCGATTGGGGACCGGAGGCATACGTTACAACCAAGACACGTGTCCCGCGGGGATGTGACGGCCACCCCGCCGAGTGCCAGTTAGGACAGGTGGAGATGGCCCCACCGCCCCACGGTCTCGACCCGCCCATCCCACGGCAACGATCATGCATCAACACAACAACCCTTGCACCCATCAACCCATTGACTCACCCAGTGCCACGTGGTACAGCAGCACGTGGCCCCACGGCGCCGCCATGGCCAGCAGCAGCTCCCCGCTGCGCCCACCGCGGGGGCAGCAGCCGGGCACCACCGCGGCGGGGGTCCACGACCGCCGACCCGCGGGTCCGCCGCCGCCGCCGGGGCCCCCGGGCCCGCCCGCCTGGTGGCCCCCTGGAGGCGGAGGTGGAGGCCCCACCACCGCCAGAGGCTGGTGCATGGACGCGGACGGGTGCCTGCTGCTGCTGCTGCGGGGGTGATGACCGTGGCGAGGGAGGGTATGGCCGGGGGGCGGCATGGCAGGTGCAGCGGATGCTGCTGCTGCTGCCGCGGCGGCGGCGGTGGCGGCTGCAGTGCCAATGATGGCAGGGAAGCTCCAGACCTAAGGGACGGGAAAGGACGACAAACAAGCGCGCGCGTCATCAGGAGGTGCGGCGCAGCGCATATTGTGTACAGCTTCTATACTGGCAGCTTGCAAGCATGCCCCTTCCCTGTCGTGCTGCATACTTCCCCGTCATGACTGTGCCGTACAGGCACAGGCATACGGCCTGACAGTTGCCTTGGCATACTCCGGCTGCACCCGTTGTTTGCAGATTGCGGTTACCGTTCTCCTCTTCTCCTCGAAGCCTGCATCTCTCTTGCCGGCCTGCCTTTAGCGCTCCCCACTCTCTTCCATTCAGCAATGCACAACGGGTGCATGGTGGTGCACCCTCCATCCTGAACTTCACAGCCTTGAAGGCCAGCAACCCGCATCCCCAGATCCCGAAACCGCTGCGTGCGCTGCCGCTCCGCTTCCACAGCCCGCGCCTTTCGCAGCTCGTCCTCCCACGACCCGCGTCCCAGACATTGCCGTGCACCCAGTAAACCCTGTCAGCCCCACCCCGGCCAGCCTAGGCTTCCCCGAGCCAGTCTACAGCCCAGCCACACCCTGCCCTGCCCACCTTGGCCAGCTCGTCCTCGCCAGAGCTGACGAGCCACAGATCCGCCCCCGGCGCGGCATGGGCAGTACCGGCAGCAGGGGCTGCAGCAGATAGGGCATTAAAAGCTGCCGCCGCCAGCCCCCCGGCGGCCGTGCACAGGTACGGCAGGCCCACCAGCTGCAGCGAGCGTACGGCACCCCGGTGAGCCTGTACGGACGCCACCAGCTCGCCAGCTGCCACGTCAACCACGTGCAGCCAGCCGTCTGCCGTACCAACTACCGCCAGCTGCTGCTGCTGCTGCTCGGCTGTCACGCTGCTGCCGCCGCTTGCCTCTGGCCCCGCCTCTCCCTCCGCCGTACTGCCGCTGGCGCCTGCCGCTGCGGCAGGCCCGCCGCCCTCGCCCTGGCCCTCATGTCCTCCAGCCGGTGATTGAGCGGGCTGTGCTCCTGGGGAGGCAGCCCCTGCAGGCCCAGGCAGCCCAGGCCCGGACGCCGCGCACACGCACGTAATGCGGCCCGGCACCAGCGGCCGCAACGCAGCCGCAGCGGCAGGCCCAGACCCGCCTCCTGCAGCCGATGCCGCTGTCCCTGCTGCTGCAGGCACGTGCTGCTGTTGCTGCTGTCCTCCCACGGGTCTGGCCTTGACGTTGGCCTCCGGGGTCCACACGGCCAGGCCGCCGCCCGCGTCGCACACCAGCACCTGCAGCGGAGAGGTCCTGCGGGGGGCCGGGCGACGGGAGGGGGCGCATGGATGCATTGCTGGTGTGCAAGGGAGCTTAAACCACGAGCGGAGAACCACGGAGAGTTGCAACACCCGTCAAGCCATGCCCATACGGCGCGCGTACAACCTTGCATGCGTCCAGTAAGGTGAATCCGACCGTCGCGTTGCACGCCACATGCTGCCGCCCAGGACACCTTGCACCTGCACGCCGCAACACTGCACCTTGTTTGTCCAAATGTCGCCCAACCCCCACCTACCCTGGCAGCGCGGCCAGCGCCGTCACCTCCGCCGCCCCTTTGCGCTTGAAGCTGCGCAGGTGCTGCCCTGTGGTGGCGCACCAGGCGCGCAGAAAGCCGTCGTCGCATGAGGCAACCACCAGCGGCCGGGCGGGGGAGGAGGCGGAGGTTGGGGCGGTGGGGGTGGAGGTGCAGTCCGGGGACAACGCCACGCACGTAACCCTGGTGGGACAGCACGCAGGGTACCGTACAGCGATTGAGGTACTGTCTGCGCAGGAAGGTTCCACGAGTTGACTGGCCTGATGCGGAAGCGGAGCATGTCGGAAGAGGGCGACCTCTCCGGGCACACACAGCGTAGGTGCCAAAAGACTTGCGCCTCATGCCCAGGTGCCTTGCTGTATGCTTGGGACACAGGGTCATGGACAGGCTGTGTGCCCACGTGTGCGGTCCACCGGTGCCGCACCTGGCGCCCGCCCCCAGCGTCCGCAGCACTGTCCGCGTGCGTGCGCACACCAGCACCACGCTGCAGTGCCCACCGTACGCAACCAGGTCGTGGGACGGCAGCACGGCACACACGTGGCTGCCGTACCTGCACGGCGGTGTGGTAGCGGGAGCACCCATGTGTACGGTGGGCAGTAGGGGTTACGTCGGTCACGGAGCGTTGGCATCCACGGGCTGGTGGCCAAGCGGACATGGACGGGAGATGTACACGTTGACAGGCAGGCGGTCGTGCAGAGCATGCAGCGAGCTGTCACTTTTTTGCGTGGGGTGATGCGTGTAGTGTGGGGAGCACAAACCGGGCAGCGTGCGGCAGCGTGAGGGAGGGGAGGTGCGTAGGAGCAACGACACGATGGCGGGGCAGACACACATCGCTGCACCGCGCTGTGTCATGAGAGTCATGCTGCAAACGCGTGTTGCAGCCTCTTCAGGTCCATCATGTGTCCCGTGGTTGTAACAAACAACCATTCCCTTGTGCCAGCGTGGCTCACAGTACCGGTGGGCACCCCGCCACCCGCCTACCAGTTCGGGGAGGGCGGCAGCACCACGGCTGCGCCCACTGCTGCGGCGCTCATCGCCAGCTCCCGACACCAAACGGTTGTGTAACAACGTTATCGATCTGCCATCACAAGCCTGCCGTGCCCCGCGCGAATGCTTTCCTTGTCGGCTGGTGAAGCGTCACGGTGTTGCGACAGGCAAACGGGCCGCTGCAGCACCCTGGAGGGGCTAGATCAATGAGTGTGAACGTTAATTAGGTTGCAAAACGTGTGCATGTTGCAGGGGGTATGGGATGTAGCCGTGCGGCCCACTCCCGCGCATTGTCTCTGACACGCAGGGATGTTTCTCCCGCAACAGGCACGCGTGTGGTCCTTTGCCTTGCTGCGGGCTACAGCAGCCCACTTACATATCTCTTGATCATAATAACCACACAGTAAACCACGCAAAGTAGCCAAGATGTCGGCGGCGGCTCAACTCGCCCAGACTTACGAGCTGTCCCAGAAGCTAGCCCCTTACCTAGACGCACATCTGGTGCTTCCCATTCTGGAGTACAACCAGGTCAGCTTGCACTCATAGTCCTGAAAGGCCACACGGGCAGCCGATGCGCTGCTGCGACTCAGCTCTCCCCAAGGAAAGAGCTGATCACTCCGGTTTTGGCTGCTTCATTTCCTCAGGAGAGGGGCCTGTACAATGAGGAGGACGTGCTGCGGGCTAAGCTCGCCTTGCTGGAGAAGACCAACATGGTGGGGTGGAAAGGCTTTCGCGGGCTGGCCTGCACTATGCTATCCCATGCCTAATTTTCTACTAGCTTTTAATTCTTCGTATCCATGTCTTTTGTGGGCGGTAGATCTAACCCAAGGTCCCTTTGTCGCTCCGCAGGTCGATTTCGCCATGGATATCTACAAGGGCCTGAACGGCGTGGAGGACGTGCCTCCGGAGATGAAGGAGCGCCGCACGCAGGTTGTGGCGCGCCTGCGGCAGCTGCAGTCGGACGTGGACCCGATCATTCGCTGCCTGCAGAACAGGCACGTCGTGGAGAAGTTCCGCCAGGATAAGAGCTTCAACCTGCAGTTCCTGCAAGAGGAGTTTCAGATTGGCGCGGAGCACGTGGAGGCGCTGTACCAGTACGCGCGCTTCCAATTCAACTGCGGGAACTACTCGCTGGCGGCTGAGCTGCTGCAGTCCTACCGCACGCTGTGCACCAACAGCGAGCGCAACATGAGCGCGCTGTGGGGCAAGCTCGCGGCGGAAATCCTGATGCACGAGGCGGTGAACATCCAGGAGGCGCGCGAGGATGTGTTCAAGCTCAAGGAGGCTATCGACAACCAGACCTTTGCGCCCCCGCTGGGGCAGCTGCAGCAGCGCACATGGCTGCTGCACTGGTCGCTGTACGTGTTCTGGAACCACGAGAACGGGCGCAACGACATCGTGGACCTGTTCCTGTCCCCCGCCTACCTCTCCGCCATCCAGATCAACGCCCCGCACCTGCTGCGCTACCTGGCGGTGGCCGTGGTGATCAACAAGAAGAAGAGCAGCGTGCTGAAGGAGCTCATCCGCGCTATCCAGCAGGAGTCGTACGAGTACAGCGACCCCATCACGCAGTTCCTGGAGTGCGTGTTCGTGCACTACGACTTCGACGGCGCGCAGCAGAAGCTCAAAGAGTGCGAGGCGGTGCTGGACAACGACTTCTTCCTCTCAGCCTACAAGGAGGAGTTCATCGAGAACGCGCGGCTGTTCATCTTCGAGACGTACTGCCGGATACACCAGTCGATCAGCATCTCGCTGCTGGCGGAGCGGCTGGGTATGGACCAGGAGGCCGCTGAGAAGTGGATCGCCAACCTCATCCTCAACGCCATGCTCAACGCGAAGATCGACTCCAAGTCGGGGACGGTGGTCATGGGCCGCCAGAGCCAGTCGGTGCACGAGCAGCTGATCGAGAAGGCCAAGATGCTGTCCGTGCGGACGTACGTGCTGGCCAACACGGTGGTGGGCGGCACGCGGCCGTGAGGCGCAGCGGGCAGCAGCAGCGGCGGGGCGGTGGAGCGGCGGCGGGGGGCGGTGGAGGCGGCAGCGGCGGCGGGGGAGGGAGGAGCGGTGGCGGTGGCGTAGCAGCGGCGGCGCTGGCGGGGACGGAGGGAGGCGGCCGAGCGGGCGGGTGCAGTGGCGAGGCGGGCATGGGCGTGGGCGCGGGGCGGTGTGGCAGCAGGGGCGGGGCGGTGGCTCGCGGGGGGGAGCGGGCGGCGGGCGGGTTACGTTGCAGGCAGGGCTGGGGGCACGCTATCGCAGCGGAACGTTCTGGTGTGCTGGCTACCAAACGGCTGAGAGGCCGTGGCCTTGGTCTGGCAGCAGCTGGGCTTGGCGGGGCTCCCTGGTGGCTGTGGCTCTAAGACCCACGCTGCAACTGGTGCGTACAGCTAGAGGACTGGGGTGTCGGAGGCAGCAGGAATGGATGGAGCGCCTGGGGCACTGGGGCAAGGCAGGGACGGTGTTGGGCTGCGGTCCTCAGCGGACGCAAGGCGTGGCGGCGCGCCCCTGGGACCGCGGGCGCATGGCCTTGCGGTGCCTTTGGCGTGAGCAGTGGAGCACCAGCTGGGGTGGTCGCGCCGGGCCGGGCCGAGGCTGGCTGGTGGCTGCAGGTGCAACATGCGTTGCAGCGGGACGTCTGACGCACCCGGGGGCAGCACCTGGTGCCCAACTGGCAAACTAGCAGCGCATGCTGGTAGCATTAGACTCGGAGGAGGAGCAGCAGACCCGAGATGGGAGTGATAGTGTGCGATGTGGTTGGTAAGCGGACAGCTGGGCCGGTGTGTCTGGAACTGCCCGTCGTTACGGACGTTTGGCCCTGGTTGGGTGTAGCGACTGGACCAGTGCGGCTGTGTGCGGTGTGCCGGAGGTCCAAGTGCAGTGTGTTAGGGGGCGATCTGGGGCCGGACCTTGTCTAGGGAGCTCCCATTGTCTGATTTCATGTGCAGCGAGTGCACGTGTTGCTTGCGGCACGTGCGCGCTGGCAGCTGACTCGTCCCATTTGTGTGTTTGTACGGTTGCGTGCTCGAACTGCGTGCAGAAAGGCGGCGTGGCTGTATGCATTGACCAAGTGATACGGCATAGCTATCAAGGGGTAGGGGATGACGATGCTACAGGAATGCTCCGCAAGCAGTGCGGGGCTGTAAACGGCAGTGGCCGTGGGGTTAGCGGGTAGATATGTAGGTTTTTGACTCCCTAAGCCCGCATTGGACGAGGCTAAGCAGGCCAACTCACGGCTGTTGGTGGGCGCACTTGCGGCTGTTTTGCGAGAAGAAGATGGGGTTCCGCGGCATACCGCGTGGCCTTGCTGGGCTGTCCGAGTTATCTGTGAGGCGAGGGGTACCGGCATGCTTGTCTTGCGCGCATGGGAATGCACTGGCGAGGCCGTTGTGGGCGTAAATATGACTGATGCATATTGCGCCTGGCATGCACGTGCTGCGGGGACGGAGGATGTCATGTAACGCTGTCAGGTGCTGTGGCTTGCATGTTGGGCATGAGCCAATCTCGCCATCTGCGTACTGGCCAAGCACTGGACACGGGCATCCCAGTGCAGCAGGCAAGTCAGTGGATCTAGGAGAACGTGGTGTCGTACGACAAGGGTGCGGCTAGAGGACAGGCTACTTATTACACATCAGCAGGCTTAAGGGATGGAGTGTGGCAGACAGTCCAGTTTGTCGTGCATCACGAGCTTCCAACCTGCTGCGCAACAAACAGCAGGCTGGCAGCCCAGCACCAGGCAGTCTGGGGACACCCTCTCTGGGAGCTGCTGGGACCCTGCCCAATATCGCAAGGCGCACGACCGTTGCCAAGAACTGTACTGTGTACTCAGGGTCAAGTCCAACGGCACGACAAGTCTCAACAAAAAACGACCGCAACCTCCGTGACATCGCTTGTGCGAGCACGCAGCGTGCAGCCCCTACAACACAAACAAGCCAGCCACCATGCCTTGGCCCATTAAGTTCCTGGGTTGGTGGCCGACACAGTTGCTGTTCGACGGCCTAAAGCATGTAAACGCACGCACCAATCATACAGCGCTCGTACCCCTTGGCTTGGCACGTTAAATGTACGGTGCCCCTGCACCCCTTTCAACCCCGGGGCCCCCTGGTCTGGCCGCACCGCGTTTCCTCCCGACTCGCTCCTGCTACCTCGTTAAGGCCCACGGACACAGGCCTACACACACACCGCGTAAAACTGGGGCGAAGTTGCCCTCCCCCTGCACCCTTCCTTCCCCCGTGTATCACTGGTGTTGCCGCTCCACGGGCACGGGCCGAATGGCCGCCGCAAGCCTGTCCAGGCTGCGCTCTATGCGCCCCCGCAGCCCCGGCTCGGGGCACAGCACCTTGCCCCCGCGGTGGTCCACCACCACCGCCTGCTGGTCCACCTGCGTGCGGGGCAGGGCACGTGAAGGGGGGCAGGGCATGAGCAGCAGCGCAAGCGAAACAAGCATCCGCACCATCAGCAGCATGAGCGCTCACAAGCTCCGAGGTGTTGTGCAGGCATATATAATCAAGGCGCGTGGCACCGCACGAGCAGCAGCTCCAAGTGCAGTGCAAACTTGTGCTCCTCCCCATTGCCCCGCCCTTCACCCTACTTTCGCACCTGCCTCCCGGGCCCACCTTGTCCCGTCCCCGTCCCCTCGCTGCCCCGCCCCCACCTGCAGCGTGATGGTCCACATCCCCTTGCTCCAAACCCCGCTGCCCCGCCCCCCCGCCCCGGGCGGTAAGCTTCAAGTCGTTTTCTTCTTTCTGTTGCCGCCGCTAACCTCGCTCTACGCAGGCGACTGTTTCCGGTTGCCACTTTGCCGCTCTGCGGCTACCCCCACGCCCCGGCCCCTCCGCCCCACCTGCAGCGTGATGGTGCCCGCCGCCTCGTCCACGCGCGCCGGGCCGTACTGCCCCCGCAGCAGCGCCGCCATGAGGTGCAGCTCCGCAGCAGCAGCAGCGGCGTCGTCCCCCGCCGCACGGGCCGCCGTCAGCGCGCACTCGGCGGTGGCGGCGCCCTCGGGCTCACCCACCGCCTGGGGGCGTTGGGGCGGGGTGGAAGGGGTTGCATGTCAGGGGGCCAGGTGGTGGCCGAGGTCTTGCCCAGTAGGACTGAAAGGGTCGGTGGGAAGCTTTAATCTGCTTTTGTGGGTGTGACGCTTCGCGGCGCGCAAAGTGGGCAGACAGGCAGGGTACCACACAGCTGCGCTCGCCGTCCACGCCCTCGTTTTGTCCCATGATGAGTGTACCGCAGCAAGGTTGAACCTGCCCGGCTTCCCACCTGTCCCACCGTCCTCCCCTCGCCCCCACGTCCTCCATTTTGCCTGGTTGACTGCCGCCATCACCGAGGCACAACACTGCTCAATCTTTATCAATCTTCTTAGCCGCTCTGCAGCTACCACACACACACCCTCACCTGCAGCACCACGGCGATGACCGCGTCCGCCACCATGTCCCCGTGCCGCCCGCCCTCCCACTCCACCACCACGTGCGCATCCACGCCCGCCACGTCGTCGGCAGGGACGTACGACAGCGTGACGGCGTCGCCCACCACCACCGCCTGGCTCTCGCCGCCCTGCGGTACGGGTACGGGAGTACGGCATACGGGATGGGAATACAAGACCAGGTTGCACACCGGTCTTCGTGCCATGGAGCAACCGCAACCGAGTGAAGCAATACAAGCAATACAAGCCACTGCCAACCTGTGAGTTTGCGGGGACCATAACCTTGGCAAACCACCTCGTACTACTGTCCTCCCAAGCCCCCCGCGAGGCCCCACCTTGCCCTTCTCCGCCTCCGGCGCCGACGCCACCTCCAAGGCAGGCATGCCCTCCACCCCCTCAAACATGACCTCCAGCGCAAGCCTGGGACCGGGGTTGCAAGGAGGTGATTTCCGTGAATCAGATGAAAGGAACAGTTATACTAAATATGGTAAGATCAGAAGCGGGCATGCCTTCCAGCCCCTCAACCATCGCCTTCAGCGCAAGCCCGAGAGGAGGCGGGAGGGCTAAAGGGTGGCATGACAAGGTGGCGGCACCCGCACGGTTTGGCCCAACAGCCCTTGGCATCATGGAATCGCGGCGTCTTCGTTACCAGCAATTAGCGGACAACATTCGCTCCCAGTCCACAACAAGCCCACTCAGGGTTTGTCTTAACCACACCACACCACCACCCCCTAACCGTACACTTCCTCGCATATCGTTCCCCCCTTTACCCCACAAGCTTGGCCCCCACCGTATCTTGCTGAACGGCACGTCCACCCTCAGCGCCTGCCGCTGCGTCACTCGGCCCCTCAGCAGCCGCGTGTAGGCGGGCAGGTCGGCGGGCGCCAGCAGCTGCCGCCCAAAGCCGTGCTGCTGCCGCACCAGCACGCCGCGCACCTGGGGAGCATGTGTATAAGCGGGTGTGAGCGGGTTACGGAGCGCAGGTATAAATCAACGCTCAAGGAGGAGGGGCAATACCCATGCGGTTGACCACTAAGGGCGTGCAGTGCATTCGCCTGGGGCCCAACCCGGGGTCAACGGGGCACCACGCCGTGGGCAGCTGTGCCACATGTTGGAAGTGCACCAACTAAAGCAACCACCAAAGCGTTGCAACTTGGACCTAGGAACAGCAGCCCTGCTGCTAGTTGGGGGGGAAAGGCAGTTCACTTATGCTCTTTTCTCCAAAGCCTTTTGCCCTTGTCCTCCAAAGCTTTCATGTTTACACATGAAGCACAGCTCGTGGCCGTCTCGGGCTTCGGAGCTGCTGCGGCTAGCCGTGCCTTGTCCCCCCGGCCGACCCCTGCCCCTCACCTCTGCGCCCTCCTTTGGCGGCTTCTCCCCCAGCCGCCCCTGCAGCCGCACCGTGCGGTCGGGCTGGTGCTCGATCTGGGGCAGGAGGGGGAGGGAGGGGGGCGGAAGAAGGTACTACCGTAAGTTGAGGCGAGGTAGGGAGAGAGGTAGGAGGGCCATGAGCGGGCCGTGCAGAGGGTCTCAAACGTTGAAGGCGTACTGCACAGGGCGGCTACAGCCAGCGCACCGCGCCCATGCAGAAGGCCACGTGACCACTTTCGGGGAGGAGAGTTGGAAGGAGGGCAAGGGCTGCGGACTTGCAGGTGTAGGAAAACGGTGCCTGACACGAGTGGACAGGGTAGTGCCTCTACTTATATGAGGCCGCCTTGGGCAGCCAAGCGACCTGCACGCCCCTCCTTCCGCCGTCGCTCGGCCTCCCGTCCCCTCCCGCACGCCACCCACCGCCACTGTCTGCTGCAGCACTGGCGTGTACACCTCCCGCGGCACCCCCGCCGCCTTGGCCCCGTCCTTGAGCGCCTTGGCCAGCTTGCGCATCTCGCCGTACTCCCCGTGCACCAGCACCACGTGCGGCGGGCGCAGCGCGTCCAGGAAGCCCGACGTCTGGTCGTAGTCGGCGTGGGCGGAGAACGAGATGTTGTGCACGGACAGGCGCAGGGGAACCTGGGGGACAGGTGGGAGCCAGTGTGTGGATGGATGAAATCGATGGCTAGCCTCATCCTAAACCAAGGGAACACCGGCGGTAAGCCAAGGGAACGCCGGGCCGCCGGTGTTCCCTTGGCGTGGTTGGGAGAGGGGAGGGGGAGCAGGGGATGGAGTTCGTTGGGGCTAGAGGCATGGCCTGGCTGCTGCTGGTGTGCCGACTAACCACTAGGAGTGACCACATTAGCACCGACTTACCCTCCGCCCCTCTCGTGTGGTGATGGATGAGGGGCCACCCAGGATTTCCTTGGCCAGCGTGCCCTGCAGGTGGTGGCACACGCGGGGTACGGGGGGCACATGCGCTGTGTACGCTCAAGCTGTGTACTGTCTGTGCCCAACCACACCTGAGCACTGCGGCATGCCGGGAGCGCAGAGTCAGCAGTTAGGGGCTAACAGGCGGTGGTGACATGAACTGGACACGGCGGTACATAGCCCGAATCATGAGCTTTTAAGATTATCGCCAGGGCAACGTGTTTGCTCCTGCCATTGGGGCCCACGTAGCACATGCACCCGTATTAACGCGTGACAGTGCGTGCGCGTCCACACCGAATCCCTCTCCCACACGCTCCCAGCGCAGCTAAACCCACACCGTGGACCCACACGCTCAGTCAAGCAACCTCCGTCAAGCAACCTGGTGAGTGCTTTCATGCTTGCTTCGTGTCACACGTCTGGGTAGTTTGGTCCAGTGTACACGGACGCCGTGCCGTTGTTGGACGGGACCTGGTGTTGGTGGCAAGGTAGTGTACGGTCCCGCACTCTGGCCCATGCACCAGAGCACCACCCAACACCTTGGCGCCCATCCACGTACAGACCTGCACGGCGACATTTATACACACCCACGCACCTGGACTCGCAAATGATGCATGCACAGGCACGGCGAAGTTGACCCACACCCAGACAAGCACGCACGCACCTGCACTGCAAAGTCGCATATGATGCATGCGTTGCGGGCGTCCTCGCACCACGCCTCGAAGAAGTCCCGGCTGGCGCCGCTCTGCAGGGAGCAGCATTCCCGCATTCAATGCTTCAGGGAAGGGGAACAGGGATTGCATCTTACGGCCGCACCAGCAGCACGTCTGCTGAGTGTGCAGAAGTTGCAACTTGCGTACCAATGGACAGACTGAGGAAAACACAGTGCACTGCCAGGCCGTACCTCCAGCCCCGACTGCTAAGGCGCGTACCTGCCTTCAACCGCCAACCGCCAACCCCGCCCACTCGTTGTATACTAGACACACTTTGCGTGATTCTGCAAGTATCGGTTTTTGAAACCACCCAAGCCCGTGTGAAGTGTACCTTTCACACGCTGTTGCAGGTATTTGCGTCACCGGTGCCCACCTGCAGTCCCGAGGGCGTTGCCATGATGACGGCCGGGCCGCTGTAGTCGGCGATGAAGTGCTGCGGGTTCTTGAGCGTCTGCACGTGCCGGAACTTGAAGGGGTTGCGGTCCTGGGGGGCAGCGGGGGACAAGGGGTCGAGAGGACAAGTCTGCATGTGCCAAAGACAGCTGAAGGGGTTGCGGTCCTGGGTGTTCATGGGGTTCTGGAGTGCCGAGTGTAGCGGGGGAGGCTCACCGGGCACGTGCGGCAGCGCGGGGAGGAGGAAGCAACGCCGCAAGGGTGGATGATGGGCCGGCTCTGGTCCCTGACATTGCACGGAAGGGCAACGCACACCCCGCCCGCACACTGCTTGGCCTCCACATCACCTCATCCCAAGCAGTACACCGACGTCGCTATGCCATTCAGGCTCACTGCACGCTCACTGCACGACAACGACAGGACCGAAGCCGATCCCCCAGCACATATGCCCCGCTCTCAACCCGCAACCGATGCCCCGCCCCTGGCGCACGCGCCAGCCACATCTCTCCAACCCACTCACAGTACTGTCGACACACGCACGCATGATATTGTTAACCCACATGGAACACGCGCTTGATGTCCTCGTTGAGGCTCTCCACGTACGTCTGGTACACGGTGAGCGCCTTGCTCATCATGCTGCTGGCCTGGTAGATGGGCACGCCGCCCAGCTCGCCCTTGTGCGCCTCCCAGTACTCGTCAAGCAGCAGCAGCAGCTCCTGGGTGCACGGTGTGTGTTAAAGGGGCGTGGGAAGGTGTGTGTTAAGGGGGTGCGCATGTGCGCCTTCAAGTCCTCGTCCAGAAGCAGCAGCAACAGCTCGTTGCGCAGGTGCGCAAGGGTGTGTGTTAACGGTGTGGCTGTGCATGTGTTATGGCGTTCAGGGCCAGTAAAGCAACAGCAGCAGCGGGGATGGGGGCCTGGGCGAATGGGATTGTGTGTGTCAAGGGCGCGTGCATGTGTTGTGGCGCGGGCGTGGCGCGGTGTGGGGTGAGGTAAGGGTGCGCTGGCATCCGCCTCTAAGTCTCATGGGCACAACCCTGGCGAGCTAGCCACGCCCACCGCACTAGGCAACGCAGAGTGCGGTTCACTGCCCCAGGGGTCCCATTAATTTCCAGACGGGATTTCAATGTCGAGGGTTGTTCCGCGCAGTGCAACTGCTCCTCAGACCGTACTAATGTCACCACAGCTGTGTGTCTGACAGCAATTGGACGTTCAGGTGTGTGGGTCATCCCGGGAGCCACCAAGTGTGCCGGATGTTGCGCTGTCTTTAGAGGTGCCTGTGCACTTGGGCCCCCAGTGCACCCCTTAACCGCCTTCCCCCAAATATGGTACGCGTAGTACATCCGCTAGAAGGCTATACATCTGTCTGTTACCCGACTCTCCACCTGCGCTCTGCACAGCACCACCATGGGGACGATGGCGCGCCCAAACCGAAGCCAATAAGAAATGCAGCATTCAATAAGTCCAACAAACGTAGAACGATGAGTTAGGCAGAGTTTATGGTACCGGTAGCTAGCTGGACCCACCTGCGCCCTGCCCAGCGCCACCACGGGCATGATGACCCTGCCCCCCCTGTCCAGCGCAGCCCGGATGGTGTCCAGCAGCAGCGTCTCGCGCTGCGGCCGGGGCAGGTGCCGCGACGTGCCGTACGTGCTCTCCACGATGACTAAGACACACGGACACGAGGCGGGGGTGGGGGGGGACCGGGGCAGTGGAGGCGGGGCAGCGGGGGCAGCAGGGGGTTCATCAGCCATGGGAAACGAGGCAGGTTGGGTGGCATGTGTGAACTGTATGGGACGGTCACATATAACCTGCGTGGCCGAAACCGTCTCAAGTCAGCGGGACGGCGAGCAAACAAACGTTTTTGGGGTTGGCTTGCTTGCACCCGAAGGTCATCTTGCTGCTAGCACCACCGCTAACGTCGCCGCCACCCACCGATGTGCGGCTGCACGGGCGGCGTATCTGCCGCCGGCAGGTGTCTGTCGGCCAGGCGGCTGTAGTCCCCCGTGTACAGGCAGCGCAGCCCCGCGATCTCAACCATGAACATGGCGGCGCCGATCACGTGGCCCGCGCGGTACGGCGTGATCTGGCGGGCGGGGCGATAGGAATGGTTAGCAGGCGAATGGTAAGGTGGCCTCGCGTTACGGAACGGACGGGGCGAAGCATGTTGCGGCAGCAGCGTTGTGTCGCAGGGCAGGCGCAATACGAGGACAGGTGCTCGTTGGCATGCTGAGACCATATCCACGACCCGCCCGTCGGCTCAGTTGCAACAGCAGCCGCAACAGGAGCACAAGCAGTGCGGTGCACGGTCGAATGCAGCGTCACCCAGTCACCGCTATCGCTACCGCATACGCAAGTTGCCTTGCTGCCATTGCACTGCCTCACGTGCGTTGGATCCGTCTGCAACACTGTAATGGCCGCTTCTGAGGCCATGCAGCCACCCGCCCTCCCAAGCACACCTATCCCCTCCACAGGCCCATTGCTTCCGTTCCCGCGACTTCGCCGCTCCACGGTTATCCCTCCTAGCCGCAAACCCACACGCCCTCCTCCACCCACACACACCTGCATGCCCGCCACCTCGATGGTCTGGTAGAAGTCCACCACCTCAATGCGCTCCATGGAGGCATCGAGGTCCTCCTGCACGGTTCAAAGGGGATATAGCGCGCGGGTGTGGACGGCTAGCGTAGGCACGTGTTGGCCATGCCGTGAGGTAAGAGGGCGTAAAGTGCGCTGTGCAGACAGACCCAGGCAGGATACAGACCGTGGCGGAGGCAAGCACTGCAATGGGCAGGTGCACGGCAACAACATATGTGTGGGTAGCGTATGCAGTTGCGGGAATCGGGATGTATATCACATATGGGTGGGTGACTGTGACAACAAAGACACGCGAGGTCATGGCGGCCGCTGCACGATGGCAACAGTGTCACGTGTACGGCACACGTGTATGCCTATGCACATGGGGGGCGCATGTCCTGCCTGGTTGAACAGCGCCTCCTCCGTCGAGTGCTTGGCCCCCTTGGCCAGGTCCCGCAGCAGGGAGTAGTAGATGGCCTTGGTGGGGTGCGTCATGAAGATGCGGCCCTGGGAGGCACAACACACGTGGCAGGGGCAGGATAGGGGGCCGGTAGGGATGGGGATCAGGGTAGTGGTCGTTGACCGCGAGCTTCACGCAGGTTACGCGTTACGGTACGCCGTTAGACACGTGACGGTAGCGGAACAGCCGGGGGCGTCAGCGGCAGACGTTTCGTCGCTACTGTTTGCTTCCAATGGGCGTCATACTGACAGGCTTCAGGCGCCTGGCTGCAAGGTTGACCGGGCTTCCCGCCAGCACTGCCACGGCCTGGTGCTGTGTCACCTGCACATCCAGCTTCCGCCAACCCGCCTGGCCCCCTCCCCCGTCTCCCCCCATTGGCACCACGGCCATTTCCCCTTCCCACCTTAAAGCGTGTCTTTCGAAGTAGGTAAGGTACCGCGGCGCAGTGGTCCAGGTGAAAGTGAGTTATGAGGGCCACGTCCACGGTGTCGATGTCAATCGTGTCCAGCAGCGGCAAGCTATCCATCCCTTTGAAAGCGGGATGAATGCCGCAGTCGAACATGACTGTCTTGTCTCTGTGAAAGCGTGGAAGGCGGCGATCAACGGGTGAAGAAATGCCCTGTTGGCCGGCACCCTTCGCCTGTGTTTCGCCCAAGCGCGTGTTGCATGCTGGTATTGATGCTTACTGATATTTGTAAATGATGCATGATCGCCCCACTTCAGAACCAGCGCCCAACGGGAGAATGTGCGCGTGGGTTGTCGTGTCGACTTCCGCAGGCAAATCGGCAACGTCATCCGCCTTCCGTTTTGACGCCATATCGCCGCGAAGAGTGCACTGCGGCTCGTGAGGCGGTGTGGTGCAGTGCCGTGGCCTCGTTGAGTGGGTTACATCTACTGCAGGAAGGTCTGCGGGCTCCCTGCCGTGGCCCGCTTACTCGTTGGATCAATCCGGGCGAGTGTTGCGCTTTGGTGTGTGGAAGTGGGCCGTGAGGAATGTACGAATTTGTCCGTATCGTGGGGGGAGGGGAGGAGACTGGGCCGGGGCACGTGCCTGGTCACAGGGGAGCCCCCTGCCGCATCGGTCCTCGTATCGATCCACGCTTGAGGCTGTGCCCCTACTAGCGGGGTCAGTACGTCCCTTAGCAACCCGTACGAATGCAACATGTGCTGGGTGTGCAGGGGTATAGCAAGTTGCTTTGTGGCACTTTCCTTGCATGCATGTTGGCCAGGTGCAGACCCTCGCTGCACCGTTGCTCGCTGCACCGTACCGGTACACAGCAGCAAGGCAGCCCTGGGCAGCCCAGGACAGCCCGGTAGGCAAACACGCGTGAGGGGAACGTCCCCTGAGGCTCCGTTGGGTCTCGCGTAATACCGGTGCGTATAGCATTACAAGCTGCAACGCACCACCACGGCGTCGACTTGCACAGTGCCTGTGAGCATATCGGTACTTTGTGCCATTCCACGACCAGGCAGCCATGTATCACTGCACTGAGCCTCATGCGCTCTGAAACGCCTTGCGAGACCTGAAGGCCGTGTAACATTGCTCTATACCTATCCTAGACGGAGCCGACCTCGCACCGCGCCGCCTGGCCCACACAATCTGCTGCTGCTCCATACCTGCCCTACACCTCTTCTCCCCCCACCACCACCACCACCTCATGCCACTCGCCAAGTTCACGCATCAATGCTGTACAGGACAATGCTATGCGAGAGTATGTAATGCATCGTCATGGGTACGCCCGGCGCTGGCCGAGACCACAGGGTGCCTCGGACGGCCGCAGCAGCCAGGCCAAGTGGCCAGGCGCCCGCTTCCCACTCGGCACTCCCCGCCGCACCTCCGGATGGCCAGACTGGCCCACCCAGGAGGCCCACTGGCTCACTCCATAATTCACCCTGCCGCCTCCCGAGTTCCTGCTGTAGCAGCTGCTCGTGCTGCTGCGGAAACCCCTGTTGCCGCCGCCATGCAGCTAGCGCTGCCCTACTCTTTACTTCTGCGCCACCGGACCCTTGGTCAGGTGGCTCATGCGCGCGGACGCCTCGCAGTAGTCCACGAACTCGTCCCGCCGCCGGTTGAACCGCTTGTCCAGCATGCCCTGCTCCTTCATCAGCGCAATCTGCAGGGACAGCAGGGGGCGGCGGGGTGGTTGCGGGCAGGCGCCTCTGCTGCACACCGACAGGCGACAGCCCCACGCACAGGGAACCCAGGGGGCCTACCAGGGGACCCAGTGGCCCACAGCCCCCAGCTGACATCATTGCCAAAGCCAGGCGGGAAGGCTTTCTCAAGTGTTCCCCGGCCTCTCCATAGCACCCAAGGCGGCGCTTCGGGTGCCGCCCGCCCTAGCCGCCACCCCCACCAGGTTCAAGCTGGGCAGGACCCACTACGCTGCACCCAAGCTGTTGGTCTATACACCGTGTGCGCAGCTTTCACTACACCGGCCTTCACAGGCTCATACGCCATACCCCTTCAGCAGGGACCCCTTCAGTCAGCACAGGTCAGCAGCATCAGGCCAACACGCCATTAAGGCCCTCGTGCCCCAATCCCCCCTTCGCACACTTGTCCCTGGCCGTTTTGCAACACACGGCTCTTACGCAGGGTCTTTAGCGTGGTAGACGCTGCGGTTTGCGTGCGTACCGTTGGTCTGCCCAGCCCCTAGATCGGCCTCACCTCGTCCTCGTCCCAGACGTAGTCCTTCTTCATTGTTGAGGCTAACCGAGGTCCATCACGCACGATATACCCAGGCGCGGATGCTGAGTACATGTGTTTGCTGATGCTGAGGTTCATGGCAGACTCCGGATCTGAGCGCAGGGTTTGCACGTGCTCTGGGATGCCCACGCTCTCCAGGAGGGTCTGACGTGGGGGTGGAGGCGTTGGCGCCTTTGGCACAATTCGCCCCGCCGCTTCTTGCTCCTGGCCGTCCCACGCGGTGCGAGCAATAGCAATATGAGCACTTGCATGGTTACGGCGCTTTGTGCCCGATGCGCAGACTGTTGCGTGCTGCCTACCTTGAAGTATTTCCGTTGTAGCTCCTTCTCACGCATAATCTGCTCTGTAATCTGCGCTGTCCGCGCATTGTCCATGTACGCGACGCGGTCTACGCTAGACATTTTGGGCCAAGCACCTTTTGTTTGGGAGGTTTGGGGAACTAGCACGGCCGATACGATACGTACTCGTAGGTCGGACTTCTTTATATGGTATTATAAAAGGTTGTGTAGGACGACTGGGTTCTCTGCGGTGACGGAGTGCTGGAGTCTAAGTCGCGCCGGACGTGAGAGCCGTACTGTTGGCGCCCCATAGGCTCTACATTGGAAGTTGTAAATCCTAAATGTTGACTGGTACACCCGACTGTTGTTTGGTCCTCCCTTGGTGCGCTCAGCTGCCAGGGGAGACCTCCGGCTCCCGTGTGCCTGCGTGTGCTGTATGCACCCGTGTGTCATCCCACCTGAACGGGCGCGGCCGCCGTGCATGCGTGGGACCATCTCGAGACATTGAAACCCAGTAAGGCGCAAGGCACCGCCAGGAACATGCTGAGACCGGTTTGCGAAGATGAAAAAAGTCGGCAAGGCGGAGGCGAGCACGTGTGCACTTGACCAGATGACCTTTGCACAGCTTGGCACAGCTTGGCACCATTAGACACCGTGACGGAGCCTTTCGGCGGGAGGTTTCCTTGCCTTCGCCCTCCACTGCCGCATTCGCCGAGTGCCGTTGCCACTCATACCAGTATGCATTGGCTTTTGATGCCACATGCAGGTGTCCCTTCTCGTGCCTGTGGGTGACGCCTGGTGAAAAATGCTTTTGGATGGAAGGGAACTGTTAGCAGGGTGTCTTGCAGTTAGTGGTCTCAGTCACAGTCACTACCTGTCACAACTCTTCCGGGCCCACCCGCAAGTCCTGGGGTGCAGGCGCACGGGGTAGGCGTCAAGACTAGCAACGGGACCCTCCCTTGCGCAAGTACCTCTTCAAACCGCCGTGTCTGCCGTGCTGCGTGTTCAGGAGCGCCTACTTGATGCCGAGTAGTATCTTGCGCATCAGCGCAGCTCTGGCCCTTGCCGACGTACAGACCCGTCGGGTCCAACTGCATCGGTCTGATTCGATGCTTACGCAGCAGACGTGGCGATGCCGCAAGTACCAAGTGGGCGCGCTCGTTGCAATACAACCTGCAATATCCTGCAGGAGCGAAACACCAACATACGAGCAGGATGGCGTCTGCTATACTCGCCGGAGTATGTGCTCGCAGCGGCAAGCGCGCGCTGCTGTCGGTTTTCCTTCCACGCACTTTCGCAAGTGCAGCCCAGCCGTAAGTAGAGCCAAGGATGAGCGGAAAGGGGCGCGCTTGCAACTTTCGGACTCTCGGAGGGTGGCAGTTGACCTTCTTTCAGACTTCGTTGCACCAAGCCGGGTGTACTGTTCCCCAATGCTTTGCATGGCAGTGCATTTGCGGATGCTCCGAACAAGGAGGCGTCGGCAGCCCTGGAGTATGCCAAACGGCTCCCAAAAAAGGTGGGGGATGCTGCGTCGACACCACTCGGAACACCGCTGAGTGAACAGCGCTAAGTAATAACACAAGTAGAGGTCGGGTCTGCACACAGGACACGTCGTGAGGACGCACAACGGGAGGGGAAGGGATTACCCTACCGATACCTGTACAAAGGCACCACCGGAAGCCCATAACTAGACGCTCTGCAGTTTAACATGCTGCTGTGGGCACTACGATCGCTAGAACTGCCCACTCCAGCGCTGGTGACGAGGTGCAACTCGGCGCAAGCCAATCCACCATCAGTCGCACCTGCTGGCCCACCCGCGCCAGTCCCACCCGAGCTTTGCTTCAAATCCCCCAAACCGCTTCACCCGTGCGCTGCCCCTGTGCTGTTCCCACCTCATGCACAGCTCTTCATTGATGGCAAGTGGGTGGACGCCGTGTCGGGCAAGAGGATGCCGGTGGTGGACCCGCGCACCGAGAGCGTGGTGCTGGAGGTGGCGGAGGGTGACGCAGCTGACGTGGACAAGGCTGTAGCGGCTGCGAGGAAGGCCTTTGACCAGGGCCCCTGGCCCAGGATGACTGCTAAGGCAAGCCACGTGCCGCACTCACCAGTACTTTCGTACACCAGCTCAGCTTCCCTATACAGTAGGAGGCGCGCACCTCCTGACTCCGCCCCTGCGGCCTGCAGCAGTCCCCGAAACGGCCATTCGGGACGCAAAGCGCATCAGTGGTCGCCCCCATGCGCATGCTTGTGCCCCGGTAGTACACGTACCGTCAGGCGCTTCAGTCAAAAGTGTTAAACGCTCCCCACCTCGTCAGCAGGGGCTGCTGCCTGTGTCCTGGAGAAGCCGTAGCACACGCCCCATGCAGCCCGTGTCCTTACCTCTCTTCATCATACACGTTTCCTAACACAACGTTATGTGGTCCGACGTACACTCTCCCCAGGAGCGCGGCCGGCTGCTGTACAAGCTGGCTGACGCCATGGAGGGTGTGGCTGGGGAGCTGGCGGCGCTGGAGACGCTGGACAACGGCAAGCCGCTGTTCTACAGCAAGGCGGCGGACGTGCCGCTGTCCGTGGACCACTTCAGGTGGGGCGGAGCAGGGCAGGGAGCAGGGCAGGGAGCAGGGAGCAGGGCCAGGGCAAGGTAGCAGGGCAGGGCGAAGGGCAGGGCCAGGGGTGGGCCAGGGCGGTGCAGAGCAAGGACGGGACATGGTGGCTGTGTAGGTGTGGTTGGGAAGACATGGGGCCGGAGGGACGGGAAGCGGGGAGTAGGGGCCAGGAGGTGATGTGGCGCGGGCCGCGGATTTGGAGGATGGGGCGTCCTGTGTATCTTTTTTCTTCCAGGGGCACAAGTATGCAGAGCGGCGCCACTCGGTACCGTGTGTAAGTGTCTTGACGGGGTCGAGTCTGGGTGTCGCAAAGTGTGGGGAAGGGGGGGGGGGGGTGTCGCAAAGTGTGTGCGCTGCGCGTCATGGCTCCACTTCCCAGTCAAACCTCAAGCATGCGCATGGTCCCTGTCCTCACTTTTCTCCCTGTTTGATCCCGCAAGGTACTTTGCCGGCTGGGCGGACAAGATCCACGGCAAGACCATCCCAGTGGACGGTGGGTGCAGGGTGGGGCCCCTAGCTGGGCGACAAGGGGTAGGACAGCGACAGGCAGGGGCGCATGCACAATGCCGTTCTCGTCAGGCGTCTATACCGTGCTCAAGGCCCCCTCCGCCACCTCTTGCACGCTGGTACCCCATCCCCAACGTAGGTGAAGTCGGGCCTGCCCGTTTCGCTGCTGTTCCTCCTCCCTCCGCCCCCATGAACGCAATCCCCCCCCCTCCCTTTCCTCCCCTGCGTACCCCCAGGCCCCTTCATGGCCTACACCTTCCACGAGCCCCTGGGCGTGGTGGGCCAGATCATCCCATGGAACTTCCCGCTTCTGTGAGTACTTCCGTACCGAGTTCACCACGAGGGATGTTACCAACGTCCCCAACAGCAGCCCGCGCCAACGATCAAAGCGTTATGTCTCCTTGCTTGTCCATGTCCAACAGCCAACGACTTCACTGCGACTACTACCACCCCTACCCCTCCGTCACAGCTCTAGCACGCCCACACCGCCCCTCGCCCCCGATCCCCCGATCCCCCCTTCCCGCGCTCCCCTGCTTTGCCCCCAGCATGGCCGCCTGGAAGCTGGGCCCCGCGCTGGCTGCCGGCAACTGCGTGGTGCTCAAGCCGGCGGAGCAGACGCCCATGACGGCGCTGAGGCTGGCGCAGCTGGCCAAGGAGGTGGGATAGGGGGTGGGGGTTGGGGTGCCAAGGGACGTGTGTGTAAAGTGTAATATTGAGCTGGCAGGGGCAGGAGGGAGAGGACTCGGCTGGCCGGGGGGTGGATTGAGATCCAGGGGCCCGGTGGTGGGTGGAAGGGAGGGTTTCGAAGAGGAATGGGTACTGGGCACTCGTCCAGGCTTTCGAGGCAAGCCTGGCCCGATGGCCTTGGAGGTCGGGGGCAGCTGGGAAAGGGAAGGAGAAGCTTAGTTTGGAGACGAACGGCAAGGAGGTGCAAACCAGAGCACAGGGCTCGTGTCCCATAGCAAACGTGCAATGTCTCAAGTAACGTACCGGATTGATGGCTGGGTGCACCAGCGTACTGGTACCTTGTGATGAGGCTGACCCCTCCACAACCCCTCCCCCTCTCCCTCCCCTCAGGTTGGCCTCCCTGACGGCGTGCTCAACGTGGTTACGGGCTACGGCCCCACGGCGGGCGCCGCTGTGGCCTCGCACAAGGGCATCGACAAGGTGCGTGTGCGCGGGGGCCCGGGCGAGGCAGCTGGTGGCAGGGAGGAGCACATCTAGGCAACAGGGCGCGGGCCCCCTTGATAGCTTCACTCCACATCGCCACCTCGTCGCCCAGTCGGCCCTGCCATGATGGACGCGCTGCCCTCTTTCCCTGGCCCAGCCGTCCACTCCTAGCCCTGGCGGTGCGCACATTTCGTCTTCACAGGCAGCACGGAGGTCTGGCGGCTGGTGGCTTGCCCTCGCTGGCCCTCCACTCCTCACCCTTGCCTCCGCGCTAGACGCAGTGCCCCCCTCCTGCCCCTGACTCTGGCGATGCGCCCAGGCCGCCTTCACAGGCAATACGGAGGATGGGGCGCTGGTTGCGCAACTTGCACCTCGCGCCTGACGCATTATCCCACGCATTTCCCTGGTTGTGCCCCCAGACCGCCTTCACCGGCAGCACGGAGGTTGGGCGGCTGGTGGCGCAGGCGGCCGCCAAGCAGATCAAGCCGTGCACGCTGGAGCTGGGCGGCAAGAGCCCAATCATCGTGTGCCCCGACGTGGACATCGACAAGGCGGTGGCGGACGCACACATGGCGCTGTTCTTCAACCACGGACAGGTGGGGTGTGGGTGCACGCGTGGGGCAACCGGGCATGTGTGCTTGCAGGTGTGGGTTAGGGTGGTGCGCGTATGGCGCCGTCCTTCAACCACGGGACAGGTCGGCATGTGGGCGGACGCGCGTGCATTAGCGTAGGTCAGGGTGGGGCGGGCGTGGAAAAGCGGGCAGGCAGGCATGCCGACACGTCGCGCTCCTAATTACGGCCACGTCGGCCGAGTGGGTGAACACGCGGGGCGTTCTGGTTGGACACGTGGGGCAGCACGTGGACTGCTATGCCGGGCAGGATGGGGCGTGAAGAGGCGGGCAGGCAGGCAGGCAGGCAGGCAGGCAGGCAAGCTCAGGCATGTCGCTATGCTGTGGTGACGGGCGGGGGGGGGGGGGGGGGGGGGGGCGGGAGGGGGGGGGGGGGGGGGGGGGGGGAAGGCGGGGGCGGGGCGATGGGGGGCCCGCCGTCT
>VFQN01000779.1_pt1 | contig 57515 bp, 55 predicted proteins | sample 3512371 | NCBI WGS metagenome assembly VFQN01 (sample SAMN10412370, study PRJNA504923) | tailings metagenome | isolation source: Replicate 2 from Balatoc abandoned mine | place: Philippines: Itogon, Benguet | collected 2017-08-28
CGCAAGCTGGGTATCTCACCCGGCATGCTCTCGAGCGAAGCGGGTCACGCCTGATGCGGCGTCGTTGCCGGCACAGCAAATAGTCGACGCGATCTCAATCTTTCAAGTGGCCCGCGGAATGCTTGGCGTGTGCTGCTCGAAACGATTGTGCTCGAAGTGCCGCCGCAACGACGCGCTGATTACCGCGCCATTTCCACCTGGTCCGACGTCAGAAGCTTGGTCGCCGCTTCCGCCGTCATTGGCTGGCCGAACACGAAGCCCTGCGCGTATTCGCAGCCCATATGATAGAGCTCGACCGCATCCGAATCCGTCTCGGCGCCTTCGGCCACGGTCTCCATGCCGAGATCGTGCGCCATCGCGATGATCGAGCGCAGAATGATGGGCCGCGTTCCCTTCGCGCTCATGCGAACGAAAGACTGATCGATCTTGATCGTGTCGAACGGGAAGCGCTGCAGATAGGACAGCGAGGAATGGCCCGTGCCGAAATCGTCCAGCGCCAGTCCGGCGCCGAGTTCGCGCAGCCGCGCCAGGATCTGGGCGGCTTGTTCGGGATTCTGCATCACGACGGATTCGGTGAGTTCAAGTTTGAGCGTGCCGCGCATCAGGGATGAGCGGGCCAGCACGGTCCGCAGATCGCCGATCAGGTCCTGCCGCAGCAATTGTCTCGACGACACGTTGACGCTGGCAAACAGCCCTTCATGCGCGCGCACCGTGCGCTGCCAGATGCTCAATTGGCGCGCGGTGCGTTCAAGCGCGAATAGCCCGAGGTCGACGATCAGGCCGATTTCCTCGGCAATGGTGATGAACTCGGCGGGTGACATGCGGCCGAGCTTCGGATGCTCCCAGCGCGCCAGCGCCTCGAATCCGGCTATTGTGCGATCTTCCAGCCGCATGATCGGCTGATACATCAGCTTGATCTCTTCGCGCTCGATCGCGCGCCGCAAGTCGGCTTCCAGCGTGAGACGGTCGGACTTGCGCGCGCGCATCGCCGCCTTGAACACCTCGATGCGGTCGCCGCCGATGCGCTTCGAATGATACATCGCAAGCTCGGCGTCCTTCAGGATCTCCTCCGAACGCAGCGACTGACTGTCGGCAAGACAGAGTCCGATCGACGCGGTGACGAAAATCTCGCGATCGTTGAACGTGATCGGCGCGCGAATGGTGCGCCGGATATTCTCGGCAAAGGCGATGATGCGGCCCGGGTCGCGCTCGGACAAAAGGATCAGTGCGAATTGGTCGCCCGCGAGCCGAGCCAGGGTATCCTGCGGCTTGAGCAGCCGGCTCAGGCGTCGCGCCAGTGTCAGCAGAATGGAATCGCCAACCGCCATCCCGACGGAGTCGTTGACCTGCTTGAAGCGATCGAGATCGATGACGATGACGGTTGGACGCATCGCAGGATCGTTCTTCGCGAAGGCGAGGACCGCCTCGAAACGGTCGAGGAACAGCTGACGGTTCGGCAGCCCCGTGAGGTTGTCGTGGACGGCGTCGTGCAGCAGCCGCTCTTCAGCAGTCTTGAACTCGGTGACGTCGGTGAGGGTGCCGACAAGCCTCACGACTTCGCCGTCGGAGCCGACGACCGGCCGCGCCTTCAGCGTGAACCAGAGATAATGCCCGTCGGGCGTGCGCAGCCGGAAATCCTCGATCAGGCGCCCGCGCCGCTGATCGATCACGCTGTCCAGTGTGGCGCGGAAACGATCGCGATCGAGCGGATGCAGGACGTCGAGCCATTTTGCAGCAGAGCCTTCCAAAGCCCCGCGCTTGAGCCCGAGCATCGCTTCGGTTTCCGGGCTCGTATAGACTTTGTCGGACGAAACATCCCAGTCCCAGATCATGTCGCCGGCGCCTGTCAGCGCGAGCGCACGGCGTTCGACATCGGTGACGATGCCGTGGGTGATCGATCCCGCGAAGGCGTGTTGCATCACGGTGAAGCCGATCAGCATCACGATCAGGACAAGGCCGCCCAGCAAAGCCGGGCCGACAATGTCGTTGGTGACCAGACCGCCGATGGTGAGCCCCGCCGCAATGGTCCAGATGCACAAAAGGAACCAGGTCGGTATCAGGAGCACCGCGCGGTCGAAGCCCTGCGTCGACAGCAGCACCACGACGGCGAAGCCGAGAAACGCGACGCCAGCGAGCGAGAAGCGCGCGATGCCTGACGCGACGGCAGGATCGTACAGCGCCACCGCAATCAGTGCCGCGAGGCCGCCGAGCCATGCGATGGTGATGTGCGCGTAGCGAACGTGCCAGCGGTTGAGGTTCAGATAGGCGAACAGGAACACCAGCAGCGTGGCGGCCAGCACGCATTCGCCGATGGCGCGCCAGATACGCTCGGCGCCGGCCGACATGTCGAAGACCTTGCCCCAGAATCCGAAGTCGATGCCGATATAGACCAGCACGGCCCAGCCGAGCGCGGCCGCGGCGGGGAACATCACCGAGCCCTTCACCACGAACAGAATCGTCAGAAAGAGTGCGAGGAGCCCCGAGATGCCGATGACGATGCCGTAATAGAGCGTGAAGGAATTGATCTTGTCCTTGTAGGCATCGGGCTCCCACAGGTAGAGCTGCGGCAGTTTATCCGAGCGCATCTCCAGCACGTAAGTCACAACCGATCCGGGATCGAGCGTGATGCGGAACACGTCCGCTGTGGCGGAGTCCTGCCGCTCCGGCCGCTCGCCAGTGCTGGGTGTTACGGTTACAACCCGGGAGAGACCGAGATCGGGCCAGAACAGGCCAGATCCGACCATCCGGTAATGAGGCACCACGATCAACCGGTCGATCTGCTCGTCGCCGGTATTGGCCAGCGCAAAGACCGCCCATGAATTTCCGGCCTCGCGGCCGCGGACCTCGATGCGGCGGACAATCCCGTCGGGTCCCGGAGCGGTCGAGACCTGGACGCGGTCGTTGTCTGTCTTAGGCCGCTCTGCGACCGCGGTCAGGTCGATCGCGGGCGCGTCGGTACGGACATTGACGGCGTCGACCGCCATCGCGGGAGACAGCGCCAGCCACAGGGTCGCGCAAACGAGCGCGAGCGCAGCGGCTGCGCGCGGCAAAGCGCGCCACACGTCCACTGTCCGTCGCGATCTAAAGATGCTTGCGCGGCGTCCCGGCAAATTCCCCGTCCTCGAATGGTAAAAAAGTCCGACATTTGCGCCGTTTTCGGGGCAGCCGGGGCCAGCCCCGAAGTTATACGGGGTTGACGCGGGGGAAGGGAAGGGAAAGCGGGGAAACGGCAAATATCCCCGGGAATTCAACCCACGGTCAGCACGATCTTCCCGATATGCGCGCTGGATTCCATGCGGGCATGCGCGTCCGCGGCCTTTGCGAGCGGGAAGGTTGAATCGATGACCGGCTTGATTTTGCCGGCCGCGACCAATGGCCAGACCTTCTCCTCGATGCCTTTGGCGATCTCGGCCTTTTCAGCGACCGTGCGTGGACGCAGCGTCGAGCCCTCGTGCACGAGCCGCTTCGCCATGAGCTTCGCGAAATTCGCGGTGGCCTTCGCAGCGCCGGCAAACGAGATTTGCGCGATCCGCCCCTGATCGGCGGCCGCGTCGAAATTCCTGTCGATGTAATCGCCACCGACAATGTCGAGGATCACATCCGCGCCCTTGCCGCCGGTGGCCTTCTTGGTCTCCTCGACGAAATCCTGCGTCTTGTAGTTGACGGCGACGTCCGCGCCGAGCGCCTTGGCGGCCGCGCATTTTTCGTCCGAGCCTGCGGTGGTGACGACATGGCCGCCGAAGTTCTTGACCAGCATGATCCCGGTGGTGCCGATGCCCGAGGTGCCGCCATGGACAATCACCCACTCCCCGCTCTTGAAGTGGCAGCGCATCATGAGATGCTGCCACACCGTAAAGAATGTTTCGGGTATCGCGGCGGCCTCGACCATCGAAAGTGAGGGCGGAACCGGAAGCGCGTGGCTTTCATGGGCGATGCAGTATTCCGCATATCCGCCGGCGGCGACGAGCGCGCAGACCTTGTCGCCCAGCTTCCACTTCGCAACACCTTCGCCAAGCGCCACGACTTCACCTGCGATCTCGAGACCCGGAATGTCGCCCGCGCCCTTCGGCGGCGGATAGGAACCCTGGCGCTGACGGACGTCGGGACGGTTGACTCCCGCAGCCGCCACCTTGACGAGAATTTCGCCTTGGCCTGGCTTTGGAATGTCGCGCTGTTCCGGCACGAGCACGTCCGGTCCGCCCGGTTCCTTGATGCCGATCACAGTCATGCGGTCCGGAAGTGTCATGCGATGCCTCTTGCAGAGCGGTTACGCCCGGCATCGGTACCGGGCCTTCACGAATTGGACGACAAGAAGCAAGACGGGCATCGCCGGGTCAAGCCCAGCCACCACGAGTGTGATAGACTTTGCTGCGCTACACGGAAGGACCGCCCATGGCTTTTGACGACGACGACCGCCCGAAGAAGAAGATCGCGCATGAGATCGGTCAGGATCTGACATTGCTGTCCGTTGCGGAGCTTAACGAGCGTATCGGGTTGATGCGTGAAGAGATCGCGCGCCTCGAAGCCGATATCGAAAAAAAGCAATCGTCGCGCAGTGCCGCGGATATGTTTTTCAAGAAATGAAGGCAGCGAAGAAGTTCCCGATCGATGAATTTTCCGGGTTCGCCTTTACCGATCGTTTTACATTTAACCGCTCTTTAAGCTTTCTCGGGTATTACCGAGATCTGTCCATCTTCTGGACATCGAGTGGCTCCTGTCCACTCTGTTTGACGCCTCCCTGTTATCCACTTGAGCCGCCGGAAACGGCGGCTCTTTTTTGTTCTGTACCAATTCGGAACAGCGCGAGCGTCAGCGCCGAACGTCGGCAACTATGAAAGTCAAATTACTTTCACGGTCGCTTTACCCGGCGCGTCCGCAGCCCTTATGCTCCCGTTCGGAAATTGGGACTGCACTGGCCGGGCACATGCGACGTCCTTGCCGCCCGGTGCGTTGGGGTGAGGCGTAGCGTGATGTCGGAACCGTCAGCCGATTTGAAAGGCCCGATCTCGTTTCGGGAGAAGCTCGCAAGCTCACAGGCCTTCTCGCAATTGTTTCGCGACGGTATGGGCCTCGTCGAGGAAACCGCGGCCTATCTGGACGGAGCTGGCCGCAAGGAGTCAAAGACGCTGCCGCGTGCCGCGGCGTTAACCTACGCCACGGAAAGCATGCGGTTGACCACGCGTCTGATGCAACTCGCGTCCTGGCTGCTGCTGCATCGCGCCGTGAAGGAGGGCGAGATGTCGCTCTCTCAGGTCAATCAGGAGAAGACCAAGGTCAAATTGTCGCCGATCTTCTCGGCCGACGAAGACGCGCTCGCCATGCTGCCGGCGACGCTCGTGTCGCTGATCCAGCGCTCGATCGTGCTGGCGGATCAGGTGCGGCGGCTTGATGCGACCATTCACGCCCCGATGGATGGCCCGCGCAACGGCAACAACCCGGTCGAAAGCCAGATCGGGATGCTGAAAGCCGCGTTCGAGCGCAACGCCTAGCGCGCCCCCAAAAAGTAAATGCCCGGGTGAGGCCCGGGCATCCATCGACTTCAAGAGGCGGATTGCCGGGCTGTGCCGGCAACGAGCCCGATCACTTCTTTCCGGCGTCTTCCTTGATGAAGCCCGAGAACTTCTTCTGGAAGCGCGACAGGCGGCCGCCGCGGTCGAGAAGTTGCTGGGCGCCACCGGTCCAGGCCGGGTGCGACTTCGGGTCGATATCGAGATGCATCGTGTCGCCCTCCTTGCCCCAGGTGGTGCGGGTCACGAATTCGGTTCCGTCGGTCATCTTGACGGTGATGGTATGGTAATTCGGGTGGATCTCGGACTTCATGATGGGCTCCCGCGCGCTGTTCGGCCGCGCCAGTCGGACCTGCGGATGGTGGAAATTCGCGGGGTCTATAACGTAAGCCTGCTCCCGGCACAAGGTTAAGGATTCCGGCTTGCGGGGCCCCGCCGCACGCGGCATTCAGGGGTCGGAAAACAGGCCGGAGGCCGGACGGGATGGCCCTTGTGGCGGACAGTGGGAAGGCGGCCGGTCGGGCGGTGCCGGAAAAAGAGGCCCGGCGCACGACGCTGAAGCCGCTGAGGCTCCTATTCCCCTACGTGGAGAAGTACCAGTCGCGGGCCCTGTGTGCGCTGGCAGCGCTGGTGGTGGCGGCGCTTGCAACGCTTGCGGTGCCGATCGCCGTCCGGCGCATGATTGACCATGGCTTTTCCGGCGAGCGCGCGCTGATCGACAATTACTTCAGCGTGATGATCGGTGTCGTCTTCGTGCTCGCAGTCGCGAGCGCGCTTCGCTACTACCTTGTCACAACCCTCGGCGAGCGCATCGTGTCGGACCTGCGCGAAGAGGTGTTCAGCCATCTCACGCGATTGTCGCCAGCCTTTTTCGACCGGTCGCAGACCGGCGAAATGATGTCGCGGCTGACGGCAGACACGACACAGATCAAGGCTGCGGTCGGCGCGTCGGTTTCGGTAGCGCTGCGCAACTTCTTCTTGTTCGTTGGCGCCGGCGCGATGATGGTGGTGACGAGTCCGAAGCTGTCATTGTTTGTGCTTGGGGCCATTCCCATCATCGTACTGCCGCTGGTCGCGTTCGGACGCGCGGTGCGCAAGCGCTCCCGGCAGGCCCAGGATTCGCTTGCCGATGCCTCCGCCTACGCCGCGGAAAGCATCGGCGCCGTCCGCACCCTGCAGGCCTTCACCAGCGAACGCTATGCCGCCGCTCGCTTTCGCGGCGCGGTCGAGGCGGCATTCGAGGCCGCGCGGCAATCCACGCTGTCACGTTCGGTGCTGACCGGAATCGGAATCTTTCTCGTCTTTGCCAGCGTTGTTGCCGTGCTGTGGGTCGGCGCCAATGACGTACTCTCGGGCGAGATGACCGCCGGACGGCTGAGCCAGTTCGTACTCTATGCGGTGTTCGCAGCCGGCGGCCTCGGCCAGTTGAGCGAAACCTGGGGTGAGGTGCAGCAGGCCTCGGGCGCCGCCGAGCGGTTGTTCGAAATCCTGCATGTCAGCTCAGATGTGAAGGCGCCGCTCAATCCGGTGAAGGTGCCCGACGAGGCACGCGCTGAAATCGCATTTGACGATGTCCGCTTCTTCTATCCGACGCGTCCGGACCAGCCGGCGCTCGATGGCGTTTCGTTCGCGGTGAGGCGCGGCGAGAAGCTTGCGATCGTTGGCCCCTCCGGCGCCGGCAAGAGCACGATCTTCCATCTGATGCTGCGCTTTTATGATCCGACGTCGGGACGCGTAACCTTCGACGGCATCAATATCGCTGACACCGAGCCGGGCGACCTTCGCCGTCACATCGCGCTCGTGCCGCAGGAGGCCGCGATCTTCGTGACATCGGTGCGCGATAATATCGCTTTCGGCAAGCCGGACGCGACCGATGCGCAAATCGAACGCGCAGCCGATATGGCCGCGGCGACCGAGTTCATTCGCAGGCTGCCGCAGGGTTTTGCGACGATGATAGGTGAGCGGGGTGTGACGCTGTCCGGCGGCCAGCGCCAGCGTATCGCCATTGCGCGCGCAATCCTGCGCAATGCGCCGTTGCTGCTGCTCGACGAGGCGACCTCATCGCTCGATGCGGAAAGCGAGACCTTGGTTCAGCGCGCGCTGTCCCATTCGATGGAAGGCCGCACGACACTCGTCATCGCGCATCGGCTGGCCACGGTGCTGTCCTGCGATCGCATTCTCGTTCTGGAGAACGGCCGCATCGTGGAGCAGGGCACGCACGAGCAACTCGTCGGCGCAAACGGCCTCTATGCGCGGCTGGCGCGGCTTCAGTTCGGCGTGCGCTGAGTTTCAGGGCTCGCTGGGGGTCTGCGCGGCTGGCCGCCAGGTCATCATGTAAACCGGCGCGCCCGATCTCCGGTTCACGTCCTCGCCTGCGATGACGAAGCCGCATTTGCGGTAGAAGTCGAGTGCGCGCGCGTTGTCCTTGTTGACGTGCAGATAGAGGCCTTCGCGCCCGATCTGCTTCGCCGCCTCGATCAGCGCCTTGCCGACGCCGTGATGCTGTACCTCCGGCGCGACGGCGATCTGGTCGAGATAACCCGAACGTGGCGATACAGCGACAAAGCCTGCCATCTGATCGGGCGCCGCTTCGGATTCGGCGACGATGACGCGCGAACCGATCCGAAGATCGCTCCAGTGTTCGCGGAACCAGTCCATGCGCTGCGAAAAGTCAATTGCCGGATAGGCCTGCTGCCAGCTTCGTTGCCATAGTGCGAGCGCGGGCTCTTCGTCAGTCGGTTGATATGGACGCAGTTTTACCGTCTGGTGCGGCATGACCGGCAACTCCCCCCTGCAACGCAGGGAGTAAACGTTATCGTTCGGTCAGCTTCAGCTCAATCCTGCGGTTGCGGCGGAAAGCTTCTTCGGATTTTTCAGAATCGAGCGGCTGAAATTCGCCGAAGCCGGCTGCGACCAGTCGCTGCGGCGAGATGCCGCGCGAGATCATGTACTGCACGACGGCAATGGCGCGTGCCGAAGACAGTTCCCAGTTCGAGGGGAATTGCACATTGGCGATCGGTCGGATGTCGGTATGGCCGTCGACGCGCATGACCCATGGAATATCCGGCGGGATCTTTTTCTCGAGTTCGGTGAGCGCATCGACGATCTTGTCGACCTCGGCGCGGCCTTCCGGCTTCAGAACAGCCTGGCCCGGATCGAAGAAGACTTCGGACTGGAATACGAAGCGGTCGCCTACGATCCTGATGTCCGGGCGGCTGCCGAGAATCTGCCTCAGCCGGCCGAAGAAGTCTGAACGATAGCGTTGCAATTCCTGGACCCGCTGGGCCAGTGCGAGGTTCAATCGCTGTCCGAGATCGGCGATCCTGGTCTGTGAATCGCGTTCACGCTTTTCCGAGACTTCGAGCGCCGCTTCGAGCGCACCGAGCTGGCGACGCAACGCCGCGATCTGCTGGTTCAAAAGTTCGACCTGCGCCAGCGCTCGCGCGACGCTTTGCTTTTCCAGATCGAGCGCTACCGCCAGTTCGCCGGCGCGTCCCTGCGCGGCCGCCGCATTGCCGGCGCCTTCGGCGATGCCGCGCAGGCGGTCGCGTTCGGCTTGCGTCGCGGACAGGTTGGAGCGCACGGTCCCAAGCAGCGCTTCAAGCTCGGATCGGCCGCTGCGTTCCAGAGCGAGGAGGTCGGTCAGCTGCGCGATCTGGGCCGTCAGCCGCTGCAGAGCCGTGTCCTTGCCGGTCACTTCCTGCGACAGATAGAACTGCACCACCGCAAAGATTGACAACAGGAAGATGATGCCAAGCAAGAGCGTCGACAGCGCGTCGACGAAACCCGGCCAGTAATCGACGGTACGCTCGCGGCGCGTCCTGCCCAAAGCCATGGCGGTTACGTCTTCTCGCGGGCGAGGACTTCCAGCACCTTGCGAATTTCCTGGTTCTGCTCGGCCTGAGAATCCGCCCAGTCGCGGATCATCTGCTGCTCGGTGCGCATGTGATGAACGAGGCCCTGGATCGCCTCGGCGAGGTTGGCCATGGCGGCGGTCGCCGCCTTGTTGCCGCCGGACTCGGTAACGGTTTCGCGCAGCCGGTCGATCACAGCTTTCAGGTCCGGGCCAAGCGGCGCAGCGCCTGCAGGGGCGGAGGGCTCTCCGCTGATGTCGTGAACTGTCGTCGACAGCCAGTCCTCGAGGTCGGTGTAGAAGCGATTCTGCGCCTGGCTGGTCTGCAGGTCGAGGAAGCCGAGGATCAGCGAGCCGGCAAGGCCGAACAGCGATGACGAGAACGCGATGCCCATGCCGCCGAGTGGCGCGGCCAGTCCTTCGCGCAGCGTCTCGAACACGGAGGCGGAGTCACCACCGGGTTTGAGTGTCTCCACGACCCTGCCGACCGAGCCCACTGTCTCGATCAGGCCCCAGAATGTGCCGAGCAGACCAAGGAAAATCAGGAGTCCGGTCATGTAGCGCGACAGGTCGCGGGCCTCATCGAGGCGCGTCGCGATCGAATCGAGGATGCCGCGCATCATCTGGGTCGAGATTGTCATCCGGCCGAGCCGGTCTCCCAGCATCGTCGCCATCGGCGCGAGCAGCGCGGGCGGACGCTCGACCGCAAGCCCGGGATCGGCAAGCCGGAACGAATTGACCCAGCTTACCTCCGGGAACAGCCGCAGGACCTGCCGGAACGCCAGCAGGATTCCGATGAGCAGGACGCCGAGGATCAGTCCGTTCAGGCCCGGATTCGACATGAACGCGCCGAGGATCTGGCGGTACAGCACCACCCCGACCAGGCCGCACAGCACCAGAAATACCAGCATCCGCACCAGAAAGATGCGGGGCGAGGAAAGCTTGTGAGGGTCGAATTTGCGAGCCATCGCTGGCCAGCCTTTCATCAAAATGCGTGACGCCAATATGGCACAGACGACACGAAATAGAACCCTCGCAGCGGGCGCAGGCAGCCCTGTGCAATGATATGAATTTCAGTCTTTGTCTGCTGAAGAATGAGGCGAAACGCGGCACTGCGCGACGTACGGTTCCGCGATATGCCGCGCAGTCTTCGCGATCCCTGCGATCAGCCCGCGGCGCCGGCCTTTTTCACGATGCCCAGCAGTTCTTTCTGCAGCGTCTCGTTGCCGGCGCAGATGTGGCCCTTGACGAACATCGCGTCGGTGCCGTCGCAGTCGCTGACATAACCGCCGGCCTCGCGCACCAGCAGGATGCCCGCCGCCATGTCCCAGGATTTCAGATTGCGCTCCCAGTAGATGTCGAGCCGGCCTGCTGCGACAAAGGCAAGGTCGAGTGCGGCCGCGCCAAACCGGCGTAGCCCCGCCACCTGTTCCTGGACGGCCGCAAACTCCGTCCGGAATTCAGCGAGCCCGCCGCGGCCGCGGTGAGGCAGGCCGCAAGCCACGACCGCATCATGCATCGAACGGCGGCCGGCAACGCGCAGACGCTGATCGTTCACGAACGCGCCCTTGCCCTTCTCGGCGATGAACATCTCGTCGGAGATCGGGTTGTAGACCAGCCCCGCAACCATCGCACCGTCGCGCTCGAGTCCGATCGAGATCGCGAAATGCGGAATGCCGTGCAGAAAATTCGTGGTGCCGTCGAGCGGGTCGACGTACCAGGTGTGGGTCTTGTCCGGCCCCTCGATGCGGCCGCCTTCCTCGCCGACAAAGCTGTAGCCGGGCCGCGCCGCCATCAACTCGTCGCGGATCGTTTGCTCGGCCTTGCGGTCGGCCGCCGTCACGAAATTCGCCGGTCCCTTCACCGAAACCTGAAGCTTTTCGACCTCGCCGAAATCGCGGTTGAGCTGCCGCGCCGCCTTGCGTGCGGCTTTCATCATCACATTGAGGAGCGCGGAATGGAGCATAGGAACTCTTATCCCAACAATTTTGCTCGGTCATGCACGGCTTATTCCGCGCATCCATCACAGGGCACCAAAGAGTCGGTTGGATGGATGGACTGCCGGGTCAAGCCCGGCCGTGACGCTCTGGTTGGGGCAGGCGCAGCAAGAGATTAGTCCGCTCTACGGATGTACGTCACTTCGTTGGTGTCGACGATGATCTTCTCGCCGGTGGTGATGAAAGGCGGCACCATCACGCGCAGCCCGTTTTCCATCTTTGCCGGCTTGTAGGAGGAGGCCGCGGTCTGCCCCTTCACGACAGGATCAGCCTCGACGACCTCGAGCGTGACCTGGTCCGGCAGCTTGATTCCGATCGGACGCTCGTCGTGCATTTCGAGCGTGACGGTCATGCCGTCCTGCAGGAATGCTGCGCGTTCACCGACGAACTCCTCCGGCAGCTCGATCTGCTCGTAGCTGTCCGTGTCCATGAAAACGAGGCTATCGTCCTGCTTATAAAGGAACTGGAAGTCCTTCTGCTCAAGACGCGCGCGTTCTACGCGCTCGTCGGACCCGAAGCGGTTGTTGAGCTTGCGGCCGTCGATGAGGTTCTTGAGTTCGACCTGATTATAGGCAGGTCCCTTGCCCGGCTTCACCGCCATGGTCTTCACCGCGATCCAAAGCGTGTCCTGATATTCGATCACATAGCCAGGACGGATTTCGTTGCCATTAATCTTGGCCATGGGGGCTTTCCGTGCGCTTTTCGGGAGTATTAGGGGGCCATGTGCCCGCAGGTTTAGCCGCCGTCAAGAGCGCGAATGCGCAATGATGAATAGCCAGGGGTCAGCTTCCTTCTGCGCGGCCTTGCGTATTTCGTCGGTCTGCTTGGCCATGTAATCGTCAAGCCATGTGTCCGACGCGCCTGCAGCCTTGGACACGATATGCCACTTGACCGCTTCCTTGGGGTCTTCCGGGAGGCCCCGGCCGGTGGCGAGGATGCGAGCCAGCCGGTTTTGCGCGATGGGAGAGCCGCGCAGCGCCGCCTTGCGCAACAGGCGGCCGGCGGCGGCCTCATCCTTGGGAATGCCGGAACCGTTATATAAGGCGATGGCATACTCGACCTGGGCGTCCAGATGGTCGGCGAGTGCGGCAAGCCCCAGCAGGCGCGCCGCCTCCCTGTCGTCCTGTTGGACGCCGCGGCCCTCCTTGTACATGGTGGCGAGCGCGTATTGGGCTTCTCGATTGCCGGCCTGTGCCGCCTGGCGGAAGAGTTCCGCCGCTCGTGCAAAGTCGCGCGGGAACTGCACGCCCTCAAGATAGAACAGGCCAAGATTATAGGCCGCGACCGGCTGGCCAAGCTTGGCCGCGGCTGCAAACAGCTTCGCTGCGGCGTCGTGGTCTCTCGGTCCGCCGCGTCCGCCAAGCCGCATCATGGCAAGCGAAAACATCGCCTCGCGATCGCCGCGTTCGGCCGCCTTCGTGTACCACTCGACCGCTTTTGCGTCGTCCTGTCCGACGCCAAGCCCTCCGGCGTAGAGTACTCCGATCAGCGTCATCGCTTTCGGATCGCCCGCGGCGGCGCGCTTTTGCGCTTCAGCCATGGCGGAGATGTAATAGCCGCGTTGAAACTGCGCGAACGCGTAGTCGCCCTGATCTGCGGGTGCATTCTGGGGCGCCGCCTGCGGCGCAGCGGGCTGGGCCGGTGCCGCTTTCTTCGCGGCAGCAAATCCCGGCGTCGACGCAACAGAAGCCGCGAATGCAAGGACGAGGGCGCGCGCAAACCTCACGGTGTCGTCTCCGCCATCGAGAGACGGTCGCCCGCGTCCGCAACCGCGGCGGCGACGCCGCGCGGGTCCGAAAACACCGCGTCACCGATGGCGACGAAATCCGCGCCCGCATCGACCAGCCTTGAGACTTCGTCGAGTTCGGTCGCGTAAGCGACGCACGGTATCTCGAACACCTGCGCCCACCACGACACGCGCTCCAGCAATGCATCGAGCGACGGCCGCGCGTTGTCGCCGAACATCACATAATCGGCGCCGCTTTCGGCCGCGATCATGGCGTCGTGCCGCGTCTCCAGACCGCCGATGCCGGCAATGCGGTCCGGTTTGAGCGAGCCCACGCAGCTTTCGAAAGCCGCAATCCCCGTCAGATGCGCGCCGTCCGCACCTCCGCGCGCAACAATTTCGAAATGCCCGTCGAGGATCAGCGCCGCATCCGCCTTCTGCACGGTGGGAGCGATAGCCTTCACGCGGTTGATCAGGGTGCGCTCGTCCTCGTCTTCGGGCAGGCGCATCAGGACAGCCGCGATGTCGGCGGAGTCGAAGGCTGCAAGCAGATCAAATTTGAGGGCCTGCATATCCGCCGCAGCCGGCGTCACGAGATAGAGACGCGGCTTGAGACGGTCAGGTGCTGCAGCCCGTGCGGAATTCATTTGATGCCGATGCAGCTTCAATCCGGCAGAATGGCGGCAATTGTTCCACCCTCACCGCGAGTGGGACAACCAGAAGCCGTTCTATGCCGCCTTTTTTTCGAGGTCCTGCTTCCATTGGCCGAGCGAAGCGAGGCCGTTCATCATGGCGCGATGCGTGAAAGCGCGCTGCGCGGCAGCGACATTTTCACTCTTGCCGCCCCAGGCCTTCTGCGGCGCGGCCTGCAGCGCGCGGCCATACGAAAAGGTGAGCTTCCACGGCAATCCGCCGATCTTGTTCATCGCGTCGAGATGGGCGGTCGCCTCTTCGTCCGACTGACCGCCGGACAGGAAGGCTATGCCAGGCACCGCGCCGGGCACGCAATTCTTGAGGAGCTTCACGGTCTTCTCGGCGACTTCCTGAACGCTCGCCTTTTTCGCGCTCTTCTTGCCGGGCACCGCCATGTTCGGCTTCAGCACGATGCCTTCCAGCGCGACTTTCTGGTAGTAAAGCTGCTGGAAGGTCTCCTTGAGAACGAACTCGGTGACTTCGTAACAACGATCGATGTCGTGATCGCCGTCCATCAGAACTTCGGGCTCAACGATCGGCACGATCTGCGCGGCCTGGCAGAGTGCGGCATAGCGCGCAAGCGCATGGGCATTGGTGCTGATGCAGGCATAGCTCGGCATGCCGGCGCCGATGTCGATCACCGCGCGCCATTTCGCGAAGCGGGCGCCCTGCTCGTAATATTTGGTCAGGCGGTCGGCGAGCCTGTCGAGGCCGATGGTGATGAGCTCACCGGGACAATTCGGCAGCGGCTTGGTGCCCTCGTCGACCTTGATGCCCGGGAGGGCGCCGGACTTCTTGATGATGTCGACCAGCGGCGTGCCGTCCTTGGCCTTCTGCCAGATGGTCTCGTCGTAGAGGATGACGCCGGAGATGTGCTTCGACATCGCTTCCGAAGTCCGGAACATCAGCTCGCGATAGTCCCGGCGATTGTCCTCGGTGTTTTCGGTGCCGATCGCGTCGAAGCGCTTCTTGATCGTGCCGGTGGATTCGTCGGCCGCCAGAATGCCCTTGCCCGGAGCCACCATGGCTTCGGCGACCTTGTTCAGTTCCGCGAGATTCATCGGTTACTCCGTTCGCAAGGCCGGAAAAACCGGCGAAATTGATCTGTGTTTTACATCCTCACCGGGCACGCCGAAAAGAGGCAGGCCTATTTTGCCCGCAATACTTCGACGCCCGGCAGCGTCTTGCCCTCACAGAATTCGAGGAACGCGCCGCCGGCTGTGGAAATGTAGCTGAAGTCTGCCGCAACGCCGGCGTGGTTGAGCGCCGCGACGGTGTCGCCGCCGCCCGCGATCGATACGAGTTTGCCGGCCCTGGTCCGTGCCGCGGCGTGACGTGCCGCCGCAACCGTGCCGCGGTCGAAGGGTTGCAATTCGAACGCGCCGAGCGGGCCATTCCACAGGAGCGTGCGCGCATCGTCGATGGCGCGGTTCACACGCTCGATCGATAGCGGGCCGACGTCCAGAATCATCCCGTCATCGGGAATCGCATCGAGGCCATAGGCGTGTGACGGCGCGTTAGCCTCGAACTTGAAGGCAACGACCGCGTCGACCGGCAGGATGATCGCGCATTTCGCCGCGTCCGCCTTGTCCATGATGCGGCGCGCCGTGTCGGCGAGATCGCGCTCGGCGAGCGACTTGCCGATCTTGACGCCCTGCGCATGCAGGAACGTATTGGCCATGCCGCCGCCGATCACCAGCGCCTCGACGCGGTCAACGAGGTTTTCCAGGAGGTCGATCTTGGTCGAGACCTTCGCGCCGCCGACGATCGCGATCACCGGTTTCGCCGGCGCCACGAGCGCCTTGGTCAGCGCATCCAGCTCGGCCTGCATGGTGCGGCCCGCATAGGCCGGCAGCTTGTGACCGAGGCCCTCGGTCGAGGCGTGGGCGCGATGTGCGGCCGAGAAAGCGTCGTTGACGTAGATGTCGCCGAGATGAGCCAGTGCATGCACGAAGGCCGGGTCGTTCTCTTCTTCGCCTTTGTGAAAGCGGGTGTTTTCAAGGACGAGGATATCGCCGGGCTTCATCGCGTCGACCGAGGTCTTGGCGTCCGCGCCGATGCAATCGTCTGCAAACTCGACCGGCCGCTTGATGATCGCCGACATGGCGTTCGCGACCGGGCGCAGCGACTCCTTCTCGTCGCGGCCTTTAGGCCTGCCGAAATGCGCGAGGATGATGACCTTGCCGCCCTTGTCCGCGATCTCGGTGATGGTCGGCACAACGCGCTCGATGCGGGTCGCATCGGTGACCTTGCCGTTTTCCATCGGAACGTTGAGATCGACGCGCAGCAATACGCGCTTGTCTTTGAGGTCGGCGGTGTCGAGCGTTCTGAAGATCATTGGTATCCTGTCGCCGCAATCGTCATCGCGAGCGAAGCAATCCGTCATGTCGCAACGCTGGATTGCTTCCTCGCTTGCGCTCCTCGCAATGACGAGCGGTGCGTGAAGGTTAAATCAGCTTGCCCATCGCGACCGCTGTGTCGGACATGCGGTTCGAGAAGCCCCACTCGTTGTCGTACCAGGACAGGACCGACACCAGCGTGCCGTCCATGACCTTGGTCTGATCCATGTGGAAGACCGACGAGTGCGGATCATGGTTGAAGTCGATCGAGACGTTCGGGCTCGTCGTGTAGCCAAGGATGCCCTTCAGCTGCTGCTCGGACGCGCGCTTGATCGCCTCGTTGATCTCGTCTTTCGTGGTGCTCTTCTTCGCCATGAATTTCAGGTCGACCACCGAGACATTCGGTGTCGGCACGCGCATCGCGAAGCCGTCGAGCTTGCCGTTGAGTTCCGGAAGCACGAGGCCGACAGCCTTCGCAGCGCCGGTCGAGGTCGGGATCATCGACAGCGCGGCCGCGCGGCCGCGGTAGAGATCCTTGTGCATCGTGTCGAGCGTGGGCTGGTCGCCCGTATAGGCATGGATCGTGGTCATCATGCCCTTTTCGATGCCGACCGCGTCGTTGAGCACCTTCGCCACGGGTGCGAGGCAGTTCGTGGTGCAGGACGCGTTCGAAACGACGAGATGGTCCTTGGTCAGCTTGTCGTGGTTGACGCCGTAGACCACGGTCAGGTCGGCGCCGTCGGCAGGAGCGGATACCAGAACGCGCTTGGCGCCAGCGGTCAGATGCGCCGAGGCCTTGTCCTTCGCGGTGAAGATGCCGGTGCATTCCATCGCAATGTCGACGCCGAGATCCTTCCATGGCAGCGTCGAGGGATCCTTGATCGCCGTGACCTTGATCGCGCCGTTACCGACCGAGATGGTGTCGCCCTTGACGGTGACTTCGCCCGGGAAGCGGCCGTGTACCGAGTCGAAGCGGAGCAGGTGCGCATTGGTTTCGACCGGCCCGAGGTCGTTGATCCCCACCACCTCGATGTCCTTGCGGCCGGATTCGGCGATCGCCCGCAGGACGTTGCGGCCAATGCGGCCAAACCCGTTGATGGCGACCCGTACCGTCATGGTTTCCAAGCTCCCGGCTGATTGGTTGAGAGGCGCGACCCGGCGGGAAAAGGCCGGCCGCGCGCTTGCGGCCTTCCTATAACTGGATTCCGCACCAACTCAACTCATAGGCGGGGTTTGGGCAGGGTTGCCGTTGCCGCAACGCGGCAAAAAGCGCCGATAGGGTTTACCGCGGCCGGAACTTGGCCAGCGCAGCGGCCGCGATCGCCTCCGGCGTGATGCCGAAATGGCGGTACAGGTCTTTGAATGGCGCGCTTGCGCCGAACGAGGACATGCCCACGAACACGCCGTCCGACCCGATGACCGCGTCCCAGCCCTGCCTGATGCCGGCCTCGACGGCGACATTGACCTCTGCGCCTCCGATAATGGTGTGGCGTTTCTCCGACGGCAGCGAGAGGAACAGCTCGAGACACGGCACCGACACCACCCGGGCAGGCTTGCCCTGACGGTTCAGCAATTGCGCCGCCTCCACCGCGATCGCCACTTCGGAACCGGAGGCGAAGATCGACACGTCGACATTCTCGCCTTCGACCGGAAGAATTTCGTAGGCGCCGGCGGCGCACAGATTCTCGGTCGTGTACGAGGTTCGGAGCTGCGGCAGGTTCTGGCGCGTGAGCGCCAGCACGCTCGGCGTTTCCTTCGCGCGCAGAGCAAGATCCCAGCATTCGACGGCTTCGACCGCGTCGCAGGGGCGGAACACATTGAGGTTCGGGATCGCGCGCAACGCGGCAAGGTGCTCGACCGGCTGATGCGTCGGGCCGTCTTCGCCGAGGCCGATCGAGTCATGCGTCATGACGTGGATCACGCGTTCGCCCATCAGCGCCGCAAGGCGGATCGCCGGGCGGCAATAGTCGGAGAACACCATGAAGGTTCCGGAATAGGGGATGATGCCGCCGTGCAGCGTCATGCCGTTCATGGCTGCAGCCATACCGTGTTCGCGGATGCCGTAATGGATGAAGCGGCCGCCATAGTCGGAGGCCGACATTGCTTTCATCGACTTGGTGCGGGTGTTGTTGGAGCCGGTCAGGTCGGCCGAGCCGCCAACCATTTCAGGAACGGCGGGGACCAGGCCTTCAAGCGCGAACTCGGAGGATGAGCGCGTCGCAATCTCTTTCGGGGATTCGGCGAGCGTCCGTTTCACCTTCTGCACCGCATCCGCGAGTGCTGCCGGCAATTCGCCATCCATCCGCCGCAGGAATTCGGCTTTTGCGTCCGGCGCAAGGTTGCGGAGCGCCTGATCCCAGGCCTTGCGCTTGTCCTTCGCGCGCTGTCCCGCGTCGCGCCAGGGTTTCAGGACATCGTCCGGCACGACGAACGGCTCGTGCGACCAGCCAAGCTTTTCGCGCGCACCCTTGATCTCGTCGGCACCGAGCGGCGAGCCGTGCGACTTCTCGCTGCCGGCTTTGGTCGGCGCGCCAAAGCCGATCGTGGTCTTGCACGCGATCATCGTCGGGCGGTCGGCGTTCTGCGCGCGCTTCAGCGCAGCGGCAATCGCTTCCGGATCGTGTCCGTCGATCCGCTCGGCGATCCAGCCGGCGGACTCGAAGCGCTTCACCTGATCGACGGAATCCGACAGCGACAGCTTGCCGTCGATCGTGATGCCGTTGTCGTCGAACAATACGATCAGCCGGTTGAGCTTCAGATGGCCGGCAAGTGCGATCGCCTCCTGGCTGATGCCTTCCATCAGATCGCCGTCCGAAGCGAGCACATAGGTGCGGTGGTCGACCACATCGCCGAATGCGGCATTCAGGTGCCGCTCTGCGATCGCCATGCCGACGGCATTGGCGATGCCCTGGCCGAGCGGACCTGTCGTCGTCTCGACGCCCGGGGTGATGAAGTTTTCGGGATGACCGGGTGTCTTCGAGTTGAGCTTCCGGAAATTTTTCAGGTCCTCGACCGTCATCGACTCGTAGCCGGTGAGATAGAGCAGTGCGTAAATCAGCATCGACCCATGTCCGGCGGACAGCACGAAACGGTCGCGGTCCGGCCATTTCGGATCGGACGGGTCGAACTTCAGGAATTGCGTAAACAGAACGGTGGCGATATCGGCCGTCCCCATGGGCAGACCGGGATGGCCTGACTTGGCCTGTTCGACAGCGTCCATCGCCAGCGCGCGGATTGCGTTGGCCATACGATCGTGAAGTGCGCGCGACATGAGGACATCCGGGGCGGGTACAATATCTGGGGCGGGCATAGTCAGGCTGACCCGATGAGTCCAGCGCGAGCCTTCGTCAGACGCAACATTGTCCCCCGCGCAAGACTGAGCCTGGAACCTGAATGATGCCGGAAATAGCTATGCTGCACCGACATTCTGGTGCGGAATCGCGGAAGGATTTGGGGATGACAGGGGCGGAACATTGACGACGTTGAAGCGTCAAATTAGGCTAGTGCCCTTAACACGTTGTGTAGTAACGGTTTTCGCTAAAGAGTGCCGCGTGACATGATCGATCCAAGCGCGATAGATGCCGCCGCTCGCAGGCTGGCTCTTGCGCTGGATTCGCTGCAGACGGCGGTTGCCCGCAAGCGAGAGGCAGAAACCGGCGGCGATGGCGTGACCTCGCAGCTGCAGGCCCTGGGGATTGACCGGGCGCGGCTTGCCACCGAGCTCGACACGGCAGCCGCGCATGCGCGAAAGCTTGAAGACACCAACCGTGAAGTCGCGCGCCGTATCGATGTCGCGATGGGCACGATCCAAAAACTGCTCGACGAGCACGACCGCTAGCGCGCTCGGCCGGCAGAAACGCGTAAAGGGGCCACGCGATGGCGCAGGTGAATGTCACGATCAACGGCCGCCATTATCGCATGGGCTGCGAGGACGGCCAGGAAGATCACGTGACGCAGCTGGCGATGGACATCGACAGCCGCATCGAGCAATTGCGTGGTGCGCATGGTGAAATCGGTGACCAGCGTCTGACGGTGATGGCTGCTTTGACTGTGGCCGACGAACTTGCGGAATCGAACCGGCGAATTCGCAGGCTGGAGGAAGAGATTGCGGCGCTGCAGGATGCCCGCGTGGTTGCGGCCGAGCGTGCCCAGCAGACGCAGGCCGCTGTCGTGGCCGCACTGAACGTCGCGTCCGAACGGATCGAACAGCTGACGCGCCAGATCAACCAGTCCGTGCAGCCAAGTCCCGGCGTGGCAATGGGCTAACAGCGGATTTGTCTCTGGCTGAAAGCCAAAGCACACACTACATTAGCTGTGCGGGGCTGTGTGGTTCGACTGGAAACATCATACTCCCGGGGCCTTACGATCCTGAAGGGAGCTGTCCCTGGCCGGGTCCGTGGATCCGGACATATGGCGCCCACCTACTTCTGTAGGTTCCCGGGGTCGAAAATTCCGACGGCCATCGTGGCTCCGCACTTTCTCTCCATCCGTCGTTGCTTTGAGCTCCATCCGCCGTCACCCTAAGGTGCTAGCGAAGCGAGCCTCGAAGGGCGACGGCCGTCCTCCTTCTAGGCTCGGGCGTTCGCCCTCGCACCTCAGGATGACGGATGAACGTTCCGACCAAGACGGCAGAAGACAAATCCGCGCTTCGCCAGTTGGTGCTCGCGCGCCGCGACGCCATGCCGGCCGCCGAGCGCGCCGCCGCGGTGGATGCCGTGCTGCAGCGCCCGTTCTCCATCGCCGTCGCGCCCGGGATGATCGTGTCCGGATATTCGCCGATGAAAAGCGAATTCAATCCGGTCCCGTTGTTGCGCAAGTGTGCGGATGCCGGTGCAAGGCTTGCGCTGCCAGTTACGCCGAAGCGCGGCAATCCGCTGATCATGCGGGCGTTCGCGTTCGGGGACGAGCTGGCTTCCGGTGTCTGGGGTATCCGGGAGCCGAAGCCGGAATCGCCGGAAGTGTTTCCGGACGTGATGCTGGTGCCGCTGGCGGCTTTCGATCGCGCCGGCCATCGTATCGGTTACGGTGCCGGCTATTACGACATGACCATTGCCCGGATCCGCGCCATGAAGCCGGTGACCGCGATAGGCCTTGCTTTTGCGGTGCAAGAGATCGGTAAGGTTCCTGCCACCTCATTCGACCAGCAACTGGACCTTGTGCTAACGGAAAACGAAGTGATCGATTTCCGTTAGGAGCCGCGGTTGCGCATTCTTTTCGTCGGCGATGTGGTCGGCCGTTCTGGGCGGGCTATCGTCAATCAGCGACTTCCCGGCCTGATCGCCGACTGGAAGCTCGACCTCGTGGTGATCAACGGTGAGAACGCCGCCGGGGGGTTCGGGATCACCGAAACTATCTTCAATGAGTTCGTGGATGCCGGCGCCGACGCGGTGACGCTTGGCAATCATTCCTGGGATCAGCGCGAGGCTCTGGTGTTCATCGAGCGCAGCCCGCGTCTCGTCCGTCCGCTCAATTATCCGAAAGGCACGCCCGGCCGCGGCGCGGCCATGATCGAAACCAAGAATGGTGGCCGTGCCCTTGTGATCAATGCCATGGCACGCATCTTCATGGACCCGCTCGACGATCCGTTCACCGCGATAGAGCGGGAGCTTGATGCATGCCAGCTTGGGCGAGACGTGGATGCCATCCTGGTCGATTTTCACGGCGAGGCCACCAGCGAGAAGCAGGCGATGGGGCATTTCCTGGATGGCCGCGTCACGGCGGTCGTCGGCACTCATACGCATGTGCCGACCGCAGATCATCAGGTGCTGCCGGGCGGCACCGGCTTCCAATCCGACGCCGGCATGACCGGAGACTATGATTCCGTGATCGGGATGGTGAAGGACGAGCCTATATCGCGGTTCCTGCGGCGAATTCCTTCGACCAAGTTCGAGGCTGCAACGGGACCGGCGACACTTTGCGGGCTTGCGATCGAGACCGACGACACAACCGGACTGGCCGCCCGCGTCTCCGCTGTCCGGCTTGGCGCGCGATTGGAGGAGGCTATCCCGCGCTTCTGGCTTGAGGCCTAGTCATTCCGTGGCCGCTGGCGGGTAAAAGGGTTGAGCGGGCAGGGCCCGGCGTCCTATAACGCCGGCGCATCAACCGATTTGCGGCCAGTGTAGTGGTTTGGACATCCGCTCATTCTCACTGAGCGCAGTTCAAGCAGATTTCCGAACCGAACCGCACTGGAATCATTGGCTTGCAAGTGCTCTCCGAATCCGGAGTCCGCTCACGTGCAAGCCGCAGAACGAAGCGGACTTCGAATTCGGGACAATAGGGTCCATGGCAGGTCATTCCCAATTTAAGAATATCATGCACCGCAAGGGGCGGCAGGACAAAGCCCGCTCCAAGGTGTTCTCCAAGCTGGCGCGCGAAATCACCGTCGCCGCCAAGATGGGCATGCCGGATCCGAATTTTAATCCGCGCCTGCGCGCCGCGATCATCGCCGCGCGCGCGGAGAACATGCCCAAGGACAATATCGAGCGCGCCATTAAGAAGAGCCAGGGCGGCGACACCGAGAATTACGACGAGGTGCGCTACGAGGGTTATGGGCCCGGCGGCATCGCGGTGATCGTCGAGGTGTTGACCGATAATCGCAACCGGACTGCCGGCGATGTCCGCGCCGCCTTCACCAAGAACGGCGGCAACATGGCGGAAACAGGCGCGGTCTCCTTCATGTTCGATCACGTCGGTGTGGTCGAGTTCGACGCGAAGGTCTCAAGCGCCGACGACATGCTGGAAGCCGCAATCGAGGCGGGGGCCGAGGATGTCGTGTCGACCGAGAACGGCCACGAGATCTACACCGCGCAGGACTCGCTTGCCGAAGTCTCGAAGGCGCTTGAGGCGAAATTCGGCGAGCCGCGCAAGTCGGCGCTGATCTGGAAGCCGCAGAACACGCTTGCCGTCAACGACGAGCAGGGCGAGAAGCTGCTGCGCATGATGGAGACTTTGGAAGAGCATGATGACGTTCAGAACGTCTATGCCAATTTCGAAGTCTCCGACGCCTTGATGTCAAAGATGAGCGCGTGACCCTCGGACAACCCGTCAGCGTCGTCATTGCCGGGTTTGATCCGGCGATCCATCGTGCGAACGCGATGGATCTGCTTGTCGAGTGCGCAGGCAGGAGAATGTAACTCCATGCCACTCGAGCAGCCGGTTCTGCCGCTGCCGCGCCGCCCCTGGTCGGATTTCGGCGGGCTCTATGTCGGCAACGCCGTTGTCGCATTTCTTTTTGCGTGTTCCGGTCCGGTCGCCATCATCCTCTCGGTCGGCGCGCGTGGCGGGCTGACCGAGTCCGACCTCGCATCGTGGGTTTTCGCCGTCTTCTTCGTGAACGGTCTCATCACGATCGCCTATTCGGTGCTGTACCGGCAGCCTCTGGCATTTTTCTGGACGATCCCCGGCACGGTGCTGGTCGGTCCGGCCTTGACGCATCTCTCGTTCCCGGAAGTGATCGGCGCGTTCCTCGCGACCGGTCTTCTGATGGTGGTGCTCGGGCTCACCGGTCTGGTCCGCCGCGTCATGGACGCGATTCCCATGCCAATCGTCATGGCGATGGTGGCCGGTGTGTTTCTGCGGTTTGGCATCGAACTTGTGCATGCTTTCCGGGACGGCTTCTGGATCGCGCTGTCGATGTCGATTCCGTTCTTCGCTTTGATGACTATGCCGCGTCTCGCACGCGTTGCGCCGCCGCTGATCGTCGCACTGATCGTCGGTGGGATCACTGTGTGGCTGCTCGGCGCATTCAAACCGCCGGCCGGCACGCTGTTCGAGTTCGCAAAGCCCAATCTCTATGCGCCGCAATTTTCATGGCAAGCGATGGTGGAACTCGTGGTGCCGCTGGCCGTCACGGTCCTAGCCGTGCAGAACGCGCAGGGGATCGCCATTCTGACAGCGAGCGGACACAAGCCGCCGGTCAACGCGATCACCTTCATCTGCGGGGTCGGATCCCTGATCACCGCCTGTTTCGGTGCGGTTTCGACCTGTCTGACCGGCCCGGCCAACGCTATTCTTGCGAGTTCCGGCGAAAGACCGCGGCAATACACGGCGGGTATCACCGTTGGCATTCTTGCGCTTGGATTCGGCCTCACGGCGCCATTCTTCACGCGGCTGCTCCTGGCGACGCCGCCGGCCTTCATCGCGACGCTGACCGGACTTGCAATGTTGCGCGTGCTGCAGTCGTCGTTTCAGATTTCTTTCAAGGACCGGTTTAGCTTTGGCGCTCTGATCTGTTTCGTGGTCACCGTCGCCGACGTCCCGATCTTCCGGATCGGTGCTCCGTTCTGGGGCCTCGTCTTCGGCATCCTCGCCTCGCATCTGCTCGAACGCGCGGATTTCAGGCGCGAGACCCCGGCCGCTTAACCGGTCATTGCCGGCCTCGTGCTATGGATACCGTTGCATGCAACGGCCGATTCGCATTCTTGGCATCGATCCGGGCCTCCGCCGCACCGGCTGGGGCGTGATTGCCTGCGAGGGCAATCGGCTTGTCTTCGTCGCCTGCGGCTCGGTGGAGACGCATGAGCGCGCCGAACTTTCAACGCGGCTGGTTGCGATTCATGACGGGCTGGTGCGCGTGGTGGACGATTTCGCGCCCGATGAGGCCGCGGTCGAATCCACGTTCGTCAACCGCGATGGTGCATCGACGCTGAAACTGGGGCAGGCCCGTGGCATCGCCATGCTGATTCCGGCGCGTGCCGGGTTGAGGGTCGCGGAATACGCGCCCAATCTCGTGAAGAAAACTGTGGTCGGGGCCGGCCACGCCGAAAAAAGTCAGATCAGGATGATGATCGGTGTGCTGCTGCCGAAGGCCGATCCCCGGACCGACGATGCCGCCGACGCGCTGGCGATCGCCGTGACGCACGCCCATCACCGGAAAAGCGCGCTGCTCAGGATCGCGGCGGGTTAGGCCTTTCCGAATTCGTAGAGATCGGCATCGCAATCGGGTCGGCCCGCCACTATCGAGGCGATGATGTCCGCCGCGATGCGAGAATAGGTAATGCCGTTGCCGCCATAGCCCAGCGCCGCAAAGCAATGCTGCATCTTCGGGATCGCGCCGATGGTCGGCAGCCCGGTGCTGCTCTGTCCGAACGAGCCGCACCAGGCAAAGTCGAGCCGGTTCGAGACGCCGGGCAGCAGCTTGCGCAGCTTGTTCTGCAGCGTTCGGGTTTTACGTGGCAATAGCGCGTCGCGCTTCTCCTCGTCGGCGAAGTCCTCGTCCTCGCCACCGCAGATGATGCGGCCTTCCGGCGTTGTGCGAAGATAAAGATAGGGGTCCGATGCTTCCCAGATGGTGCATTGCTCGGGCCATAAACGTTTGGGCTGCTTTTCCGTCGCGATCGCGTAGGTGGAAATGATCTTGTGCCCCCGCATCGGAACGAATTTCGGAAACTCGTAACCCGTCGCCATCACGAGGTAACGGCAGCGGATCGTTTGGCCGTCGCTGGTATGGGCGGTGGCGCTGCGGGCGTGGCAGTCGATATCGATGACGTCCACCGGCGCGAACACGCGCGCACCGTTGCGGATCGCCGCCGCCAGCATGGCATGGGCGGCCTTGCGCGGATCAATGACGAGATTCCCGTAGGCCAGCAAGGCCGCGGAACGCGAAAGTCCGAAACGGGACTTCAACTCCTTCCGGGACAATAGCCGGTCCGGCAATCCTGCCTCGCGGCGCGCCGCATGTTCACGCTCGAGGCCTTCGGCGTCCAGCGTGTTGCCCGCGAGATAGAGACCGTTTCGCCGCGCCACGTCCGGCACTTCGAGTTCGGACATCTGCGCAGCGACGGCTTCGACCGCGAGGCGCGACCGTCGCCACGCCCGGATTGCATCTGCCTTTCCGATCTTTCGCGTGAGAAGGGAAAGCGGGGTATCGATTTCGTATTGCACGAGCGCCGTGGAAGCGACCGTAGAGCCTTTGACCGGATCGTGGCGCCGGTCCACCACCACCACGTCGTGTCCGGATTGCGCGAGCGCATCCGCAATCATCGCACCCGTAATCCCGGCGCCGATAACGAGCACGTCACAGGCCAGATCGGTACTGAGCGCGCCGTGCCGCACCTTGGCAGCACGGCGTCCTTCCCAGACCGAACGGCCGGTGCGCAGATCGCGTGCGGTGCTGACCATGATTGTCCTGCGAGAGAAAACGACACCCCGCAACGCGCAAAGGGCGCTTTGGTTCAGGCCCGTTCAGGCTTTGGCAGTAACCCGATTCAGGAAAGCGCATACTTCGTCCACACGCGGACCCATCGCGGGTATCCAGCCCATCAGGTTGACGCAGGCATGAACCGTACCGGTCCAGAGGCGGAATTCGAAGTCGGCGCTCGCAGCCTTCAGCTTGTCGACGAGCATCTCGGAATCATTGCGCAGCGGATCGAATTCGCTCGCGGTGAGAAAGAGCGGCGGCAATCCGCCCAGATCGGCATAAAGTGGAGCGGCGAGCGGGTCTTTGCGGTTGGCTGCCTTCGGCAGATACTGGTTCCAGTACCACGCCATCTCCGGCGTCATGATGAGATAGGCGCCGCCGCCGAAGTCACTGTCGGACTGGGTGTTCAGGTCCGGCGCATAACAGCCATAGAGGCAGGCGGTGCCGCGCACCGGCGAGTTGCCGGCGTCGCGCAGCGCGATGGTCGCGGCCAGCGCGAGGTTGGCGCCGGCGGAATCGCCCGCAACCGCGATGCGTGCGGGGTCTATCCCCCATTCGCTGCCATGGTCTGCGACCCAGCGGATTGCCGCGATGCAGTCATTCAGCGGCACCGGGAAGGGATGCTCCGGAGCCAGCGCATAATCCACGCTGACGACGCGCATGCCGGAGCGCTTCGCGAGTTGACGCGCTACGCCGTCATAGACATCGATGTCACAGACCACGAAGCCTCCGCCGTGCAGGAACACGATTGCAGGCGCCGGCGCGGGTGTGCCGGGATCGTACAAGCGGATACGCATATTCCCGCTCGCAGCGGCGATCACCCGTTCCTCGATATGGGAAATCGCCGGCGCTCCGGCTGACACATAAAACGGCAGCAGCCTGTTGATCAGGTCGCGCGCGCCTTCGGGGGTGCGCATGAAGATCGGGGTCTCGCCCTCCGCCCCGGCATAGATACGGTTGAGAACAGCCGCGGTGCCGGGGTCGAGTTTCGACCATTGATCTTTGAAAAGGGCTGCGAAATCAGTCATGAAGCCGTCCTGAGAGCGGGTGGAAATTCGTGCTCTAATGCCTAGGTTCGATTCGCATCGGTCCCGTAATGATTGGCAAGCTCAAAGGCGTTATCGATTCATACGGTGAAGATTACGTGATCGTCGACGTCCATGGCGTCGGCTATCAGGTGCATTGCTCCGCGCGCACGCTGCAAGCGCTTCCGGCGCAGGGTGAGGCGGCGGCGCTTGCGATCGAGACCCATGTCCGCGAGGACCAGATCCGTCTGTTCGGCTTTACGAGCGACATCGAACGCGAATGGTTCCGGCTGCTGCAGACGGTTCAGGGTGTCGGCGTCAGGGTTGCGCTCGCGGTGCTCTCGACGCTGAAGCCGTCCGAGCTTGCGAATGCGATCGCGTTGCGCGACAAGGCGGCCATTGCGCGCACGCCCGGCGTCGGCGCGAAAGTGGCGGAGCGTATCGTTACCGAACTGAAGGACAAGACTCCGGCGTTCAGCGACATCGATCCGGCCGTGGTGCGTCTCTCGGCGGACGTCGACGAGAACCGTGGGCCACAGCCGGTGCGTGACGCCGTCTCCGCGTTGGTCAATCTCGGCTATGGTCAGCCCCAGGCGGCCGCGGCGATCGCCGCAGCATCGCGCGAAGCCGGTGAGGGCGCGGATACCGCGAAGCTGATCCGGTTCGGGCTGAAGGAGCTTGCGAAGTGACGCTTCAAGTAACAACTGACGCGTCCCGCTAACGAGTAAGGTGCACGCGTGTCGAGCCTGACTGACAAGGACAAGGAGCTGATCGCGGCGGCGAGCGAGGCGATCACCAAGCGCTATCGCAACGACTGGCAGGAGGTCGGAGCAGCCATGCGCACCCGCGATGGCCGCATCATCACCGGCGTGAATATCGACGCCTATCTCGGGCGCATGGCAGTGTGCGCCGAGGCCATCGCGATCGGGCGTTCGATCACCGAAGCCGGGGACAACGGCATCGAGGCCATCGTCGCGGTGCGCCATCCGCGCCCGCATGAGGAAGATCAGAACATCAAGGTGGTGTCGCCCTGCGGTTCCTGCCGCGAACTGATCCACGACTACGATCCTAGGGCGCGCGTGATCGTGCCGAACGGACCGGAGCCGTCGGTGATGTCGATCTCCGAATTGCTGCCGAACAAATACTGGCGGGGCAAGAAGTGAGCACCACGCGCCTCGTCTCAGCCGAACGTCGCGAGGACGATCTCGCAGAAGCGTCGCTGCGTCCGCAGAAGCTCGGCGAGTTTATCGGGCAGGAGAAGGCGCGCGCCAATCTCGAAATTTTCATCAAGGCGGCAAGGGCGCGGGGCGAGGCGCTCGACCATGTGTTGTTTGTAGGGCCTCCGGGCTTGGGCAAGACCACGCTGGCGCAGATCGTGGCGCGCGAACTCGGCGTGAATTTCCGCGCCACCTCCGGTCCGGTGATCTCGAAGGCGGGTGATCTCGCCGCGCTGCTCACCAATCTCGAAGAGCGCGATGTGCTCTTCATCGATGAGATTCACCGACTCAATCCGCAGGTCGAGGAAATCCTTTATCCGGCGATGGAGGATTTCCAGCTCGACCTGATCATCGGCGAGGGCCCGGCGGCGCGCTCGGTGAAGATCGATTTGTCGAAATTCACGCTGGTCGGCGCGACAACGCGCGCGGGCCTGCTCACCAATCCGCTGCGCGACCGTTTCGGCATTCCGGTGCGGCTCGATTTCTACACCGAGGCGGAGCTGGAGCAGATCGTAACGCGCGGTGCGCGCGTGCTCGGCGTCGCGATCACGAAAGACGGCGCCAACGAAATCGCGCGGCGCGCGCGGGGCACGCCACGCATCGCGGGCCGACTCTTACGGCGGTTGCGCGATTTCGCAGACGTGCAGGGCAGTGGTGCGATCGACCGCGCGGTTGCCGACAAGGCGCTTGTCGCGCTCGAGGTGGACGGCGCCGGTCTCGATGCAATGGACCGGCGCTACCTCTCAACCATTGCGCTCAACTATGGCGGCGGGCCGGTCGGTGTCGAGACCATCGCGGCGGCATTGTCGGAGCCGCGCGATGCGATCGAGGACATTATCGAGCCGTTCCTGATCCAGAAGGGCTTCGTGCAGCGCACGCCGCGCGGGCGGCTCCTCACCGGGCATGCCTTCCGTCATCTCGGTCTTGCAGAACCGGCGCGCGATCCTGCGCAATTCGGATTGTTTGGCCAGGAAGAATGAACCGCCGGCGTAACGCGTGACCTTGCGTACAGGACTAACTGCAATGACCTCTGTCCCCCTCGACGGTGAGTTGCGTGACGGGCGCCACACCTTCATCGTGCGCGTCTATTACGAGGACACTGACTTCACCGGCATCGTCTATCACGCCAATTACCTGCGCTACATGGAGCGCGGGCGTACGAATTACCTGCGGCTGATCGGCGCGGATCACCGGGTGCTGTTCGAACAGACCGAGGAGGAGGCGCCAGGCTTCGCCTTCGTCGTGCGTTCGATGACGCTGGATTTCCTCAAGCCGGCGAGGATGGACGACATTCTCACCGTGGTCAGCGAGCCGAACGAGGTGAAAGGCGCGTCCGTCACCATTCGCCAGCGCGTGATGCGCGGCGACGAAGTGCTGGTGCAGGCTGATGTGCGCGTCGCCTTTATCTCGGGTGGCCGCGCGAAGCCGATCCCCAAGCCGCTGCGAATCGCGATGAAGGCCGACCAGGACGCGGCGAGTTCCTGATTTGCGTCGGACTTGTGCCGCGCGCGCTTGACTTCGACTGCAGTGGATCGGCACACACTTGCGCCGGTTCAGCCAAAGCCAGGGAGCGCGCCATGTCGCGTCCGCCGTTTCCGCCCTTCACTGAAGAGACTGCGCGGCAGAAGGTCCGCATGGCCGAGGATGCGTGGAATTCGCGCGATCCGGTGCGGGTGTCGCTCGCCTATACGCCGGACTCGACCTGGCGCAACCGCTCGGAGTTTTTCGTCGGACGCGATGCCATCGTGGACTTCCTTACGCGAAAGTGGGCCAAGGAGTGCGATTATCGGCTGATCAAGGATCTCTGGGCGTTTCACGGCAACAAGATCGCGGTGCGCTTTCAGTATGAATGGCACGATGAAAGCGGTGCGTGGTTCCGCTCCTATGGCAACGAGCAATGGGAGTTCGACGAGGCCGGGCTGATGAAGCGTCGCGAAGCCTCGATCAACGATGTCGCGATCACGCAGGACCAGCGGCGCTTTTTCTGGGACGCACCGGGCCGCCGTCCGGATGATGTGCCGGGACTGGGGACCGAGCCGTTCTGAGAGGCGAACCCATCGACGCGGCCCTTCGACGCATGTTAATGCCCTTCACATGGTCTGGAAACGCGGCGGCGAGCGCGGTTATCACCACGGCAACCTGAAAGAGGCTTTGGTCCGGGCGGCGCTTGCCCTGATCGCCGAGAAAGGGCCGGCGGGTTTCACCTTCGCCGACGCCGCCCGGTGGGCTGGCGTCAGTCCGGCGGCGCCTTACCGGCATTATCGGGACCGCGATGAGCTCCTGGCGGATGTCGCGCGGCGCGGCTTCGATGAGTTTGCCGAGCGGCTTGCCAAGGCCTGGGATGACGGCAGGCCTGACCCGAAGACCGCGTTCGAACGCCTCGGCAAGACCTATCTCGCGTTCGCCCGATCGGAGCCGGCTTTCTATTCGGCGATGTTCGAGGCCGGGCTGCCACCCGATTCAAGTCCCGAGCTGCGCGCGGCCGGAGATCGCGCCTTTGCCGTCGTGCGTCGCGCCTGCGAGGCCCTGTCGGCGCTTTTGCCGCAGGCCAAGCGGCCGCCGGCCCTGATGATGGCGCTTCATATCTGGGCCTTGTCCCATGGCATTGCTTCGTTATTCGCGAGAGGCGACGGTTCGCAGCGGTCGCTGCCGATGCCGGCGGAAGACCTGTTGGAAGCCGGGGTGCTTGTCTATCTGAGTGGTCTCGGCCTGCACGGCCGCTGACATTGGATGCCCTGAGGCCTGGCATCGCCTCGGTTCAGATGACGGATACGTGAAGCCGCGCCCTTGACGATAAGAAGGGTCGCCGTTATGTAAATGTTATTAACATTCACATCTGCCACGAGGATGCGATGAACGCTATGACACTCACGGACAAGATCGACGACTACGGCAGGCCGGCATGGATCCTTCTGACGGTCCTCGGCTTCATCGTGTGGTGGCCTATCGGTCTCGCCCTTCTGGCCTTCACGATATGGAGCGGTCGGATGGCTTGCAGTCGCTACGGCATGGAACGCTGGCAGGGCAAAATGGCCCGCATGCAGGAGAAGATGGACCGCATGCGCACCAGCATGCAGGGCGGCGGCCATGGCGGCGGTTTCTGGTCGCCTCCGTCGTCCGGCAACCGGGCTTTCGACGAGTACCGGGCTGAAACGCTGCGCCGTCTTGAGGACGAGCAGCGCGAGTTTCAGGAATTCCTGGCTCGCCTGCGCGAAGCCAAGGACAAGGCCGAATTCGACCAGTTCATGGCCGATCGCCGCGGCCGGCAGGACATCACGCCGCCGTCGCCACAGGCCTAATCGCCTCCCGCGTGATCAACGCGGCCTCGTGTGCCCGCTGGCGGTGAGCCGGCGGGCATTTCGTTTTCGAGGAGCAAATTTGGCCGGATGTTTTGTGGCGCAGGCGCGAGTCACGCCGGACCCGCGCCGAAATACAAATCGTCTCGAATCCGTAACCGATCCTTAACCACAATGGGCGCTGGTTAGCGGCGAAGCGAGTCCGGCCGCGCCCTAGTTTGGCCAAGTTTCACGGGGATTTCGTCGCTCTGCCGGGTGGTGGACGGCGACGTCTCGTACAATCGGACCTGAGTGCCGCGTCTCCAGAACGGGCGCGACCAGCGTCCAATTGGTCCGGTAGGGCGTGCAATGTTTGTCGGGCCACCGAACGACGTGCATACGCGAACCGGAGAAGACCCATGAATCCAGCCGACGTGGCGCAGTCGGCTTTGCCGGTCAGCGCCGACCTCTCGATCCTCGGCCTGTTTCTTCAGGCGCACTGGGTCGTCAAGGCGGTGATGATCGGTTTGCTCGCTTGCTCGATCTGGGTCTGGGCGATCGCGATCGATAAATTTCTGCTGTTCCGGCGCACCAAGTCGGCGATGGACCGTTTCGAGCAGGCGTTCTGGTCCGGCCAGTCGCTTGAGGAACTCTATCGCGCGTTGTCGGCCAAGCCGACTCATTCGATGGCCGCGCTGTTTGTCGCCGCGATGCGCGAATGGAAGCGCAGCTTCGAAGGGCACGCGAAGTCGTTTGCAGGGCTGCAGCAGCGAATCGACAAGGTGATGGATGTGACCATCACGCGCGAGATCGACCGGCTGGAGCGCCGGCTGCTGGTGCTGGCAACGGTCGGTTCGGCAGGGCCGTTCGTCGGGCTGTTCGGAACCGTCTGGGGCATCATGAACAGCTTCCAGTCGATCGCGGCGTCGAAGAACACATCGCTCGCGGTGGTCGCGCCCGGCATCGCGGAGGCGCTGTTCGCCACCGCGATTGGCCTTGTTGCCGCCATCCCCGCGACGATTTTCTATAACAAGTTCGTTTCCGAGGTGAACAAGCAGGCGCATCGGCTGGAAGGGTTCGCCGACGAGTTTTCGGCAATTCTGTCGCGTCAGATCGATGAGCGGGGAGCCTGACCGATGGGAATGGGCGGAGGCAGCGCAGGCGTGCAGGGCGGCGGCCGGCGTCGTCACACCCGCAAGCCGGTGATGGCCGAGATCAACGTCACGCCGATGGTCGACGTGATGCTCGTGCTCCTGATCATCTTCATGGTGTCGGCGCCGCTCCTGACCGTGGGTGTGCAGATCGACCTGCCGCAGACCCAGGCAAAGAGCATCGACCAGGACAAGGAGCCGCTCACGGTTACGGTGAATACCAAGGGCGAAGTCTATCTGATGAATTCGGAGATCAAGGTCGAGGAACTCGTGCCCAAGCTGAAGGCGATCACCGACGCCCGCGGTGGCGCGGAAGAACGGATTTACGTGCGTGGCGACAAGAACGTCAATTACGGTACAGTGATGCGGGTGATGGGCCGGTTGTCCGCGGCGGGTTTTCGCCGCGTGGCGCTCGTCACCGAGGTTGAACAGGGGACCTGAACCGCGAAACGATGAGGACGGGACTCGCCATATCGAGTGTCGCGCACGCGACCGCCCTCATGTGGGCGCTCGTGACCTTTACGACGAGTCCGCTCGAATCGATGCCTGCGGATTCGCTTCCCGTGGACATCATTTCGCCGACCGAGTTCAGCCAGCTGACCGCGGGTTCCAAGACCGCGAAGGTGCAGGAAGCGCCTAAGCCTCTGGTCGAGAAACAGGGCGAGAAGAAGCAGGTCGAGGATCACACCGCCAAGATTACCGAGAAGAAGGAAATCCAGGCGACCAAGAACGAACAGACTCCGCCAAAGCCGGTCGAGAAGACCGAGACTAAGCCCGAGCCAAAGCCGGAGCCGCCCAAGCCTGCGGAAAAGGCCGAGAAGAAACCCGAGCCGAAGCCCGAGCCCAAGACCGATCCGATCGCGGAAGCGCTTAAGAAGGACGAGGCCAAAAAGAAGGAAGAGGCAAAGAAGCAGGCGCAAAAGCCCGTCACTCCGCCTGAGAAAAAGCAGCCGCAGAAAAAACCGCCAGAGTTCAACGCACAGCGGATTGCCGCGCTGCTCGACAAGCGTGAGGCGACGCGTCAGGCCTCGACCGGCGACACGATCAACCGCACGGCATCGCTCGGCATTCCGACCGGCAGCGCCGCGACGCTGTCGCAGAGCGAACTCGATGCGCTGCGCGCAAAGCTTCGGCAGAACTGGTCAGTGCCTCCGCTCGCCGAGAAGGTGGTGATTAGGATGGTGATCCGGCTGACGCCTGACGGGCGTCTGTCGTCTCCGCCGCAAGTCCTGACGCGCGGCAGCGGTCCGGCCTTCGACGCATTTCGTGACAGCGCCGTTCGTGCCGTGATGGTGAGCCAGCCCTTCACCATGCTCCGGAAAGAAACATACGAAGTCTGGCGCGAGATCGATATCGATTTCGATGAACGCACGATGTTTGGATTGTAAGAACCACCATGATTGACACGAAGCCGTTTCATCGTTCCGGCCTCACCCGCCGACGCGCCTTGATTCTCGGCGCTGGCGCGCTCGGTGCCGCGTCGACCTTTGGCCTGCGCGACGCCGCGGCCCAGGTCCGGCTGCAGATCACCGAAGGCAATTTCCAGCCGATGCCGATCGCGATCCCCGATTTCTTCGGCAATAACGCGGACGCTGAGATTGCGCGCAACGTTTCGGCGATTGTGACCAACAATCTGCGGCGGTCCGGTCTGTTCGCGCCGATTGATCCCGCCGCGTTCATTCAGAAACTTCCGGGTGCAGACGCTGCGCCGAATTTTCCGGACTGGCGCGCGATCAAGGCGCAGGCGCTAGTCGTCGGCGCGGTCGGCCGTCAGGGCGATGGGCGGCTTGCGGCGCGCTTCCGGCTATACGATGTGTTCGGTGGTCAGCAGCAGGCCGGGCAGCAATATACCACGACGCCTGAGAACTGGCGGCGCATCGGGCACATCATTTCGGATGCGATCTACGAGCGGCTGACCGGCGAGAAGGGCTATTTCGACACACGCATCGTGTTCGTCGATGAGAGCGGCCCCAAGGAACGCCGCATCAAGCGGCTCGCGATCATGGATCAGGACGGCGCGAATGTGCGCTACCTGACCCGCGGCGACGATCTCGTTCTGACGCCGCGCTTCTCGCCGTCGACGCAGGAAATCACGTACATGTCGTTCGGGCAGGGCGATCCGCGGGTCTACCTTCTGAATATCGAGACCAACCAGCGCGAAATCGTCGGCAATTTTCCGGGCATGACATTCTCGCCGCGCTTCTCGCCGGACGGCCAGCGCGTGATCATGAGCCTGCAGCAGGGTTCGAACTCGAATCTGTTCACAATGGACCTGCGCTCGCGCCAGACGACGCGGCTGACGCAGTCGCCTGCAATCGATACTGCGCCGTCCTATTCACCGGACGGAAGCCGCATCTGTTTCGAATCCGATCGCGGCGGTTCCCAGCAGATCTACGTCATGCCCTCGACCGGCGGACAGGCGCAGCGGATCAGTTTCGGTGAAGGCTCTTACTCGACGCCGGTATGGTCACCGCGCGGCGACACAATCGCATTCACGAAGCAGGGAGGTGGGCGTTTCGCAATCGGCATCATGCGTATTGATGGGTCCGGCGAGCGCATTCTGACCGAAGGATTCCACAACGAGGGGCCGACCTTCGCGCCGAACGGCCGGGTTATCATGTTCTTCCGCGAGGGCGGGGGTAAGAGCGGTCCCTCGCTGTATTCGGTGGATATCACCGGCCGCAACGAGCAGCGTGTTCCGACGCCCAGCTTTGCGTCGGACCCGGCGTGGTCGCCGCTCCTCTCCTGATTTTGCCTGCCCGGAGTGTTGCGTGCGGGGCATGCTCGCGGAGAGCTGCGCCGAATGCCCGAAATTTAGAGTCGATTCGCCGCATTTTCGGCATTAAGGGATGAGTAACCATTAACAATAGTTTGCGGCGTTGGGTCGCATTTCGGGGCGCTTTGTAAGGCCCAGTCAAGGTTGACGGAAGGTTCGCTTAACGATCCGGGCTTAAACCTTTCCGTCAAGTAGTGAATGGAGTCACCGGGATGATTGCTGTGAGACAATCCCTGCGCCTTTGGAATCTTCGTGGCTTGATGCGCGCGGCTGGACCGATCGTGGTGCTTGCTGCCGCGCTCGCGGTGTCCGCATGCGCGAAGAATTCGGGTGATCAGACGGCGAATGCCGGCGCGGCGACGCCCGGCAGCCAGCAGGACTTCGTGGTCAATGTCGGCGACCGCGTGTTTTTCGAATCGGATCAATCGACGCTGACGCCGCAGGCGCGCGCCACCCTCGACAATCAGGTGCAGTGGCTTAACCGCTACACGCAATACACCTTCACGATCGAGGGCCATGCCGACGAACGCGGCACCCGCGAATACAACATCGCGCTCGGCGCCCGCCGCGCGCAGACCGTGCGGGAATATCTGGCCTCGCGCGGCGTGAATCCGCAGCGAATGCGTACCATCTCATACGGCAAGGAACGGCCGGTGGCGGTGTGCGACGACATCTCGTGCTGGTCGCAGAATCGACGCGCGGTCACCGTTCTCAACGCAAGCTCTTAGCGCGCTTTCATGACGTTTGCCTGAAACCGGCGCTCAACGGGCGCCGGTTTTGTTTTTGGTGCATCAAGGCTGGGCAATTTGGCGAACGATGCCGCTTTAAAGCTGCGTTGGTGCTTGCCAAAGTTCCGCCAGCACGGAATTGTAGTCGCTATGCCAGCACGCCATCGCATCCTCGCCGCTTTCGTCGTCACCGCCGCAGCGCTTCTCGCCGGATGCGAGGAGCCAAATCGCTACGTGCCGCCGCCGCCGCCTCAGGTGGCCGTTGCCAATCCGCTGCGCATGAATGTGATCGGCTATCTCGATGAGACCGGCACGCTGGCTGCGGTGAACTCTGTCGATCTGGTGGCGCGCATTCCGGGCTTCGTGACCGCGATCCAGTACACCGACGGTGCGCTGGTCAAGAAGGGAGCGCCGCTGTTCCAGATCGAGCCCGAGCCCTACAAGGCGAAATGGGATCAGGCGATCGCAGCGGTCGATGCCGCGAAAGCGCAGCTTGCCAATTCCCAGGCCGAGTTCGACCGCCAGGCCGATCTGGTGAAGCGTCAGGTTTCGACGCAGGCGAATTACGACAAGGCATTGGCGCAGCGCGACAGCGACAAGGCCAATCTCGAGGCGCAACAGGCCAATGCCGAAGTCGCGCAGATCAATTTCGGATATACGCAGGTGTCGGCGCCGTTCGACGGGATCGTGACCGCGCGGCTGGTCTCGATCGGCGAATATGTCGGGGCCAACAACACGCCGACCAAACTGGCGACGATCGTTCAGATCAATCCGATCTGGGTGAACTTCAACATCAACGAGCAGGACGTCCAGCGCGTGCGCGCCGAGCGCGCAAAAATGGGCCTGACCTCCAACGACGTCAGCAACATTCCGGTCGAGGTCGGGCTGCAGACCGATACGGGTTATCCGTACAAGGGCCATCTCGACTATGCCGCTCCGCTGCTGACGGCCAATACCGGCACGCTCGCGGTGCGCGGAATATTCGACAATCCCAACGCGTCGTTGCTGCCCGGCTATTATGTGCGGGTTCGGGTTCCTGGCCCCGGTCAGGAGCGGCTCGTCATTCCCGATGTGGCGATCGGTTCAGATCAGGGCGGCCGCTACGTCCTCGTTCTGAATGCGGACAATGTGGTGGAGCAGCGCAAGATAGAACCGGGCCAGCATGTCGGGCCGATGCGCGTTATCCTCAATGGATTGAAGGAGGATGATCGCGTCGTTATCGATGGGACACTGCGCGCAATCCCGGGGCAGAAGGTCGATCCGAAGCTTGAAGCGCTCAAAGCTCCGTCACAGAACTGACGGGGACCGAACGTGATCTCAAAATTCTTCATCGAGCGCCCGGTCCTCGCCAATGTGATCGCGATCCTGATGGTCGTGATCGGCCTCGTCGCGCTCATCAATCTTCCGGTCTCCCAATATCCGAACGTCACACCGCCGACGGTGCAGGTGACGACGATGTATCCCGGCGCGAGCGCTCGTGTCGTGGTCGATACCGTGGCCCTGCCTATCGAACAGCAGGTCAACGGCGTCGAGGACATGCTGTACATGCAGTCCACCAGCGCGGCCGACGGTACCTATAATCTGATCGTCACGTTCAAGATCGGCACCGACCTGAACCTGGCTCAAATCCTTGTCCAGAACCGCGTCTCCAGCGCGTTGTCGCAATTGCCGGATGCCGTGCAGGCGCAGGGCGTGACGGTGCAGAAGAAATCCACCGCGGTCCTGCTGTTCGTGACGCTGACGTCGCCGGACAAGAGCCGCGACAGCCTCTTCCTTGCCAATTACGGCACCATCAGCCTGCGTGACGAAATTTCGCGCATCTCAGGCGTCGGCAATGTCACCGTATTCGGCGCCGGCCAATATTCGATGCGGGTCTGGATGGATCCGAACAAGCTTTACGGTTTTGGCCTGACGCCGAACGACGTCATCGCCGCCCTGCGGTCGCAGAACCAGCAGGTGACGGCGGGCCAGATCGGCATTCCGCCGGTGCCGCCGGGGCAGGATTTTCAGTACACGGTCGACATCATGGGGCGCCTCAGCGAGGTGTCGCAGTACGAGAATGTCGTGGTCAAAACCGGCGACGGCGCCGGCGGTCAGCTCATTCGGGTCAGGGACATCGGCCGCGTCGAACTCGGTGCGCAGACCTACAGCCAGATCTTTACACAGGACGGTCAACCAGCCGCCGCACTCGGCATTTTCCAGACGCCTGGCGCCAACGCGCTTCAGGTCAAGGAACTGGTCGCCGACAAGATGGCGCAGCTGTCCAAGGCTTTCCCGCCGGGCGTTGGATATCAGGTCCCGTTCGACACCACGAAATTCGTGAGCGCCTCGATCGACGAGGTGTATCGCACGCTGATCGAAGCCGCCGTGCTGGTGCTGATCGTGATCCTGATCTTCCTGCAGGATTCGCGCGCGATGCTGGTGCCTGCCACCACCGTGCCGGTCACCATCATCGGTGCTTTTGCGGGCATGTGGGCGCTCGGCTTCACGGTGAACCTGTCGACATTGTTCGCGATCGTGCTCGCGATCGGCATCGTGGTCGACGACGCGATCGTCGTCGTGGAAGGGGCCTCGCACAATATCGAACAGGGCATGAGCGGCCACGACGCCGCGATCAGGGCGATGGACCAGCTGTTCGGCCCCATCATCGGCATCACGCTGGTGCTGATGTCGGTGTTCATTCCCGCGGCATTCCTGCCTGGCCTGACCGGACAGATGTATGCGCAATTCGCGCTGGTCATCGCGGCGACCGCTTTGCTCAGTGCGATCAACGCGGCAACGCTCAAGCCGACGCAATGCGCGCTCTGGCTGCGCCCCGTCGTACCGCCCGAGCAGCGCAATGTCGCGTACCGTGCGTTCAATCGCGTGTACGGCGCCGCCGAACGGGGATATGTGCGTCTGATCGGCGCGATGGTCCGGCACGCCAGCATCGCCTTCGCGGTTGCGCTGATGATCATCGGCGCCGCGGGCTACGGATTGTCGCGGATCCCGACCGGCTTTCTGCCGATCGAGGATCAGGGTTATCTGCTCGCGATCGTGCAACTCCCGGACGGCGCCTCGCTGGAGCGAACCAATGCCACGCTGCAACGCGCAGCCGACATGGCGCGCAAGACGCCGGGTGTCGATACCACGCTCTCGATCGCTGGCGTGTCCGCACTCGATAACAATGCGACGCTGGCCAATTCCGGCGTCATTTACATCATCCTCAAGGATTGGAGCCAGCGGGGCAAGGACGAGCAATTGCTGCCGCTCTTCACCAAGCTTTCGCGTGATTTCGACCAGATCATGGAGGCCAAGGTCAGCGTGCTGCCGCCGCCGCCCATCCAGGGTATCGGCAATGCCGGCGGCTTCACCATGATGGTGCAGCTGCGCGACGGCTCTTACGATTTCACGAAGCTTCAGGCGGTGACCAACCAGATCGTCAGCAATGCCCGGTCGCAAAGCGGTCTGCAGCGTGTGCAGACCTCGTTCCGCGCCGACGTCCCGCAGCTCCGTGTCGATGTCGACCGGGTCAAGGCGCAGACGCTGTTCGTCCCGGTCGATCAGGTGTTCCAGTCGATCGCGAGCTATCTCGGGTCGAGCTATGTGGCGCAGTTCAATAAATTCGGACGCACATTCCAGGTCTATGTACAGGCGGATTCGCAGTATCGTGTGAAGCCGGACGACATCAACCAGCTCTCGGTGCGCAATACCAAGGGTGACATGGTGCCGATCGGTACGCTGGTGAAAATCACGCCGACTGTCGGTCCGTCTCTGATCACGCTTTACAATCTCTATCCGGCGGCGACGGTGATTGGCCTGCCGGCGCAGGGTTTTTCATCCGGCGAGGCGATCTCGCTGATGGAGCAGATCGCGGATCGCACCCTGCCGCCCGGCGCAGCATTCGAATGGACCGCGATGTCGTACCAGGAGAAAGCGGTCGGCAATCAGATGTACATCGTCTTCGCGCTCGCCATGCTGCTCGTCTATCTCGTGCTCGCGGGGCAGTACGAAAGCTGGTACGCGCCGATCTCGATCATCCTCTCGGTTCCGCTTGCGCTGGTCGGGCCGGTGCTGGCGCTGAAGGGGCTCAAGGTCGACAACAACCTCTATACCCAGATCGGTCTCGTTCTCCTGATCGCGCTTGCCGCCAAGAACGCAATTCTGATTGTCGAGGTGGCGCGTGAGCATCGTCTCGCGGGCAAGTCGATCATGCAATCCGCAATAGACGGCGCTCAGGCTCGCTTCCGCGCGATCCTGATGACCTCCTTCGCCTTCATCATCGCCATGGTTCCGCTGGTCATGGCGACGGGCGCGGGCGCTAGCGCGCGAAAGTCGATCGGTCTCACGGTGTTCACCGGAATGATCGCCTCGACCTGTTTCGCCGTGCTGTTCGTGCCGTCGATGTTCGCTATCGTGCAGCGGTTCGAGGAATGGCTGCAATCACGCAAGAAGCCGAAGGCTGCGCCGGCGCCGGAGGCGTCGCATTGAGGGCCGCTGGTTAAGAGCCGGTGAAGATTATCAGTCATAATTTCGACGCGACGGCGGCTATGCTGTGCCACCAATCCACCCCACGTTTGCAAAGCTGGTTCATGCGTCCGAAGCCGCATTTGATCGTCATCGTTTTCACGCTCATGCTCTCCGGCATCGCCCCGGTCGCCGCGCAGATGTCTGCGTCCGACGTCGTCATGCGGCTCGAGGCGCTGGAAAATCAGGTTCGCCAGCTCACCGGTCAGATTGAGCAATTGCAGTTCCGCAACCAGCAGCTCGAGCAGCAGGTGCGCGGCGGTGTTGCCGATCCTGGCCGTGCCGCGCAGCCCCAGCGCGCGCCGATGCAGGCTCAGCCGCCGATGCAGCCGATGCCGCTGCCGGGGCGCCGGTCGGAGGCGGACATCCAGCCGACGGAGCAGGCCGCTGATCCGCGCTATCCCGACCCGCGCTATGCCGCCGATCCGCGTTATGCGCCAAATCCGAATGTTGCAGCTGCGCCGGCCCCGGCTGGGCGGCGTGGCGATGCCTTCGATCCGAATGCCAATCCCGTAGCGCCTGGTGCGCCGCGTCCGCTCGGCGCCTTGCCCGCCGGACAGCCCTCGGCTCCCCTTGCCGATAACGACGCTGGTGGCCCCGGCGCTCCGATGGACCTCGATCCCTCACGCCGAGGCATCGCTCTTCCGCCGCCTCCGCAACGACAAATGAGTGGTACAGGCGTCGCCGCCGTGCAGCCGCCCGGGCAGTCGGCGCGTGACTATTACGATCTGGGCGTAGGTCAGATCCGGCAAAGGGATTATGCGTCGGCAGAGCAGACTTTCCGTGAATTTCTGCAGCGCTTCCCATCCGATCGGCTCGCAGCCGACGCCAACTATTTCCTCGGCGAGAGCCTGTTCAATCGCCGACAATATCAGGACGCCGCCGAGGCCTATCTGGTGGTGACCACGAAATACGAAACCGCACCGCGCGCGCCCGACTCGCTTCTGCGTCTCGGCCAGTCGCTCGCCGCGATCCGGCAGAAGGAAATGGCCTGCGCATCCTTTGCCGAAGTCAGCCGCAAATATCCGCGCGCGTCGGTTGCCGTGAAGCAGACCGTCGAGCGGGAACAGAAGCGTGTCGGCTGCTGACGCGCAGCCCGTTTCACTCGCCGAATCGCGCAAGCTGTTCGCGCCTTTCGCGGATCGACCGGTCATCGCTATTGCAATATCCGGTGGACCGGACTCTACCGCATTGCTCTGGCTTGCCTCGCGCTGGCGTGCTGCACGCAAGAACGGTCCTGACCTTATCGCCGTTACGGTGGATCACGGCCTCAGGCCGGAGGCGCGGCGCGAGGCCGAGGGCGTCAAGCGCTTTGCAACAAGTCTGGATGTCGCGCACCGCACGCTGCGATGGACCGGCCCGAAGCCGAAGACAGGCATCCAGGAAGCTGCGCGCGAAGCGCGCTATGCCTTGATTGCGGCAGCGGCGAAGAAGGTCGGGGCCGACGTCGTGCTCACCGCGCACACGCTCGACGATCAGGCCGAGACCGTGCTGCTGAGGCTCTTGCGCGGCAGTGGCCCTGCCGGCCTTCAGGCGATGACGGAACATGCGATTTATCCCGGCGAACCCAGCCTCGTGCTCGCAAGGCCGCTTTTGTCGCAGCCCAAGGCGCGCCTCCTCGCGACCCTGCGCAAGGCCGGCATTGCATTCGCCGAGGATGCCAGCAATCGCGACCCGCGCTTCACCCGTCCGCGCCTGCGGGCGATCATGCCGGCACTCGCCGGTGAAGGGCTGACTGCGGAGCGGCTTGGGCTGCTGGCGCGCCGGCTTCAGCGCGCCGAGGCCGCGCTCCGGGACGCGGTCGCGGCCGCGGCTGGCCAGGTTTCGCTATCGTTCGAGAACGGCGGGGCTGCGGAAGTTGGACGCACGGCGTTCCACCGCGCGCGCTTCCTTGCCCTGCCGGCTGAAATCGCCCTTCGGCTTCTCGGCGAGGCGATCGGACGGACCGGGGACGAAGGGCCGGTCGAACTGGGCAAGCTTGAAACCCTGTTCGACGCGTTGAAGGAGGGGCAGGGCGGTTCCACCTTTCGTCGCACCCTGGCCGGCGCCATGATCACCATGCGGCCGGACGATATCGTGGTCGAGCGGGCGCCTCCGCGCCGCACGGGGCCTGGATCGCCGGTCGAACGCCGTATTCCCGCCTTAACCACGCGGAAAGCTGGTCCGTTCGGCAGGGCGCGGACACGCTAGGATGCTTCCTGCTGGGCAAGGGCGATTCGCCGTTTGAACGGGGCGCTTCTCTTGGCAGGCGGGGACAGCAGACATAGATTGCACCAGCGGGGGGCTGGTTTGTCCCGCCTTCGTCGAATGGATGCCGCTTCAGAATAAAAGGCGTTTGGGCCGGTGCGGTTCAACAAGGACACGTGATGAACGCAAATCTTCGGAATTTCGCCCTGTGGGTGATTATTGTCCTGTTGGTCCTTGCCCTTTTCACGTTGTTCCAGTCGCCCAGCCAGCGTCAGGCGTCCCAGGACATTTCGTTCTCGCAGCTTCTGACCGAGGTCGATGCCGGCCGCGTGCGCGACGTCGTGATCCAGGGCCAGGAAATCCACGGCACCTTCACCGACCTCAAGCCGTTCTCGACCTATGCCCCGAACGACCCGACGCTGGTCCAGCGCCTCTATGGCAAGGGCGTGACCATCACCGCGCGCTCCCCGCAGGAGCAGGTGCCGTGGTTCGTGCAACTCCTCGTCTCGTGGCTGCCGTTCATCGCGCTGTTCGGCGTGTGGATTTTCCTCTCGCGCCAGATGCAGGGTGGAGCCGGCAAGGCGATGGGCTTCGGCAAATCGCGCGCCAAGCTCCTCACCGAGGCGCATGGCCGGGTGACGTTTGAAGACGTCGCCGGCGTCGACGAAGCCAAGCAGGACCTGCAGGAGATCGTCGAATTCCTGCGTGACCCGTCCAAATTCCAGCGCCTCGGCGGACGCATTCCGCGCGGCGTATTGCTGGTCGGCCCTCCCGGTACCGGCAAGACGCTGATCGCGCGTGCAGTGGCCGGCGAAGCCAATGTGCCGTTCTTCACGATCTCGGGTTCTGACTTCGTCGAGATGTTTGTCGGCGTCGGCGCGAGCCGCGTGCGCGACATGTTCGAGCAGGCGAAGAAGAATGCGCCGTGCATCATCTTCATCGACGAAATCGACGCGGTCGGCCGTCATCGCGGCGCCGGTCTCGGCGGCGGCAATGACGAACGCGAGCAGACGCTGAACCAGTTGCTTGTCGAGATGGACGGCTTCGAGGCGAATGAGGGCATCATTCTGATCGCCGCGACCAACCGCCCCGACGTGCTGGATCCCGCGCTGCTGCGTCCGGGCCGCTTCGACCGTCAGGTCATCGTGCCGAATCCGGATGTGGTCGGCCGCGAGCAGATCCTGAAGGTTCACGTCCGTAAGGTGCCGCTCGCACCGGACGTGAACCTGAAGACCATCGCCCGCGGTACGCCCGGCTTCTCCGGCGCCGACCTCATGAACCTCGTGAACGAAGCCGCCCTGATGGCCGCGCGCCGCAACAAGCGCATGGTCACGCAGCACGAATTCGAGGATGCCAAGGACAAGGTAATGATGGGCGCCGAGCGCAAGTCGCTGGTGATGACCGAGGAGGAGAAGCTTCTCACGGCCTATCACGAGGGCGGCCATGCCATCGTCGCCTTCAACGTCAAGGCGACCGATCCGGTGCACAAGGCCACGATTATTCCGCGCGGCCGCGCGCTCGGCATGGTCATGCAGCTTCCGGAGCGCGACAAGCTGTCGATGAGCTTCGAGCAGATGACCTCGCGGCTCGCGATCATGATGGGTGGCCGCATCGCCGAGGAGATGATCTTCGGTCATGACAAGGTCACGTCCGGTGCGCAGTCCGACATCGAGCAGGCGACGCGTCTTGCCCGCATGATGGTGACGCGCTGGGGCTTCTCGCCGGAACTCGGCACAGTCGCCTATGGCGAGAACCAGGAAGAGGTGTTTCTCGGCCATTCGGTGTCGCGCACGCAGAATATCTCGGAAGAGACCGCCAAGAAGATCGACGTGGAAGTGCGGCGACTGGTCGAGGAGGGGCTTTCGGAAGCCCGCAAGATCCTCACCGAGCGGCGTGCGGACCTCGAGACGCTGGCCAAGGGCTTGCTCGAATACGAGACGCTGTCCGGCGAGGAGATCAAGGATCTTCTCGATGGCCGACCTCCGGTCCGAGAAGGCATCACCGAGCCGTCGCAGCCGCGTGCTTCGGCCGTACCGCCGGCGGGCAAGAGCCGTCCGCGTCCCGAACCGCCGACCGGCGATATCGCGCCGCAGCCGCAGGCTTAAGGCACGCCATACTGAAACGCCCGCCTCCGGCGGGCGTTTTTGTTTGGAGTGCCTGCAGCGCGCTATAAGCGCTCATGCCACTGCAGAACCGGGTATCTCCATTTGGCGATCTGTTTGCCGATCCGGCACGCGGTCTGTTCATGGGCAATCGCGGTGGGCGCATCCACACCGATGCGCGCGTTCTATCGTCGCGGCGTTGGGCCTCGAGGCAATGGATTTGCTGCGTGGTGGCCTTCAAGGGGCGGCACCGCGAGGTTTGGGGCGACAGCTATACCGAACTGTTCTTCCTCGACGAGGTGACCGCGCTCGCAGCCGGGCACCGGCCATGTTTCGAGTGCCGCCGCGCGGATGCGCGTGCGTTCGCGGATGCATGGGGCAAGGCCCATGGCCGCAAGTTGCGCGCCGGCGAGATGGATGCGGTGATTCACGCCGAGCGCCTGGATGGCCGCAACAAGCGCACACACCGGAGAGAGACGTCCGAACTTCCGGACGGCACGATGATCGCCATCGATGGTGCGGCCTATGCCGTGCGCGGCGGTGTGCCGATGCAATGGACACCATGCCGGTATGGACCGGTCGTTTCAGAGCGACGTCAGTCGCAGGTCGAAGTCCTCACGCCGCGCGCAATTGTCGCCGTGCTCTCGGCGGGTTACGTGCCCCGCTGGCATAACAGCGCGTTCGCCGCGCCAGACATTTGAGCAGATACGCCGCGCAGCCAGGCGGCTTTTTGCAACGGACTGCATAGCAATTGGATGCGCCCAGGCGACCCATGACCAAGGGATGCGCATACAAGAGCAAATTTGATGCAGTTCGCTCGTGGATATTCGAATGCACTGCATCGGATAAAAATATAATCTGCGTCATTTTCATTGACGTACAGTATCTAGTGTCGAATGCGGTAACGGGGCTTCGGGTGACGGCATCTCTGCGTACTTTCATCGAAACCCTCGAAGCAAAGGGTCAACTGCTTTCGGTCGATCGCGAAGTCGATCAGAAATTCGAGCTCAATGCGGTCGTCAGGAAGGTTCAGGCGGGCATAAACCTGCCCGTGATGTTCAATAAGGTTCGCGGCAGCCGTTACAGGGTCATCAGCAACACCCTCGGAAATTACGATCTCATTGCCGGTTTGATCGGCGTACCGAAGGGGCAGGTGGCGTCCGCCTGGTCACGGCTGATCTCGGAAACCGGCAAGGCATATGAGCCATATCCGGCTGAATCTCCGGAACTGGAGGAGATTTCTCTTGCCGATATCCCGCACCTGATTTTCTCGGAGAAGGATGCGGGTCCGTACATCACTGCGGGTGTTATCCTTGCGCGCGACGCGGAAACGCAGGTGGTCAACCTGTCGTATCATCGCATGCAGATCGTCAGCGACACCGAGCTGCGCTGTCGCCTGAGCACGTCCGGAGACCTTTATCGTCTGCAGCAGGCGGCGGAGAAGCGGGGCGAGCCACTCAAGGCCGTCGTGGCGATCGGCCTGCCGCCGGAGGTCATGCTCGCCGCCGGATCGACCATCGGGCCGACGACCAGCGAATACGAGCTTGCGGCCCGCATTGCCGGACGCAGCTTCCCAACGCGCCTGACAAGCGACGGCTTGCCGGTGCCCGATTCCACCGAGTTCCTGATCGAAGGCGAGATTCTGCCGAACGAGCGGCGGAGCGAGGGACCGTTCGGAGAATGGATGGATTATTACGTCCAGCCGATGGACAACCACGTCTTCGTGGTCAAGCGCGTACTCGCGCGCAAGGATGCGATCTTCTATGCGATCAGCGCCGGATCGGCGGAGGAACTCGCGATGACGGCCTTGCCGATCGCAGGTTCGATGTACAATGCCATCAGAACCTGGGTGCCTCAAATCCGCGACGTCAGCTGCCTGCCGCTGCTGCAGATCTGCGCCTTGCAGATTGCCAAGACAGCCGAAGGGCAGGCAAACCGCGCCATCGTTGCGGCGTTTGGCGCCGAAATGAATCGGGTCTTGTATTGCGTTGTTGTCGACGAAGACGTCGATATCCACAATCCGCGCGACGTGCTGTGGGCGATTGCGACGCGCTGCCGGCCCGACCGCGACGTCTTTCAGATTCCGGGCGTGCCATCCTTCGCTCGTGACCCCCACAAGATCCACTGGGGACGTCTCGGAATCGACGCGACCAAACCTCTCGATCATCCAGCAGATTTCGAACGCAAGAAGACGCCGGGACTGAACGATATCCGTCTGGAAGATTACCTGTCGAAGAAGTCCTGACCCGGAGTTAAACAATGATGATGCGTCTTATCGTCCTGCTTTTCGCGCCGCTCGCGCTTGCGGCGACGCCGGCTACAGCACAGGACAAGGTGAACCTGACTGTCGACTGGGTGCTGAACGGCACGCATGCAGGCTATTTCCTCGCGCAGGAACGCGGGTTCTACAAGGACGCAGGCATCGACGTGGCGATCTCGCGCGGCTTTGGATCCGGCGACACGATCAAGCGCGTGGCCGCAGGCTCTGCAAATTTCGGCGTCGCCGATACCGGGGCGTTGATCGCTGCGCTCGCCAACAATGACATCCCCGTCCGGGCGGTCGCCATGATCTACGACCGGGCCAGTCTCGGCATCATCTATCTGCGCGAGTCTGGCATCAAGGAGCCGAAAGATCTGCAAGGCCGCACGCTGGCCCGCAGTGCATCGGGCGCGTCGGTCAACATGCTGCCCGGCTTTCTGAAAGCCAACAACGTCGACCGCGCGAAGATCAGGGAGCTTGTGGTCGACGGTGCGACCTATCTGCCGCTTCTCATGTCGCGCCAGGCCGACGCGGTGACCGAGCAGGCCATCAACATCGGCAAGTTCGCTCGCGAGGCGCAGAAGCACGGCAAGGAGGCCGTAGCGATGCGCTTCTCCGACTACGGGCTCGAATCCTACGGAAATGCCTTGATGGTTCGCACGGACCTGTTGAAGGACAAGCCGGACCTGGTCAAGCGCTTCACCGCGGCGAGCCTGCGCGGCATCGCGGCCGCCCTCGACAACCCGACCGAAGCGATCGCCGCGTTACGAAAAAACAATCCGGAGATCAATGCGGACGGCGCAATGGATGAACTGGTCGCGTTGAAGGAGATTGAGTCCACCAAGGACGTTAAGGCCCATGGGATCGGGTATATTGATCGCGCCCGAATGGAGGCGACCCGGAACACCGTCACGGAGGCTCTGTCGCTGAAGAAGACCGTCCCCGTGGAGGAGATTTATGCGGACGGGTTCCTGCCAAGCCCGCCGATCAATTTCAAGCAATGAGCGCCGTCGCCACCGAGGCTGTGGTCGAGGCGCATGCCCCACAAGACGGATCGGCGGCGGCGCCGCCGATCATTTCCGTCAGCGGCGTGAACAAGCGCTTTGTCACGCGCGCGGGGAAAGTCGTCACCGCGCTCAAGGATGTCTCGCTCAATATCGAGGCCAACCAGTTCGTCACGCTGGTCGGCCCGAGCGGCTGTGGAAAGAGCACGCTGCTGAAAATCATCAGCGGTGTCATTCCGCCGTCCGAGGGGTCGTTGAGCCTCGAAGGCCAGCGGCTGACACAGCCTTCGCGGAAACTCGGGATGGTCTTTCAGCGGCCGATCCTGCTGCCCTGGCGAACGGTGCTCGACAATGTGCTGTTCCCGATCGAAATGCTTGGATGGCCAGTCGAGAAGTACCGCGACGAGGCGATGCGGATCATCAAGTTCGTCGGACTTGACGGCTTCGAGAAAGCGCTTCCGCGCGAGTTGTCTGGCGGCATGCAGCAGCGCGTGTCGATATGCAGGGCGCTGATCTACGATCCTCAGGTCCTGATGATGGACGAACCATTTGGCGCCCTTGACGCAATGACCCGTGAGGATCTCAGCGTCGAATTGCTGCGCATCTGGACAGAACGAAAGAAAACCGTCCTGTTCGTCACGCACAGTATCAGCGAGGCGGTGCTGCTGGCGGATCGCGTTATCATCATGACGGCGCGACCGGGACGTGTGATCATGGATCTGAAGGTCGACCTCCCGAGGCCCCGTACGCTCGATACGGAACGCATGCCGGAGTTCCAGGACTTGGTTCATGTCGTGCGCCAGGCCATCTATGCCGAGCGCAAGGAGGCTCGATGACCAGTCCTGCTGTCCGCCGCATTCTCGTCGAGAACGGGCAAACTCTGCTTGGCATGGTCGCGCTGGTCGTATTGTGGGAGCTTGCGTGCGACCTGTTCAAGATTCCCTCGTGGCTGCTTCCGGCACCGAGTCAGGTCGCGGTCGAGACATGGGAAATTGCCGGGATCTTGCCGCCGCACATTTTCGCGACGCTTGCCGCCGTGCTTGGCGGCTTCTTCCTAGCCATCATTGTAGGGGTGCCGCTGGCGATCGCGGTGGTGTATTCGCCGGTGTTGCGTCGGCTGATTTATCCGCCAATCCTGATGCTTCAATCGGTGCCGAAGGTCGCAATCGCTCCGATCTTGCTATTATGGGTCGGGTACGGGCTCCAGTCGAGCATCGTGGTCGCGGCGACCGTGGCGTTTTTTCCCATCGTGATTTCCACCGCTGCCGGCCTTGAATCGATCGACGAGGAATTGCTGGAACTGACCCGGTCACTTGATGCGGGCCGGTTGAAAGTGTTCCTGAAGGTTCGCCTGCTGTGGGCAATGCCGCATCTGTTCAGCGGTCTGAAAGTTGCGATCACCCTTGCGGTGATCGGCGCAATCGTCGCCGAGTTCATCGGGGCTGACAAAGGGCTCGGATACCTTATCCTGACCAATTCCGGCGCTCTCAAAACCACTGTCGTGTTCGGAGTTCTCGTCATCCTGTCGGCTCTCGGCATCATCTCCTTCTACGCGGTGGTCTGGGCCGAACGGCTTCTGTGCCCGTGGTACGCGGGTTCTGCCGACGACAGGGCTGCGCTCTGACGTTTCTTTTCAATGAGAACGTGTCGGCTTTCTTGTCGATGCGGCCTGATCGCCGCATCGGCAAGGTCGCAAACAGGCGAAGGGTCAGGACTTGAACCGCGGTAATAGCCGCAATGCGTTGTCGCGATCCACGGCCTTCAGATCGTCGCCTTTGAAGAACGCGGTGACACCCTTGGTGTGGTCGGCCGCGGTGCGGTACGGATAGTCGGTGCCATAAACGATCTGTGAGATCGGCACCATTTTCTGAAGCGCGGACAATGTGACCTCGTTCGGCACCGCCGCAGTATCATAATAGAAGCGGCGGATCTGCTTCTCCACCTGGTCGCGCGTAAACTTGCCGCTATAGGGCGGGCGCATAAGCGCCTGGACGATGAAACGCTCATAGAACGCCGTGGTCGAGCCGCCGCCATGCGACCAGATCCAGTTGATGTCTGGATATTTTTCTCCGAATCCGCTGAAGATGATCGTGAACACCGCACGTGTCGTGTCGGTCCCGAATTCGATGTAGGCATCGTCAACATTGCGCACGAGATTGACGCAGCAATTTGCACCTGTCGGATGCGTGTAGACGGTCGCCTTGCGCCGATTGAGTTCGGCCCAGACCGGCTCGAACTCTGAATAGCCGAGCCACTTGTCGCCATAGCTCGTCATGCAACCGATGCCGTCGACCTTCAGCGTATCGAAGGCGTACTCGATTTCCTTCAGACTTTCGTCGACATGAGGCAGCGGCAACATCGCGAATGTGCCGAAGCGGCCGGGATGCTGCGTTTCGAGCTTCTTGGCATATTCGTTGGACTCGCGGGCGAGCCGCGCTGCTTCCGCAGCGTCCAGCCCCTGCAATTGCGGCGTGGTGGGAGAGGTGATGGCGGTCGCGACGCCGCCCTTGTCCATGTCGTCCAGCGTCTTCTGGACCGACCAGTTGGCCATTGGCGGATTGTCCCGCTTCAACCGCTTCATCGCGTCGAGCCACGTCGGGGGTGAGATATGGTGGTGAACATCGATACGATGCGGCTTCGCATCCTGCGCAAAGGCGCGCCCGGATGGACCGGCGAAGGCGGTTGCAGCAGCCAGCGCCGCTCCGCCCCCAAGAATCTGACGGCGGCTTAGTGAGTTCGCGACGACAGGTTCCGTCGCATGATCTTGGCCGCATCCGCAGGATGAAAAAAGACGAAAACGCGAGAACGTTTGCATGGACATTTCCTTCCTTCCGCCGGGTCTGTTGCCCGGTCGGGATCGATGATCTTCAATATCACTCATCCTCAAAGGTCGGAAGGTAATCCGAAGTCAGTATCCGGATATGGCGCTGGCTTTGAACCCCGCGTCCGCAGGCCGTGATCCGGATACCGTTCTCGCCGTCGATCTTGATCAGTTCGTCCCAACTGCCGTTCCGCGCTTCCGCGTTTGGGTCCGGCGTAAAATCGCGAAAGACGTCAACGGCGGTGACACGCTGTTTCGGATGCTTCTTGAGATGCGCCGCATCGTAGACTCGTCCGAAACCGGCCTCTGCGCCGAGCGGCTGATGCTTTGGCAGTGGCGAGAAGCGTTGCAAACCCCGCGCGCGGAAATAGACAACGCGGTGATGCATGTCAGCATGAGGCCAAGCGCCGGTCTTCGTTCCGCTATATCTCCCGCCATGCAAAGCGGACGAAGGCTGCCATGAACAGCAGCATCGCAATAATCAGCGCAACCACGCCGGGCCATCCGGCGCTGCTCCAGAGCAGGCCCGGGATCAGGCCGCCGAAGCTGCCGCCGATGTAGAACGATGTCACATAGAGTCCGACTGCGGATGAATTGCCTTCGCGCGCATTGGTCGCAACGAAGCTCTGGCAGCAGACCTGAACGTAGAACCCGGCGCCGGTGATGAGGACCAGGCCGGCGACAATGACCGGCAAGGACTGAACGAGGGTCAACAGGATGCCGCACATCCACACGGTTACCGCGATCGTCCCGAATGTCCGCCGGCCGAAGGTCGATACCAGCCGGCCGGTGAAGGGCGCTGTGACGATACTGACCAGATATGTGATGAAAATGGCGCCGATCGCGGTGGTCGAGAGGTTGAACGGCGGCGCGGCAAGGCGAAAGCCGAGATAGGTGAAGGCGGCGATGAAATTGAACATGATGCCGAAGCCGACGCCGAAGGTGGCGAGCAGCCGCGGATTGCGCAGATGCTTCAGCATCTGCCGCATCGATGTCGTCAGAGTCGTTCCGTGCACGAAACTGCGTTCGCGCGGCAGCAACGCGATGACGATGAGCGCGCATAGCGCGGTGATGGCGGCGTCGGCAAACAGCGCGTGACGCCATCCGATCGGGTCCGCGAGTGCGGCGGTGATCATGCGTCCGGAAAAGCCGCCCACCGCGGTTGCGGCGATGAATGTGCCGGTCACCGCCGTGGCTTCGCCGGCCGGCCATTCCGCGCCGATATAGGCGACCGACACCGCGAAGATCGGCGGCAGGAGGAGGCCCTGAATGAAGCGCCAGAACAGCAGCGCCTGGAGGCCGTCGGAAAACGACATCATGACGCCGGGGATGACCAGAAGCGCGATCGCGGTCGCGATGACCAGGCGCCGCCCGAGCACATCGGCGATAACGCCGGTGAACGGCGCGGTGATGGCCACGGCGAGAGCGCTGACCGTCATGATCTGGCTGATCGCAGCAGGGCCGACGCCGAACTCAACCGACATCATCGGCAGTACGGCCTGCGGCGCGTACATGTTGAGCATCGCAGTGAAGCCGGCCGCCGCGATGGCGGCACGAGGCATGGGGCGGAGCATGGGAGGGGCTGAACAGAGGTGGATTGCAGGCGCCAACATTGCCCAGCCGCAGCCCCTTTGCTAGAGCGCGAGCCCTCGTGCACGACATGACTTCCATGCAACCCGTAGCGATTGATGGTGGACCGCCGCCGACTTGGAGCTTTGACGGTGTCCGCCAGGGCGCTGTGGCCATCATTCCGGCTCTGCCGGGGGTGGCGCTATTCGGCGCGGCCTTCGGCGCCCTCGCGGCAGAGCGAGGCCTGACGACGTTCGAAGCCGCTCTGATGAGCGGCGTCGTGTTCGCCGGCGTCTCGCAGATCGCGTCGATGGAACTCTGGTCGCCCAACATCTCGCCGGCTTTGGTTGTGACGCTGGCGTTCACCACCCTCATCATCAATCTGCGCATGCTGCTGATGGGCGCCTCGATGAGGCCCTGGCTGTCCGGCGCGCCGTTCCTGCACAGCTATCCCGGGCTTTACTTCCTGACCGACAGCAACTGGGTCTCGACCCTGCGCTACCGACGCGAAGGCGGGGCCGATGCGGGTTTCCTCCTGGGCGGCGGCCTGATGATCTGGTGCACCTTCGTGCCTGCAACCGTGATCGGTCATGTCTTCGGCAGCCTGCTGACCAATCCAAGGCCGTTCGGTGTCGACATGATCCTGCCGCTTTATTTCATCGCGCTGCTGGCGCCGATGTTCGAAAGCGCGCGCCGCTCGGCGCCATGGGCGATTGCCGGGCTCGTTGCCATCGCAGTTCAATATGTCCTGCCCGGACACTGGTACATCATCGCTGGGACGCTCGCCGGGGCGATTGCCGGAGGGCTCCTCGGCGATGAATGAGGTTCTGACTCACGGCGTCCTTGTCATGATCGCGGCGATGGCCGCCGTGACGGTCTTCACCCGTCTCGCGGGGTTCTGGATGATGGGTCGCGTGACACTGACACCGCGGATCATGCGCATGCTTGAAGCGCTGCCCGGTTCGGTGGTCGCCGCACTGATGCTGCCGGTGATCGTGAAGGAAGGGCTGTCGGCCGCGCTGGCGATGGTCGCGGTGGCGCTGTTCATGCTATGGCGCCGCAACGAATTTCTTGCGCTTGCCTGCGGCTTGGCTATCGTCGCCGTGATGCGAGCGATGGGATGGTGAGGCGTCACTGCGCTAGTGCAAGCGCCGCTTTCGCCTTTGCAAGTGTGGCCTCCGGCGTGCCGGATGCGTCAACCTCGATCCAGTCGACCGGCCCGAGATCATAGTCCGCTTGCGCACGCGCGACTGCGGCATCCGCGTCGGACACGTCACCCGTTCGATCGCCGACACGCGCAACCCGCGTTGCAAGATCGGTCGTGAGGAACAGGCCGCGAAACGCCAGACCCGCGTCCACGGCAACTTTTTCCACAGCGTCGCGTTCACCCGGATTGGAAAATACCGCGTCCACGATCGCGGAATGGCCTGCGTCCAGTATCCGCCGCGCGCGTTCGCACAGCATCGCATAGACCTTGGCCGTCACCGCGGTTGTGTAAGCTCGATCAGGCAGTTTCTCGGTCTCGCCGTATTCGAACATTTCCTTGCGCATGGCATCGGAGCGCAGCACAACGGCGCCCGGCATTGGCAAGATGTCGGCCGCAAGCATGCGGGCCAGTACCGATTTGCCGGTCCCGGACAGCCCGCCCACCCCCATCAGGATCGGTCGCGGTGGCGAAATGACGCTGAGGGCGAGCGCGAAATATTCGCGCGCACTGTTCGCGATGGCTAGCTTGTCCTGCTCCTTTGCGTTTTCGCGTTTTGCCGCCGTGACTTTGGCGCGGATGGCGGCGCGCATCGACATGAAGAACGGAAGCGCGGCGAGCCCGTCGAAATCGTCGCCGCGCCGCGCCTCGACCAGATAGCGGTTGAGGACGATATTGGCGGCGCGCGGCAGTTTGCGCTCGATGAGATCCATCAGCAGAAAGGCGAGGTCATAAAGGACATCGCCCGACGCCACGAGCGGGTCGAACTCGATGGCGTCGAACAATATCGGCTTGTCTTCGATCAGCACGATATTGCCGAGATGCAGATCGCCGTGTCCGTGGCGCACGAGAAGCCTGTCGCCGCGCCGGCGTAACAGGGGCAGCAGGCCCGCGAAAGCACGCCTGCTTTCGGCGATCAATTGTGCTGCCTGTTCCGGTGCGAACAGGTCGGGAAATTCGGCAAAGGCCTGCTCATTCTGGTCGATATAGCTTTCCAGCGCATCGATCCACGGATCGGCCTCGACCGGTAATGCCAAACGGTGCGCCGCGGCGACCGCGCGCGCGAGGCTGTCGGCAATCCCGTCGTCGATCTTGCCGGTGTCGGCGAGATGATCGAGTGTGGCGTTCTCGTCGAACCGCCTCATCTCCAGAGCCCATTCCACCACCTCGCCATCGCCGTTGATGGCGAGTGTTCCAGCCGCATCCTGCGTAATGGGGCGGACCCCGAGATAGATCTGCGGTGCGAATTGACGATTGACCCTGAGTTCCGCTTCACACGCGGCCTTGCGTTTATCCAGCGTCGAATAATCGAGGAACGGGAAACGGACGGCGCGTTTGACCTTGAACGCGCGGTTGCCGGCAAGGAACACGGCCGCGCCGTGGGTATCTATTCGCTTGACCTCCGTCCCGTCATGGGTCGCCCGATCGGAAAGAAATGCGAAGATTTGGTCCTGCGACTGAGCGGGGGAAATGCCAGGCATGATCGGTGTGTGAACCTCAATGAGTTGGGCTTGACCGCACCGCATCCAACCTGAGAATGCCGCCGTCGCGCCTGCAGGCGTTGTCGTGTTCAGCGGAGGAATCACACGTGCTCATCGATCATCGAACCTATCGCGTCAGGCCGGGGACCATGCAAGCCCATCTCGATATCTACGAGCAATATGGTTTCGATGCTCAGGTCCGCCATCTTGGGAAACCGGTTGCCTATATGTTCGCGGAAAGCGGAGATTTGAACACGATCGTCCATGTTTGGGCCTATGAAAATGCCGGCGACCGGGAGACCAAGCGCACCGCGATGTTGGCCGACCCCGACTGGCAGACCTACCTCAAGAAGAATCGCGAGGCGGGGTATCTTCAAGATCAGGTAACCAAGCTGATGGTCCCGGCGAAGTTCGCTCCGATCATACGGTAACCGCCTCACGTCATGCCCGGTGTTCCGCCGGGCATGACGAAGCCCAGTGTATGAAGAGCCTGACAAATGCGCAGCAATGACGGATCCCGGACCGGCGGTGAAATTCTGGTGGATCAACTCGTGACGCACGGTGTGCAGCACGTGTTCTGTGTGCCGGGCGAGAGTTACCTCGCCGCGCTTGACGCCTTCCATGACCGTTCGGTCGCGATCACGGTTTGCCGGCAGGAGGGCGGTGCAGCGATGATGGCCGAGGCCGTCGGCAAGGCGACGGGCAGGCCTGGTATCTGCTTCGTGACCCGCGGACCCGGCGCGACCAACGCTTCGCCTGGCATTCATATCGCGATGCAGGACTCCACACCGATGATCGTATTCGTCGGTCAGGTTGCACGCGATATGCGGGAGCGCGAGGCATTCCAGGAACTGGATTATCGCGCGGTGTTCGGCACCATGGCCAAGTGGGCGACCGAAATCGACGACCCGGCGCGTATTCCTGAAATCGTGTCGCGGGCCTTTCATGTCGCCACCAACGGGCGGCCGGGACCGGTTGTGATCGCGCTGCCGGAAGACATGCTGACGCAACGCGCTGTCGTAGCCGATGCGCCGGCCTTCGAACCCGTCGAGACCTGGCCGGGCCTGACCGATATGTCGCGGCTGCAGAAGATGCTGTGGGCTGCACAGCGTCCGGTGATGATCCTCGGCGGCAGCCGCTGGTCGGACAAGGCCTGGGCGGCAACGCAGCGTTTTGCGGAGCGTTTCGATCTTCCGGTTTTCACGACATTCCGCCGCGGTCACCTGTTCGACCAGACGCATGCGAATTACGGCGGCGATCTCGGCATCGGCGCTAATCCGAAGCTGCTCGCGCGCATCAGGGCTGCGGACCTCGTGCTTCTCGTCGGTTCGCGCATGGGCGAAATGCCGAGCCAGAGCTACACGCTGTTCGACATTCCGCAGCCGCGCCAGACTTTCGTGCACGTGCATCCGGATATCGGCGAACTTGGGCGCGTCTACCGTCCGCATCTGGCGATCAACGCATCACCGACTGCGTTCGCAGCAGCGCTCGAAGGATTGCAGGCGCCGAACACGATTCCATGGGCGGGCGAGGCCGCGACCGCGCACGCGGACTATCTTGCCTTCACTGAAAAGGCGACCGATGTGCCGGGACCGGTCAATCTCGGCGAGATCATGGTGTGGTTGCGGGCCAAGCTTCCGCCGGATGCAATCCTCTGCAATGGCGCCGGCAACTTCTCCGCCTGGCTGCATCGCTTCTATCGTTTGCGGCGATTCAATACCTTCATCGGTCCGACCTCCGGCTCGATGGGGTATGGCGTTCCGGCCGCGATCGGGATCAAGCGGCTTTATCCTGAGCGTAGCGTTTTCTGTCTTGCTGGCGACGGCGACTTCCTGATGAACGGTCAGGATTTCATGACCGCGGTCCAATACGATCTCCCGGTGGTGATCGTGATCGTCGACAACGGCATGTACGGCACCATCCGCATGCACCAGGAGCGCGAATATCCGGGCCGGG
>VFQN01000781.1_pt1 | contig 57420 bp, 71 predicted proteins | sample 3512371 | NCBI WGS metagenome assembly VFQN01 (sample SAMN10412370, study PRJNA504923) | tailings metagenome | isolation source: Replicate 2 from Balatoc abandoned mine | place: Philippines: Itogon, Benguet | collected 2017-08-28
GGGGGTACGCGTAAAACGCGAGAAACCGTGTAAGGCGTCAGGGAATCGCGGAAACGCTAGTGCCTGCACGCGACGGCGGGGGTGCAATGGCAACGTCGCTTGGGCGGGAAGGGCTTGGCGGGGCTTGTCCACTTGATGGCCGGCCCTTCGTCTCTACGCATCCTGTAATCGAATCGTTTTCTCGTAGGCTAAAATACCATGCGTGCACCGGCACATGCTGTTGCGTCTTCTGAAACCGACCTCACGCCGCTGCGTCCCCTTGTGTCCTGCAGGCAAGAACGGCGCCGGCAAGACGACGCTGCTGAACCTCATAGCAGGTGCGCCCAGCCTCCGTCCACCGGTCCTTACGTGTTTGAGAGCCATGGAAGGGAACAGCCAGGAACGACCGGCATAGCGATTGATAAGTGTTTGCGGCAGTGGCAGGGGCCCATCCCTGCGTGTGCACCTTGCCCCCACGCCCTCGACAGACCAGTATGCAGCAAAACGGGCAGTTGACCACCAAGTCGCGGGCTCGCCTGTGTGCCACTGCTTCGCCCCCACGCCCCGCTGTCCTTACACACAGTACCCTAACTCGAAGACCATCCTCCATATCACGGCGACACTTCACATGCACTGTACCTGAATTTCCCTCCGGCGCCCTCCCAGGCACGCTGGCGGCCACCTCGGGCCGGCGGGACGTGGGCGAGACCACCCTGGTGGGCTACCTCACGCAGTCGCCGCCCCCCGTGAGGGACGACATGCGCATCATCGACTACATCCGCGAGATCGCGGACAACCGCAAGGTCGGTCCTGGGTGGGCTGGCCAGCGGTGCATACAGCGACGGTTGACAGTGACCTCATGTACACTTTGCAGTCGGCAAGCGCGGCTGTGCGCCAATGCATCTGCAGTCAGGCTCCGTACCCGCATGCTGTGGTTCACCTGCCCTGATGCGTTACATCCACTTTAAAGCTAGGGTGTACCACTTACCTACCTGCCTCTTCACGGCCATGCCTGTGCATCGCCACGCGCTGGCGTGCTTGAGCACCAACTACGCGAGTCGGCATATGACACGACGTAAGCGCGATGGCCGCTCTTCATGCTGCACTTCGACACCAACCAGCACGTGTTGGTTCACATCTTTGTTCCCCTCCCTCAGACCAAGCTGGCCGCCGCCGGCAGCGTGGTGGAGCCAATGGACACGCCGGAGGTGCTGCTGGAGAAGGTGCGTGCGCCTGTGCAGCCGTGCAGTTCCCGAAAACAAGTACTTTAGGCCCAGCAGGCACTAGGTCCCGCCGCGACCGCAGCATGGGTGTGTGGCCATGTACCTGCGTGTTGGGTGTTCAGACCCTGCAGTCGCCTCTAGTACGGTAAAGACGCGCCAGCGGTGCCGGTTCGTAGCATCGCCACGCCGCGCACTCTTCCTGCCCACATGTGGCCCCCCACGCCTGCCCATACCACCCTCCACACTAAACCCTGCCCGCACTCCCCATCCGCCTCCGCAGCTGGCGTTCCCCCGGCCGCGCCAGTTCCAGCGCGTGTCCTCCCTCAGTGGCGGCGAGCGGCGGCGCCTGCACCTAGCATCGGTGCTGGTGGAGCGGCCCAACGTGCTCATCCTGGACGGTGAGCCGCAGCAGCCGTACAGTGTGCGCACGTGTATTACCGGCTACGCCATGTGTGCTGCACCTGCCCGCGGTGCTGGTGGAGCGGCCCAATGTGGATGGTGAGGCGACGCAGGTAGTATTACCATCACCGTCAGTAGGGCTCAGGACAGGAGCACCAACGGCAGAGGTTACACGCCGCTTGTACAGTCGCACAGGATCCAGGATCCGTGCCTCCCAGGTCGTCGTTGCACTTCATGTCAGACGCTTCCTTCCTTTCTCTTCCAGACCTGGTCCATGTGGGTCACATGGGACACGCGCGTTTCCTCCTCAGCGCCTTGGCCATGGAGCAGGGACCCAAGGCACGGGTGCTGACAGCCCTGCTCCTCGCTGCGCTGCCCCGCCCTTCCCTGCATGGCGTGCCGTACGGTGCCGTACAGAGCCCACCAACGACCTGGACCTGCAGACGGTTGAGGTGCTGGAGGAGCAGGTGCGCGCCTTCCGAGGCGTGGTGCTCACCGTCAGGTGAGGGCGGGGAAGGTGGTGCTGAAGGATATAAAAGTTGCATGCTAACGTCCAGAACATTTGGCACATGCCAGACGGGGGCCAGGTGTAGGGGGCTAACAGCAAGCAGCGCGAGGGGCTTGCGGGAAGGAGACAGCTGACATAAAGCCGACCACTGCGCCGGGTGCTGGTATATTCCATGCTGCATGCATGCAACGGCTAAGAGCCAGACTTGCAACCACAAGGCGAGCTCCATTCCCTGGTCATCTGGTCTCTCCTTACCCACATTTCACCCACGCCCCCCTGGACGCTGCCCTCCTGCTCTTCCTCAGCCATAACAAAGCCTTCGGAGCAGCAACTCTAACACGAGCCATTCGCACCTGTCTTCGTACCTTGCTCACATCCTGACCCACATGGCCTCCTTCACCCACATCCCTTACAATCCCACATACGCCCTCCCTGAACCCACACCCCTAAACACCCACACCCCCACCCCCACCCAGCCACGACCGCGCGTTCATGGACAACGTGTCGGAGCGGCTGCTGGTGCTGCAGGGCGACGGGCTGGTGCGCCTGTTCGACGGGTCGTACTCCGAGGTGGGCCGGCCTGTGTGGGGAGGGGCGTGGGACTGCAGGGGAGCGCGGCAGGAAGGGCCGTGGGTACATGCTTGTTGCTGCGCAGGTCGTTTCCCTTCTGCTGGTAAAGCTGCGTGCGCTCAGGTGAGTCAGCCTCTTCGGGCCGGGGTGTGTGCAGCTGCAGGCAACACGGTGTCAGATTCGCACGTGCGGCAGTGCGTCGTGTGGCGACGGTGGTGCGCGGGCATGTGCGCTGCACACAGAATCACAGCTGGCAACACCAACGCCACCCGCTGCGCAAGCGCTGGCACCCGTACCACACGGCCCAAGCATGGTGCATTGTCGTACACGGACTGCCGTACCTCACGCCCGTTCGATCGCCCGCCCTGCAGTACCTGGAGCTCATGGACGAGCGGGAGGCAGCGGCCAACCTGGAGCGACGCACCGCGGCAGGCGGCGACGCGGGGGCCAGCGGCGACAGCGACAGCGAGGCGTTCCAGGCCGCCACCAGCAGCAGCAGCAACGGCCCGGGAGCCAGCAGCAGCAACGGCGCCACGGGAGGGAAAGGGAAAGGCAAGGGGAAGGGCAAGGGGCAAGGGGGGGAGGCAGCGGCGGCGGGGGGGAGTAAAGGCGGCGAAGCGGGCGGGTCGGCGGCCGCGGCGGCTGCGTCCAAGAAGCCGCGCAAGCTGGGGTACTACGAGCAGGAGGAGTACAAGGTGCGGGGCGGGTGTCCCTGGTGCAAGTTCCCGCACCACTCGAGCTGTTACGCAAGATTTGAAGCCTTGCCCGCCCGCTTCGCGACTCCTTGCAACGGCGGTGTGCCTCCTGCACGCGCACATGCACTCTCCCGCCTCCTTCCACCGTTGGCCCGCGAGCCCAACACCCGAATCACTGACCCTCTGCCTCGCCATGCCGGACGCACACGCCTAACCAATATCGTTACGGAGTATGACAGGGAAGCATCAAAATTGTTGAACGGGTATCCGACGCTCCCGCCCTACCCTTGCTCTACTGTCCTGGTTGCAGAAGCTTACCCGCGAGCTGGACACGCTCAACGCGCGGCGCGACTCCCTCAACGACCGCGTGGTGGCGCTGGCGCAGAGCGGGGCGGACCTGGCGGGGCTGGAGGCGGCCAGCCGGGAGATGGCGGACGTGCAGGAGGAGATTGACACAAAGAGCGAGCGGTGAGGGGAGAGATGGGGGGGCGGGGGCGGGATGGGGTGGGGCGGGGTGCTTTTGGGCATGCTGCTATGGGCTTTTCGCAATGTGGGTCGGGCGTAGGAGGGTGTTTTGGAGGGCAACGGTTGTCTGGGTTCAGTGCTTGTGTTTATGGTGTTGCTGCTGCTTGCCATAATGGTGCGTGCGCGTGTGCCTGCAGGTGGCTGGAGCTGGCGGAGCTGGCCGGGGACATCTGAGTACGGAGGGAGCTTGCACAGGAGTGGGAGTGCGGCGCTCTGCGTTGCGCCCTGCATGCTGTGGGGAGCCAGGTCTAGGTCTGCGGGTGGGGTTGGGTCTTGGGTGGGAGCGCAGGGCAACATGCCGGGATGCCATTCGAGGCTTCTCAGGCAGCGGCGATGGTCGTCGGAGCAGCCTGCGGCGGGGTGTGGGGACCGGAGGGGTGAGGCGGCTGGGCAGTGCGATGAGCGGCAAGCTGCCGTGTGGAGAGGTGTGGAGAGGTGGGATCGTTCCCATGGACACCTGGCCAGGCGACTTGGTGGAAGTCAGAGCACGACGCTTGTTCACGTTTTAGCAGGTATTGCGCTTGAAGCAGGCGCTTCCCAGCTGAAAGACAGACCTACCGTCATTGGTGGTCACAGAGGTTCACACCACTCCTGCAGCACGTCCCATGGTCCCATGATGCGGCCTCCTCTAAGGTAACACGTCCCATAACCTCGGTAAGAGCTCTCCTGCTTCCTCTGAAACTAATGATCTTGTCTGTGTTCGGGTTATGTATCCCGATTGCCGCAACTGCATACGCTACACCACTCCTGCAGCACGGAGACAGTCCGCGCAGCAATAGCCAGGTCTGTGCGCTGCTTGGGTTGCCCACCCAACCAGAGGACGTATGATCCTACGTTCCGCAGCGTGACTGCTGCGTGTTTTGTTAGTTTACAGGGGACCCCTTCCGGTCGGGGTGTCGTACCACACCCACCACCCCTGCTGCGTGCCAGGATGCCACGTGTGCTCCATCGCTGGGGACAGCAACATGTGAAGTGGGAAGGCGCAGGAAGGAGACAGGCCGAATTCATTGGGTTACCGTATGGAGGTTTACCGATGTGATCTTGCCGTGGTGCAGGAAGGTCGCCAGGTTGATGATTATTTGATCACCTGAGGCTGAGTCACATTCCGGCAAGCAGGGTACCTTCGGCACCAGAAGTTTTCCAGTTTATTCACTAGCCCGGCAGTGATTCAGTTAGTTTCCCCTTACAACCCTGGTTGAAGCACCAAGGAAGAGGTTCGCTCGCGTGAATTCACGTAGGTGTGAACAGTCATGTGACGAGCAAGCAGCGACATAAGCAATCCTGGAAGTAAAGGCGCTTTCAAGCATTGGTATATGTCATAAGCGCCATAAGATGAGTCCGTCCCGAAATGTTGATGATTGACGGTTGAGGCCTCCAGTTTTCAGGCCGCGCTTGGCCTCCAATAAATCTATGTATTCACAATATTTCATGACGTAACTTAGGTGCTAAACGTCAGGTGGTAAGGCCTCTGGGGGCTCTGGCCCCACCAGCGCCGATGCAGTCTGACAGGGAAGCGTACGACATTCGGGGACCCTCCTTTCGGCCAGCGCAGCTCCACCGGCTCCAACAAACACCAGTACCCCCTTCGTATCCACCTTGGATGATGAACAAGAAATGTTCAGCTGCGGCTGTGCCAATCCATACTGCAACTTCGAGTGCATCACATCGGGTACAGTCACAGTGCCCTGCAGCACCGCTACTGCTGAGGATTGAAGGATAGCGACTGGCACTATAAGCTGAACGCAACCGTAAGGCGCTGGAGCTTTCGGCTCGCTGGGAGGTACCCGCCATATTCGACAGCCCTCAGCACCCCGGATGGAGCTCTCCGGAATGCCAACTCAGCGCGCACAGGCTGGTATGAAGCCCGAAAAGGTGCGATGCAGGCCGGGGCTCCCTGCACGACACGGGCAAGGCGGATGTTTGTTCCAAAAAGGGTAGGAAAACGACCACCGCCTGATGCCACAAGCGGCCGCCTTGAGCCAATCTTAATGTTGGATGCGATTATTCGTGAACGCTGGATTGGGCGTCGGTACCAGATTCCAGGGGCGACGCGCGACCCTTCGTTCAAGGGTTCACGGCAGGCTTTGCAAAGTAACGGCCCATCGGTGGCATCAGATGATATGTTACATGTTCGGTAAAATAAACGCTCTCCATGACCAGCACAATCACCGTATCTTTCCGAGACTCCAGCGCGTACCCAACAACTGGCGCTTTGCGCTACTGCTCACAAGAAATATGCCTGGCGTATGTATGTGCTGCAATACCGTGTGGGTTTATGCAACAAGGTCTGTTCATATTGGCGGACTGTTGTTCCTCGGGAGACACTGTTGTTCCTCGGGAGACACTGTTGTTCCTCGCTCGCCACGCAAGCCACTAATGATGCACGATTGGCATTCTCCAGTGCTCTGCTGTAAACTTGCTCGTTGTCATGCGTTGTGTGTGGCCCTACCACGAGTAGCTTGCGATTTTCAGTGCGTAACAAGCAGCGTTCGGTATCCTGAGGTACAAAGCTCTGCACTGACGTCGTAGGACGGGCACACGACCCAGCAGAGGTCACGGTCGGTGTAAGTAGCTGAAGTAACAGCGACTTGAGGGCGTCATGTCTAGTTAAGCATGAAACAGGGCATGAACCTGCATGAATCGGCGCAAAAACCTAACCCACAGGTGTGCACTAACTGCGGGACAAGGAACACCCCTCTCTGGCGCAAGGAAAACGGACAGCTGCTATGGTAAGTCACGTGGGCCCCTTCCGCCTCATGCCAGTAGCAATACGTCCACCCTTCTTGTGGAGTTGCAGTGTGCAGAGCACCCCAACCCTATATGGGCACACGCTTGGTGAAACACTGCACGTGTACGGCTTCTGCGCCTTCAGTGAGCTGACACTGAAGAGCTTCTTGCCTGTGCAATGCCGTACCTGCAACAGCAACGCCTGCGGTATCTACATCAAGAGTCGTGGCCACCACAGGTGGGCGCTGTTCAGGACTACAGTTATGTGCCACGGTTTCTCGCATGCCCAGCAAGCTGTCAAGCGCGGCAGGCTTGTCCTTCTCCCGTCCCTTTCAGGGTCCACCTACAGTAACAGATACGGAGGCATGGTCCGCAACGTTTGCAACACATGCGCTCACAACCGCCGCCCCTTGCTCCTTGTGCCAGGCCCGTGGACCTCATCCGTGCGCAGCAGCACCACGTGCAGCGCAAGCCGGAGGATGGCGGCAGGTAAAGGTTACTACAGCACCACACACGAATGCGCGCTCACCGTATGGTCTTCTCAAGGAAGCGAACTCCCACACTGCGTCTGGCCGCATGCTCCAGGCACAACTCCCAAGGGAACTGTTCCGCAATAACGACCCCTTGCACACGTCCCCAGGCACCGTGGACAGGCGCCCAGCGCCGCCCAACTGTCACGCAAGTCGTCCCGGAAGCGCCAGGCGACGGTGATGGCCGACGACTGGTGCGACCCGACCCAGGTGCGCACATTATGGAAGGCCGCTACTGGGTTTGGGGTACGTGTGGATTGCCATAAATTACAGCCGGGTTTTTGAGTCATAGGCAATGGCCATCACCCGCAAGATGATGTGCGGATAGCACTTCACGGATGCAAGTTCTTGCAGGTCATGCAGACACTCATTCGGGTATCTCTGCTTGCGCTTATCCCGCAACCCTCTGGCATCGACTGCAACTTAGCATCACTGCCCGCGACGGCTTGTAATTGTAGGTCCGTTCCTCCGGAGCAGCTCGGAAGATGCCGCGCGTGGAGCAGCCGCTGGGCCTGGTTGGCCCGCCGAGTCTGGCGGTGCAGGGCCTATTGCCCACGTACATTGCAGCGGCGGCTGCGGCAGCAGCTGCCGGCTGGGGCCAGGCCGCCGCCGGCTCCGAAGCCGCCGCCAAGAACCCACTGCACGCCTACATGCAACAGCTCGGGGTCGAGCTTCTTCTGCGCCAGCAGCAGCAGCAGCAGCAAGCGCTGGTTCTGCAACAGCAGCAGCAGAGGCAGCGGCAGCGGCAGCGGCAGCTTTGTACAGGCCACCGCGAGAAGTGCGAAAGCTGCGAGGAGAGCGAGGGGCCCGACGACGCGGAGGAAGGGTACCACAGCTTCAGCGACGCGCCCCGGGGCCGGACGCCGCTGCTGCAGCACACCCGGCTGCGGCAGCTCGCCGGCTTCGACTCAGACGCGGGTGGTGCTGCTGGCGGTGGTGCAGCTGGGGAACACTGCGCGGGGCACAGCAACAGCGAGGCCTCGGACGTGTGGATTGGGGCCGCGCCGCCCGCGCTGTCGGACTGCAGCACGGGCGGTGTGGCGATGGAGGGAGGTGACCTGCATGCGGAAGACGACGCCAGCACGGTTGCGGTGTTCCTGCTCAACATGCGGCACGGCACGAGGCCGCACGCGCATGTGGAGCAGGGCGGGGGCCGCTGTGGTGCTTCAGCACCCGCGGAGGGGCCAGGCGCTTCCACTTCGGCAGCCCTCACATTAGCATCTGCACCTGCACCAGTACCAGCTGCTGAAGCGCCAGGAGCCTCAGCAGGTGCGGCTTCGGCGGCCGCCGACGGCAAGCCGCAGATGTCGTCCGACGGCGCGGGTGTTACTGGGGCTGCGGGCGGCGGCAAGGAGTCCTGCAGCGCCGGGCAGCGTTGGGGCACGGGGCTGGGCGCGGCTGCCCCGGTTAGCAACGTGGTGTCAAATAACGTCGCTGCGCACCTGGAGGGGCAGCAGCAGGCGGTCGTACCGGTTGAGACCTGTGTCCTGAAGCACGTAGTAAAAGCTGAGGAGGCGAGCGGGGGTGCGCTGGCTATGCCGGTCGCAGCGCTGGTGCCGCCAGGGGCCTGCGGGCTGCGCTTGGCCCAAGGGGATGAGGCGGCGCGGGAGGCCGGTGCGGCAGGCAGTGTTCTAGGGGTCGGCTCCTTACCGACGCCGTGGCCACCGTTCCTGCATGCAAGCCCTGAGGAGGTGAGGGCGACAGAGTCTGGTCCGCGGAGCCAGTCATTGGGCCATGCTTGTGTGCAGGAGAGCAATATTGTGGGTCGTTTTGCAGGAATAAGCCCATGCATCTTGGCAGCACCTGAGTGGCCTGGGTAGCAAAAACTATCTGCCTCCATCGGCTCACAGCACGCCGTCCCTGTTTCCTGCAAACTACCAACCGTAGGTCGTTGGCACCACACCGCCACCTGAGCGCTCGACCGATCAGCACCCCGTGCTCAGCCACGGCGCGGCCCAATTCGCCCCGCCCCTGGCATACGGCGCAGCCGGTGCAGTGGTCAGTCCCCACCGCGGGCTGTCAGCAGCACCCTTGGACTCCACCACCGCCGCCACGGCTGCCGCCACAGAGGCAAACCAACACTGTGTAGACACCGGGCCACAGGGCCCGCAGCACGATGCCGCCGCCGCCGACGCAGTGTTGCTGGGTGTGGGGGAGCAGCTGCCCGCACCTGCCGCAAGCTCCTTGTTGCCGTTGGCCGGTGGTGTGCCCCTGTATGACGTGGGCGTCAGCGCCTTGCAGCCGGGCTCACTGCAGGCGGAAGGCGGTCTCGCGCACCTGGCAGCTATCGCTGGCCTTCTACCGCAGAACGACGCACGCCAGCAGCACCGCGCAGGGGCCCTCGCAAGCGGCAAGCGCGTGTCAGGCTCGGACGCCGCCCCGGCCGCCCGCCCGCCGCGGAGCCATAAGGCCGGCTCCCTGGTGTGCGGTAACTGCGGCACCACGCAGACGCCGCTGTGGCGCAAGGACCGCGACACCGGGCAGTCCATGTGCAACGCGTGTGGCATCTATAAGCAAACGCACGGGTTCGACCGGCCTGTGGACGGCCGCAGCGAGCAGCCGCAGCACGTGGCACGCCGTCACCCGCCCCTGCGCACCGTGCCTGCCCGCTACGCCGCGCAGCCGGGCCGGGCCCCCGCCGCGGCCGCGGCTCCGGGTGTGGGCGCAGAATCCCTAGTCCCCTCGGTGCTGCCGGTGCTCGCAGGGAAAGCGCGCAACACCGGGGATGGCGGACGGCCTGCCCGCGCTGCCACACCCGACGCCGCGCCGGACGGCAAGCGTGCCTCAGACGCCCGCAGCACCCCTGCCCCTGCACATCAGCAGCAGCTGCAGCAGCAGAGCCTTCTTCGGCCTCTTGTGCTGCAGCAGCTGATGGAGCGGGCCAGGGCGCCCGCGGCAGTGGCAGGTGGCGGCTTGGGGGCAACCGACGCAGCTGCGGGCGGTGGTGATGGCACACCAGTCGTAACACGTGGCGACGTGCAGCAGCAGCCGCAGCCGCAGGAGCTGCAGGGTGCTGCCTCCCTGGCAATCTGGACAGACCCGCAGCTCCCACAGTCGGAGGAGCTGGGGGCCAGCCATGCTTCAAAGCGGGAGCAAGAGGTGCAGGAGGCGTCAGGGCAGCAGCAGGCAGGCTGCGGTGGGCCGTGCGGCTCTAGCAGTGGGCTGGGTGAGAGCAGACAGGCTCCGTTGGGAGTAGCCGTTGAGGGAGACAAGGCAAGCCTGGAGCCCAAGGCTGCAGGGGCTCGGGAAGGCGCCGTGTACCCAGCACCCGAGCAAGGCCAGGCGAACGCTGAGCCGCCGAGGCAACCGTTCCTGCTGCGGACACTGCTGGAGCAGCTACAGCAGCAGCAGCAACTGCAGCAACAACCACTGCTGACGCAAGCAGGCAGCCAGGGTGCAGGCCAGGACCTGGAGCAAGGCCGGCGGCAAAGCGGGGCCGCGGTGCACACCGGGCGCGCCCCGGCGCCAGAGGCACCGCCTGCCGCGCCCACTGTGGCCGAGTCTGAGGCGGTGGCAGGCTCCATGGGTGGTGAGCAGCTGACCTTCCTACAGCACCTGAAGCAGCGCTGGCAGCACATGCAGCGCTGGCAGCAAATGCAGCGGCAGCAGCAGCAGCAGGAAGAGGGAGGTCAAGGGCTCGGACTGGAGCTGGGGCACAAGCAGGCAGACCCGGAGCAGCTGTCGGTACCCGAGGACGGCGGTACCGGCGCTGTCCCTGCCACCAGCGCCGCCGCGGAGACATCCCTAGGGCAGCAGCAGCAGAGTGCGCGAGGTCGGTCGCCCGGGGTTCACCCGCCGTCGTGGGTTCCCTCCCAGGACCCGGGGCAGGTACCTGCGGGTGTGTCGCTGGACTTGCACGTGGCTGCTCCCCGTCCCGTGGTGCTGACCCAGCAGGGGCACAGGCTTCCGGCGGCGGTACCAATGAAAGAGGAGTTTGACGACGGGGCTGTGTCGCTGCCCGCGGCGCTGGGCGGCACGCCGCACCGCTTCGTGCCCGTGCAGCTGGCCTCGGGGCAGGTGGTACTGCTGCCGGTGGTGGCGCAACACCAACACCCACAGCACCCCAAGCACAGGGCGCCTCACCAGACGGCGTGGGGGCAGCACCAGCAGCAGCAGCGGCGCCAGCTGTCCGAGGAGGACGGGAGAAGCATCGCGTCGACCGACATGGGAGCCAGACGGGACCAGGGGGCTCTGGGTGGAAAGCCGCAGGGGCCGGCGGGGCAGGACGAGCCGCGGCGGCGCACGGGCGAGTCGAGCGGCACGGCTGGCTCTGACATCCCCCCGGAGGCAGCGCCCTTCCTTGCCCGCATGTGCGCTGCGGGCAGGCAGCAGCTGCCTTGCGTGCACCTCGCGCCGCCCAAGCAGCAGGAGGAGGAGGAGGAGCGCGCGGCGCATGCCAGGAGCGATGCAGACTCTCACACGCGCAGCTGTGACGGCCAGCGTGAGGGCGTGCAACCGCACGGACATGCTCGCGGCGACTTGCCAGGCAAGCAAATGCAGCAGCAGCAGCAGCCCTCGGACCGAAGTGCGTCTGCGGCTCCGCAAGACAGGGTGCGCCGTGTGGCGCAGCTCCACGCAGACCACCAGGCGCCGTACCACCAGCACATCCTGCACCACCCGCCCCAGCACCAGCCGCAGCCGCGCGTGTTGGGGAAGCCCCCACTTCCACACGCGCAGGAGCAGCTGCAGCATCACCACCTGCAGCACCACCTGCAGCACCACCTGCAGCACCACCTGCACGGCCTGCAGGCCCGGCTGGCGACGGTCGTGGGGCGCGACGGCATTGCGCACCGGGTGCTGGTGCACGAGCCACCCCACCGCGAGCTGCATGGCCATACCCACAACCACAGCCAGCACCACGCTGGTCACGCTGTGCAACCCCACGGGCAGCTGATACACACCGCTCACAGGCTTGTCGCTGTGCCGTACAACGTAACCAGTACGGCAACGGCAGCAGCGGGACGCGCCCATGGCGAGAGTCAAGCGGACGGGAAGGGAGCTGGGGGTATTGGGGTACGGCATGAGGACCCGGGCACCAGCTTAGGCCGCGCGCCGGCCGTGGGCCGTGGGCCGGTCCGGCAATGCGCGATGGATAGCCAGGAGCGCGGAGGGGACCGGGAGCCGGGGGCGGGGCGGGGTGATGGGGCTGCTGCGGACACGGTTATGGGGTGTGAGCACACGCCCTTGGAGGTGCGTGTGGGGCATGGAAAGGTAGGCCCGTTGTTGCTGCCGCAACACGTGCAGCAGGCTCTTGGGTGACGTAAATGCATTGCGTGGCATCGGAGTGGTTAGCGTATACATAATTCGTATTCTACTTCCAGCAGGGGCATGTGGGTGGGCAGGCTGGAAGGTGGCTAGGCTTGTGTGGCATTGCGGAAGAGGTATGCATACGAGGGGCCGTCTCCAATAATCTTCTGGAAGAGTGAAGATGCACTGGCGTGTCACTTGCTGCATGCGCTGTGTCCAGTCTGTGAGAGATTGGGGCGATTGCTTGCATCCAGGTTAGTATCAGGGAGAGCAACATAGCGATCATTTGTTTGGGGGGAGACGACTAAATGCATTTGGTGATGGGCGGCGGTACAGTGCAGGTGGTCTTAGTGGTGGTGTGGGCACGTCTGTGGCTGCACCCCTTTCAGCGTCTTGTGCCTGATGATCACCTGTTTCTGGGACATAATACCGAGGGAGGTTGCTGCCGAGCACCGATGACTTATTTTGATATACAAAAGGAGATGCAACCAAATAAAGACGACTGGCGTGGCTGTGTGAAGGATGTGTGTGTGTGTGTGCCAATGCACAGAGCCAGTCACACCAGTCGCTTGGCGCATGCAACACTGCATGCATACGCCCCTAGGGTCCTGTTACCCTTGCATGCACCAGCATGCATACTGCCAGATATGATGCAAGGGGTAGCCGGGTATGCCCGTGGTGCACGTGGATAGATATTTTGCACTGGTAGTGTAAAGGCTTCGTCGTGCTGGGTGCCGGTGGCTGGGACACGGCCCATGCTTGCAGGGAGAGGCGTCTGGAAGGTCGAACGTGTATTAAAGGCGCTGGGTTGTGGTGGCTGGGGATGCTGTTGACGCTTCATGTAGAGTACCGTATGTGGGCTCAACTTCTTAGTGCTTATCTTGTCGTTGTTTCGTGTCAGATGCTACACTCGTAACAATCTTGCGGTGGGGAAAGGGAAGAACTGCTTGGTGCGTTGCTTGATCCACGACGAGCAGCTATTGGAGGTTACAGTTTATGCCATGCTGCGCATTGCCATGGTGTTGCCATGCACCGCACGCAGCGAGCGGAGCGCGTGCACATGAACTTATGCTTGTAATGGACTTAGATTCGATGCCTCATGCTGCAGAGCGACAGCAGCGGGGCCTCGCGCACCCCATTCCAGCGAACCTGGCTCCCGTGCCCCTGCTGCCCCTGACGCGCTTGGCTATGCAACACACAACGCCTCAGCAACTGAAGGTAGCCGCAGGCCTGCAAAGAGGGCCATTCGCCCGAAATTGGTCAAAATCGCCAGGATCACGTGCTGCTAACCAAAATTGGCAATGCGCCAGAGCCTGAAGCTATTGCCCCGCCTTGGTATACCACGTTCCGTGCGCACAGTCCAGGCTGATCAAGGCGCTAGGCGGCCATGACCCAGCCGTCGAGCCGGCAGGAACAAACTAGCGCCGTGTATGGCAGATTGGCAGTCTGAGCTGCTGCTGTTTCGCATGCAGTTGCTGCTCCTGCTCCTGCAGCTGGCATTGACGTAGATGACCGCGTATGGCCCACGTTACACGCGCCCATCAAAGCCGTCGAAGAATCCAGTCCACCGCCCTGCGTGGCAACGCGGCAGCGGTTAAGAAGGGGCAGCTGTCACGCATGCGGAACTGTACCGCATCCAAACGAGACCCCTACTACACAGTACACATTTGGGCAGGGGTGTCCCCGCCCACACACCCTTACGCCCCAAAGCCAACCAAACAGGCCCCCATTACGAGCCCCTGCAGCTTCGTAGGTACTTCACATACTACAGTGTCACACACGCACATTGACTTCACGAGTCTGCATCTCCTTCCGGCCCCTGTAGAAGTCCCAGGCCTGGCTCGGTCGGGGAGCAGCGCGTGCACGGACTCACCCTCTCCCTCCAGCGGCGCCAGCTCCAGGGCGTACCGCTTGAAGGGCGGCACCCCGCTGCCCGAGGACCGCACCCGGCCGTCCAGCCGCAGACCCACGAACAGCCCGTTCTCGGGCTTGGCCTTGGAGCTGTACGACAGCTGCTGCGCAAACCACGCCTGCCAGTCGGACAGCCGCAGCGGCTCCGCCCGCCAGCGCTGGTCCTCGGCGGTTGGCGGGGCGAGCGCCGGGGTGGCGGCGGCTGCCGCGGCGTCTGCGGTGCCGTCTGCGGAGCGCCACATGGGAAGCGAGCAAAGCAGTGGGTAGGAGTTTTAGTAGTTTGTGGCGGGGATACGTTGGGTGTGTGCAAGTGTGATGACGAGGGTGTGTTCATGTGCGCCTTTGAGCCTGTGGAGTCCATCAGTTCCAGGTTGAAAGACGACGCTGGTTGCGGCATAGTCAGTCTAGACACGGGGAGCTGCCAGGCAGGTACACGGCAAGTCGCCGAACGGCCCTGTGCCGCACAGGCACGTGTCATGGGTTCCGCTGCCCTACCAGCGCTGTGCAGGGCACAGATGGTGCCAGCTGCAAAGCCCAGGAACACGCATGCCTCAGGGTGGCAACAGCAGGTCGAGGCGAGACACACATCACGTTCTCGTCCGGAGTCCGCGAGGCACGTAAACCCCCGTGCCCTAGATATGCCCTAGCCCCGACCCCGCCTCCCAGCCTTCCCCGCTGCAACAGCCAAAACCCGCCGCTAACACAAAACCAGTATGCCAGGGCGCAATGTGTTCTCGGTCCTTAACAAGACCCTAAAACTTCCCCCACCATAGATGGGCACGGGCACCAGCAGCACGCCCCGCTTGACCAGCTCCTCACGCAGGGGCTCCGCCGCCGCCACCGCCGCCGCCACCTGCTGCGGTGTGCCCGCCGCCACCACCACACGCGCACTGCCCCGCAGGTCCCCCAGCGTCAGGCTCTTGCCGGACGCCAGGCGGATGGGCAGCGCGCCCAGGGTCTCCTCGCGCTGCAGCCGAGCCAGCTGCTTCTCGCGGGCCTGTGAGGCACCACATGTGTGCGGTGGTGCGTTAACGTGTGGTGTGTTCCGGGTGTGCTGGTGTGTGCGAGAGAAGGGAGGAGGGCAAGGGGTTCGGTGGCGTGGGGGGAGGGCGTGCTTTCGCGTACGGTACATGCAAAGGCCCGCGAGGAAGTGCAGAAAAGGAAAAACTGGGTGATGCTGGTGGCAACCCAGCAGCCTGCTGGGAGGGTTGCTGAAAGACGGGTCAGGAACGCGTGGCGGGTGACCAATTCCTGGGATGGCAATGGCAGCGGCGGTGTGGTACAGCCGCACGTGCTAAGGCCGCCTCCCGACGCGGAACCCACCCGCACTGGCGTCCGGCCGCCCACCCTGGTTCACGCAGCACCCGTGCGCCATGGGACCCATGCGCGCCGCCCTGCACCAACCTTCCAGTCCTGTCGGAAGAAGAAGGCAAACAACGCGATGGCCCCTGCGTTCACGGCCAGGTTGGTCTCCACCTGCTCCAGGGGCAGCGCGGCTGGGGCGCCGCCCAGCGACCCGATGAGCTGCGGGATGCTAACCAGGAAGCTGCGGAAAGGTGGGACAGGTGTGTGTGGGCAGCTCTGGTGAGAGGACGAAGACCGTGCCGTGGGTCTCGGGGCCCGGGGCACGTGGCATGGGTGTAGCTGTTGGTGTTGTGGGTGACCGGTAAAGTGATATTTGGGTCACTAAGGATTGAGGCGGATGTCGGTTTGCTGCTTACCCTATGCTGGCACTGACGACGCTGAAGCCGCTGAAGACCAGACGCAAAGAGCGGAAAGGGGCCTCCGCCTCGGCGCGCATTTGCACGGCGTCCTCTTTGCCCCTGAGGTCGCCGCAAGAAGGGGTGACAGGTTGGAAGTCCAAACAGCTTTTAAGCTTGTTCCGTTGGTCGGAAGCGTACCTAATGTTGAAAGCCGGGGCAGGCTTCCCATCCTTGCCAGTCGCTTTGAATGGAGGGAGAACGCGACCGCGCGTGGACCCTGAGGCATGTCGCCTGTAACAAAGCGACCGTTGAAAATGTCCGCTACTAGTACAGCGCGACAGGCAGGCCAACTCGCGCATCCTCTACCTAACGTCTATGTGGCCAGGGCTGGGCCTTGACGAGTCAGTGGTATTAACAGTCGGATCAAGCCGTTAGTAGATTGATCAACGAAATTATTGTCTGCGTAACGAGGGAGCAACTGCTATGCAAGGGCGCTTGGCACCTGAGGCTCACTGAGGCCTGGCCACATGGGCAGACTGGGGCACGTCGACAGAGCCTGGCAGTTCCGGCACGCGTTTCCCGGCCGAAACCCACCGCCACCACAGTTACACAATCATGCTGCTGTACCGGCTCCTATAGGTGACTCGTGCCACTGGCCGCAGCAGGGAGGCTGCTAGGCGGCTTAGACCGCAACAGGGGCAAGGGAGTCCTCGTCAATTCGAACACGTGCCCGTTCGTGCCGGTACTGGATTCACCTGCGCGCCTTACACGCGTACTCAGGGGTACGTGTGGCTCCTTGCCTTTTGGTCTTGCGTGGGCTGGCTAGGAAAAGCCTATCCCTTGAGAGCGGAAACAGGCAGGAACCGACCAGTAAGATACATGCACACCGTAGAGGCGTTCTGCTTCCAGGAGAAGGGTTATGGGGGTATCGGAGTCCTATTTTTAGCGGGTAGGTCCTCAAGGTCGTCTCTTTACTTGGCTTGAAGCTGACGGCGCAGGAGGCTCTGAGGAGACAGGCATCGTCAAGCTTGCCCACACCAGTAAACTCCTGAACAGGGGATTGGGAGTCATCCACCAGCTGATGCCCGGCGGTTCATCATCCACTGGTAGCCACCGACCACTGACACGCCTTCCCCATGGGTCCGGGCAGACCACACAGGCGGACGAGGACTGGAATCTCGCCCGAAGGCGTTGGACGCCCTGAATGTTTCCATAGTACATGCAAGCAGAGGGGCAGATGTGCTCCGCTTGCTCAGGACACGGAAAATTGCAGCGCTGCCACAGCACTCCAAAAATCAGGGCAGTGCGACAAGCTGCATACTAATGCAAGGAAAACCCCACAAGGCTCCCTGCTGATGTATATAACTGGATGAATGCACAATATGTAGGTACATATGCAGCAGTAGTCAGGGGCCCTGCTGGGCCGCAGCCATACACCGCACGACAGCTGCAGCATGGGGTAGTGGGCACCAGGGGAAGCCCCCATCGGTCCCCGCTAGGGGAAACTGGTGTGGACGGCTTCAACGGCAAGCCGAGACTTGCTTGATCCCATTTCGATGCAATGCAGCATGGGGATCGGTGCAGCACGCATCGAACTACGCAGATCGCTCTCCGTACCAAAACAGGGATGCGTTGGGCTGGGATACGCAAAGCCGGCGCTCTGCAGGTCCAACCCTGCTCCTCAGCACGCCTCAGGAGGTTGCGCGCGTCACAGGTCAGCCTTGGTCAGCCTGCCTGCCAGGCACGCCATGTATTAGAGCACCTCGAACGCTAGCGCGTCTCCGTCTTCATACATGCCAAGCCCGCTGGTGCGCTGGGCGTGACACGGACATCTTGCGCAGGTAGGGGTGTGTAGGGGGTGGAGGAGATGAAGAGGTCTGCCGAAGTGACACAGCGACATGGCGCACTCTGCACTGCTTTACATGCCTTTTCATCGTAGTCAGGAAGGGCCTGCAAGTTGTGACAGCGAACCCTTCATACCTGCTGCCGCAGCCCTGCTGGACAATGCCAGGCCCAGACCCAGCACAGTCTGGTGGTTCAGGTGTCGGGGTGGTTCTGTAACAGTTGAGACAGGTTGGGAGAATCGTGACTTGTGATGACTATGCATGCCGAGTTCAGGTTCGGCAAGGCCCATGTAGCGTGACTATGGTTGGGCTCACCAGGGCTCACATGCACGTGGGTTGCTTCCCGTACAGTCCTGTGGTCGCCCGCCCAGGCAGCCTGTGTTGCCAATGCCTCGCACAGCCGCCATCTAAGCTCCCAAGGGAGAACGTCAGGCAAAGTCAGGGTCCCAGGCATAGAATTAACCGTTGTGCCATTGGCGGACTGTTCCTGTGCAGAGCCGTGCGGTACTGGTACTGGTACGACAGGAGCTCAAGTGCTGCACCAAGGCAGGGGAGGCGTGCCGGTGTGGTCCAGGGGCTCCTATACTGGCCCCATGCAGAACTAAGCCTATCGTTTACATGCGGCGAGTTGGCGTTGATAGAAAGAGACAACGAGAGCTATGGATAAAAGGAACCCAGCACGCTGCATGCCTACTGCAAGGGGTCCCACGCTCAAGCGCCCGCAAAGCCCGAGGCCCCATGCACGTGCCTTAGCGCCAGGGCCTGTACAGGTGCACGCGTCACGCAATCCGCCACTGGCCCCGTCCATCAGTCACCACACAGAGGCTCAACAGCCCAAAGCCTTCCTACTCCCCTGACGGGACCGTACGGGTCTTTGATAACAGGTCTGGCAGTGTCCAGTAAGGCAGCCCTACGCGCCCTTCGGCCAGCAGACCCAGGCTCCCACGACACTCCAGTCCACAGCACCGGCCCCTGCGGCAGAACGCGAACCATGCCCATCAATGACTGTTGCCGCCATGTACACCTTCCGATCCCACAAACACGCATGCATAATGCCGGGATGTAAAGCTTCGGCCTTGGCCTTGTATTTGTCCCCTTCCACTACGTAGTCCATAGCACTGCAAGGAGTAACTGCCCCATCTTCCCCCAAACACCGCCCCATATGAACGGCCCCTAAGTGCGTGATGCGCTTCGGTCTTGCAGCATCCGTAGGATATCTTCATGCACAGCCGATGCCGTGCAGGAAGGATGCCCCTATGCCCCCAATTAGGGGCATAAGACATGCAGCAATCGAGCAGGGCGCACAGGCGAAGCCATGGGCCATGCGGTGACAGGCCGTCACAATCAGCAGGCATCTAGCGATGATACCTACCCAGGTGCAACTAGACAGGCCCCTGGTAGAAAACCAGGAGCTCTGGTTGTGTTACCAGCACTGCGTCATGCGCCGAACATGAGCGCTGAACGTGCGAGAGTGGTTCATGCTACGTCATCTCCAGGTTTGGATGCCGCCCGCTTGCTGCCATGCACCATCAAGGCACGAAAGCGGGCCAAAGTCCCCCTTCATTCTCACTACAACGCCGACGCTTGCAGGTGCGTGGCCGAAAAGCAGCGCCTCGGAGGCAACATCTAGTGTAGCAACGCACAGGAGGAAGGCAAAAGGGGACACACAGCGGCGGCACACCGCCCATGCATGCAAGCATTCTTCTTTGAGCCATGGCATGCACGTTACCCCCAGCGCAACCCCGTTCGTGGCATGCACCGCTGCTCATGCTTGCAACCACACATATGCAGGCACGACATGCCAGGTGTAGAGACACACCGAGCTGTAGCAGCCCCTTCAGTTAGCAAACCCCCTATACATTGCACGTTGCTCAAACCACCGTACCTTCGACGGCCTCCTTCCCACCCGCCCACGCATGTTCCCCGTGGACGCAGCCCCCAAAGCATTCATGTCTCATACGTATGGTTCTCCTCCTTCCAATGCTGCTGCTGCCGCCACCGCCCAGATGTCATGCCATGTGACGCCGGGCTCTGCATGCCATCCTCCATACTTTACCCCAATTCCTGCTCGCCAAGCACCCACCAGCCCGCCCCATCACGCATCACCAAAGCTCTCCCCCTCCGCCCCCGCTACCAGCTTGCCCGGTCCCACCACCCTGCTCTGGCGCCCCGCCCCGCCCCCGCACGCCGCTGCCACGCAGAGCTCCTGCCTGCCCGGTTGCGGCACCACCGCCGCCGCCGCTCCCGTTCCAGTGAACCAGCTTCCCCAGTCCCGCGGCCTGCAACTGAAGCGGGTGCACCCCGCCAACGCCCAGCCCTCCTCCCAAACCGCCACCGCCGTTCACCATACCTAGCAGCAAACCGCCTAAGCCTGCCCTGCTTCCCCCAGCTGCACCTCCTACTCCGCCAGCTCCACCCGCCACGACGGCGGGCAGCGCGTGACCCCCAGGCAGCACCGGCACCTGGCGCACGGCACCCAGCCCCTGGGCTCCCCTAATCAAAGGCAACGCAGAGGCGCGGCCGAGTCCCTCGGCATCGTCCAGAGCTGCGTCCCCGGCCTGCAGGGGCAGACCCCCCATCCGCAGCCCATCCAGGGACACCAGCTGGTACCCAGGGGGGACGCCAACACCCGTTGCAAGCTGCTGCTGCTGCCCCGCCTGCGCCTGCTGCCTGGCCTGCAGCTGCAGCAGCAGCTGCTGGACCGCTGTGGCCGTGGAGGCGTTGGAGGCGCCGCCCCCGGCCCCGCCGCCAGCGCCGTCACCTGCTTGCTGGCGTAAGAGAGATGGTAGAGGCGCCGGCTCATCCCCTGCGTGGTCGTCATCCAAGTGGTCCTCCCGCCGTACAAACCGCCTGACCTCACCGTATCGTACGGCGCCTGTGTGCGTGCGGCCTCCGTACAGCCCGTCCTCTAGCTCGCCCCCCGAGGCCCGACGCTTGAGCCCCGCCAAGCCCTGCTGGTGCGGCTGCTGCAGTTGAAGTTGCAGCTGCAACGGTTGCGGCGGCGGGCGCGGTATGGCTTGCTGGCCCAGCCGCACTAGACGGTACCCTGGCGGCACGGCATGCGGTGGCGCATCTGCGGGCTCCTCCCCTGCCGGCCCTGGCTCCTCCATGTACCGCTGCCGCTGCCGTAGCCCGGGCAGCGCCTGCTGCTCCAGCGCCCCGTCTGCGCGATCCCAGTCCATGACGCCGGCGGGTGCACGCTCCTCCCACTGCTCCCGCTGTTGCTGCTGCGGCTGCTGCTGTTGACCCTCACCACCACCGCGCAGGGGCGACGTGCCTGCACCCCCGCCGCCCTCCAGAAGCGCCTGCGTGCCCGGTCCAAGTACCACAGGCAATAGCGCGACCTGGCCATTGGGCAGCTGCACGTGGACCGTGGCAGTGACAGGCGCACCGTCTGGGTCCCGTGCAGAGCTGCCCCGTACATCCTGGTCACCCCCGCCGCCGCCGCGGCCACTGTCACCACGCCCAGGCAGGCGCCCGGCAGCATGGCTGTCCTCCCCGCCTAAGCGCAGGTCCAAGGCCTCCCGAACCCGGCTGGGCGACTGGCGCTGGGCCCCAGCCCCTGGGCCGCCTTCAAGGTCGTACCGAACGCGCTGGAGGTTGTACGGCCCGGGACCGCGGGCGGTCGAAGGACTGTGACTCGGCGCGTCGTCAGGGACCGCGCGCTTCCTGCCAAGCAGCAATTGCTTGTCCGGTGCAGGCAAGTCGTTGTCCCCAGCGCGCCACACACCACCGGGCTCATCCCGCGGGCCCTGGCTGCGCCCCTCGCCGCTCTCCGGCCTGCCACGGCCAGCTGTGCCGCTCTCGCCGGCAGGGAGGTCCTTATCTTGGTTCCGCGGGTCGCGAGATGACGCCGGCCTTGTACCGCCACCGCCAACGCCGCTGCTGGAGGCGTCCCGGCCCGGTGACGTCAACAGCCGCGGATCCCGAGAGATGTCCGTACCACCGTCCTGGTTACCACGCGGCCGGCGGGTCATCTCCCCAACATACACGACGTCATCCTCCACGACTTCCTCCTTGATAGCGGGCTCGGCCGCCTTGCTTTCGCCGTCGTCGCCCCCTGCAGACTGCTGCACGACCGAGCCCTCCTGCATTTCGCCTCCCGGGTCGCCCTCCTCCGTCAGGCCCTCCGCTGGGTGCAGGTCCAAGGACCCGCCACCCGGCATACCTGCAACCCCAAGGTGCTGCAGCAGATGCCGCGGCACCACCAGCCTCCGCGGAGCTGAGCCAGCCCCACGCTGCAGCTGTCCCTGCCCTTGCTCCTGCCCTGGCCCTTGCCCCTGACCACCCACCTGCACCAGGGCTACACGCTGCTGGCCCCCAACCGTAACCGTCCGTAACTGCAGGCCAAGCCTTGCCAGCGTAGCTGCACTCAGTCCACCCGCCTCCAGCCCTGCCTCCTCGCCAGCAGCATCCTGGGCCGCAGGCCCAGCTACACCCCCGTCGCCCGCCGCGCTCCCGCGCTGCTGCGCAGCCAGCGGCACCACCGCCTGGTCCAGCTGCAAGGGCGCCACCACCCGCGTGCCGGACGGCGCCTCCAGCCGCAATTGCTCACCCAGAGCCTTGGCGTTCTGCAGCGCCTGCAACCCGCCCAGCGTCAGCCCCGCACCGCCTCCCACACCTCCCCCGACACCAGTGCCGCCCGGAGGCAGCGCCACTACTCGCCCGCCAGCAGCCACAGCGGCCAGCGTCGCCGCGTTCACAGGCAGCGACCCCAGCCCCACCCTAAGAGGTATCACCTGCTGCTTCACCAGAGGCTGCACGCCGTCGCCCAGGCTGCCGCCCAGCCCAAGTTTGGCGGCGGCGGCACCCAGCCCGCTCGCCAGCCCCGAGCCAGGTTGTACGGCGAGCAGGCCGCCGCCGCTGCCGCCGGCGTTTGCAAGGAGTTGCTGGAGCTGCAAGGCCTGCAGTCGCCCGCTGGCGGCGACGCCCAGTAGGCCGGAGGACAGAAGGCTAGCGGCCGCGGTCGCTCTTAGTGAGGCGGCAAGGTCGGCAGCGTTCAGCGGGAGCTGTGCGGCATGGGCGGGGGCGGTGGGCTCGCAGCCCGGCGGAGGCCGCATCAGGGGGTGGCGGCGGACCACAGGCTGCGGCGCCTCGCTGCGGGTGCCAACGGGGCGGTCAAAGCCGTGCGTCTGCTTGTAGATGCCACATGCGTTGCCTGTTCAGGTGGGGCGAAAAGAGATGAGGCGTTTGGGGAACACCAGTGTCAGAGCTGCGTCCGGAGTAGGGGTGCTGCCGTACGCGTCGTTGCACACAAGGATGCATGAGTTCGAGTTGTTGTATACGGTACCGTATGCATGTTCGTCCAGTCACCACAACTACATTTGCAATACGCTCCTGGCTGGACTTACACACTGTGAGCCCGGAGTCGCGGTCCTTGCGCCACAGCGGCGTCTGCGTGGTGCCGCAATTGGAGCACAGCAGCGGCCCCTTGTGGTTGCGTGGCGGGCGCGGCGGCGCACACTGCGCATTTGGCGGCGCTGCGCCGACCTTCTGTGCTCGGGCGGCGTCCGCGACGGACCCTTTCCCCGTCTCCAGCTGACCCATGAGGTACACAGGCTGTATGGGCAGCATGGGGGGCTGCCCCTTGCCTGACCCCTGGCCTCCGTAAGCTCCGGACGCCGTACTGCCCCTGCCTTGGGACTGCTGCTGGCCCTGCTGCCGCTGATGCGGGCCCAGTAGCGGAAGGTCTGGCCCCTTGGTGTCTCTGGTCGACAGCGCCCTGCCGTCATGGTCGTGGGAGGGCGAGGCACGGTGTGCGCTGTCCGCACTGCCTGCGGGTGCCTTCCTGCCCCGTCGGGGGCCCCGCGGGGGCGTGCCATATGCGCCGCCCTCGGACTTGGTGGCCTCGTCTGCGCTGCCGCCACCGCCGTCAGCGCTGTCTGCGGGGCCGTCGGACGCCTCCTCATGTTGGTCGGAGGCGGGTGTTGGGTCCCGCTCCCGCAGGGCGCGAAGCGCATTCTCGAAGATGCGCTCTCCCTCGGCAGCGACCTTACCGAGCAGTGCAATGCTCCCCTGCGTCAGATAAATGGTGGGCTAGTGATCAGCAGCTCTGTGTTTGACCCTATCTCTGTCCTTCAAGTGAACCAACAAGAGGACATGCATGCCGCCTAGGGACAGAAGGCACATACCATCTGGACAGGCAGGTGACCGCCTACGCGCCAGGCTACCGAAGTGCATTCATCTGTAGGTTTGCTAAAAATGGTCAAACCAGCACCACCTTCGCGAGTTGGCCTGCCTTGTCCCCGCCCTCACCTCGACAGCGCCACTTGGCTCCAACGTCACATGCTGCTGCTTCACACCTCCAGGGCCTGCGCCCTCGCCGGTCCCTTGCCCACCACCCTCGGCATCCACGTTCCGAAGCTGCAACAACAATGACGCTACCATAGCTGCATCGTGGTCTGGAGCCTCCTCCGCACGGCCTGCTGCTGCACCGCCATCTGGGGACGGTGCTTGCGCCGCTGCCGCAAGCACGACCGCAGCGCCATCTGGGGGCGCTGGCTGCCCTTTCCTGGGCGAGCCCGTGGGGCTTACTGGCGGCTGTACGATGGAGGTCCCTTTTGGCGGGTGTGCGTCTAGCATGTCAGGCTGCTGCTGTTCTGGCATGCTGGGTTCGCATGTGCGAGTGGGCGCCGAGACTGCAGTGGCACCAACGTCTCCTGTTCCCCCGCTTGGGACGCGCTCTGCTGCTTGCCTTCCCTGGCTGCCTGTGGGATGTACCCCACCAGCTGGGGCTGTTTCCATGGCCTGACCGTCGTTGTGTTGGTCCCTGCCGTCTCCTTGGTGCGCCGGAGTCAAAGTCTGGGAGTAGCTTGGCGGGGCAACGCGGTCATGAGTACTGCTCGTGTGCTGCAACCCCAGCGAAATCACTTTCTGGCCTTGATACGCTTCAGGAGTGCGTATTGGTTGACCGGTTCTGGGCATCTGCGGCTGAGCGTCCGCTTCTCCGCAAGACGGGTCAAGACCCGCAACAGCACAGCAGCTGGCTTTGACAGCCTGCAGATCAGAATGTAGATTGATCAGTCATCAGCAAGGCGCATGCCGCTGCTCGGGAATGTTACGATGCCGGTTTACCTGCGGCTCCGCAGAACGTTCTGCAGGTCCATTGGGCGCAGCGTCCTCTCTCCCCATCCAACTATTGGTCCGCTGTGTTACAATGATAACATTGTTGTCGGCTGGGCAGTCGCGGCGGGTGTATAACTTCAAGAGACTGCGAAATTGACCCTCCTCGCCCTTCAGCGTTTATTGCCCTACTGTAGTGGTGTTACTCTCCTATTTGTTGCACATTGTGGACATGTCACCGTGCCTTCCAAACGCAGCTTTCCGCGCAGCATGCGTTGCTCAGGAAATCTTTACGTTCACAGTGAAATCAAGCTTTGTGTATAGGTTAGGTGCAGGATTCAAGGCAGCCAGGCAGGCATCATTGTCCTTTCCGCTACACCTCACTTCAGATTACGGGCACATTACTGCTGCTACTGCTCATGATCCGGAGCACGAAGGAGTCACAGATATTCATTGAGAATGCAAGTGTTACCTGGTACCTGGTACCTGGTACCTGCTGAAATGTGCATGACGGTGTGATGGGTTGATGAGAGCGATGGGTGGATGCGAACTTTCGCAGTTCAGCATGCTTCAGCTGATGCACCAGCGATAGCTGTATGGACAAACACTTCGCTGGAGCGAGGTATGCTGCGTAGGGTGCCGAGAGGACGAGCCCGCGCAGCTTGCGAGGACTTCAGCCATAGCTGCACGACGCAATGCATACGCAAAGACAAGTGCTCCATTCCTTAGCCAAACGCTTCACACCCCGAAGCAAGACTACGTCGTTGCACAGTGTAGTACGCGACGCGAACCTGCGCGGACAACGTCCTGACCTAAGGACGCTACCCATGCGCTGCCGAAAGCAGAAACGAGGAATCAGACATGCTTACGTTAAAGACCCTTCACCCTCAGCGCACCTGCGCCCGTACCCCCAACCCCGAGCGGCTGACCCTCATCACGAGCGGCTGACCCTAATTCAGCCACCTGACGGACCCGATGACCATGAGCTGGAGGACACACAGCAGCAGGGGCACAGCAGGTACAAAGCCTACCTGCGTGGCTTGGGCTTTGTCCGGACTGTTACAGTACTCGTGGTCACCTGTATCCTCCACATTTTCACCCTGCTCAGTAAGCCTGAGTCAAAGCCGCCCAACGTTCACACCATCCTACCTACCGGTACTGTATTCGGTTCCCAACCTCCCATTGTCCCATCAGTCGCCGCAGTCCTGCCGATTTCAGCAAGGCTCATCAACGCACGTGCAGTAGGAGCTCGTTTTGGTCGTAGCCTGCCCCCAGCGGCACACATGTACTCGTGCCTTGACAACCTCCCCATGGGACTTGCACACTACCGGTAACTCGGCAGTGATAGTGGACAGCAGCCCAGGGCGAGCCTTCCTAAGCAGCTGCACAAGGAGGGAATGTACATCCTCCGCTCAACAAGGTGCCCAACCCTGCATTACGTGGTCTCTGGCCGGGTGTTTACCTGGCACGCACCCAAGCAGTAAAGCTCACAGTTTGTGCTGGGCGAGTGCTGTATCATCTGGGCCCCCAACCCCCCATTGTCAAAAGATACTCGTGTACAAGCAATAATCCAGGGAAGATGTTGCGCCCTTGAAACCCCGGCCCAGATGACGTGGGACCTCAAGACTGCTGGTCCGCCGCTCCCCGCCCGTTTCAAAACGGATTTTCCCCATTGGTACGTACCAATACGTGCGCCTCACAACAGGCACTGAGGCCAGATCGATGAGACCCTGAGCCCAGGGGGCCTGACTCATGACAACAAGTGGGTCTTGCCATGCCCGCGCTCAGCAAAAATATGCCAAGACCTCCAAGGCTTAGTATCAATCTCATAAGCCTAAACCCTTCCACGGAGCAAGGAAAAATGGAGGGAAGATGCTACCTGGTCAGGTATATGCCGTCAGCGCTCCATGCATGCACGTCCCTGCCTGCGCTGCACACACGAAGGGGAAACCTGTTAACAGCAACATCCCAACTTGCCGTTTCACGGTGGCACCAAAAACAGATTTTAGCGTCACAGGTCACACACGCCACTCCCTGAGTGTGCGTAGTGCCACGCACAGTTTGCTGCGCATGCCACTACTGCTACGTGTAAGCGCCCGCACAACGTCCGGCAACGTTGCCTACATACCAACATCTGCACGGCTGCACGGCACTGAGACTGGCCAGTACACCAACATCTGAGGCACAACCTAAGGGGGTGGGAGTCACCAATGCACGCACCGTATAACAGCCACAGACAACCTACGACATCCTACCATGCCTGTGATCTATTGTAGGGACCGCTTGACAAAGCCGCCCGAGCGCTTCAGCAGCCCCACATGAGGCATTCAGCAGGTGGTGGCAGATGCAACAAAACGGTACCACCTTACAACACACCGGTGCACCGAACTGCTCGCGGTTGAGCACCCCAGCGACAGGAGCGTACTGAAGCCACCTGGCCGCCCGTAATCGAGTTCGTCAACGCAATGCTGCATCGTTGAGAAGCGCCTACTCCGCAGCTTTTGAACTCACTCAGGTGCTGAGCTTGCACCATAGGGCGTGTCCTGTCCACTTGCACTCTTGCCCCAACAATCCAACATCCATTCGAGATCAGAACCAACACATCATACAGTCAGCCAACATACCCTCGCGGCGCCTAGCGTCTCCCAACTTGCAACCGTCCTCAGTCCGAGCCCCGGCCGTCACGGCCCCTGCAGCAGCACATCTACACGCTTGTGCATCAGCAGCCGTATGCGCCCTCCTAGCAGCCCTTTCCAACCGGGGTCCTGCCCCACGGTCCGCATGCCCCACGCCCCGTACAGCCGCACTGCCGCGTCATTGTCCTTGTGCACGTGCAGCACCAGGTGCTTCTGCCCCCACAGCCGCGCCTGCGCCTCCGCCCCCGCCATCAGCGCCTGCGCCACGCCCTGCCGCCTGCACTCCCGCTTTACACACATGCTGCTGAGGTACACGTACTCCTCTGCCCCTCCAGGGGGCACAGGGAGGGCCAGCAGCACGGGGGCCTCTCGTAGAATGGCTACCTCGCACACGCCCACCAGCTGTGGCTTAGGGGGTGGCGGGGAGGAGGGCGGCCGAGCGGGGCCGCGGGGAACGGGGCCTACCGTTGCGGCGGGCTCGAGGATCTCCTCTGCCACGAACATCTGAAAGATAGCTGGGTCGGAGGTTTTCATCTTTGCGCTGCAGGGTTCAGGGAGCCGAGTACGGCAGGCGGCACGCGTTCACGTTGTAAAGGTGGTGATGGCGGCGCAGGGGCTGAGGGGACGCAATGGCAGGCTGGTCGACTCAGAGCCGACGAACAGTACCCTCGTGGCTTCGGCCTCCGAACGGCATGCTCATGGCTCGGTGCCCCCGTTGTTCCCAGTCCACACCACAGCCCGCCCACGCCCCTCTGCTGCCAGACCCCAACCATGTCCCATTCCTTGCTGCGTTTGTCTACCCGCAGACGCAGGATAGTACACGCGAACACCTACCGCATGGCATCGACCACTTCTGCTCGGAAGTTGGTGTATGCAAGCTGGTTCAGGGCGGGAATGGGGCTGGGCGTGTGGAAGCTGTCAGTCTGCAGGTCCACAATCGCCTGGTAGTCGCCGTTCTGGTACGGTCGTACACGCCATGACCACTTGCCGCATTGCGATCCAAAGACAGCGTCAACGCGATCAGGTGGCGAGGCTTCAGGGGGCAGGCTGTCCGTGGTTGGCGTGGCCGGGGGCACCTCGACAGCTGCCGAGGCTGTATCCCTTGGCGCTTCGGAGGTCGCCCAGGCCTTGAGATTCCGAGACTGGGGCGAGCCCAAGGAGCGTTGTATTGCTTTTGAACATGGCTTTTGTGACGACACTATGCGTGGGCAAGGACTGGCGTTACAGCGGTAGTTTGTGGCAAACTGCCATTGCTTGTGACAACCGATCTTGGAGCGTAATGACTGCATTGTTTCAGGTATAGATAAGATACTGTTGTTGGTCAACAGTCTACGCGACCATTTTCTGCCGTACGGCTCGGGATCTCGTCGCTGTGCAGTTCCTTTCGCGTTCGCAGGCCGACAGCCCAGCACCTTTAGTTTAGGTCTCTAAAATCATGATGCTCGCCAACGGGCAGGCCGTCGTTGGCCGCGGTGCCTCTGTGCGGGGCGCTCGCGCGCCCTGCGGACCTTCCAGGTAGCTCCTATATGCCTTGTAGTTATAGCAAGACGACATCCGAGTAGTGTTGTTGGGCTCAGATTGTTTGGGCACGGTCCAACTCACCACACGACCCCAGCAAGCATCGATCCTTACCTTTCGTTGGCGTTCGCCTTCATGTATGCTGTTGCGGCAGGACGCGGAGGTCTGTGAACGTGCGCGCTGCAGCTGCTACGGAGACGGAGGCCAAGGAGGCGCCCAAGGGCACTGTCTCCATCGGTAAGCTGTGCCGGGGCCACACACAAAACGACAAGCCAGCGGTTGTGCCCGCGACCGTATGGACACCCATAAGCAACAGTAGATGGCTAGCAACATGGCATGTAGACATGCAACAGGAGCAGGGGTGTTCTGTGAGCCCCAGACCAATTCCCCCGCAGGCGCGCTGTTCGGTGGCCTCTCCCGTCTGGGTAGCACCGGTACCGTGCAGCTGAAGGCCAAGAAGGAGGAGAAGCCAAAGGGCCCGGCCAACAGGAGCGGCCGTGATGACAGCGTGGTAGGTGGGGGAGGAAGGCAGGGAGGGGCAGCATGCAGGGAGTTTGCGGCTACGGGGAAGTGCCTGGCGTACACGCTCTGGCAACCTGCCAGCATGGTTCAAGTTATACAGCGTCTATTGTCTTTTGGCGTGCCGCTTCGCCAACGGCGTTGGTAGTTGTTCCTCGACTCGGCAACACGCTGCCCGGCACGTGGCCTCTGTCCTCACGCATGCAGGTGTTCGTGGCTGGCGCTACCGGCCGCACGGGTGCCCGCGTGGTCAGGTAGGCGCTCCCGCGTGCCGTACCAAGCTCGTGTAGAATATGTCACCGCCGCATTGCCGCACGCAGTGTGTTAATGCAGCCACAGCGGAGCGCGTCAGCAGCCAGCATGGATGAAAGGGCTCGCGCCAGATGCGTCGTTGCCAGCACGGGGGCGAGGAGGCGAATGCGAGGTGAAGGAAGGCCCAGCCAGGAGGTCCAAGTGGCGCGGGGCCGCACGCAGTCGTGTCTCCTTCTGGGTGGCGAGCCTATGCGGCGAGCGGTGTGATGACGGCGGCAGCAGCACTTCAGCACACCATCTAGAACGGCGGGGGCAGCGGTGCGGCGGCTGCGGCGGTAGCAGCAGCAGGAGATGGGATGCACAGTGGCGGACACGTGGCTGCGGCACGTCATGCCCGCTGGGGCGTGATCGCGAACGAACAAAGCGGGTCGGCGGCCGCAGCTCATAGCTCGCATGCCCACATGGAAGTCAGATACCAGCCATACGGCCTGCAGGCTGCAAGCAGATGTCCGTGTTACGTGCTCCACACTTGTGGCGCAGCCGCGTCATAACTGCACCATGCGATCATCTCTGCACCCTCACGCAGCGTACGCCGTCACGCATGCAATACCTGACCTCCACTGGAACATATCTGTGCAGCATGTCAGTGCAACCGCTGCATCATATACAGTAGCTGCCACCACATACGACAAACACATGTCGTTCGCCTTTTCACTCGCCATTCGTCCACAATGTCAAGCGGCGTTTCGCTCGTCTTGTCACTTCGATTTTGCTCACCTGCTCTTTCATGCGCTTACGTTCGCCAGGGAGCTGCTGGCAGCCGGCCTGACGGTCCGCGCCGGCGCGCGCAATGTGGAGGCTGCTGAGGCTGCGCTGCAGGTTGCCGCCACGTACGGCATCCTCAAGCCCGACTGGCTCAAGCGCGTCAGCGTGGTGCCCTTCGACCTGGCCAAGCAGGACACCTTCGACGCCGCCATCGGCAGCGCCAACAAGGTGCGAAGAGGCTGGGGTAGAGGCCGTGCTTGGGGTACCGGTATTGGGTACCCTCGTGGGTCGAGATCCGATCGGGTTTAGGTAGCAATCCGTTTCGGGAACACTCTGTAATCGGCACCTGCCTGCCGACGGGACAGGTGCACAGCAGGCAGCCGGGGCGCAACCCCGTCGTACCAACGCTACAGCCAGCCATTTTGACTCCAGCTTTTTTCGGCCTGCCGGTCCTGCCCTAGCTTGATCCGGCCACCGCCGCACGCCCCTGCACAGATTGTGTGCGCGGTGGGTGCGCCCGAGGACCAGGCTCTCAACTTCTCCGCCCCCAAGAAGATCGACGGCGAGGGCACCATCAGCCTGGTGGACCGCGCCTCGGCCCTGGGCGTGGAGCAGTTCGTGCTGGTGTCGTCGCTGGGCACCGGAAAGCTGGGCTGGCCGGCGGGCGTGCTGAACCTGTTTGGCGGCGTGCTGCTGTGGAAGCGCGAGGCGGAGAAGGCGCTGGAGGCCAGCGGCATGGCGTACACCATCGTGCGCCCAGGTACGGCAGGGTTGGCAGGGTTGTCGTACAGGTTGCACAATGTGGACGCAAATTTGCTATGTATGGTGAGCTGCTTGCGGGGAGCAGCGGCTGCGCTGTGTGCTGTATGCTGTGTGGCTGTTAAGGGTCGCGGGTGGAAACAGAGGAGTGCTGGCCCGCGGCTGCATGGGCCCGCTTGGGCAACGGAGGGCAGCGGCAGCAGTGGCAGCGGCGGTGGCGATGGCGGTGCTGGTATAGGCTCTGGCCGCCGTGCAGGGGCGGCAAGGAAAGCCTGTCGAAGCTACGGGGTAACCGTGCGAGACAGCATGGCGGGAACGGCGCAGGGCAGGATCAGCTGCAGGCGGTGCAGCCACATGCGGGGTTGGGCTGGGGTGGCGAATGGCGGCAGTTGCGGAGCCTCGTTGCGCCGGAGCGCACTCAGGGGGAGCCCAACTGCGTGTTGACGCAATAACGAGGCAGCAGGGCGGGGCGGGGCGGTACAGCACGGGAGCCTGGTGGGATGCCAAGTTGGACGCATGAGCGTCGCCGCGGCTGCAACTGTCGCGCTTGTGAAGATTAGGATCAGCCGGGCGCGCTGTGCAGCAGCCGGGTGCTCCGCCGGTGCACCTTTGCGGCGGCGGGGAGGCGGTGGCGGTGGCGGTGGCGGAGGGCCCAGCGCAGTCATCTTGCGGCGCGGCAGTGGGAGACGGGGCGCAGACTCCATGCCGGACAGGCAGGCGGTGCAAGCTCCCAGCTGCTGTGCTTACAAACAGCCTGTAGGCGTCATGCTTTGTCAAACGGCAAAGGCAGGGTCGCCTCAGGCCCTGGTCCTTGGGCTGGGCTCATTGGGACAGTGCTGGGCCCAAGTGCCATAACGGTCCGCGTACGGAAAGTGTGTGCATTGGGCATGGGCGGGTCTGGTTGCCCCATGGGGCTCAAACTGGTCCCCCCTTTCAAGCTACTTTCCACAGCCTCTGCACACGCTCCGCACACGCTCCGCACACGCAATGGCTGCATCTTAACACAGCATCCCTCTGCTGCCCGCATACGTGCTTGTGCAACCCACAGGCGGCATGGAGCGCCCCACCGACGACTACAAGCGCACCCACAACGTGGTGCTCAAGCCGCGCGACACCACCTTCGGGGGCCAGGTGTCGCGGCTGCAGGTGGCGGAGCTGGTGGCCGCCATGTGCGTTAACCCGGCCGTGGCGCAGAACAAGGTGCTGGAGGTGGTGGCGGAGACCACCGCCCCCGTGGCTGCCTACGACGAGCTGATGGCCGGCATCCAGCAGGACATCAGCCGGGTGGGTGGCGGGCGCACGAGGATAATCGCTCGTGACAAGAGGCCCCTGAGGCGTAAACCGTAGCGGTTCAGGATCATTGCAGCCCTGGGGAGCAGCTGGGCAATCGCTGCGTGAGGACTGGGGCTCGATGCAAAATACAAGAAGCTTGTGGCACCAAGCGTCGGCACCGCAGGAGCTGTGGGGTCAGGAGTGCGGAGGCGTTGGGGTTTGCGTCAGAAGCCCAACCGCAGTGGCGGCGGAAGGCTGTCATCCGTTGCGCTTTATGTATCCATGCTGCTCACGTGATGGCATGTTTGCCTTTGGCAAACCCCCACCACCTCTCCACACGCTGTTCGCCTCGTGCCCACCCTGGCTGCCCGCAGGAGGCCCAGCTGTCCAACAAGGAGGCGGTGGACGCCGCCCGCGCCGAGCTGGCGGCCGCGCAGGTGAAGGCCTCTGCGGCCGCCGCGGCGCTGCTGGAGGCGGACAAGCGCGTCAACGAGCTGGCCGCCCGCCTCAAGGAGGCCAAGGCAACGGTGGGGCTGTGGCCGCACCGGTTGCGAAGTGTATGCGGGTGGTCTGCTTGGTAGATGTGGGCGCGCTCTGACCTTGCATGGAAGGATGTTGGGTACTGGTCGCCCGTCTCAAGGAGGCAATGGTCATAGTGCGCCGCTGTGGTACTATGGCGGGCAGCTGCGGCTTAAAGCGCTACGGGCGGAAGAGAGGCGGGAAAGCCCAGGGGTACTGACCGGCAGGTAGGGCTGCGTCCTCGTGACGAGGCCACGTGCGTGGCGGAGATGCGTTCCAGCCTTCGCACAGGGCAGTGGACGGGCTTGCGCTGGCGCTGTGATCTTGAGCTTACTGTGTGTTGCCTGCTCAGGGGGCAGAGCTTTGCATCCTTGTGTGGTGGAGGGAAAGGCAGCTGAAGGGTGGGACGACGTCGCCATCCGGGACCGAGGGGTCACACCCTCGGCTACACATACCCTTGCATCGCTGGGATGCTCCAGTTGGCATCAAGTGATGCCCTGCCCTGCAGATCCAAGTTTGTGATCCTGCACAATATGCATGCTTGTGCGCCGAGGCCGTGCAATCACCTGCCTAATGGTACCACGCCTTCCTACCATACGCACCACACCGCGCCGTTGCCCACCTGCACCTTATGTCCGACTGCGTGTACTTGGCCCTCTTTCGGTACCCCGCAGGAGACGGTTGTGAAGAAGGAGGTTGCCCCCGTGCTGAAGCAGGGCAAGGCGCTGGAGACGCAGCTGGCCGACGCGCGCAAGAAGGCGGAGAAGGCGGCGCTGCTGGAGCAGGCGGCCAAGGTGGTGCTGGACCGCGCGCGCAAGGCCGCCGGGCAGGGCGTGCTGCTGTCGGAGAAGGAGCGCGCGGAGATCGCCAACGAGGTGGGTGGCTGGGGCTTTCGGTGGCGAGAAGGGCGCGTGGAAGTGGTATGCGACTTGCAGCGGCAGTCGGATCCAGGGCACAGGCCGTGTCGAAAGGGTTGTGCCTGGGTGCGCAGACCAATGACACAGAGGTGTGTCCCCCAGGTTGCGCTCCCGGGCCGGCTTGCCCTGCCTCGCCTAAAGCTGCCGTGTAGAGCGCTTACCCGAGCCGTACGGTTCCTTGTGAACCACCTGGCCGCCTCTGGTGCGTTCACACACAATCACACAATTATCGATTAAGCAGTCAACGATTTACGCCTTGTTGCGCCCAGGTGCTCAACCCCAAGCCCCCGGCTCCCGCCAAGGCCGAGGCCCCTGCCGCCAAGACCGGCAGCGCCAAGGTGTTCGGCTTCTTCGGCCCCAAGCCGGAGGCTGCCGCGCCGGTGAGCGTTGGCAACCGCGCATCCGACGGGCATTGCGCATGTGCTATGTTGCTCTCGGCTGGTCGCAAGCGACAATTATGTTCACAGATGACAGGCAGTGCTGCATCCTCAATGCTGCTTGTGGCCAGCTTCCGGTATTACTTATCGGTCACATAAACAGCGTCGTGGCCTGCCTGACGCCGTGCACGATTCCCTGACGTTGCACGCGTAACCCCAGGCCAAGGAGGAGGAGAAGGAGGAGGAGGCTGCCCCCGCCCCGCCCGCGCCCAAGTCGGGCAGCGGCAAGATCTTCGGCTTCTTCGTGCCCAAGCCCGAGCCCGCCGGCCCGGTGAGTCTTCGGGTGTGCTTCTACCCTCACCGCTACAAAGTACCGGTGATCCAAGGAGTTACGTCGTCGGGCCGCTTGCGTGCAAACTTGCAAGGGGGGCAACAAACGGAACCCACCTCATTGTGTCGGTAATTTGCTCGGGCCTATCCCAGCTGCAAGCCACCGCCGATGGCTCAGTCACTGGCTGACAACCTCACGGCGGCCTTGTCCCTCGCCGCAGAGCAAGGAGGAGGAGGAGGCTGCCGCTGCGGCCGAGGCCGCTGCGGCCGCCGCCGAGGCAGAGGCTGCCGCCAAGGCCGCTGCCGCCAAGGCGCCCAAGCCGCTGTTCGGCGGCCTCTTCGCCCCGCCGCAGCCCGCGCCCGCCAAGGAGCCCGAGGTGCGTGTGCGACATGTCAGAGCACTCGCGCCGTGTTACATATGCGGTCGAGCAGCTGCGTACAGATAAGCGCTTTTAGCATGTGTTGTGTGCCGAGGCCAGTTCTGTGCCCCTACTGCAGGCCCGCGCGCCCCCTCCGCCTCCGCCGGCTGCCGCCAAGAAGGCTGCCCCCGCCCGCGCCGCCGCGCCTCCTCCTCCGCCGCCCCCCGCCCCCAAGGCCGAGCCCAAGGCCGCCCCCAAGCCCCCTGTGGTGGAGGCCAAGGAGGAGGCCGAGGTGGCGGACGTGGTGGTCGAGGAGCCCAAGCCGCTGTTCGGCTTCTTCAACTCGCTCTTCGCGGGCAGCCCTGCGCCCGAGCCGCAGCCCGAGCCCGCCAAGGCCGAGCCCCCCAAGGCGGAGGCCGCCAAGGCCGAGGCCCCCAAGGCCGAGCCGGTGGCCGCCCCCGCGGCCCCCGCGCCGCCAAAGGCCGAGGCCAAGCCCGCGCCGCCCCCGCCGGCGCCTAAGGTCCGTTCACGCACGCAAGCATGTGCCGCAGTGTGGAGCCCCGCTGTCAGGATTTCGCAATGCCCGCAGTCACTCCTACGGTTGTTGCAGGCTCGGCGCTGGTGCCTATCGTAACCCGAGTGTTTGCCCCACCTCGCAGCCCGTCGCCCCTGCGGCAACGGACTCTGTGGACGAGGAGCGCAAGCGCAAGGCGGTGGAGGCAGCCAAGGCCGCGCTGGCGGCGCAGGCGGCCAAGGCGGCGCCCGCGCCCCCGCCGCCCGCCCCCAAGGCGGAGGCCCCCAAGGCCGAGGCCCCTAAGGCTGAGGCACCCAAGGCCGCTGAGCCGCCGAAGGCTGAGGCCCCCAAGTCTGAGGCACCCAAGGCTGAGGCACCCAAGGCTGAGGCACCCAAGGCTGAGGCCCCCAAGGCTGAGGCACCCAAGGCCGAGGCACCCAAGGCCGATGCCCCTAAGGCTGCTGCGGTGGGTCCCCAGCGGAAAACCAGCGCCTGCACAGTATCGTAGGCTATCCTAATGCGCATGCGTTTACTGAACGACTACAATTCGATTGAGCGCATATGTGTCCGTGCCATGCCGGCTGGCCGAGGCTGCTTGGAGCTGATGGCAGCATGGTGCCACTGTGGGTCTGTTGCTGCAGGCCGCCGCCCCCGCGCCCGCGCCCGCTGCCGCGGAGGCTGCCAAGCCCGCCGCTCCTGTCAAGAAGGCTGGGGACTACGACCCAGAGGACGCCGCGCGCCGCAAGGCCGAGGCCCAGGCCTGGTGAGGGGCCAGCAGCCACGTGCTGGGTGCTGTCTGGGCGTTGCCAGGTCATTGCAACTGTTTGAAGCATGGCTTACGCAGGGTAACGCCATACTGGATGTAACTCGTTGCCAGCGCCCTGCTCCTGGCTGTTGTGGGGTTGCCATGCGGATGGGTCTGGTTGTAAGGGTATGTTTTTCGTCAGCCTGCTGCTGTTGTTGCCTTTCTGTCTGCAGGATCGCGGCGTGGAAGAACAAGGGGGCGGCCCCCGCCGAGGAGCCCGCTGCTGAGGAGGCCAACCCGGTTGCCAAGTTCTTCGGGAGCCTCTTCAACTAAAGCGCTGACTGGTAGTGCGTCGGGGTGTGATAAGATTATGGGTCTGGATAGGAGGGATGCATCTAGTGTAGAGCTTGCGGAAACGGAACACGGCTTGGTCTGGGTGGTGGTGGGTGACTATCCAGTAAAGGCGGTGTTGGTACCAGGGGATATTGGCAGGTAAGGAGAGACGGAAGGACCAAGCGCGTTGAGGGGCTGCTCGGTAACAAGAGAAGAGACAGGTGTAAGTAGAGATTGGGGATGGGAGGTTGCTGCGGGCATTTGCGAAGGTGACTCGTTTCCAGTAGAGCTTCGGGCTCATATGCGCCAGGCGCGCTCCAAAGGCCCTGCATGGGAAGCAGTTTTCTGCGTTGCTGTCCCGGGCGCTGGGCAGTGCCACACCCGGGCGTTTTTGTTCAGCCCTCTGGCCTCGCCAAGGCCACCTGCACAGCGTGTCGGCCGTTGCTGATCTCCGCGTGAGCGGTGAGATATTCGATATTTCCTCGTGCCTGTGTCAAGTGTCAAGCGTTGGTTGGTCGGGTGCGAGCTAACTCAGATATTGTGTGTGGGGATGTACGCCGTGCGCACCCGAGCGGCTTACATTGTTGTCGTGGTTTGCAGCAGAATGGAGACGCTGCGTACTGAAGGGGTGCTGAAGGCGGCAGCAGCTAGGTGCAGGTGGCGATGAGGATGTTGGGCGTTGTGATGAATTTGCCCTCGGAGCAGACAGAGCGTGCTGCCGTACACTGATGTAACTGGACGTACCTGGACGTATGGGTACTGGTACGTGGTACCGCCCTGTTCCGCCTCAACCAGTGTCAACCAGGTGGTGTCCACTACTCGGTACCACCAGGTGCACCAGATTCGTACCAGCCAGTACCAGCTAATCCACTGCTTAATTCGTACCAGCTAATCCACTACTTGGAGTATCAAGCCTGATGATACCAGGCAACACACGCTGCAGGGTGCAGGCGCTGAAGGTCCGTGTGGCATGTGGACCCACTCCCTCAACCCCCATGGTGACGTTCGGTGTGGTCCTGTGTTCGTGTCGTGTGTTCCGGAACGCCGGCGGCGACCTAGGAGGGTGCCCACGTGGAGGGTGCCCTAACGCAAACGAAACAAACTGCCTTTCTGTATCGGGCATGGGCTTAGCATTCGCATGCCCCTACTTTCCCCGGCTATCCCTCTCTGCAACGGCATAGGCGCTATTTGCTGGTCGGCCTCGTGGCGGGCCGGACCCATATGAGCTCACATGGGGAAAGTGTGTCGTGGCATCGTGTGTTCATGTCGCCCCCGGTTGCGTGCAGCAGTGCGCGTGTTGTTGCTTGCCCTGTATAGTCATTTAGGGCACCACGGCCTGAAGCGTTGCAAAACGCAATTGTCGCGAGAGACGTCCAAATAGCTTTGCCGGAGCCCTAGCTAGGGCTCTGCAGCGATCAACCAACGCCAGGGCCCATCAGCATTTCATGGAGGTCCAGATCAGCACAATGTCAGTAGGATACGTTCCAGCTTGCCTGGACGCGTGAGCGCTCGGGACGGTTGGAAGGGTCCCGCTGACCTCCAAGGTGCGGATTGCACGAAGGACTGAACCTCTTGTAGCCTGAATGCCATTCCTGGAAACAAAGTCTGAGGGTCACTGAACTGCCAGTGCGTATCACCGGCACTGGCGAAGAACTGCATGTCCCGGACATCCCGCGCTTCCACATCGCAAATGACCTGTCAGCATCCCTTCCATGCGCAGGCACAAGGAAGGGATACACAACAATGCAACTACACAAGGATTACTGCAGCACAGAGCTGCTCTCAAAAGGCCTCGGACGTGCCTGGTCAGGAGCTGTGCAGCTGTCAGTCCTACGGCTGCATGCCGCATCAGATGGCAGTCCTCTCGTGGGCACGGCGGAGCTACTCCTCCGCTTGGAGCATCCCTCCGGTTTCCCCTAAACCCCCGTCCACACTCCGCCTCCCATGTCCTAGCTGCTCTGCCCCGTCGGAAGGCCCAGCCACAGGCCGCGGCGAAGACGGTGTCTACCCTCCGCCGGCGCCACACTCCGGGCTTTCGCAGCTGCTTAGGCGACTCGAGTGCGCCAACACGACTACGGTGGTGGCGAAGGAGCTCCACACATGGCGCGAGAATGCATCTGCAAGCGAACAGCAGGAGGCGGCGGCGGCGGTGGGCACGACGGCACTGCAAGTCCTCACCCGGGTGCTGGGCCCTGGCGCCAAGCTGTACCCACAGCAGCGGGAGAGCGTGCAGGTGCGGGCCAGTGCGCTGTGTCTCTAAAGCGCTTGTTACGGTTGTGGCAGAGAAGCTACCATGTTGGGCTGTTGAGCTTGTAGTACCGCGCTGAGACGTGTCAGGTAGCGGGGGGTATCGGTCAACGCAACTCACAGATGTGCCTACGCGGTCGATACGCACGGTAGGGTGGCAGAGCTGAGGCATGGCCCAGGCTTGAAAGAGAAACAGATTGCTGGCGGCTCATGCGTTCAGTAGCCCACGTCAATATCACGAGATGTGAGGTGTGTTCACTACACACTGCAGTAAAGCTTGGCCGCCGACTAACTGCCGCAGGAGCTTGTGCGGTCCCTGGTTTCGGAGCTGCACGCCATCCGCGAGTCCCTGATTTTCGATCAGCTTTCGGACGTGGCCTCCAGCCTGGTGGTGCTGCTGAAGCGCCTGGAAGAAGGCAGCGAGAAGCAGGGACATGGCTGGGAGCGGGCACAGGTTCACCTGCAGCCCTCAGCAGGCACGCGACCTCGCGGCCGCCCTGCCACGCCTGGCAGCTGCAACCGTCTCCCAAAATCCTCTACCCGCCGTCCTGGCCCCCGTATGCCAGGCTTACAGCTCCATGTTGCAGCTGCTGCAGCTCACCCACATTGACACTCACGGCCAGCAGCCCGGTTCCCTCACCCTGGAGGGCACCAATGCTGTGACCGCCTTGCACGCGTCCCTCAAACGCACCGTGCTGGGCGCCACGCAGCTTCGGCAGGTGTGCATGGCGGACCTGTGTTCCGCGGTACACGTTGCCGTGCAGTACAGCCTGGCCCTACCGAGCGGCAAGCTGGCTGTACCGCCGCCCTTCCTGGAGGCCGTACGGCTGCGAGTGGACGGTCTGGTGGCGTCCGCTCGTGGGGGAGCGACGGTGGATGCAGAAACAAGCGCGCAGCGGAGTAGCAGGGGCGGCGACGGGGGTGACGCCGCAGAGCCGCTTGATGCGAAGCCACTGGTGGGGTTGCTGCGGGCGCTGTGCCGCGACCTGGCAGGCATGCGGGAGGCGGAGCGGGCCTCTGGGAGTGCAGAGAAGAAACACAAGGGCCGTGGGATTACGGAGGCGTGGCTGGTGGAGACCACAGCCCTGCTGATGAGGTCCAGCCAACCCGGGGCACAGGTCGCGTGGGACGAGCGTAAAGCTGCCGTACAGTCGGTGCAGAAACAGCTGGTGGAGGCGACGCGTGAGTTAGACGAGGCAAAAGAACGCAAGCGTCAAGCAGTGCAGGCCCGGATCCAGCAGCCGAGGCCGGCAGCTGGAACGAAGCGTGGCAAGGCAGCCGCCAAGGAGGATGACGTGCAGCAGGCCGAAGCAGCTGCGGCGGCGTTGTTGGTTGAGGAAGAGGAGCGGCGGGAGCTAGTGGGCGTCGCAAAAGAGGAGGTGGACGCAGCGGAGCGGAAGCTGGCGGGGCTGGGGGTTGCGTGTCTGCGGGAGCAGCTGGAAGCGGGGCACCTGGTCAAGGTAGCCAAGGAGGTGGCGGAGGCGGCTGCGGGCGCGGTTCTTGACGTGGAGGTCCTAGGCGTGGCACTGGAGGACTTACTGCAGGAAAGACTGAGGGAGCTGCGGGCCTACCAGGTGCCGCAGGTGGGCAGGGAGCGCAAGGTGGTTTCGGGTGACGGCCGTGCAGTTTTGCTGGCAAGCCTACGCACGCCTGGAATGTATCACGCAGCACCTTGCAGGCCATGAAACGCCGCGCTCGTGGGGCATGCTCTTGCCCTCCTGCCCTTGTACCGCACGTCAACACGTGTTGCGAGCAGCTTAGTTACCGCACGTATCGTACAACCCCTGCGCGCCGCCCTATTTCCTATCACGCAGGCTCTATCCGCCGTTTCCTCCACACGGCACACGCTGTCCCCGAAGACGCTGTCCTCTGTTCTGGGGGCCCTGGGACCCCAACTGGACGAGCTGACCCATGGGCAGCAGATGCAGCTAGTACGTGTGCTGTCAAACCCCGGAGGGATGCCCGCCAAGCCCATAGCTGCCGGCTTCCTGGCGGCCCTTACGCATGCAGTCTCCAGCAGTCGTGGCGGGCTGGGCTCCGCGCCTTCGGAGCTGCTGTTTGCGGTGGTGGGCGCAGCGGCCCGGTGGGGCGTGCCCCTGGACCAGGGGTGGCTTGAGGAGGCGGAGCAGGAGCTGGTGGGCAGGCTGGCTGTCGAGGGCGGGGCGCCTGCTGCTGGGGCCATGGAGCAACCCGTCCTGCGACAGCAGCTGCTGCGAGGGATCATTGCGCCCCTGGCAACGCTGGGGCAGGAGCTGAGCAAGGTGTGCGCTGTGGGTCGGTCGAGTCCTACCCCCGCGGGATGCTTAGGACCGCAAAAGTGTACACTAGCATTGCTCGTAGTCACGCCGCGGTTTTCGAACCCTATGCTTGTGCATCGCAATGCCTGCTGGTCCGCGTGCTTTTGGACGTGACATTCTTATGCGCCTTCCTGGCCTCTGCCGCAGCCCGACCTGTTTGTTTGTGCGCTGGAGGAGTGGCGGGGCCGGGCCTCCAAGCCCTTCCCCGGCCTGGACCCCGACACGGCCGCCCTGCTACTGGGGTGGGCAGCGCGAGGGCACGGCTGGCAGCCCACGCCACAGCTGCACAAGGTGGGTCGTTAGAGGCTGCTAGTGGTTACGGGGGCCTATGAGGTGGCACGCATGTTGTTATGCCACCGTGCGCGCATACGGAAGCGATGCGTGATACCGTACGGCGCTTTTTCCGAAGTCGCAAATGGCTACCAAGGGCCCTTTGTTTTATGCAGCACAGGCGTTGCTGCCATGTACAATATGATCGCATCCTGTAAGGAAGTCTACCCATGTGCATGCGCACGTAACGGTACTCGGCGCACGTGCCGCAGGCTGTGGAGTCCCTCGCCAGCGCTGCCGTACGACTGCCGCTCGACACGCCCGAGGAGCTCGCACGCATGCTGCTGGTGGCGTCGAGGGCTGTGGATGCGGCCGTACCTCGGGTGGGTCCATGTGGTCCAGCCAACGAGGTTGGACAGCTCTCCTGCCCCGCCTGTGCCCAGGCCAAGTGTATACAGTACGCAGCAGTCTAGCTAAAACCCAAACCTGTGGGACGTACTGGGCGTAACCTTGCACAATGGGCTCTTCAGAATCGGCAGGTTGTTACCCATGTCGGTGCAAATAGTACCTGCTTAGTACTCAACGCTTGCCTGCATGCGCGAACAACAAGGGGCGCATGCCTACAGCTACGTGGACAGCTGGGCTTTCTTGCATGACGTTTCGGGTCTAAACATAACGGTGCTTACGACGCACCCTATGCTGGTCTCCCGGCTGATACTCTTTCGTCGTGCTTCTCTTCCACATCCAGGGCCAAGGTGGCGATGCACCAAGCGTGCCCGCCTTCCTCACTGCCGCTGTCAAGCAAGAGCTGCTGTCCATGAAGCCAACCGTCAACGACCTCGCCAGCGCCGTTGCCGCCCTGTACGGCAAGCCCCGCCCCAGCCCCGACCATGCACTCCTCAAGCGCATGCTGGACATGGCTCAGCCGCAGTTGGCGTGCGCCGGCCCCCTGTCGTACGCCCAGCTCCTGGCGGGCTGCGTGGCGGCGGGCTGGCGGCCGGACGACCGGTGGCTGGCGGAGCACCACGCCACGGCGGCCAAGGCGCTGCGGGCACGGCGTGAAGCGGCACCCGCGGTACCAGCATGTGTTGAGGTCGCAGACGCCCTGCTGCAGTTGCTCAGCGCGCTGTCAGCACCCGCACTTGCACCGCAGCCCGGCAGCAACGGTGCATACCCTGCCGCCCGCAAAGCTTTGCTTATGGAGCTCGCGGAGTGCCTCCTGTGGGAGCCGGCCCTTGCATCCCTGGTGCCCAAGCCTGACCAGCTTGTGGAGGCTGTACGGCAGTTGGCCGTACAGGACGGCCTGCCGGACGAGCAGTGGGTACAGCAAATGACGGACCTGACACAGGACCTCATCCCGCAGCTGTCCACCAGCGGCCTCGCGTCTGCAGCTGAGGGCATGGCGCTGCTTGGGACATCCATGCCTGCGTCTGTGATCAACGCCCTGCTGGCCCAGGCGGGCGAGTACGACATGGCGTCGTACGACCCGAGGGATCTAGGCCTGCTGCTGGGCGGGGTGCACAGGCTACGGCAGGCCGCCATCGCGGAGGCTCAGGGGAGGGAGCTGCAGGCAGCAGAGGACAGCGAAGCAGCCATCTTGTCTGCCGAGGCACAAGAGGTGTGGGGCCGTGCCCACGCCGCCTTCCTGCCGCACTGCCTCGACGTGCTGCCCACCTACACGCCTGCTCAAAAGGTCATGGTGGCGGGCAGCGTGGTGGCGTTCGTGATGGCCCAGCCCGCGGGGGGCTCGCTGGCGGTGCATGCGGCCTGGCTGTCCGGCCTCCTGCTGCAGTGCCGCGCGTGCGGCGCCCTGCCCCCGCCCGCCCTGCTGGTGGACCTGCTGCGCCTGGGATCACGCGTGCTGGACGGCGAGCGGGACGGGGGCATCGGCCCACTTGCGGAGGCTGACCCGGTGCCACGTGGCAGCGGTGCAGCGGGCCGCGCTCGGTCCCGGCTGCTCAGCTACGTGCAGGAGTCCGTGTCAGGCCTGGCTAAGGCCCCTGAGAATATGGCACCGGCGGTTAACCTTCGGCTGCTGCGCGCAGTGGCAGCCGCTGGCATCCGCCCAGGCAATGCCGTGCTGCAAAAGTACGCCCGCCCGTTCGTTGAGTCCCTATGCGGCAGTGTCTCGCTGGATGCTGTAGAGCAGGGGCTTGCGAACTTCCTTGGGTTTCTTGAGGACGCCATTACTTTTGCGCTGCTGCCCGCGCTGCCCTGGGTCCCTGAGGGTCCTGCCGGTGAGCAACTGGCCCGGGTCCTTGAGGCCCCGGCGCTGCTGCAGGCGTGCAGCTCCCGGCAGCTGGCGCTGCTGTGCACGTACGCCACACAGTCGGGGCTGGGCACGCAGCGGATGTGGCAACACATGGGGGACGAGGTGCAGGCGCGCGGTGGAGTGCTTTCGGCAGCCATGGGCGGCGCAAGCTCTGCAGCAGACGGCTTCGCAGTATGCTACGCGCTGGAGGTGGCGGCGGGCGGCGTGGCGGGAAGTGGGGTGGGGGCCCAGGTGCGCCCGTGGCTTGAGGGGCAGCTGCAAGGCCTGGACGCCGGCAGCAGCGAAGAGCCAAGCATGACTCCGCTGCAGGCGCTGCACGTGCTGTGGGTCGCGCACCGCCTGGGCTGCCTGCCCCAGGTGGCCCCCGGCGTGTGGGCTGCCGCGCACGCCGCCACAGACGACCAGCTGCGGCTGCTGCTGCCGTACCAGCTGGCGCAGCTGGTGGAGCTGCGGGCGGCGGCGGCGGCGGCAGGGCTGCAGCTGCCGCCTGCGCCGGAGGGCTACACCGCGCGGGTGCTGCACGCCCTGCTGCAGTGGCCCGAACCGGGCTCAGGGGCGGGGGCCACCACCGGTACTGCCACGCAGCTGGTGCAGGGCATAGCAGCTGTCAGGGCGTTGGCGTACCTTCCTGCCCAGGAGCTGGGCAAGGACTGGGAGGCGCTGGTGTCATGCACGCTGTTGGTGTTTGAGCGGTGCGGGAGCTGCGCTGCCGGACGCATCACGAGCCTCTCGGCTTTTGAAGTGGCGGCGTGGGTTGTCAATGTGGGACAGCTGCCGTTGAGCTGCACACTGTCAGTGGAGCAGCTGCAGGGCATTGCCAAGGTCCTGGCCAGGCCCGCCGCTGGTGGTGATGGCGCTCGCGGCGACACGCCCAGCCTGCAACAGAGTGTACAGGTGCGAACTAGCTCGGCCACACTGCAAGCAGATGCAATTTGTGACGGCCGTATTTGCCGCTTGTTGACATGCATGAGGTACCGGTAGTGTAGAGTGCATAGGTCGACATGCTGGCACTCTCCAGCACTGCAATGTGAATCGTTTCGTGACCCCATCCACAGGTTGCGCACGGCCTCCTGCAGCTGTCCCCCAAGGCGCCGGGGACCCTGCAGGCCCTGTCACCGCTGCTCAGCCGCGTGCAGGGCATTGGAGCTGGCTCGTTGGCGGTAGACCAGCTCAGCGCCCTAGCCTCGGCCATCATTGCGGCGGGAGGCAAGCACGCGCTGCCGCGTGCGGCGGCGGCTGTTCTGGTGCAGCTGCTGAGTTGCGAGGGCGTCATACAGCAGCTGTCGGCAGACGAGGTGCTGCAGGTGGTACGGAACGGTCTGGCGGGGCTGCAGCAGCGGCGCAGCTCCGGTCTGCCTAACACCCTTGCCCACGCGCTCTTGGAGAGGCTGTCTGCGTGCGGGGCAGCGGACATGTCCCCCCTGCTCGCCAGCTGCCTGTTGTATAGCTGCGGCGCCAGCTCGGCCTACGTGCGGCAGGCGGCTAGGTCCCTGGTGCAGTCTGGGGGCAGTAACGCTCTCCGAACGTACACGCCTGACGAGCTGCTGGGCCTGCTGAACGGCCTGGCCTCGTGCGGCATCAAGGAGACGGTGGAGGACGGTGGAGCGGAGGGGGCCGCTGGCGCTGCTTCGGCGGGCGCCTCCTCGGGCAGCAAGCCGCAGTTGCTGCAGCAGCTGCAGCAGCTGCAGGCGGCGGCGGATGCAGTGGTGAACGGTGGGCGCCGGGGCGACACGCCCGTGGCGGATGTTGCCTTGGAGGCGTTCCGGCTGCTGGCAGCGGCGGCCAGAAGTGGAAGCATGCAGCTGAAGCTGGCGAGGGACGAGAAGCGCATTGCCACTCTCATGCGTACCGCGGTGGCTCTGGAGCGGCGGCTGGAAGGGCTGCAGGCGTGGCGGGCTGCCTTCCTGGACGGCATCCATGAAATCCTGGAGCGTGTGGACCTGCACGGGCCCTACTCGCTGCACAAGGACGCCGCGGTTTGGGACATCCTCGACGCCGCCTTCTCCCTCGGTGCGTTGCATTCTGCGGTGCGGGAACAGAGGTCGCTCGTTTCATGTGTGTGCGTGCAAGTCTAAGCGTGCCTATCCATGTGTGCACACGCCGCAGTCTGTGGTGTATTTTGCCGCTGGCAGGCCTAGCATACAAAAGTTTAGCAGCTGCGCTGCACTGCATACATCCTAACACGTCTGTGACATGCCATACTTTTGGTGCCCGACGACAGGCGCAGAGCCACCGTACGTGAAAGCGGGTGGCGGCGGGAGCGGGGCTCAAAGCGGGTCTGGCACCACCTACTGGCAGCTGCTGACGTCATGGTTTGGCGGTTGGGGGCAGCGGCGGGGCAGCAGCCCCCACGGCCCGTTTCTCATGTCCGGGACGCAGGCGGGCCAGCTGGGTGCCAAGCTGTGCGGCAGCGCACTGCTGCAGCAACCAGGGGAATTCATTGCCGTCTTGCGGGACGACGGCGCTGATGGCAGCGAAAAGGGTTTCAAGCAGAAGAGGGCCAGGATACCCAAAAATTTGGGAACAACTGGTGCCGAGCCGCTTGCCCCGCGGCACTTGGCTCTGGCGATCGGGCTTGTCATGGAGTTTGAGCGGCGCAAGTTTGGGTTTAGCGTCTTGACCGACGGGTCAGCTAAGTACATCAAAGGCGGTGCCGTGGCGGTGAGAGCTCTGCTCATTGTGCTCTGCTGGGTTCTTACAATGCCTTTTGTCACGGTGACCTGCGCCGACGCTCAGTGAGTCAGCCTGTGTAGCGGCTCATTAAGGACTAAACCAGAAATTTGGTGTTGTGGGCTGCCGCTATCACCGTCATGTTGTAGGCTCTTACTGTCACCCACCTACCTGGCGCAGACACTGTTTCTTGCCCAGCCGTCGTGCTAGCGCTGGCTTCCTAGGCACCAAGTTTGAGGAAAGTACGTCCATGCTGCTGCTGAATTTGTACGCCTTGCAACCCCACATCAGGCGACCGCGCTGTGGAAGTCGAGCATGAAGGAGAACGACAAGCTGGCCGCCATGCTGCTGGACAAGAAGAAGGGGCAGGCGGGCAGGAGGGCGGACCCCGACGCCGCCGTCCGTGTGATAGCGGCCATGCTGGAGGCCGCGGAGCCCGTGCTGATGTGCGGAACCCGCGTGGACATCGTGTACGACCTCATCTACGATGGCTTAATAGAGGCAAGGCTGATGAGCGCCCTGTCCATCCTGTCCAACAGCAAGGCCCCTCCCCTGCCCGACGGCGTGACCCACATGGACGACCTGGCGCTGCTCAACTCGCCGTACAGGGTGCGTCCACACGGGCAGGAAACGCGCTGGCTGGGAGACCGAGGGTGTCTTGGCTGGCGGAGGACAGCGGTGCGATGGGCTTATCAACTGGCGTACGATTCAGTAGACTCCACCAGACCCGGAGAAGGCCATATAGAGGCAGTTGGGCTGAGATGCTTAGCTTTGCCATCCACTGACCTCACCACCTTCGCTGCAGACCGGCACCCTGGCATGCAGGCGCATGTTCTAACCCTAGCAACATCGGGCGCATGCATTGGTGCCCTAACTGCTTGCGCCCATCCCCTCCCCTCCCCCAGCTGGACGGGACCTCCCTGCTGGCCGACCTGCGCCGCCCCCCGGGGACTAGGCGCCACCCCCTGGTGCTGCCCACGCACCTGCGCACGGCAGCTTGCGGCTCGCCCTCCCCTGAGCAGGAGGCCTACGTGCGGTCCATCGCCCCCGCCTTCGAGGCTCTGCGGCGGCTGCTCTTGCTGGCTAGGGTGGACGGCAGGATGATGCGGAAGGCCCATGAGCTGCAGGCGCCGTGGCTCAGCGCCAGCGGTGGAGAGCCAGGCGGCAAGCCGGGCCGGTGGGCTGTGCTGCTGGGGCTGGTGGTGCAGCCGGAGCGCACGTGCGGGTGGTTGGCGGGGCAGGAGGTGGGGGCGGGGGGCAAGGAAGCAGGGGAGGCGCTGGTGAAGGAGAAGACGGCGGAGCTGCTGGGGCGCGTGCCGTGGGCGGGGCACAGGTGGTAGTCAAGCAAGGGCAACTAAGCGAGGACGTTGTGCAAGTGGGTAGGCTGGAGTACGTTTCGTTTGTGGCGCTGGTAAGCTGCGTGACTGGCTGAGCGGCTAGGCACCAAGCACCACAAGTATACACTCATACCACGCAGTCACCGGTACGCACATGGGCACGCACGCTTGACCCACGTATGGACTGGGTTGTTCGCAGGAGGTATAGAGGGGATACCGGTACGGCAGGTTGCCATATGGTCCGTGCGTGGGCTGCAGTGGACTTGTGGCGTGTCAGTTTGCTGGGTCGTGAGCTCACACCCCGTCGTTGGCCGAAGAGTAAGAGTGGCTTGTGCGAAGGCGGATGGACGCTTTGTTGAGCAATGTGCCGTGCCTACGGGTGCGTTAGCAGCAGCAGGAGCCGCTGAGCAAAGAGGTGCATTGGAGATGTGGTGCAATGAGCGGGTGCACGGACCGATGCAGATAGTGGATGGTCGTGAGATGGGGAGCAATCCGGTGTAATGCGAAGCGTATGGAAGCAGGACGGGATAGCAAGGCAAAGCGGGAATCAGCTGTGTCTTTGGGCTGAGGCCTGCGGATGCAGGAATTGTGGATCGCGCCGTCAGGTCGATGGAGCAGTACCATTTGGTACATGAACCGGCTCAGCGTGTCAGACCAACACGTGTTGCGCACGCACTCCAGACTCCACCCCTTGCTCGACTGTCTTATTAATTGCTTGCACCCTTACCATACCCTGGTGTCTGGGCTGCACTGTACATTACAGGCGTACACGCACCAGCACGATGCTGTACATGATATACGGTATTGGTACGGCTGGTTCTTGGTGCGCACGAGTATATCGGTATGCCGCATGGGGCCCACGCATGGGGCCCGAGGTCGCGCGCGGGAAAGCACGGGGTGGCGGCGGCGGCGTGTGCACTATGTGGTTTGGCAGGGGGCCGCGGGGGTGTACTGGCGGTCGGGTTTGGGTTCCTACCGTATTCTGTCCACACATCACAGGGGGCATACAGGCAAAGACTACGGTAGTAATCATCGAGGTGGAGCCGACGGAAATGTACTACAGCAGAGGGCTGGACTGGCCATATTGCGGCACAGCCACTCCCACAGCACCGTGCTCGAAGCCACACACAGAAGTCGATTACTGGCGCTGCCAGGGCACTGCCCTACCGGCCCTGGCCGCCAAAGCACTGTCGTCGTCCCTACTAACGGCGCCCTGCCGCCGCAGACCGGCTAGCACTAAGTTGCTAACAAGCAGGGGTGCCCGCAACAGCCGTCTGTGCGCGACATCCTGCCCCAAAGTCCGGCCCTTGCACAGCTGTGCATGAAGGCACGAAGTGCATCAAGTAGTCGAACCTCGCAACCCCAGCAATTGGACACCACGCACACACTCCGCCCAGCGAAACACTGCTGCCAGTGGTCCCAGCAGTGCTTCCTCCCTCTGCCACCGCACCAATTTTTAGACAATGCCACAGTTCGCCAAGACACCGTACTGCACTCACAGCTCCTCTTGCAGCCCCCTCATCTCCTCGCTCAGCGGCTGCTGTTGCGGCTCCCACACGTGCCCCGCCCAGGGCACGCGCGCCAGCAGCTCCGCCGTCTTCCCCTGCACCAGCGCCTCTCGAGACCTCCTGCTCACAACGCCCGTCGCCTTTGCCGCCTCCTGCTGCGCAAGCCAACTGCACACCTGCTCGGGGCGTGTCAGCAGGCCCACCAGCACTGCCCAACGCCCCGGAGTTGTGACTTTGGAGCCCCTGGGATTGCCCAGCCATGGCAAAGGAAGCGTCTTGGCCTCCAGCATGATCCTGCCGTCCACCCTAGCCAGCGCCAGCAGCAGCCGCAGAGCCTCGAAGGCGGGGGCGATGGACCGCACGTAGGCCTCGGCAGGGCCCGGCGTGCGCATGTGCGTGGGCAGCACCAGGGGGTGGCGCTTGGCTCCAGGGGGGCGGCGCAGGTCGGCCAGCAGGGAGGCCTCGTCCAGCTGAGGGATTGGACAACAACGTGCAAGTACAATAGCAGCAGCTTCAAGGATTAGATGATGTTAGCGGCGGTTTGAGCGAGCTTCTTGGGCTGACTGCTGGCCTGCATGAGGTCGCCCGCCTACGGCCACCAAGCCGCAGCGGCCATTGCAAGGTCAGCAAAAACGGGTTTGTGCTGCCGCAGATTCTTGGCGTCAATTAAACACGGAAGTCACAAGTAAAGGACTCATTGCGACACTGGGATTTGGGGTCATAGCTTGTTACCACAACTCGCCTACCTTGTTCCGTGGTCCTACCACCGTTGAGCCTTCACCACCCGACACGCAACGCATTCAGTGCCCCTGCAGGCAAGCAGCCTGTGACCCACATGCATGGCGGTGCACAACATGCAAGACACGGCTTCTAGCCCTTTTCCCTCGCACGCACCCTGTACGGCGAGTTGAGCAGCGCCAGGTCGTCCATGTGGGTCACGCCCTCGGGCAGGGCAGGGCCCCGGCTGGTCAGCAGAGCAGCCAGGGCGACCGACACTGTCCCTTGGACCGCCAGCCACCCCTGAAACATTGTTCCGTACGCGGCGCCATTCCGGGGCCCGCACAGCACCACGGGCTCCACGGCGCCCAAGGTTACCTCGAGCAGCTGTAGGGTGCACGCCCACGCGGACTTCTCACCAGGGCTGCTCGAGGTATTCCTGAGCACAGATATTGTGCCACAGTAGTCCTTCTGCAGCATTACCACTTCTGCCTTCCACCGTAGTGAGACCTATTCATGGAGGTTCAAGTACGCAATAGAAATGATTCTTAGGAGGGGGGATGGGTGTTTCCTGGGGCGCCAGTTAGCAGCACATGCCGATGTACTGCTAGCATGTGCTAGTGCGAGGCCATGCTCATTCACGCGGAAGATGACCATGTAAGGGTTAGAACATGCTCTCACGTGCATTCGCAGCACGAGCATGCTGTTGTTGCTGCCTAGCTGGAAAGTAGAACATGTGCCAGTGCGGACATACCCGTTCTATCTGCGCCTTGAGTTTATTGGCAGCGCCGCTGTCCAAGCCCAGCTCGTCCCTGCGCCTTACGCACTCAAGCGCCAGGCCAACTAGTAGCGCCAACTGCCTGGGGAACTGCTGCTGAGCACCGCTCCGCCATGATGCGAAGCCCTCCAAGGACGCCTCAAGGTGGCTTAGTTCCTGGACGGCCAGGCGGTAGGCTTTGGCAGCAGACAGGAGGTACGGACCGCGCGGCCCGCCAGCCCACTGCTGCACGTTGCTGCCGCGCGTGCTTTGCAGCAGCTGCCAGTACGAATGGGTATAGCTGACTGGGCTCACACCCACGCCTCCAGCCGGGCTGATGTACGGCGGCGTAGCAACTGTGGCACGGGTTGCATAATGCGTGAGCAAAAGGCAACAGATGGAAGGTCAGGCGAAAGTACAAATGCGACAGGCATTACCGCTACTAGGCCCTTTGCTGAGGCCCTTACCATGCCAGCAACAGCCGACTGGTGCTGCCGGCATGCCTTGCTGCATGCATGCCACTGCAAAGGCCTGGATCTAAAGTCTGACACGCACATGGCTACCGGCGCACCACATTGACACTTTCGTCATGCGAACAGTGACCAAACTCGCAAAGGACCAAACGTGGAAACTGCCTGAATTTCAGGGTAACGTTGCAACAGGAGGTGCATTACTCCCCAAGCCATGAGGTAAAAGGGTTCTTACGGACAAACGTCCCAACCGCCACAGCAGACCGCCCTTCGCAGCCCTCTTGTTGTGAGCATACCGTATTTCCGCTGTGGGATCTCTACACTCCCCCCTTTGACCTGGCACTCACCCAAGCACAGCACGTCATCCAGCACGCGCCAGATGTTGAAGCTGTCCGCGCCCACACGCTCGCCGAATGCCGCCGCCTCCACGCTGTCCACCACATGGTCCAGGATGACGTGTAGGCTTGCAAGGAGGTCTTGGCGCCGTACCTGGAGGCCTTCAAGCCTCCCTTCCAGATCCACTGCTGCTGCGATAGTGAGGCTTACGTCGCTGCCCTCCTCCAGTTGCAGCTCCAAGCGCCCTTCCTGCACCGCCGCTGCCACCTCCTGGTACGCCCGCAGCGCCACGTCTGCCAGGGGTGTGTCGCGGACAGTCCCACGAGGCATTGCGGTAGCTGGTGCTGCACTGTCTCCTTCTCGCTCCAAAGCCCGCCCGTCCGCCCGGAGTGCAGCATCAAGGGTACTCACGCTCTCTGTTACGTCGCACGAGGCCAGGCCAAACAGGACGCCCATCCACATGTTTAGGCTGCACCCGCGCCCGGAATCGCTGCCCTCTCCCTGCAGAAGGGACTCAGCTGCCCGGCGGAGGTAGTCAAAGCTCGCACCACAACTGTAAAGAAGGCAGCTTGCGGACATGGGGGACATGTCTTTGTAACTGCAGCTGCCTAACTTGTCCACGAGGGCATCTGCGAGCGGGTCTGGCACAGTACGCCCAGCTCGTCGCCCCTCCCCCAAGCTGCTCACAGCCCGCAGCACCTCGTCTGCAGGGAGCTGCTGGATGACGCCGTCGCATTCCAGCAGTCCCAACAGCACTACTGCTGCAGAGTGGGGAAGAGCCCGGCCACCTGCTGTTGTGATGATGCCCCGAGCGAGCTCGCCGAGCTCGTCCGTTGTTGAGCTGTTTTTGAGGGCGTCTGTCGTACAGGCAGCACTCTCCAGGAGCGGCGAGAGCGCTGCAAGAGCCTCCGGATTATGCGATGACATCTCCAGGAGTGCTTGAAGGACCTACAAGCAAGTGTGTAACCCGGGTGGTTAGTATCGGTAGTACGGTGCAGGGTGTGGCACTACGGTTGACAGTTGCAGGCTCCGCCCGTCCGGCAAGCATACATGAAATAGGCACAAGGCCTTTCTGGGATTAGTTAGCCTGAAGGCCGACAACTAACACAATCGCACATGAGGCTGGCGCGCGCTTCAACCAAACGCACGTACCCTGGCAATCGACGGGTAACTGCGCAGTTCCGCCGCTGCACAGGTAGCCGTGCGCCCGGTGTGTGCTATCAGGCCCGGCACCGGCACCGCAAGGGCCAGGGCCACGTCCTGCAGCTGCTGCGGGGACAACACGCAGCCAGAGTCACTGCCGTGCCTGCTGCACATCTGCTCCATGAGGACTACCCACTCCATGACGTCCGCCAGGCTGGCACCCTGGTCCGGCATGGCCCCGTCACCCTCCATAGCGCCCCTGCTGCTGCCCAGCAGGATGCCGCCCCGTAAGCCTCTAGGATCTGCAGGCCTGGCTGGCAGTAGGCAGGATAGGGTGTCGAGCAGGTCCTGCGGCTGGTGGCTGCACACGAGGTCGGCGTCGGCAGCGGCCTGCTGCAGCAGAGCCCTTGCCGCCTGGCGTACAATGCTGCGGCCCGCACCGCAGCGGTGCACCAGCAAGCTGGCATGCAGGGGAGTCATGGCAGCTTCCTCGCACGCGGCCAGCTTGTCCACCAGCGCAGCGGCAACCCAGTCCGGCAGGGCTACGGCGCCCTGTTGCCCCGCCAGGCCGTACCGCACCGCCTGTAGAACCTGCTCTGCTGGGACGGAGCCGCGCAACAACGCCGTCGACGGTTAACAACCGCACCAGAGCGGCAGCTGTCGCAGCCGGAAGCGCCACTGCACCGCCTGTAGATATGATGGCTGAAGCAAGCCCGGCAAGCTCGTCCACTGAGCATACGTGGTCAAAATCTGCGTTTGCCGCTCCTTGCAGCAAAGGAGCCAGGGCCTCGTGCGTGCGTACGCCGGTAGGCGAAATCACCAACAGCGTGTGCGTCACCTGCGTACAATGCAACAGGCGGCATCGGTTTAGGCAGCATCTTTGCATCGTTAAGAGAAATGAGCATTATTCATAACCACCTGACACTGAATCCAGGGCAATGGGGAAGCGTGAGCCTGGATAGCCCGGGTCAACAGCAGGGCCGGTGAAGGCCCAGCACAACGCACCTTGATGGTGCCAGGATCTCCCAGCAGCCAGCTGTCGACATGCTTGCCCATGGCCTTGGCACTTGCCTCTGAAGCAGCGGCAGGTGCCGCCAGGACCTTCACGAGGCCCCGCAGTTGCTGTACGGACAGCACACGAATGACTGAGCCATCAGGTGTGCGCCACAGCCGCTCAACTGAGCAGGCCCACGCCGCCACATCTGCGGCCGACAGGCCTGTGACCCTGCTGGCAGAGCAGTCGTATTTGCAGTCAGGCCGCTCAAACACCAACCGCGCAGCGGACACCAGCGCCTCCCAGCCCTCCTCCAGCTCCTGGCCAGGAAGGTACGCCAACGCCCTGACAGCTGCTATGCCCTGCACCAGCTGCGTGTCATTCGCGCTGGTGGCTCCCGTTCCTGAGCCCGGATTGGGTCGCTGCAGCAGGGCGTGCAGCACCCGCGCGGTGTAGCCCTCCGGCGCAGGCGGTAGCTGCAGGCCCTCCGCCGCGGCCGCCGCCCGCAGCTCCACCAGCTGCGCCAGCTGGTACGGCAGCAGCAGCCGCAGCTGGTCGTCTGTGGCGGCGTGCGCGGCAGCCCACACGCCGGGGGCCACCTGGGGCAGGCAGCCCAGGCGGTGCGCGACCCACAGCACGTGCAGAGCCTGCAGCGGCGGCACTGTCGGCTCACCGCTGCTGCTGCTCAGGCCTTGCAGCTGCTGCAGCCCCAGCTCTAGCCCAACGTCCCAGCCCTGCTGCTCCCGCTGCACGCCCGCCGCCACGCTGTCACCTGCCACCTTCAAGCCATACTGCACTGCAAAAAAGTCCAGCGCGCTGCCTCCCGCAAGCAGCAGGTCTGTGACCCTCACCCCCACTTCCTCCCCCACCCGCTCCCACATCCGCTGCGTGCCCAGCCCCGACTGTGTGGCGTATGTGCACAGCAGAGCCAACTGCCGTGCGCTGCATGCCCGCAGCAGCGCCGGGGCCTCAAGGACCCGAAGCAGCAGCGCGCCGGCGGAGCCCTCGGGCACCCAGGGGAGTGCTGGCAGCAGCGCTGAGGCAATGGCTTCGGTGAGAGCGTCTATTGCGCTGCTGAGCTGCTCCCGTGAGACCTCCCCACCTTTGACCATATCATACAGCGGCTGTATGAGTGACGCTGAGTACTGCTGGAGGATAGGTGTTTCAAGCCGGAGGCCAGCGTCTGTCGCCGCGCGCAGCAGCAGAGGCCAATCCGCCGATGCCGTGTACACCTCGGACGCAGCCAGGTCCGACAGGGACTGCTGCACATACTCTAGCAGCTGGGAAGTCAAGGTGCTTGCGTCCGGTATCCAGCTGCCTGCAGAAGCGATGCCCCCATCCTCCCTGCCGCCCAGCACGCGGGATCCCAGGCGCAGCAGGTCTACCAGCAGGGCGGGCGGGGGCAGGGCGCCGCACGCGCGGCACTGCGGCAGGGCGCCCAGGAGGCCGGACAGCCAGGGCGCCTGGCCCGCCTGCAAACCACCTGCGGGCTGCGCCAGCTGGAACGCCACCACGCTGCCCGCCACCATGCTGGCCTGGGCGGGCGGGTAGGTGGGCAGCACGGCGAGGCAGTGCGGCAGGAAGGCGGCGTGGGCGCGGCCCCACACCTCCTGCGCCTTCGCGGACAGGGCGCCTACCTTGAGCCTGTGCACCCCGCCCAGCAGCAGCCCCAGCTCCGCCTGGTCGTACGATGCCATGTCGTACTTGCCGGCCTGGGCCAGCAGGGCGGTGAGAAAGGACGCGGGCGGGGCTGCCCCCAGCAGCGCCAAGCTCTCCGCGGCAGTGGCGAGGCCTTTCGGATTTAGCTGCGGGATTAGGCCCTGCATCAAGGCTATAAGCTGCTGGGTCCAATGCTCGCTCGGCCGGGCACCCTGTACGACAACCTGCCGTACAGCGTCCACCAGCAGGTCGGGCTTGGCCGCCAGCGTGCGCACGGCCGGCTCCTGCAGCAGGCGCTGCGCCATTTCCAAAACCAGCTCCTCCCGGGCCGCTAGGTAAATATGGTCACTGCTAGCCTGGGGCGCAAGCTTGGGCGCTGACAGGGCGCTGAGTAGCTGCAGCAGCACATCCGCATCAGCGGCGCCAGGCGCCCGCAGCGCCTTGGCCGCCGCGGCATGGTGCTCCGCCAGCCACCGGTCGTCCGGCCGCCAGCCCGCCGCCACGCAGCCCGCCAGGAGCTGGGCGTACGACAGGGGGCGGGCGCCCGCCATGTGCGGCTGGGCCATGTCGAGCATGCGCTTGAGGAGCTGGTCGGGGCTGGGGCGGGGCTTGCCGTACAGGGCAGCAACGGCGCTGGCGAGGTCGTTGACGGTTGGCTTCATGGACAGCAGCCGCTTGATCGCAGGCGCAAGAAAGGCTGGCTCAGAAGCATGCTCCTGGGGGCACAATTGGTTGGCACATAGTTCGATGCGCCAGTGAGCAGAAGGATGATCCACCGTCTCTCAATCTGGCAAGCAGTGCCATGGGTAGTGCCGGTACGAACTGCCGACAGGTTGCAGACGCCGAGGTGGAGCCGCATACAACAGTTGTAAACCCCGGAAAGCGGGTGGCAGCGTATGCCTGGTGAGGCCCCCGTGGCACGTTTCCTATGGAGACCTGCACACAGCTGCTCGCCGTTGCATGTCTGAGATGTACACACACGACGCCTGCCAGCTGAAGATATGTCGGTTACCTAAGCACTGCCCACGTGATATGTGCTAAAAGAATTCTATGTATTTCGGGGTTTGCCGGATGTAAAGCGTTAAGGCACGATATACAACGCGCTGTCGCGTTCGTGCCGGTTACATGCAGGCAACAGCCTGTCATTCTAAACTAGCATGGTCAGTGACTGCTAAGCAACAGATGGAGACCCGGTTTCGTGAATTTGAAGACGGCCGTACTGAACGTCGATTACGGTGCTCATTGGCGCATAGGAACATATAAATTACGGGCCATGTTTAGCTGCGATTCTGCACACAGCCTTCCCACGTGAGAAGTGGAGACCTACCGGAGACTCCGTAGCGTGTACAGCCTTCGACGCAGCCAGCACTAAGCGCGCAAGGTCCTCTGCAGTGTCGCAACGCAGGCGCACGGCGGCGCCAGCGAGAGACTCCACCGCCTGCAGAGCAGGCATATGCAGGACCTTCAACAGCACGTGCACGGACTAAGCTGCAGAGCACCTACTGATTGCGCCCGCCTGTGCCTCATTGCCACCACCTCACAGCACGCATGTGCCGCTTCGCAGCAAATGCAAGGCAACATGAAAAGCAGTATTTGCAATAACGCCGAGCGACACACCTTATGCAGCCGTGGCGTGGGCTGCCAGCCGTGCCCTCGCGCCGCCCAGCCCAGCAGCAGTGCGGCTGTGTCGAGGTCCAGGTCCGGGAAGGGCTTGGAGGCCCGGCCCCGCCACTCCTCCAGCGCACACACAACCAGGTCGGGCTGCGAGGGGCAAAGCCCACGGCGTGTCCGCAAGGTGTTGGGCCCAGACTTTGTTCAAGGAGGCTGTCCTGCGTCACCCGCCCTGCAGCGCTAGCTGTTGGGAGCGAGGCGACACCAGCCACAGTGCCTTGCGGTGCGTGTGCAAGGGAATCCGTACGTAAGTGTCACTACGGTACATCACATGTATGTATGGATTTACAGTTTTGGTCCCCTTCCAGGGCCCAGCCCCGTCCCACTCGGGAGA